>Ga0134128_10012706_pt1 | contig 10039 bp, 13 predicted proteins | sample KB31754_FD_96462 | JGI IMG/M metagenome (GOLD analysis project Ga0134128, IMG submission 96462) | Terrestrial soil microbial communities with excess Nitrogen fertilizer from Kellogg Biological Station, Michigan, USA - KB3-175-4 | ecosystem: Environmental > Terrestrial > Soil > Unclassified ...
CGCGATGACGCCCTTCGGCGTCAAGCTCCGGCAGTTGCGCGCCGAGCGCGGCATCGCCTTGAAGGACATGGCGGAAGCGCTCGGCGTTTCGGCCGCCTATCTCTCGGCGCTGGAGCATGGCCGGCGCGGCCGGCCGACGCATGCGATGGTTGTCGCGATCTGCGCCCAGCTCAACATCATCTGGGACGAAGCCGACGAGCTGATGCGTCTGGCGCGGCTGTCGCATCCGCGCGTCACCGTCGACACCGCTGGTCTCTCGCCGGCGGCCACCGAGCTCGCCAACCTTCTGGCGGAGCGCATCCGCAACCTGCCGCCCGATCGCACGCTGCGGATTCTCGACATCATCAAATCGGTGCCCGCCGCGCCGCCGCGGCGCCGGCGCGCACGAGCGTCTTAGAGCCACAACATCGGGGCCGAGAGAAGCGCCTTGTGGCCCAACGGCGGGGCATGAGGGACAGTGGCTCGAATTAATAGCGTACGATTTTAAATTCGCCGATCACTCTTCCGGATCGGGCTCGGGCTCTTCCATCGAGGTGTCGATCGACATGTCGACGACATCGCCGCGCGCATAGTGCTTGTCGTAGCGGCCGGTGCCGGTCTCTTGTCCGTCGCCGACATATTGGAACTCCCACCAATTGCCGTCGCGGTCCTGGAAATAGAAGGCGTAGGTGCCGTGCATCTCGGTGATGCGCATCACTTTCTGGATGCCGTATTTCGCTTTGTGTTGCAGAGCGAGCTCGCGCGCGCGATCGACCTCTTCCTTGGTCGCGAGATCGATGCCCCAGTGATTGCCGACACCGACGGGCCGGACGTTCTTGCCCTTCTCGAGGCAGACGAGTCCGAAATAGCCGCCCTTGCGGATCATCATCGCCTTCTTGGCGTGACGCACGCAATCGAGCCCGAGGAACTCCTCATAGAAAGGACGCGACTCGGCGAGGCTTTTGCATTCAAGCGTGCCATGCGAAAAAATTTTTGGGCGATTGAGCGGGGCGACGCGCGGGCTCGCCGATTTCTCAGTGATCGATTGATCCATAGCGATCCTCCCTCGCGTTGGTTATCGCACATTAGCTAAATCGCGCGATAGCGGCCGCGACAAGCCGCAGCGTGGTCTTGCCTTATCTTAACCACAATGCCGCCACAAAAATCCTGTTGCCTTAGAGCAGGATTGGAAACACCCTACCAGTCCCCCTTGGATGGATGCCTCTGGCATTCGTCTGCGTCGAGTTCTTGATTGGAGATCTCTCTTGGCTATCGGCACCGTTAAATGGTTCAACGCCCAGAAGGGCTATGGCTTCATCCGGCCCGATGATGGCGGCAAGGATGTGTTCGTGCACATCTCGGCCGTGGAGCGCGCCGGCATGGGCGGACTGGCTGAAGGCCAGAAGCTCAAATACGATGTGGCGATGGATCGCGGCAAGCCGGCCGCATCCAATCTCGCTTCGGCTGACTGAGCGGGTCGCGGGCGAGAGGCCCGCGCCCTTTCTCACAGAATGAATTTGGACAGGTCCGCGTTCTTCGCGAGCGCGCCGACGCGCGCGCGCACGTAGTCGCGGTCGATCGTCAGCGCGGCATCAGGCGGCTGATCGGAAGCGGTGAAGCTCGCTTCCTCGAGCAGCCGCTCCATGACCGTGTGCAGCCGGCGCGCGCCTATATTCTCGACCGAGGTGTTGATCTCCTCGGCCAGGGCAGCGAGCTCGTCGATCGCGTCCTCGGTGAAATCGAGCCGCAAATTCTCGGTCGCCATCAGCGCCTTGTACTGCTTGATGAGGCTCGCTTCGGGCTCGGTCAGGATGCGGCGGAAATCGTCGCGCGTCAGCGGCTTCAGCTCGACGCGGATCGGCAAGCGGCCTTGCAATTCGGGCAGCAGGTCGGATGGCTTGTTGAGATGGAACGCGCCCGAGGCGATGAAGAGGATGTGATCCGTTTTCACTGCGCCATGCTTGGTCGCGACCGTCGTGCCTTCGATCAGCGGCAACAGATCGCGCTGCACGCCTTCGCGGCTAACATCGGCGCCGAAGCGCTGCTCGCTGCGACCGGCGATCTTGTCGATCTCGTCGAGGAAGACGATTCCGTTCTGCTCGGCAGCGGTGATCGCTTCTTTTGTTACCTTCTCCTGATCGAGGAGCTTGTCGCTCTCCTCCGCCATCAGCACTTTGTGACTCTCGCTGACCGTCATCTTGCGCGGCTTGGTGCGGCCGCCGAAGGCCTTGCCGAAGATATCGCCGAGATTGACCATGCCCATCTGCGCCCCGGGCATGCCCGGAATCTCGACAGTCGGCATGCCGCCGGTGCTATCCGCCACCTGGATCTCGATCTCTTTATCGTTGAGCTCGTTGTTGCGCAGCATCTTGCGAAACTTCGCGCGCGTCTCGGGACCCGCGCCTTGGCCGGTCAGCGCGTCGAGCACGCGCTCTTCCGCGGCGAGCTCGGCCTTGCTCTCGACATCCTTGCGCAACCGCTCGCGCGTCATAATCAGCGAGACCTCGATGAGATCGCGCACGATCTGCTCGACATCGCGGCCGACATAGCCGACTTCGGTGAATTTCGTGGCCTCCACTTTGATGAACGGCGCCTGCGCCAATTTCGCAAGCCGGCGCGCGATCTCGGTCTTGCCGATGCCGGTCGGGCCGATCATCAAGATATTCTTCGGCAGAACCTCCTCGCGAAGCTCTTCCGGAAGCTGCTGCCGCCGCCAGCGATTGCGCAACGCAATCGCGACGGCGCGTTTGGCGTCGCCTTGGCCGACGATGTGGCGATCGAGCTCGGAGACGATTTCACGCGGTGAGAAAGCGGCGTTCATAGGGTTTCGACGATGATCTTGTCGTTGGTGAAAACACAGATCGACGCGGCGATCGCCATCGCCTTGCGGGCAATGGCTTCGGAATCGAGACCGGGAACATCGATCAACGCGCGTGCCGCAGCAAGCGCGTAATTGCCCCCCGAGCCGATGCCAATGAGGCCGTCCTCGGGCTCGAGCACGTCGCCGGTCCCGGAGACAACAAGCGAGACCGATTTGTCGGCCACGGCCATGATGGCCTCGAGCCGCCGCAGGTAGCGATCGGTGCGCCAATCCTTGGCGAGCTCGACACAGGCGCGGGTGAGCTGCCCCGGATATTGCTCGAGCTTGCCCTCGAGGCGGTCGAACAGTGCAAAAGCGTCGGCCGTGGCGCCGGCAAAGCCCGCGAGCACCGTCCCACCGGCCAGACGGCGCAATTTCTTGGCGTTGGACTTGACGACGGTGTTGCCCATCGACACCTGACCATCACCGGCTAAGGTAACCCGGCCATCTTTCCGCACGGCGATGATGGTGGTACCGTGCCAGACCTGCGAAGGTTCTTCCTGCATTGTCCTGGTTTCCGTCCGCGAAGAGACAATAAGACAAGGATGTGGGGAGAATCGCCGTTATGATCAAGCGGTCGAAGGATTTCCCAGAGAGGCCAAGGAGATAAGAAATGGCGAATGAGTTCCCGGTGGTGCGGATCGCGCCCAACAACCCGGTCTTCGACCTGCCGGTCATGGTCGGCATCGAAGAAAAACTGTTCGAGAAGGCCGGCCTCGACGTCCAGATGACGGGCAAATGGTCGGACCGCGAGAAGCATGACAACGTCACCATGGCGGCACTCGACCGCATGAAGGAACAGGCCTTCGAATGCGGCACGGCCGACGGCTACAACGTCTGCGAATGGGCCAGCATCGACCGGCTCGAGCGCGGCAAGCGCGGCGGCAGCATCGGCGCGTTGCGCGCCTCGGTCGCGGCTCAAGCCATCATCACCTTCGATGACGCGCTGCAAACGCCGCGCGATCTCGCCGATATCGGCGTGCTGGTGCAGGAATCGACCGGCTCCCATTTCACCGCGATCCAGATGCTCGAAAGCGCGGTGGGAAGGGATCACGTGAAGATCGACAAGGGCGGATTGCCCTGGCAGCGCTGGGAAGCGCTGCGCGATAAAAAGCATCGTGCGGTCGTGGTGATGGAGCCGTTCATCAGCCTCGGCCTCAAAGAAGGCGCGCATATCATCGCGGCCGAATTCTATCGTGGCGGCGAGGTGATCGGCGCCAATCTGACGGCCGAGCAGCGCAAGGCCTATTACGATGCCGAGAACGACGCCGTCGATCTGATCAACGGCGATTTCTATAAGTATGCGCATCACGTCTGCGCTCCGACGAAGGGCGCGCTGAAGCCGCGTGAGCTGCTGCGTGCTTTCGTGCATTACAAGCATGTCGATTACTACGATCCGACCCTCTTCGGCCGGACCTATGAGTGGATGAAGTCGCGCGGCTTCACGGAAGGCGAAAGCGCCCACGGCGCCTTGGTGCTGTAAGCGCTTGCTGTCGGCTTGATCGCGCCGCTCCTCTGCCCGAGGGGCGGCGCGTATCATTTCGGCGCAAAGGATGCTAAAAGCGCGGCCCTAAGGAGCTATCCCTTGCCCGCAAAAAAAGCGAAAGCGAAGAAAGCCGCGCCGGCTCGTCGCAGCCCGGCCCTGCGCGCGACCCCGCAAAGGGTGGGCCGCCAAGCAAGCGTCGAGCGCAAGACGCGCGAGACCAGCATCGCCGCGCGCATCGATCTCGACGGCACCGGCGTCGCTGAGATCGCGACGGGCATCGGTTTCCTCGATCACATGCTCGATCAGCTGTCGCGCCACAGCCTCATCGATCTCGCCCTTACAGCGAAGGGCGATCTCCACATCGATTTCCATCACACCACCGAGGATTCGGGCTATGTCGTCGGCGAGGCGGTGGCCAAGGCGCTGGGCGATCGCCGCGGCATCATGCGCTGGGGCGAAGCTGTCGTGCCCATGGACGAGACCTTGACCCGTATCGCGCTCGATCTCTCGAACCGGCCCTATCTCGTCTGGAAGGTGAAGTTCTCGCGTCCGAAGCTCGGCGAGATGGATACGGAACTCTTCAAGGAGTGGTTCCAGGCCTTCGCGCAATCGGCCGGCTGCACCCTGCATGTCGAGAATGTCTACGGCGAGAACAACCACCATATCGTGGAATCCTGTTTCAAGGGGCTTGCCCGGGCGCTGCGCCAGGCGGTGGCGCTCGATCCGCGGCGGCTCGATATGGTTCCGTCGACGAAAGGCGTGCTGGGCGGCTCTCTTTAGGGGCCGGTTCGCTTTAATGGGTTGAGATGACAACGGTCGTTATTGATTACGGGTCGGGCAATCTGCGTTCGGCCGCCAAAGCCTTTGAGCGCGCGGCGCGCGAAGCGGGTGCCGACGGCCGTGTCCTCGTCACCAATCACGCCGACAGCCTGCGCGGCGCGTCGCGGATCGTGCTGCCCGGTGTCGGTGCCTTCGCCGATTGTCGCCGCGGCCTCGCCGCCGTCCCCGGCATGGAAGAGGCGCTGCGTCAGGCGGTGCTGCGCGACGGCCGCCCCTTCCTCGGCATTTGTGTCGGCATGCAGCTTTTGGCCGAGCGCGGCCGCGAATTCGAGACCGTCGATGGGCTCGGCTGGATCAAGGGCGAGGTCGGGCCGCTGGCGCCGCGCGACCCGGCGCTCAAAATCCCCCACATGGGCTGGAATCAGCTGGAATTCCGCCAGTCGCACCCGATCCTTGAAGGGGTCGAGAACGGCGCCCACGCCTATTTCGTCCATTCCTACGCGCTGACGCCCGCCGACAAAAACGACCTGATCGCCGATGTCGATTACGCTGGACCGATTGCAGCGGCGGTTGGGCGTGACAATATTGTCGGGGTACAATTTCATCCCGAGAAGAGTCAGATGACTGGGCTGCGCCTCATCGCCAATTTTCTACGCTGGCGGCCATGAGCCCGGCAGCGGTCACCACTGCGGTCGAGCGGCTCAGGGCTTTCGAGGGTGACGATCTCGAGGATCTCTGCGAAGCAACCGTCGCCGCGATCGAGGATGGCGGCGGCTTCGGCTGGGTGAAGGCGCCGGCGCGCACGGTGCTGGCATCGTATTGGAACGGCGTGCTGCTGGTGCCGGAGCGCACGCTCTTCGTCGCCCGGCTCAACGGCACGGTCTGCGGGGCGGTCCAACTCGTGTTGCCACCACGAAACAACGAGGCGCAATCTTTTGCGGCGCAATTGACCGGCAACTTTCTTGCGCCCTGGTCGCGCGGCCACGGCCTCGCACGCAGGATGGTGGAGGCGGTCGAGGATGCGGCACGCACCGCCGGCTTCGCCATCCTCAACCTCGACGTGCGCGCCACGCAAGAAGTGGCGATCGGGCTTTACGAGACCATGGGCTTCCAGCGCTGGGGCACGCACCCCGCTTATGCCCGGGTCGATGGCAAGGTGATTCCCGGCTATTTCTATTTCAAACGGCTGGCAGGGCGCGCCAAAGGCCGGCCGTGATCCTCTACCCCGCGATTGATCTGAAAGAAGGCCGCTGCGTGCGGCTGCTGCGCGGGGAGATGAGCGCTGCGACCGTGTTCAACGAGGATCCCGCCGCTCAGGCCACGAGCTTTGTCGATGCCGGCTGCCGCTGGCTGCATCTCGTCGATCTCGACGGCGCTTTTGCCGGCAAGCCGATGAATGCGGCAAGCGTCGAGGCAATCCTTAAAGCGGTACGCGTGCCGGCGCAGCTCGGCGGCGGAATCCGCGATCTCGCGACCATCGAGGCCTGGCTCGGCAAGGGCATCGCCCGAATCATTCTCGGCACCGCGGCCCTGACCAATCCCGGTCTCGTCACCGAAGGCTGCCGTAAATTCCCCGGCAAAGTCGCGGTCGGCATCGATGCGCGTGGCGGCAAAGTCGCGGTCGAGGGCTGGGCCAAAACGTCGGAGATGACGGCTCTCGATCTCGCGCGCCGCGTCGAGGATGCCGGCGCGGCGGCGATTATCTTCACGGATATCGAGCGCGACGGCGCGCTCGCCGGCGTCAATGTCGGGGCGACGGCGGCACTGGCGCGGGCGCTCGAGACGCCGGTGATCGCCTCGGGCGGTGTGGCCGCCCTTGACGATATCGCCGCGCTCAAAGCGCATGAGAGCGACGGGATTGTCGGTGCGATCTTGGGGCGAGCGCTTTATGACGGCCGCGTCGATCTCAAAGCCGCGCTGGCGATGGCAGGCTGAATCGATGCTCAAAATGCGCGTCATTCCTTGCCTCGATGTGCGCGACGGCCGCGTCGTCAAAGGCATCAACTTCGTCGATCTCGTCGATGCGGGCGATCCGGTGGCGCAGGCGCGCATCTACGATGCGGAAGGCGCCGATGAGCTGTGCTTTCTCGACATCACCGCCTCGGCGGAAAATCGCGGCACGCTTTATGACGTCGTGCAGCGCACCGCCGAGCAATGCTTCATGCCGCTGACCGTCGGCGGCGGCGTGCGCAGCGTTGAGGACATCCGCAAGCTGCTCCTGGCCGGCGCCGATAAGACCTCGATCAACACCGCCGCCGTCTCGCGGCCCGATTTCGTCCGCGAAGCGGCGGAGAAATTCGGCAGCCAATGCGTTGTCGTCGCGATCGACGCGAAGCAGGTCGGCGCGGACCGCTGGGAAGTCTTCACCCATGGCGGACGCAACGCCACCGGCATCGAAGCGATCGGCTGGGCCCGGCGCATGGCCGCGCTCGGCGCCGGTGAAATCCTCCTCACCTCGATGGATCGCGACGGCACCAAAGCCGGTTTCGACATCGCCCTCACCCGCGCTGTCGCCGATGCGGTGCGCATTCCGGTGATCGCCTCGGGCGGGGTGGGCACGCTCGATCACCTCGTCGAAGGCATTCGCGACGGGCATGCGACGGCGGTGCTCGCGGCCTCGATCTTCCATTTCGGCATCTATCGCCTGGCCGAGGCCAAGGCGCATCTTGCCAAGGCGGGCCTCCCGGTGCGACTCTGACCTCGCTAGGGAGGTCACGATGCGCCTGAGACCAGCCATGCCGCTGGCTTTTGCGGCTGTGCTTTTTGCTGGAAGCATTGCTCGGGCGGCGGATCCGGTGCCGATCCGGGTCGGTTGGGTCGCGCCGGTCGCGAATTTCGCCTCGATCCTGCTGACGAAGCCGGAGCTGATGCGCAATCAAGGCAAGACTTACAATCTCCAGCCGCAGCATTTCGCCTCGACGCCGACCATGATCCCGGCCCTTGCAGCCGGCGAGATCGAGATCGGCAGCATCTCCTACGCCGCTTTTGCGAATGCGATCGAGAATGCCGGCATGGAGGATCTGCGCGCCCTCGCCGACGATTTCCAGGATGGCGTCAACGGCTCCTATAGCGACGAGATTATGGTGCTGAAGGACAGCCCGATCAAAACCGTCGAAGACCTCAAAGGCAAGGTCGCCTCGAGCAACGGTGCCGGCGGCGCCGTCGATGTTGCGCTCCGCGTGATGCTGAAGAAGCACGGGCTCGAGGATAAGCGTGACCTCTCGATCGTCGAGGTCTCGCTCGCCAATCAGCGGGCCGCTCTCGCCTCGCATAAGAGCGACATCGTCACGACCGCGATTCCCTTCTCGAAGGATCCGGAGCTGCGCAAGATCGCACGCACGCTCTTCACCCAGGCCGACGCGATCGGCCCATCGCAGATGATCCTCTGGGCGGCGCGTACCGGCTTCATCGCAAAGAACCGCGCCGCGCTCGTCGACCTGCTCGCCGATACGATCCGCGTGCGGCGCTTCTTCACCGATCCCGCCAATCACGCCGACGCCGTGAAGATCGCCGCCGAGTTCTCGAAACAACCGGCGACGAGCCTCGATAGCTGGCTCTTCACCAAGGACGGCGACTATTATCACGATCCGGACGATCGGCCGAACATGAAAGCGTTTCAGGCGAATATCGACACGCAGCACGAGCAAGGCTTCTTGAAAGCCACACTCGATGTATCGAAATACGCCGATCTGTCGCTGGTCGACGACGCGGTTCGAGCGGTTCAATCGAATCAAGGGAATTAAGCCATGGACAGCCAAGCCATCCTGAAGCGCATGGACGAGATCGTCGACGCGTTCTGCAAACGCAACCGCTTCCAGAGCGAGCCGCTGACGCCGGGCCGCGCCCGCACATTCGTCCGCCAGCACCGCATGAACACGCGGCGCCGCAATTCGGTGCTGAAGCTTAAAGTCGCGACCAACATCCCCGATTGGGACATGAAGCTCAAGGTCATCAAGGCGTGCAGCCAGGAAATCATCGCCGACAATGAGTTCGGTCACGGCAAGCCGCATTGGCAGATCCTGACCGAAATGGGCCTCGCCATCGGCATGACCCGCGAAGACATCGAGAACGCGACGCCGCTGCCGACGACCGAGATCGCCTGGGCGGCGTGGGAAGGACTCATGGCGAACAAGCATTGGCTCGAAGGCGTGGTCGCCAATGCCTGCGCCGAGCGCGCCAACGTGCCGGGCTACGGCTCCGGTGTGGCGCGCGAGGTCGGCATGGCCGGCGCGCAGCGACCGCAATGGAAGAAGCTGTTCAATCTCACGGACGATCAGGTCGAATTCTGGGAGATGCATTCGGCCGCCGATCTCGAGCATTCCGACATCGCCTGGAAGGCGGTCGCGGCGCATGCCGAGCGGTTCAACATGGAAGACGACGTTATCCACGCGCTCGACGTCAACCTTCGCGTCTGGGAAATGTATTTCAACGGCATTTGCGATGCCGGCGACCGAGCCGGCGCATGATCGCGCAGTGAGAAAGCAGCATGGCTGATCTCGACGGCTCCATCCTCGACCGGCTCTTTGCGACGATCGCCGCGCGGCGTGGCGCCGATCCCGGCGTGTCCTACACGGCCAAGCTCTTCAGCGAGGGTCGCGGGCGCATCGCGCAAAAACTCGGCGAGGAAGCGATCGAGACAGTGATTGCCGCCGTCAAAGACAGCTCCGGCCTCGCCGGCGAGAGCGCCGACCTCCTCTATCATCTGCTGGTGCTGTGGGCCGATGCCGGTCTCGCGCCTGCCGAGGTTTGGGCGGCGCTTGAAGCGCGCATCGGCGTTTCGGGAATCGCGGAAAAAGCCGCGCGGAGCAATAAGGGCTAGCGGTAATAAGGTATCGATATGGCCTACGATCCGAACAACATCTTTGCCCGAATTCTGCGCGGCGAAATTCCGTGCAAGAAGGCGTTCGAGAATGAGCACGTGCTCGCCTTCCACG
>Ga0134128_10012708_pt1 | contig 10038 bp, 4 predicted proteins | sample KB31754_FD_96462 | JGI IMG/M metagenome (GOLD analysis project Ga0134128, IMG submission 96462) | Terrestrial soil microbial communities with excess Nitrogen fertilizer from Kellogg Biological Station, Michigan, USA - KB3-175-4 | ecosystem: Environmental > Terrestrial > Soil > Unclassified ...
CCCGATACAATCGCCAACTCCGAGGATATTTGGCGTAAGATGGGACACCGCGTGGGCAATCTCCCGGGTTTGATCGCTGATGGCATGCACTGCGAGAAACAGCTGCTGTTCTGTGACCCCTTCACTCAGGCCGTGCGCCACATGAAAGCCAATGAACGCGAGGTAGCGGAGGAGGTCGTGCAGAAAATCTGCGCCTTCAATCCTCTCCTTTGGTACCACTTCCTGTGGCGCGCTAACAACAGCGGTCTCATCACGGAGGACAAGGGAGCCAACGAAGCCATCTTAACAGTGAAATTGGACAAGGATGCTCGGGCGTTCCCTGATTACCCAACCCAGTTTTGCTGTCTCAACCAACTGGAGGCGCACATGACGGCAGCAGATCTGAAAGCGTTCGACGAACACGATAAAGGCACGAAGTACGATGACGAGAGGAAAACAGCCAAGGAGCGAGCAGCCGCGCGGATCAACAAAGACGGTAGCTTCTCGCTTCCCCTGCGCGGTATTCACGCGATGATGGCCACCAAGATCCGCGAGTCGTACCAGTGGAGCTCCATTGCCAAGATCACAAACGGGGGTCTCGGTCTACAGTTTGTCCCCGTGAACCCCAAGGGCCTGGGCAATGCCGGCCCGGTCCACGCGTGGTACGAGGTTAAGATCGAGTGTACCCCGATTTTCCAGTAATAAAACAAAAACTGTTTGTGATCAGCACCGAGTCGTGTTTAGAGGCAGTGACACAGACCAACACAACTCTTCCAACACCTAGAATGTCCAAGCCGATCGATTTCGCCGCTTTGCTCCATAAGGCTATGAAAGGCGACGCCGTCGCCGCTCCGGCCGAAGAATCTGCTCAGGCCTACGTCAAAGCAGAGCCAGAGGCAGAGGTCGAGGCCGCGACCACAGCCGCCAAGGCGAAGAAAGCAAAGAAGCACGACAAGAAAGCGAAGCCGTACTCGAAGCCCGCCAAGGCCGAGGCCGAGGAAGAAAAAGAACAAAAGAGCGAGGAGGCTGCCGCGGCTGCCGCTGAGAACAAGCCAAAGACAAAGAAACAGCGCGCCTGGGAGCACGCCAAGATGATGCGCAGGCTGTTCAAGGACGAGGCGGAATCCAATTTCAACCATAATCGTTTCAGCGATGACTGTTGCGAGATTCTCCATGAGATTAACCAGAAGTTCTCCATCGCCACTGGCGCGATAAGCATTGGTCAAGCGGCCTGGGACGCCCAAGCCGTTCGGATTTTCGATGACGTCTCCGCGGTTCTTCACGCGACAGGAATGCAAACGGTAACTCCGGATCATATCACGGATGCCGTCAAACACAACGGCGCCACGTTGGCATTGCAGGACGGCGTCCAGCGCGAGAAGTTCCTGGAGAATACCGTCCTCGGCTACGAAGTCACGCCTGGGCATCTTGCTCCAGAAGTCGTGCTCGCCCGCCGTCGTCTCCAGCGGAAGGAGGCGGCCGGCAAGAAGGCGAAGGCAAAAGCAGCGGCGGCGGAAGCAGAGGCAGCCGAGAAGGCTGCCGTTGCCGTGGACTCCGCCGTCGAGCTCAAGGCTGTCACCGACTCGGCCTGTGCGACTTTGGCGCATCGCGCCTGCATTTCCCGTATCTCCAATGGAGTTAAGGCTGAGATGCGCTCCTTGCTCAAGGATTTTCTCCGTGGCGTGCTCACCCACGCCGTGATCATCTCCGAGAGCGGTCACCGCGTGACCGTCGAGCGCAGGGACCTGATTTACGCTCTGCGTCTGCGTGGTATGACTCTCTATGACTACAAAGACATTTAGAGCTGTCACGTGCGTCCATATAAACTGATAATACGACTCTTAACTGTCCTTAGTCCGAGTCCTAGTCCTAGTCTTAGACTTAGGGAGTCGACGTAGAGGAGGCCGCGGTGGCGAAGTCTCGGGGTCCCCTGCCTCGGATAATACGAGCGGTGGGTTCGCCAGCGCGCGCCCTTGGTCGTCCACCCTCTGCGGGAACGAATCGGCGGAGCTCATCGTCTTCGGCTGTAGTCCAGAACCGCCTTGGTTTGTCAGAAGGAAAATAGTTCCTCTGTGATATAACTTCAAAATTTCACATCAAACAGCGGTTCCTGGAGCATCTGAGACAGCAGTGAGACGCGACAGTATGTCTTTCAGGCGCCGCGGGGCCGACAAAGACACGACTCCTCGGAATTGGAGGTCGGTGGGCAACAGCGAAGCCCGAGCCGAGCACAAGGATGACCTGCACACAGAACCCAATGAAACACTGCAAGAGCACATACGCAGGATGTTTGCCACGGCCGAATCAGAAGCCGCGGGCAAGTTACTCGATTTCCTCACTACGTCGGGTGGCCGGGTCGACGAAGTGAACTGGGAACCACTCCAGGTTCTCATCAGTGATATGGACAAGTCAATGCCCCCCCGGGGGACAGAAAGGGCCGACAAGATCACGCACCGGGAGCTCCTGATGATCATGGCTTCGGCCCCGACTCTCGGTGCTTCCAACGTCAAGATCGGAAAGGACGATCTGAGGACCATTGCGTTCGGTCAGCAACACATCCTGCAAACGCGCATGCGACACCCGGAAGAGCGCATACTCGAAGCCACGGATCCGCGAACCTATCAATTTCCGTCGTCAGACAACAAATCATTTAATAGTCCGCTCTGGGTGGCAGTTCTCGACCGAATGTGCAGAGACGACGCGTTGCAACTGGCCAATTCCACGTGGTCGATCTTGTCGTCTCTGGCTGCGGCCTGCGAGGTGGACCCGAGAGAACTCAAACCGGATGCTCACGTCGAAGCATGCAAACGCGCAGTGGCGACCTACGAGCACGAGCCTTATCCGAAGTCGGTGACCAGAGAACCAGAATGGTCGGAACACCTGATACGCCATTGGATCGCTGGAGCGGCAAGGTCGTCTCTCGGCCAGGCTGCGATGGCAAACAGTGGCGGGGACCCGAAGCGCCGATTGGACGACTTGCTCAGAGTCTTCATGCAGGACGAGGACGCGAGAAAGGCGGCAATGATCGGAGACGCTCCGTTTAAATTGCCCCTTCGCGACAACGCCCTTTCAGTGGCACTCAAAGCGATCGGCGACCAGAAAACAACCGATGTGGTCTTGCCCATCCCGGACGTGCGACCCGACAAACTGAGGGCGCCTTTGATGTGCGCGGCCCTGGGCACTCGGGGCACCGATGAAGAAATTCAGCAGGTTCTCACCCCTGCGACGATCGAGACCATGATCGGCAGGGACGTGGACATGCGCATGGCACAGCTGAAAACGGCCAGCGTCGAGCATGCCAGGTCAGCCGCCGGAGGGCGCGACAAATTTACCGTGTACGGCAACGACGTACCGCTTAATGCGGCCCTGGACGCGCTGGCGGTTGCCAAATTCCTCTCGAGTGTGCTTCCCAAACGACTTCAAAATCGACAAGACAAGGTTTTCAACAAGACACACGCGAATCGCTGGTTTGCCATGGAAGATGGCCCAGCAACCGTCGACGCGAAAGCGAATCGGTGGATTTTGGCCAGCCAGAAACAGATTCAATCGATCATTGATCTCTGTGCCTACGTTAACGTCGAGCTGCGGAAGATCGTTCACTCCGGTCAAACTCCGCATTTGGCAATCCTCGACTTCGCGCTGCGCAAGGACGGGCGGGGAGAGATCCTTCTTTGCTGGATCGCGGCGTTTGGCCGCTTGCATTCGACGCCGCTGGATTCCCAGCTGGAATATTATTATCGGACGAAACAAACCGTGAACCCGAATGCTCCACGGGAATTCGACGGACGCGAGAGGGCCGCCTGGAACAGCTTTCGTTTGCGGATCCTCGAGGTCCGGTTCCTGGCCCAATTGAGCACAGTCTTCCCCAGTATCGCCCAGTTCAGCGGCAAAAAGGACGAGGCGTGCCCGCCTTGGATGAAATGGTGCTCGATATTCGACCCCGAGGAATCGCCCCCCTCGCCTTCGCGTCGCGCTCAGATCTACGGCTGGCTGGCCTACCAGAAGCCCGAACAACTGGACAATCGCCTGATCGGCCACTTCTGTGAATCGCTCCTCGCGGCATCGTTGTTCACTCGTGCGCAAATCATGCTGACGACGATGGCAGCCAGAAGCCACTTCGGAATTGAAGGCATGCAACACAAATGTTTCGCGAGCGGGATAACCTGGGCTGCGCGGCAGGTGGATCTGTACGTCAACCAGATGGGGAACGCCTTTAACGACTTTCGCACGGCAGGAAACAAGCACCAAATCAACAAAACCCTTCTCCTCAACTACAAGATCCGACGCGGACAGGCCGGACGAGCGTCCTGCGAAAACGCGGTGTTGGGAGTGGTGTTCCAATGGATGTTCCACTACCTCACCCAAATGAACAACGAACATCACACGTCGGCGGAAAACGTGTTTCGCGGCGCGCTCGCGCAGACCAAGAGACTGGCGTCTCGTCTCGTCGAGTTCGCGAGCAAGGCCGTCGCTTACGTCGAAGCCAAGAACCTCAAATTCGACGAGACGACCAAGGAGTTTTTGCGCAGGGGAGATTTGGCCGGGATCGAAAATCGCCTCCGTGCTTCGGGCCAAAGCAAACAGCTTCCCGCGTTTGCTTTGGCCACTTCGTGTTGGTGGACGCTGCAAAAGTTCGGATGCGAACAGTTGTGGTTAGACGACTTACTGGAGTTGATGTGTGATATCACACCGTAAAAAAAATTGAATTCTTGTCGCGATGTGCGCCGTGATGGAGAAACGTGACTCAACAGGCTTCATTCCCTTTTTGTTTCCTTCACTTAGAACGGCAGAGATGTCGCAATCGCAGGGACTTTGCATGGAGGGCGCAGAAGACGACTATGGTGTCGCGGCAGCGCCCGCAGCGCCCGCAGCGCCGCCGTCGCCATCGTCTCCACCGGAGGTTTCCTCGTTCATCTGTAACCACCTCGAACGTCTGAAACCCGAGGAAGGGCGCAAGACGCGACAGGCGACAATCGTGGCCTTCGCTTCCGACGAGGACGGGGACAAGAAGATCAACCGGCCAGTCTACATCAAAAAGATATGCCACGAGGAATGCTGGCGCAAATACGATGCGCGCGCGGACTGGAAGAAAGTGCAAGCGGCCCATGAGGAAAAGAACGTATTCTTCTGGTTATTTGCCAAAGGGGCTCCAGTCGCGAAGGAACTTCTCGGTGTGTTCAAGCCGGGAGTCTCCGTCGATAAGCTCTTTCCGCTTTTGCAGGCGGTCGAGACGGCCGATATTGTGCAAGCGACGACTACAACCTTCAACTCTCTGGAACAGATGGAAGAGCGGAAGGAGCACCTCGAAGGAACCGCGACCAAATTTCCCGCCGCCGAGTCCAACAAACGCAAACGCGACGACGACGACGACGATGCAAAGCCGGCCGCGGTCATTAGCGCCAAACCAGCTGCCGCGAAACCGGCAGCTGCGGCCGCCAGCGCGAAGCCAGCGCCAGCAAAGGCCGCTGACGCGGATTCCGGAAAACGATCCAAGACAGCGGATGCAGCAAAGGCCGCTGCCGCACTTGGCGATCGTCTGGCCGTGAAAGAGGATATTCGCACTCTCCCGTGCTCGGTTTGCAATAAGAAGTGTGTCGAACTCCTCGCGATCCTCCGCGCGGAGCACCGTCCCGGTGAGCCTTTCTCTGTGATGTGTTTCGACTGCGGTTTTCGCAAAATCCGCGACAAGGCCGAGAAGCCAGCTTCGGTGGCGGCAGCGGCAGCTGCGCCTGCCAAGGACAAATCGAAGCCCGATGCGGATAAGCCAGCGCCTAAGAAGAAGAAGGCGAAGGCGAAAGAGGCCATCGTGCAATGCCAGACGGATGGGTGCACATTCAATTTCCCCAAATCCGTGACTGCCTACAAGTGCCGACGCGACGTCATCTGTGACGGCTGTAAGCGAGCACGGGGCCAGGACGTCGGCTCCGACGGGAAGAAGATTCCTGCCTTAAAGTGCGGGGTGGTCGGACCGGAAAAGAAACAATGCAAGAACCGTTTCAACACCAAGGGCGCGAAGTGCCGCAAGTGCCAGAAATACCGATGTGGTGAGCATTGGAAGAGGTGCGGCAAATGCGAACGCGTCGTTTGCGAAGCATGCTACACGCACTGCGCCAAGCACGGCAAAGAAGGTGCCGATTTTTGCACGAAGACTTGCTACGACAAGCACGAGTGCGAGGAGGAAGAGGAGGCAGAGGGGGAAGCGCCCGCGAAACCTGGCCGTGAGCAATACGAAAAAGACAGCAACAAAGGCAGCGACGAGGGGACCGAATCCGACTCCGACTCCGACTCTGGCTCGGGAAAGAAAAAGGCCGACGTAGTCAACGACGAGGACGCCGAGGACGGCGAGGAGGACGAGGATGCTGACTAGGTGTTTCTCGTTCTGCTCGTACACGATAAACTGATATTTTACGACAACAGTTCGACTTCGAGAGGGGTGACTGCGAGACCCGTGAGAATAGCTAGCGGGGGGGCGGTCACAGCATTGCGAACCGTGACGTTCTCGTCGCTCGGGAGCCACGAGCGCGCGAGCTCTGGAGTGAGTTTTGGGTTGTGCAGCACGAGCGCGACTTGGCCCGTTTCGCGGTCACGGCAGTCGCTGTCCTTAGGAGAGTGGCTCGAGTCGGCATTTGCGAGGTGAAAATTGGTCAGATGCGCGGTGCGAGCGACGTAGTTACACGCGAGCTCGATCTGGGCCGGTGTCGCGCGCGCGAGGTGGTAGAGCCGTCTATTATCCGAGATAGGATCAGCCATGAAGCTTGCCTCGTCGGGGTAGAGAGCTCTTGTGACTTCAACGCGCGTAACCGCGTACTCGTCACCGGTTTCTGGTACATAGAGCCGCAGCACGTCCTTGAAGCCGGACCGGCCGGGGTCGCGCAGTTTGGTGGGCTCGGTGATCACATTCGAGCGTTCGAGCACGCGGGCCATCTTCTGCTCGTTGCGGAACCACGTGCACTTCTGATACGCATTGCGACACGGCTCGTAGTTGATCATGGCCTCGAGCATGATCGGGGTCGTGATCTTGAGCTCTCGGTCGGCCAGGTCGGCACGGATCATGAGCACGGTCTGCATGTGCAGCGTGTTGTTTTCCGTAGTCGACCGTTTGGTGTACTCCGCCGTCGTGGCCGTGACGAGCAGCGGACACGGCGTGTAGCCACGGAGGAAAGTGGCCAGCGGGGCACACAGTTTGGACTTGGAACTCGTGAACAGCCTCCACAGATAGACGTGCAGCGCGGCCAGATCTTCGCAGTCGGCCTGCACGTGGTCGAGACGGGAAAACTGCCAGGGCTTTGTGAAGCTGTCCGGTCCAGTGTCTTCTGCGAACGAGATGACGCGAGTCAGCACTGTCATGGCCGTGGCGGCGAAAACGGCTTGATACAGAGCTTCGCCTCTCCAGATCTGAGTATAGGTGCGCACCGAGATGCCGAGATCGATGCAGGCCAGACGAACCAGGTTATCTGAGATCTCGTCCATCTCTACTTGTGGCGGTAGCGCGTCCTTGAACACCGTGGCGAAGAAGTGCAACCAAGGCATCCACCCGCGCTCGGTGTAGCAAGGACAGAACTCCACGTCGGCGGGTAGGCTGTCACCCGATGGGAAGCGTGGCTGGTACATACCCTTGTACGCCACGAGCTTCGCGTGAACTTCCCGGTCGTAAGCCAGGAACTTTGGGTCGTAGTCGGCGGCGAAGTCGCTACCCGGTGACGGATTGGCCTGCTTCGATGCCGACTGCAGCTGGCGAATGCACTCGGCGTCCGACTTGTCCCCGTCAAAGTACCCGACAAAGCAGCGCGCCAGCAACTCGCGTTCGGCACCGAGTTTTGGGGGTAACCCATAGATGTCGACGGCCTCAATGCTGTCGCCGAATCCACAAGCGGCATGGTATCCGTCTCCGAGCTTCTCCAGAACGTTGCGCGATCGATTGTCCGCCGGTGCCTCCTTGAAGAGACGGATGCCGGCGATGCGACCCTGCACTGGCACATACAGAGGGCCCCGACGGAAAGCAGACAGAGGCAGGCCCTGTTGATAGGGAGTGGTCTGCTTTTCCTCGTACCAGTCGATGAACTGGCCCTTGGTAGACTCGCTCACAGCGAGGAACACGCGGCGATGTCCCTTGCCAGGGCTGTTTGTGGGCGGAGGCAGGAGAATCGGATTGTCATTTGGATTCGGCACCGTCTGACGCTGGCGCTCCTGGCGTTTCAGCGACATGCGGGCCCCAACGGCCAAATGTGTCATCTGCTTCCTGGTCTTTTCTAGGTCGAACGTCCAGTGGTCCTTCATGGCAGGTTCGTCGACTGGCTTGTCGTATTGGAGCATGCTCTGGTAGATCTTCTTCCATTGACGCGGCACGAACAGATAGCGGGGGTACCGAAGCGACTCTGCCACTTCCGCGGCTCGGAGAGTACCGCGGAGGGGCTTGTCGTCGATCAATTGAACGTAATGAACATTGGCATCATCCGGGAGCGTTCCGAGTAAGCAAACGAAACCTCGGTTCCCACCGAGTTTGACTCTGTGTTCGATCTCCATCACACACAGTTGACATATCACATCCACTGGCATGGGCTATACAGAAGTAATATCACGAAAGATTAGTAGTTCGTACAGGGACAAACAGGGAGGCTGAGTGACGAATAGATACCAAAGTCAGCTGAAAATGAGCGAAGACAACTCGCAAGTGCAAGAACCCGAGTCGGGGCGATCGACTCCGCCGTTGACTCAGCCGACTCAGCCGCCTCAGCCGCGAACCCGAGTCCGACTCACCGGGAACAAGCGCAAGAACACAGACGGTGCATCCAAGGAGGCAGCAGCCGCGGCAGTGCCATCATTGGAGCCTGCCGAAGAAGCCCCTCCTGCCAAGAGGGCTAAGATTCCGGCGAAAGAGGCATCGGCCAACGGAGGAAGCGGCAGCGGCTCGGGCTCCGGTGAGGTTACTGGTGCCACGGCCAAGGACGAAGCAAAGACCGTGGCTCCGGTGCCACAGCCACCGGTCGAAGATTCTTATCCGGAAAACTCGATTCCTCGCGTCCTCAAAGACGTCAAAGAGGCGATGTGGTGGCGTAACGTCAAAGTGAGCCGCTCGGGTGCGACGGGTGCCAGTGACTTGACCGTCAAGTTTTTCCCCGGGTCGGACAACGGCGGCAAACGGCAACCCAGGTGGACCATCCAACAAAAGACGACTCTCGCAGCGGCGCAACCCGATGCCTTCTTCAGTACTCCGCCCATGATCGCCGGCTGGAAAACTGCTTATACTCAACTCGGGAACTACAGACCTGGGAGCGAATGGTCCAGCAACCTCCTCAAACTGAAGAAGATTATGCATCTGACTTCCATGCCCATCACGAGCGCGGAGAAGGGCCTTCGTTCCAAATCAGGGAAGATGGACCGTCTTCATCGCGAGTTTATTCAGTGGTGCATGGACTTCCAGCGCGACGTGCTCTCCCAAATCTTCAAGCAGCTCCCCGCAGAACTGACGGCGCCTCATTACGATTTCGTGCGACAACAACGTCTGAACGACGAACACGGGCGCCCGATCGATGAGGCCCATCCAAAGTTTCAGCAAATCCTGCACGCGTCGTTCCTGGCGAGTCCGCAATGCGAACCAATCTGGGTCCCCGAAGTCCCCTCCACGCTCTCGCCGATCGCCCGGATGATGGCTTACGTCCTGGTGCAGGACGCCTTTCCCTATCACTTGGTCTCTTCGCATGAGCTGGTCAAAGGGTTCGGGGGCCTCGAAGGCGCCAAGCCACTGCCTTCACCGGAAGGCCAGCCCAAATCGTGGACGGAGCAGCTCTACGAGATGGTGAAAGCCGCAGGCCGCCAGACAACGATGCATGTCACCCAAGTCCTGAACCACCAATTCCGTCGAGTATCGGATGACCTGCTGAACGTCTTGCCGGGGGATGTCATCTCTGGGTTCATGCAAGTGAAGCCCGAGGTCCGCAAGTGGCCCCAGCAAAAGAGATACTTTCTGCAGTTTCGCACATCCTTCAATGGGATCACTCTTCCTCTGGCCCATGTGAATCTCGCTCCTCCGACGGACGCCGTGGTCGACGAATGCGCTGC
>Ga0134128_10012709_pt1 | contig 10038 bp, 7 predicted proteins | sample KB31754_FD_96462 | JGI IMG/M metagenome (GOLD analysis project Ga0134128, IMG submission 96462) | Terrestrial soil microbial communities with excess Nitrogen fertilizer from Kellogg Biological Station, Michigan, USA - KB3-175-4 | ecosystem: Environmental > Terrestrial > Soil > Unclassified ...
GGCGGCATCCCGCTGTGGATCGCGGGCGGCGGCGAGCAGAAGACGCTGCGGATCGCCGCGAAGTACGCCCAGTACACGAACTTCGACTGGGCCCCGGAGACGTTCAAGCGCAAGTCAGACATCTTGGCCCAGCACTGTAAAGACGTCGGCACGGACTTCGACGCGATCGTCCGATCGTCCAACTTCAACGTGGTGATCGGCGAGACGGACAAGGACGTCGCCGACAAGCTGGCCTGGATCAAGGCGCACTACGAGCCGCTGGTCGGCCCCGAGGCGGTCGAGCGCTACATGGGCCTGTACAGCAACGGCCTGGCCGGAACGCCAGAGCAGATCATCGAGAAGCTGACCGAACTGCGCGGCCTCGGGATGACCTACACGATCGGCTACTTCGTCGACGCGGCCTACGACCGCTCCAGCATCGATCTCTTCGCCCACAAGGTCATACCGGAACTGGCCGACTGACCTAATTCATTCGGCGAAAAGCATTGCGCCAGGGAGCGCAAGCGCTCCTGGTTTCCTGAGGCCGGTCCCGCGACACGAGACCGGCCTCAGGCGACCTCGGCCGCAACTCCGCCGGTGATCTTGATCAGCTCGTCGAACGACGTCGGGAACACCGTGTGGACGTGGCCGCCGGCGGCCCACACCACGTCGTACTTGTCCAGCCACGTGTCCACCAGCGTCCTGACCGGCTTCGGATGCCCGACCGGCGCGACTCCGCCGATGACCTGCCCGGTAGCCGCGTGCACGAAGTCAGGGCTGGCCCGCCGGACCTGCTCGGCCCCGATCAGCGCCGCCGCCTTTGCGGTGTCAACCCGATGCGCCCCGCTGGTCATGACCAGCAGCGGTGCACCGTCCGCGTCGAACAGCAGGCTGTTGGCGATCGCGCCCACCTCGCAACCAAGCTGGGCGGCGGCTGACGCGGCGGTCGGCGCGGGCTCGGGAAGCTCCCGTACCTGTCCGGCCACACCTTGTTCGCGCAGTACAGCGGCCACATGTTCGGCGATCGGATGCATGCCGTACAGCGTACAGTGACGGCCGGATTGCCCGAGCCCGCCAGCTCAGGACCCCGAACCTCCCCCTTCCCCCGCCCGGCCCCGCCCCCGCCGCGCCCCGCCGCGCCCCCGCCGCGCCCGCCGCGCCCCCGCCACGACGGGGAAAGTCCGTTGTTGTCTTAGCCACGACGATCTTTCCCCGTTGTTATTAGCTCTGTGCGCGTTATAGTCCGGTTTACTGGTGAGTTGGGGGTTGTGTGAAAGCTCTGGTATTTAGCCATGTTCTCGCCCGGGAGGCGGCGGCGACGATCGGCGGGCAGGTCTCGTCCCGCGCCTACGTCTCTCGGCTCGCGCCCGTGAGGCTCGCCGAGATCGACGAGTCGCCGCTGCCCAGCGCGGACTGGGTACGGGTACGGACCACGTTCTCCGGCCTGTGCGGTTCCGACCTGAAGCAGATCCTGCTGAACGGCGCTCGCGACAACCCGCTCACCGCGCTGCTGTCGTTTCCGCACGTGCTCGGCCATGAGGCGGTCGGACGGCGTGCGGACACGGGCCAGCGCGTCGTGCTGAACCCGTGGCTCTCCTGCGTCCCGCGTGGCATCGAGGAGCCGTGCTCCGCCTGCCAGCAGGGCCGCTACACCTGGTGCCGGAACTTCCGGTCTGGCCTGCTGCCGTCGTCGGTTCACCTGGGCAACTGCGCGGGGGCGGCCGGCGTGCACGCCGAACGGTTCGGCGCGCACACCTCGCAGCTGTTCCCGATCCCGGACAGCGTCTCCGACGAAGCGGCCGTACTGGCCGACCCGGTCAGCGTGTCGCTGCGCTCGATCCTGCGGGCGCCGCCGCCGGCCGATGGCATCGCTCTGGTCTACGGGTCGGGCACGCTCACGCTTTCCCTCATCGCGTTGCTGCGCCACCTGTACCCCGATACCCAGGTCTGGGCCGCGACCCGGCCAGGCCCGAGGGCCGACCTGGCAACCAAGCTCGGTGCGCACGCGGTGCTGCCGACCTCGCCTGATGAACTGGTCGCGGAGGTGGCGAAGCGCACGGGGGAGACGCCGTTGCGGCCGTGGAGCAAGCGAGACTGGCTTCAGGACGGCCCGGCGGTGGTGTACGACACGATCGGCGCGCCGCAGACCGTCGAAACCTCGCTGCGGCTGCTCGCGACCGGCGGCACGCTGGTCATCTCCGGGGTCGAGAAACCAAAACGGTTTGAATGGACGCCGCTCTACTTCAAGGAACTGTCGGTCGTAGGGTCGAACGGATTCGGCATCGAGCAGGTCGGTGGCGTGCGCAAGCACGCTATGGAGCATTATTTCGACTTTATCGCGAATGGGCTGGACGTAACGCCTCTCATTACCCACCGCTTCCCGCTCGCACGCTGGCAGGAAGCCGTGCTGATGGCCAAGGACGCCGACCACACCGGTGCCGTAAAAGTGCTGCTTGAGCCAGCTGGCTAAATTGCAGGTCGATCGTGCCATCGTGATGCGTTACGGTGGCTCTGTTTGGGTTGAATCGCGAATGGCTGGGGGGCCTAGTCGTGACGAGCCAGGATTCGCCGAGCGATTTTGGCGGTTTTGCGGCCGGTTCCAGGATCGGGAAATACCTGATCGAGGAACAGATCGGGCGTGGCGGCATGGCCGCCGTGTACCGGGCCCGCGACGGCGAACTCGGCCGGGTTGTCGCGCTGAAGATCCTTGCCCCGGCACTGGCGGCCGATGACGGGTTCAGGCAGCGGTTCGTCCGTGAGTCCAGGGTCGCCGCGTCCGTCGATGACCCGCACATCATCCCGCTGTACGAGGCCGGCCAGGACGGCAGCGTGCTGTTCATCGCGATGCGCTACGTGTCGGGCGGCGATGTGCGCTCCCTGCTCTTCCGCCAGGGCTCGCTGAGCGCTGAGCAGGTGGCGGCGATCGTGTCACAGGTCGCCTCGGCGCTCGACGCGGCCCACGCGGCCGGCCTCGTCCACCGGGACATCAAGCCAGCGAACATGCTGCTTGATTCGGCGCCCGGGCGCTCCGATCACGTATACCTGTCCGACTTCGGGCTCAGTAAGGAAGCCGCAGGCTCGATCGGGCTGACTGGCACCGGCCTGTTTCTCGGGACCGTGGACTACGCCGCGCCCGAGCAGATCGATGGCAGGCCGGTTGACGGGAGAACCGACCAGTACGCGCTTGGCTGCGCCACCTTCGAGATGCTCAGCGGAGCGCCGCCGTTCCGCCGCGATCACGGAATGGCCGTGCTGGCCGCGCATCTGTCGCAGCAGCCGCCGAGCCTCACGGCGACGCGGCCGGAATTGCCTCCCGGCCTCGAGACGGTGTTCTCCAAGGTGCTGGCGAAGTCGCCCGATGATCGTTACCGGACCTGCGGAGAGTTCGCCGACGCGCTTCGCCAGGTGCTGGGACTGGCCCGGTACGACTACGGGCCGCCAAGGCCCGCTCGCCAGCAGACCGAGCTGGCCTGGAACGCCTACGGGCCGGCGGCGGCTGGCAGCGGCGGAGCACCGACCTCGGCGCCTGGTTACGCGGCGGCCGGTCAGGGGGTGGCCGGTCAGGGGGTAGCCGGTTACACGGCCGGGCAAGCGGCGGCGGGGCAAGCGGGCGCTGGTCAAGTGCCCTCTCATATCGTGCCCGGGTTCGGGTCACAGCCGTCGTATCCACCGCCTGCGGCCTGGGCCAACAGCGGACCTAGCGGGCCTGTGCAACAACCACGGTCGGGGTCGGCCCGCTGGCCGATTGCGGTCGCTTCCGGAGCGGTCGCGGCAGCGGTCGTCGCGGCCGCGATTATCGTGGCGGCCCGGCTGGGTTCGTCCTCATCATCATCTGACGTGGGGGGCGGCGGCGGTACCCAGACCGTGACCGTGACTCAGTCCGCTAGCTCGGCACCCTCTTCTGGCCCGACGGCCAATGGCGTGCCGACGCCCATCAGCACGTCGGTCATAAGCCCGGCCGTTGTTCCTCCGCCGACTGTCACGGCGCCGGCGCCCAGTTCATCGTCGGCCAATTCCCAGTCGACCTGGACGAAGGTCGAACAGCCTGGTGAGTTCAGCATCGAGCTGCCGTCGGACTGGATGCAGGTGGCGAATAAGTATCCCGGTGACAGGGTCACGTTCGGGAATCCGGCGGGTTTCCAGGCCATCGTCGACTGGACTCCCTGGCAGCTCAGCCCGGTGGCGCATCAGCGGATGCTGTCGCGCCAGACGCTCCAGGCGCACGGGTCGGCGTACCAGGAGATCTCGATCCAGTCCGCTCAGTACCGCGACTACAGCACGGCCGACTGGCAGTTCACTGACTACCTCAATGGCCAGCAGATCGAGTCCATTGATCGTGCGTTCATCGTTGACTCCGGTTCGAGGTACGCGATCGAGTTGTACGGCCCGATCGGTCAGTTCCAGTCGGTGCGGGCCAGCATCTGGTCGAAGATCCTGGCGAGCTTCGAGCCCGAGTCCTAGCCATTTAGGGCAATCTCATCGGCTACGGTTGCCATGGTCGGTTGGCATTGCCGTTGCGGCACTGCCGGTTGCGGCACTGCCGGTTGGCATGGCGGGCGATGAGGTAGTCGGGGGTCGGGAGCGTGATGAGCCAGGATGCGGCGGCGAGTGCTGGCGGCTTCACGATCGGCTCTCAGGTCGGCCGGTACGTGCTCGAAGAGCAGATCGGGCACGGCGGAATGGCGGCCGTGTTCCGCGCCCGCGACGAGCAACTCGGCCGCGTGGTCGCGCTCAAGATCCTGGCTCCGGCACTGGCGACCGACGAGGCGTTCAGGCAGCGGTTCGTCCGGGAGTCAAAGGCGGCCGCCGCCGTCGACGATCCGCACATCATCCCGCTGTACGAGGCCGGCGATTCGAACGGCGTGCTGTTCATCGCGATGCGCTACGTCCCCGGCGGCGATGTGCGGACGCTGCTGTTCCGCGAGGGACCGCTGCCGCCTGACCGGGTCGCCGCGATCGTGTCGCCGGTCGCCTCCGCGCTCGACGCGGCCCATTCGAGCGGGCTCGTGCACCGGGACGTCAAGCCCGCGAACATGCTGCTCGACTCGGCCCCCGGTCGGCCCGATCACCTGTACTTGTCCGACTTCGGGCTCAGCAAGGGAGCGGCCGCTTCGGTCGGCCTGACCGGCACCGGCCTGTTCCTCGGCACCGTGGACTACGCCGCGCCAGAGCAGATCAACGGCCACGCCGTCGACGGCCGGACCGACCAGTACTCGCTGGGCTGCGCGGCGTTCGAGATGCTGTCAGGGGAACCGCCATTCCGCCGCGATCACGGCATGGCCGTTCTCGCCGCTCATGTCGCCCAGCCGCCCCCGCCGCTGTCGACCAAGCGCCCGGGCCTGCCGCCCGCGCTCGACGCGGTATTCGCCAAGGTACTGGCCAAGTCACCCGACGACCGGTACTCAACGTGCGGCGATTTCAGCGATGCGCTGCGCGCCGCGCTCGGCATCGGCCGCTACGACACCGGCCCGAGGGCGAGCAACCCCCAGACCGAGCTGGCCAGCACGCCAGGCCGATCGCCCGTCGCCGACGCCCCGCCCCCGCCCACGCCCGGGCCGGTCCCGGCGGCAGCCGGCTCGCCCGCTCCGGGCGCGTCGCCGAGCCCGGGCTGGCCGGCCCAGCCGCCGCTGCAGTCGGCTGGCGGGCACGGGGGATACGCGGCGACCGAACACGGGCCGGGTGGCTACGGGCCCGGTGGCTACGGGCCGGGTGGCTACGGGGCCGCTGCCGACGGAGCGGTCGGAGATCGCAACGCCGCGACCGCCCGCCCTGCCCACATCGTGCCCGGCTTCGGCCCCCAGCCCCAGCCCCAGGTCCAGTCCCAGCCCCAGGTCCAGCCTCAGCCCCAGCCCCAGGTCCAGCCTCAGCCCCAGTCCCAGTCCCAGCCCCAGCCCCAGGTCCAGCCCCAGGCCTATTCGGGTGGCCCGCCTATCCAGCCGCCCTTCCAGCCTGGCCTGGCCGACACCAGGCAGCAGCCCAGGCCCGCGACGCGCTGGCCGCTGATCATTGCCGCAGCGGTGATCGCGATCGCGCTAGCGGTCGGCATTCCGCTAGTCAGCAACCTCCGCTCCAGCTCGACACCGAGAAACCAGGCCGCCGGCGGAAACTCCCCGGCCGTCTCCACGACCCCGGCCGGACGCGCGAGCAACTCTCCGAAGTCCTCGCCCCAGCAGGCCACGCCTACGGACTGGACGCCCTACCAGGACTCAGGTGAGTTCTCGATCGACCTGCCGCCTGGCTGGGCGGTGAGCTCAACCAGTTCGGACGAGGTGAAGTTCACGGGCTCGCCGGAGGGTTTCGTCATTGTCGTCGAGTGGACGAACACCCCGCAGACCGATGCCGCCGCCACCTGGCAGCAGCTTTCCTCAGGCAAGGCCGCGTCCGACAGTTCGTATCACGAGATCTTCATCAAGCCAGTCCAATATCGCGACTACAGCACGACCGCTGACTGGGAGTTCACCGACGACTACCCGGCCGGACAACACAACGAATTCTTCGATCGTGGCTTCGTGGTCCACCCCGGCACGCTCGGCTTCGCGATCGAACTGTACGGCCCGGCCGATCAGTTCCAGTCGGTCTACTCCAGCCTCTGGCAAAACCTAGTAACCACCTTCCACCCAGCCTCCTAGCCGACCTTCGCTCAGCCCAGAAATGGCAGGCGAAAGCGCGGGGCTGGGGGCCGGTAGCAGCGGTAACTGCCGAGTCTTGCGACTGCTGGTGCGAATGGGGCTAACGGTGATGCTGTGATTCCCCGGCGACGACATCGACCGGGTGAATTTGCGGATTCACCGCCTGGATTCCAGGTGAATATGCACATTCACCGGGTTTCAAATTCGATCATAAACCCGCGATCTGTGGCGGGTGGCGTCAGTGGGACTGATGTGATTGAAGGGGCGTGCTGCTAAGGCCGGACCGTCGTACCCGCCGGCCGGATCGTCGTGCTGATCGGCCGGACAGTCCGGCTGATTGACCGGACAGTCCGGCTGATTGACGGGACAGTCCGGCTGATTGACGGGACAGTCCGGCTGATTGACGGGACAGTCCGGCTGATCGACCGGACAGTCCGGCTGATCGGCCGGATCTGGTTAACAGGCTTTGTCGCGGGCAGTTGAAATCGTCCCCTTTCGAAGGAGGCGCGATATGGGGTTTATGGACAAGCTCCGCAACAGGTTCATGATGAGCAAGGGCCGGGCCAAGCAGAACGTCGGCCGGGCAGCCGACGACCCCTACCTGGAGACCGAGGGCCGGGCCGAGCGCGCTGGAGGCGCCGCACGCCAGGTCGGCGAGCAAATCAAGGACGCCGGCAAAAACATGAGGGACGGCCTCAGGCCGTAACCGGCCGCCGCTGACCGCCCGGACGGCAATCGACCCGCCTGGGCGGTCAGAACAGGTTTCCCGGCGTGGCGTGTTTCGCAAACCACGACCGGATGAACGCGCCGTAAAGCGCAAGCAAAACAAAGGTCGCCGTCATTACCTGAGTAACGATCCTGACCCAGGAGCCGTGCTTCTCCGCGGAACGCACCGACCTCGTCGAGGCCGCCAGTCTCAGCCCTAGCCCGCGTTACCCAGACGCTGCCGAGACGAGACCGGCCCCTGGCACCGTGCCGCCATGAGCCTGGTCCGTCCCCGAACCTCGCGCGGCGTCGGCTGGATAGCAGCCGCCGCGGCCGCACTCACAGCCGTCGGCCTGATCGCCTGGCTGGCCTGGCCGTCGACGCCAGCCGTCCCCGGCGCTAGCCGGGTGCTGGCGCCCACGCAGAGGAGAGCATCTTCAACTGGGCCTGGCAACGAATGGGCAACCGCCGCCGGAACTGAGTGGGAGCCGATCGAGGCGGCACGTCCCGCGGAGTCTGTACCGACCGGTGCTGGCCGATCGTCAACTACGAGCGACTGGACATCGGCGGCCCCAGGTTAGGCTCCAAGTTCCCGAACAGCAACTACAAATTGTTCTGGCGTAAGTGACAGCCGCCGTCGGGGAGCACGTCGAGGGTGATGGTGGTGGCGCCATGCGAGACGACGAGCCCGGCAAGTTCGTTGCGGCTGGTCACCACCACCCGGCAGCCGGGCTCGCCGGGGATCAGCGGGCGGACCTGCTGCTCGTCGCGGGCGTTGTCGAGCACGACCAGCATCCGCTTGCCGGCCAGCAGGCTGCGGTACAGGCTGGCCCGCGCGTCCGCGCCGGCCGGGACGCGGCTGGTCGGCACCGCCAGCGCGTCGAGGAACCCGCGGATCGCATCCGGCCACTCGACTGGCGGCTGGGCCGGGTCGAAGCCGTGCAGGTCGATGTGCAACTGCCCGTCGGGGAAGAGGTCGGTCACCCGGTGTGCCCAGTGCATGGCCAGCGCGCTCTTTCCGATTCCCGCCGTGCCGCCGATGACGGCGATGACCTGGGCGCCTGGCTCTGATCCGAGGTGGTCTAGCAGCTTGTCGAGTTCGGTGAGCTCGGTCTGGCGGCCGGCGAAATGCGCCGGGCGAGGCGGAAGCTGCCGGGGGATCGTCGGGACCGCCGCGCGCTGGTGAGTCGGGCCAGCGACGCTGGTGGTGCTGCCTGACTCAGCCCGCGCAAATCTTTCTCCCTGAAAATGATGGTTTTCGTAGTGGTCTTGTTCGTCCATCAGGCTCGGGTCGGCGCGGAGAATGCGTTCGTGGGTCCCGCGCAGTTCTGGCCCAGGTTCCACGCCGAGATCGCCCGCCAGCGCGTTGCGCACGGTGAGGTAAACGGCGAGCGCGTCGGCCTGGCGCCCGCACCGGTACAGGGCAAGCATGAGCAGGACACCGAAGCGCTCTCGCAGCGGGTTCTTGGCGCAGACGGCTTCGAGCGCGGTGACCGCCTCGGCGTGCCGGCCGAGGCGCAGGTCCGCCTCGAAGCGCCATTCGAGTGCCTGGAGCCTGGCCTGGGTCAGCGGCGGCACCTCGTCGCGCTGCAGGCGTCCTGACGGGATGTCGACCAGCGGAGTGCCACGCCACAGCTCCAGAGCGTCGTCGAGAATCCGCGAGGCCGGTTGCCAGTGCCCGGCGCGAACGGCCGCGCCGCCGTTCCGGCACAGGCGGGCGAACCGCAGCAGGTCCAGCTCGTCTTCGCTGACCTCGATCAGGTAGCCGGGGTCGCGGGTGATGATGCGGGCGCCGAGAGCCGGGCCCAGAACTTTCCGCAGCCGTCGCACGTAGTTGCGGATGGTCGCGTGCGCGCCCGGGCCCGGGTCGTCATCCCAGATTGTCTCCGCGAGTTCGTCGAATGACATCGCGTGGCCGGAGTGCAGGAGCAGCGCCGCGAGCACCACCCGTTGTTTCGCGGCCGGAACCGTCAGTTCCTCTTTGCCGTCGCGGAGCTGCAGCGGACCGAGCAAGCCCAGCCACATAACCGAATCCTTCCGGCTTGCCCCCGAAGGCCATCGGGTCGGGACGGTAGCAGGCGGCTGACCGCAATTAAGAGACGTTCATGGTGTCAGTTTGGATGCATCCATCGCCGTGATTAGGTTGCCGGCTTTTCTTCCGGCCTCTCTTCCGGCCTCCACGCGGCGCGGCGCATCGGCGGTCCGCTCGAGCGGGAAGCGCTCCTCGATGACGGCGGTGAGCGCGCCGGCCTCGATCAGCTCGGTGCGATGCAGCAGGTCCTTGTACTTCGCGGCCCGCCGGGCGAAGGCCGGTGAAGGCGATCGCGGCCTTGCGGCGGCCGAACTTCGAAGTCCACGCCGCCTGGGCGAACAGGGCCGGTGACGGCGCGGTCGTCAGGTAGATGCCGCCCGGTTTCAGTGCCTTGCGGCAGCGGCCGAAGGAGCTCTTCCCGGCCACATCGAAGATCACGTCGAAGGTCTGGCCGCTGCTGGTGAAGTCGGCTTGGGTGTAGTCGATCACCGTTTCCGCGCCGGCTGCGCACCAGCTGGCCGACGGCTTCGATCTGGCCGGCGAAGTCTCGCAGCTCTCACCCACCGTCACGGCTCGGCGGGATCGGCTGGGGCGTGTCCGCGGCACTGAATCATCGCTTAGCCGCTTAGCCGCTTAGCCCTGGTTATGACGACTTAGCCCGGATTAGCGACAGTCAGACCGGTATCAATCGGA
>Ga0134128_10012713_pt1 | contig 10036 bp, 6 predicted proteins | sample KB31754_FD_96462 | JGI IMG/M metagenome (GOLD analysis project Ga0134128, IMG submission 96462) | Terrestrial soil microbial communities with excess Nitrogen fertilizer from Kellogg Biological Station, Michigan, USA - KB3-175-4 | ecosystem: Environmental > Terrestrial > Soil > Unclassified ...
CGTCGCATATTCGATCGCGAGGAACAGGCTGCCCGCGACATATATCCTTGCGTTCTCCGATGTCGCGAGCGTCCGGCTGAGGCCGACCGCGCCCTCGATCGTAGGCGCGACATGCACGACGGCGTCCGGATTGGCCTTGCGGACGGAGGCGGCGATCGCCTGTGCATCCGCGCCCTTGTGATGCGCCGCGGTGCAAATGATGGTGGCGAAGGACGGCGCCAGCGCGCCGACGATCTCATCGGTCTTCTTGTCGGCGGAAACCCCGATCACGAGAATCCAGTTGTCGGCGCCATGGACCGATCGCAAACCGGCGAGCGATTGCCGGATGCCGTCGGGCGTGTGGCCGACGTCGACCACGGTAAGTGGATTTTGGTCGATCACTTCCAGCCGGCCGGGCCAGCGCGTCTCGTGCAAGCCTGTTCGAATGGCGGTCTCGATTGCAGCGGCCGCCGCTTGCGGCCGCCTCTCGCGCAGCCACAGCAGGAACAGCGTGACCGCGATCGTGGCGTTGCTGAATTGAAAGCCGCCCAACAGGCTAATGTCGAGGCCACGAAAATCATGCTCGCCAAAACGGTAATCGAATCGCTGGCCCGAGACTGATGCGGATTCGCCGCTGATCCCGATCTGGTCGCGCACAAACAGCGAGGCGATATCGCGATGGCGGTTATATTCGAGCAGATGCGGCTTGAGGCCCAGGCAGTTCTCGCCATAGACGATGTTGCCGCCGGAGGCGCAGGCATCGCTCTTATCGGACACGATCAGTTCCAGCGTAGGGCCGAGCAACTCGACATGCTCGTAATCGACTGATGTGACGCAGGTGAAGCGCGCACCGACCAGCCGCACCGGATCGTAGCGGCCGCCGATGCCGGCTTCGAACACCGCGAAGTCGCAACGGCGCTCCTGGAAGTAAAGACAGGCCGTCGCGAACATCGCCTCGAACGCGCCAAAACGCTGGTTCAGGCGCGCCGATATTTGGACGATCGCGGCCTCGACCCGCGCGGCGAGACGCGGCAGTTCATCGTCGCCGATCGCCACACCGTCGACCTGAAAGCGTTCGTTGACGCGATAGAGATGCGGCGAGGTGAACAGGCCGGTTCGCAAGCCATAGGCCTTGCCGATGCCGGCGCAGAACGCCGCCGTGCTGCCCTTGCCGTTCGAGCCGGTCACCACCACCGAATTGTGTTCGAGCCGCCCGCGATCGACTGCGAGGGTGTCGAGCAGTTCGGCCATCCGCGCCAGGCAGATCCCGTCGCCATATTTCGGCAGTTCGAACACTAGAGCAATCCCGTCGCGGAAAACGTGTGGTGCCAGATTTTCAGGATCAGATCGGCGCGGCCGGATTCTTCCAGCAGCCGGATCGAGGGATTGGAATTGACTTCGATCACCGCCGTTCTGTCCGGCTCGCCCGATATGTTCGTGAACAGGTCGACGGCGGCGACGCGAAGGCCGAGCGCGCGGGAAGCTTCTCTTGCCGCGGCAGAGACGGCTGCCGAAGGCGCGGCCTCCAGCACCATCTTTCCCCCGGCGCTGAGGTTCATCCGCCCTGGAATCTCCCAGCGTTCGCCCGTTCGCAAGACGCGATCGAGCGATGGTTCCCGCCCGGCGTCGATGGTTGCCGATGAAAGTCCACGCGCCGCCAGGCTCGAATTGTGTTCGATCAGGAGGTCGCGGATCGAGCGCGCGCCGTCGCCGCGCAGGGCGGGTGGGTGTTTGCGCGCGGCATACAGCACCTCCTGGTCGAGCAGGAAGACGCGGTACTCGTCGCCGGAGACCAGCGGTTGCATCAGGATCGCATCGTAGTAGCGCGAGACTTCGCGCAGGTAGCGGATGAGGGCCGCCTCATCGTGAATGGCTTGCGCGAAATCGCCGCGCGATCCCATTAGCGGCTTGGCGAATGCGGTGTGGCGAAGCTGCGTAAAGTATTTCAGCGCGTCGTCGATTTCGTGGCCACCCGGGCGATGGGCGCGGTAGCGCTCGTGCAGGAAGAAATATTCGCCGCCGAGCGTCGCGACGCCGGCGCGTTGCAGGATGCGGTTGGTGAAATATTTATCCGATGCCAGCGTCGCGGCGGTGGCGTTGTTCTGCGGATACCACGCGCAACGCCCGGCCGCGAAATGCACCTGCCTGGTCTGCGAGGTCACGCTGAAGACCTGCCCCGTTCCGCCGTCGATGTCGGTGAAGGCGAGTCCGAATTCGGCGCAGGCAAATTCGGCATAGATCGACTGGTCCGGATAGGAGCCCGGTCTGCCCGATCGAAATTTCGCGAGATCCTGCATGCGCTGTCCGGTGGCCCCTCGATTTGCCGCCCCAAGGGTTAACGGCGGGGGAAAATTTATTGCCGTAATGCGGTTCGTTTCAGCAAGTTAATTGCGCCTTCTGGGCGCTTTTTCGAACCATCTTGCAAATTAGAACGATCGCCATTTTGGGCCCTCAAATGCGCGTCATCGGCGGTTGACTATCGCCGATATTGGCGTACGTCACACTCGAAATAATCAGTTATTTCAGCGGCTTCTGGCGCTGCAACAACTGGAATAGGCTTCTACATCAAGCGGCAAGGAAGAACCAAAGCCCATGAGCGCGTTTTACCGAGAGAAAGTTCTTTCCGTCCGGCACTGGACCGACACGCTTTTCAGCTTCACCGCCACCCGCGATTCCGGCTTCCGCTTCCTCAACGGGCAGTTTGCGATGATCGGCCTCGAGATCGATGGCCGCCCGCTGTTGCGCGCCTACAGCATGGCGAGCGCCAATCACGAGGAAGAGCTCGAGTTCTTCAGCATCAAGGTCGCCGACGGGCCGCTGACCTCGCGGTTGCAGAAAATCCGCGAGGGCGACACCATCCTGGTTGGCCGCAAGGCGACGGGAACCCTGATCGCCGACAACCTCATTCCGGGCAAGCGCCTGCTGCTGCTGTCGACCGGCACTGGCCTCGCGCCATTCGCTAGCCTGATCAAGGATCCGGACGTCTATGAGCGGTTCGAAACCATCGTGCTGGTCCATGGCTGCCGTCAGGTCTCCGAACTTGCCTATGGCGAGGAACTGGTGGCGCGGCTGCGCGACGACGAATTGTTCGGGCCGCTGCTGAGCGAGAAGCTGCTGTATTATCCGACCGTGACCCGGGAGCCGTTCCGCAACCGCGGCCGCATCACCGACCTGATCACGTCAGAGCAATTGTTCAACGACATCCACCAGAGCCCGCTCGATATCGCCACCGACCGCATCATGATGTGCGGCAGCCCCGGTATGCTGGAGGAATTGCGCGTGATGTTCGAGGCGAGAAGCTTCCTCGAAGGCAGCGGCAACGCGCCCGGCCATTTCGTCATCGAGAAGGCGTTCGTGGAACGCTGAAGCCTCTCTTGTCGTCCCGGCGATCGGACCCATACGCCGTGTCGTCTCGTTTGATGTGATGCGGCAAATATCTTCCACGACCATCAAAGCCAGGGGTTATGGGTCCCCGCGTGTTCGCGAGGACGACGGGGGATAGCCTCATCCGCTGACCTCTTGCTATAACGCCCCCTAAACGTCGCGCGGCCGGTTGCCGACGCGAGGTCCCGGGGGGAGCAGGTTGTCGATAACGGATCAGGCCGGGCGGCCGAAGACCGCCTTTGTGTTTGCGGGCGGCGGCAGTTTCGGCGCCATTCAGGTGGGCATGCTGCATTCGCTCGCCGCGCACGGAATAACCGCGGACATGGTGGTCGGCTCCAGCGTGGGCGCCCTGAACGGCGCCTTCTATGCCGGCGATCCGACCTTCAGCGGGGTCGAGCGCCTGGGGACGATCTGGCGCGGGCTGACCCGGCACGACGTTTTCCCGGTGACCTGGCGGACGCTGCTGGGGTTCCTGTGGCGCCGCGATTTCCTGATTTCGCATGACGGCATCCGCAAGCTGATCGACGACCACATCCCCTATCGCAATCTGCAGGATGCCAAGCTGCCGCTGCACATCGTCGCCACCGACATCATCACCGGCGACAGCGTGGTGCTGTCGGAGGGCTCGACGTCGGAAGCGATCGTCGCCTCGACGGCGATCCCCGGCGCGTTCACGCCGGTGCTCTACCGGGATCATTATCTGGCCGATGGCGCGATCTCCAGCAACACGCCGGTCAAGGTCGCGGTGCAGAAAGGCGCCCGGCGGCTGATCGTGCTGCCGACCGGACACGCCTGCGCGACCGATGCGCCGCCGGTCGGCGCGGTCGCCAATGTGCTGCATGCGCTGACGCTGCTGATCTCGCGGCAATTGGTCAGCGAGCTGGAAGACCTCGGCCCCGACATCGAATATTTCGTGGTGCCGCCATTATGCCCGCTGGTCGGATCGCCCTACGATTTCACGCGAACGGCCGACCATATCGCTCGCGCGATCGAGGCCACCGACGCCTGGATCGAGCAGAACGGCTTGCAGGAAGGCAATATTCCCCACGGGATGCGGCCGCACGACCACTGAGACGCCGGTATTTTCGCGGCTGCGCTGCACTGCAAAAAGCCGGCGCGTCCGTCGAAGGACCAACTCGCCGCGCGATGTCCCAGGCTGTCATAACCATGACCGGCACGCCGGATATCGTGTAGAGCTTGTCGGGCATTCTGGATTAGGCTTGCGTCAGACCACGCAAATAATACGGCACATTCTGCCTCAAGGGGTCCCATGGAAACGTTGATGCTTCCGTTCTCTCCGCGCTTTATCGTTCTGACGATCTGCAGCGTCGTCACGGCATTGCTGCTCGGCCTCGGGATCGTCGACCACAAGGTGCTCAAGCTGGTCGCCATTCCGATCGTGATTTTCGGCGCGCTGGCGTTGCTCGGCTTTCGCGACCTGACGCAGAAGAGCCATGCGGTGCTGCGCAATTACCCGATCTCGGCGCATCTGCGCTTCCTCCTGGAAGAGATCCGGCCGGAGATGCGGCAGTATTTCTTCGAGAGCGAAAAGGACGGCATGCCGTTCTCGCGCGACACCCGCGCGGTGATCTACCAGCGCGCCAAGATGGTGCTCGACAAGCGCCCGTTCGGCACCCAGGAGGACGTCTATCGCGAGGGCTACGAATGGATGCACCATTCGATGGCCCCAAAGCCCCATGCCGAGGAAAAATTCCGCATCACCATCGGCGGCCCCGATTGCAAGAAGCCGTATTCGGCCTCGGTGTTCAACATATCCGCCATGAGTTTCGGCGCGCTGAGCCCGAACGCGGTTCGCGCGCTGAACGCCGGTGCAAAAAAAGGCGGTTTTGCGCATGACACCGGCGAGGGCGGGCTCAGCCCCTATCATCGCGAGAATGGCGGCGACATCATCTGGGAAATCGGCTCCGGCTATTTCGGCTGTCGCCACCGCGACGGCTCATTCGATCCGGAAGAATTCGCGCGCGTCGCGACCGGCGAGCAGATCAAGATGGTCGAGCTCAAGATCAGCCAGGGCGCCAAGCCCGGACATGGCGGCGTGCTGCCGGCGGCCAAAGTATCGGAGGAGATCTCGAAAATCAGGGGCGTCTCGATGGGCGAGGATTGCATCTCGCCGGCCTATCACCGGGCGTTTTCGACGCCGCTGGAAATGATGGCGTTCATCGGCGAGATGCGGCGGCTGTCCGGCGGCAAGCCGGCCGGCTTCAAGCTCTGTATCGGCCATCCCTGGGAGTTTCTGGCGATCTGCAAGGCGATGCTGCAGACCGGCATCTATCCCGATTTCATCGTGGTCGACGGCAATGAGGGCGGCACCGGCGCCGCGCCGCTCGAGTTCATGGACCATCTGGGCATGCCGATGCGCGAGGGCGTCAATTTCGTCCACAATGCGCTGATCGGCATCAATGCCCGCGACCGCATCCGGATCGGCGCCTCCGGCAAGATCGCGACCGCTTTCGACATGGCGCGCGCGATGGCGATCGGCGCCGACTGGTGCAATTCGGCGCGTGGCTTCATGTTCTCGCTCGGCTGCATCCAGTCGCTGAGCTGCCACACCGATCGCTGTCCGACTGGCGTCACCACGCAGGATCCCTCGCGCAACCGCGCGCTTTTCGTGCCGGACAAGATTGAGCGGGTGTTCAATTATCATCACTCCACCCTGCACGCGCTGACCGAGCTGATCGCGGCCGCCGGCCTCGAACATCCGCAGCAAATCCGTCCGATCCATTTCTCGCAGCGCAGTTCCACCACCGAGGTGTCCACCTTCGCGCAGCTCTATCCGTCGCTGCGACCGGGCGAATTGATCGACGGCACCAGCGACGTGCGCTACCGCGACGCCTGGGCAATGGCGCAAGCGGATTCGTTCTCGCCGGCGGGGTAGATTAGCTGTAGCCCGGATGAGCGAAGCGATATCCGGGACCCGCATGTTGTTGCGCTCATGCGGGCTTCTGGGACGACGCTAATGCGGGTTCTCCAAACTGAACAATTCCGCCTGTTCGTCATAGGCGAACAGCTCGGCGTAGCGGCCCCATGACACGATCGTCTTCAGGGTCTCGTCGGCGTAATCTTCCGACATGTAGTCCTCGAGTTCGTTGCGGAAGCGCGCGGCGGGCGCCGTGTGCGAGGGACGCTCGTCGAGCACGCGGCGGATCAGGCCGATGATCGGCACATAATTGATCAGATGTTCGGCGAACAGCTTTTTGCGGGCGTCGGTTGCCAGATGCGCGAAGCGCTGGCCTTCTTCCGTGAGCGTCAGGTCGCCCTCGCTGAGCTGGGCAAAGCGCAGCAATTGCAGGGCCTCGCCGAGATGGAAGATCTCGTCGGCCTCGAGTTGCAGGCTGCCGGCCAGCACCGGCAGGTCGGCATGCCCGTCATAGGGTGGGCCCGCGAGCGTCTCGATCAGGCCGGACAGCACGTTGGAGGAGACGTGGTTGAGCACCATGCCGACGCCGGTGCCGTGAATGCCTTCGATCGCGACCGGTCGCGGCTCGGCGCGCTGGGTCATGCGGGCGTAGATGCTGTCGACGAGCTGGCGGAAGGTCGGGTCGAGCCGGTTGCGCGGATGCGGCAGGTCGACCTTGATTTCGGCTGCGACGCGGCCGGGATTGGATGAGAACACCAGGATACGGTCGCACATCAGCACCGCCTCCTCGATGTTGTGGGTCACGATCAGCACCGATTTGATCGGCAGCCGGCCTTCGATCCAGAGATCGATCAGATCGGTACGCAGCGTCTCGGCGGTCAACACGTCGAGCGCGGAGAACGGCTCGTCCATCAACAGCAGGTCGGGATGCACCACCAGCGCGCGGGCAAAGCCGACGCGCTGGCGCATGCCGCCGGACAATTCCTTCGGGTAGGCGGACTCGAAGCCGTCGAGGCCGATCAGGTCGATCGCCGCCAGCGCGCGGGTGCGTCGCTCGGCGCTGTCGATGCCGAGTGCCTCGAGCCCGAGTTCGACGTTCTGCAACACGGTCAACCATGGAAACAGCGCGAACGACTGGAACACCATGGCGACGCCGTTCGGCGGCCCCTTGATGGTCTCGCCCCGGCACTTTGCCTCTCCGGAGGAAGGCGAAACCAGCCCGGCGATGATGCGCAACAGGGTCGACTTGCCGGACCCGGAGCGGCCGAGGAGACCTACGATTTCGCCGGCGTGGATGGTGAGGTCGACCTTCTCCAGCACCAGCAGATCTTCGCCGCTGCCCTTGGGAAACGAACGGCAGACGCCGCGGATATCGAGCAGGGTGGTCTGGTTGACTTGATCGAGCATAAAATCCTCTCGAATTAACCGAGCCGAAGACGTCGCTCGCCGAAGGCGTAGAGCGGCCTCCAGAGCAGGCGATTGAACAGCGTCACCAGGATGCACATCACGGCGATGCCGAGTACGACGCGCGGAAAATCACCGCGTTCCGTCGCGGTTGCGATATAGGCGCCGAGCCCGCTGGCCGTCAGGTGGGTGTCGCCCCAGCTTGCGACTTCCGCGACGATCGAGGCATTCCACGAACCGCCGGAGGCGGTGATAGCGCCGGTGATGTAATAGGGGAAGATGCCGGGCAGCACGACCTTGGCCCACCAGCGCCATCCCCTGAGATGGAAACTGCCGGCGGCCTCGCGCAGATCCGTCGGGAACGCACTGGCGCCCGCGATGACGTTGAACAGGATGTACCATTGGGTGCCGAGGATCATCAGCGGGCTGAGCCAGACATTGGCATCGAGGCCGTAGCGGACGATCACCACGACGAATACGGGAAACGCGAGGTTGGCGGGAAACGCCGCCAAAAACTGCGCCAGCGGCTGGATTCGTTCGGCGAGCTTTGGTCGCAGCCCGATCCAGACCCCGACCGGCACCCAGATCAGCGTCGCCAGCGCGATCAGCACGATGACGCGAAGAAGCGTGAGCAAACCGTAGCCGAACGCGCCGAGCACGTCCGATGGACCGAGCGTGGCCGAAAGATATTGATAGATCCGCCAGGCCGCGTAACCGGTGCTGGCAACGATCAGCGCAAGCCACAGCCCGTCGACCAGGCGCGCTGGCTGGCCTCCCTGCTTCGGAGCAAACTTCCACGCCGCGGGAGGCGCGATATGCAGGTTCGAGATGATCTTGTTCAGCGCGGAGAACGGCACCGACAGCGCCCGCAGCGCGCGGGTGCGGCGGAACAGATCGAGCATCCAGGAGGTCGGCGCGCTGGCCGACGCCGTCTGCTCGAAGCGGAATTTATCGGCCCAGGCCACCACGGGGCGAAACAGCAACTGGTCGTAGGCGATGATCACCAGCAGCATGGTCAGGATGGCGTAGCCGATCGCGGGCAGATTGCGCTCCTGGATCGCCAGCGCGACATAGGAGCCGATGCCGGGCAGGGTCACCGTGGTGTTGCCGACCGTGATCGCTTCCGAGGCCACTACGAAGAACCAGCCGCCGGACATCGACATCATCGTGTTCCAGATCAGGCCCGGCATCGCGAACGGCACGTCGAGCCGCCAGAAGCGCTGCCAGCCGCTGAGATGGAAGCTTTGCGAGGCTTCCTCCAGATCCTTCGGCACGTTGCGCATCGACTGGTACATGCTGAACGTCATGTTCCAGGCCTGGCTGGTGAAGATCGCGAACACGCAAGCGAGCTCGGCGCCGAACACGCTGCCGGGAAACAGGTTCATGAAGAAAACAACGGTAAACGTCAAAAAGCCCAGGATCGGCACCGATTGCAGGATGTCGAGCAGCGGGATCAGCACCATCTCGGCGCGCCGGCTCTTGGCGGCCAGCGCCGCATAGATGAAGGTGAAGATAATCGAGCAGATGATCGCCAGCAGCATCCGCATCGTGGTGCGCAGCGCGTAGAGCGGCAGATTGGACGGGTCGAGCGTTACCGGCGTGACGTCGAGCGTCGACAGCGGCGCCGTGGTCTGCTCGCCGCCATAGACGATCAAGACCATCGCGCCCGTCACCAGGATCAGCGCGACGATGTCCCAGATGTTGGGCTGCAACGCTTGCCTCAGGGCCGGTGGCGAAAAATCCCGGAGGTTCATGCGCTGGTCTCAGTATGCGTTGGTCTCAGTATGCGATGGGGCAGGCCGATGGTGGGACCGATTTGTTCTCAGATCGGCATGACGCTTATGTGACAGCGCCAAACCATAGGCATGTTTGCTTGTAGGAAAGCAATATGAACCGGGGAGAGCTAGAACTGCGTATGCAGCCGCGTCGCGACCACCGAAACCGGTCCACGATCCCTGTTATAGGCCGGATTGACGATGAACTGATAGTCGAAGGTCAGCTGCCACGAATAGATCGGTAGCTGATAGTAGGCTTCCAGGATCTGCTCGGGGCCCGGATGCGGCAGCATGTCGTCGCCGATCAGGGCGGTCAGGCCGCCCGCGGCGAGGTAGGCCTGATGCTCTTTCGAGATCATGTTGACGACGCCGGCGATCCCGACCGTGTCGTCCGAGCGGCCCCAGAATTTGCCGGAGATCGACGCGCCGGTGGCCACGGTCTGATCGACGTCGGTGAAGGCATAGGCCTCGAGGTTGCCGGGCGTATAGCCCGCGCGTGCGAACCAGCCGACGCCCGGGATCGGCTGCTTGTCGCCGGCCTGGCCGCCGAGCTCCCGCACCTTCGCGAGCTCCGCGTCGATGTCGTCGGTCTCGAAGTAGACGATCGGCCCCTGCC
>Ga0134128_10012716_pt1 | contig 10036 bp, 7 predicted proteins | sample KB31754_FD_96462 | JGI IMG/M metagenome (GOLD analysis project Ga0134128, IMG submission 96462) | Terrestrial soil microbial communities with excess Nitrogen fertilizer from Kellogg Biological Station, Michigan, USA - KB3-175-4 | ecosystem: Environmental > Terrestrial > Soil > Unclassified ...
ATCGCGGCGACAACAGATGATCTTCGCGGCCGGTAACATCGCTCGGATCGCGCCTACGTTGTACCAATTGCTGGGCAACTTGTCGGTGAATACAGGACGGCGTTCAGTCCAGTGTGCGGTGTGATGAAGGTATAGTTCGCCCAGCCGCTGCCAGTCCGCGGCCTGTGCTTCCTTGACCCAATAAGGATATGGTTTGCCGCGGTGATGCGATTCGTCGGAAAGCGTCAGCGGCACATCAGGTAACTCGCCGGAACCTTCAACCCAGGAATGCGAAGCCAGAATCTGCTCGACCAGGGTCGAGCCTGAGCGCGGCAGACTGACGATGAAGATCACGCCACGTCCGAGTTCCGCAGATGCGGGTGCGGGTGGTGGAGCGAAGGCATCGAGGATGTCGGATATCCCGTTGGTAAAGGCCTGCGCGTTCCATGCCTTCCTGCGTCGCGCGATGGTGTTGGCCTGCTCCAGCGCCGCCAGCGAATCGGCATAACGGCCCTCGTCGTCAAGCGCCTTGGCCAACGCAAAACCTATTGCGATCCGGTCATGATCGCCGGCGCGCGGATCTTGCAGGGCACTCCGCATCTGTTCGACATCACCCGGGGCAAAGCGTATGGTTTTGAGATCGGCAAGTCCCCACCAAGCCATGCCAGTCCAGGGCTCTTCGGCTATCACTCTGCGATATTCCGCAGCAGCCTCCTGTATGCGGCCTTCACCCCTCAGAGTATCGCCGAGCAGTGCGCGTGCCGGCATGTACTGTGGATCGAGTGCAATGGCTCTCCGCAGCGCTTCGAGGGCTTGCGTGTGGCGCACGCAGCGTGTGAGCATCACGCCGAGATTGAACCAGCTGATTGCGAGATCCGGTTGCAAAGCACAGGCGCGGCGCAACGCGGTGAGAGCCCCGTCGTAATCGCCGGCGTTGCCAAGGATATTGCCCAGGGTGTTGTAGTACAGGGGATCCTGCGGACGTTGTGCGAGCGCGCGTTCCATCGAGGTGAACGCGCCTGGATAATCCCCGCGAAGATCCAGGATACCCGCGTGTAGACGCAGAACTTCCGGGTGTGTCGGGTGCGACGCCATCGCCGGGGCGAGTCGCGCGGCAGCTTCATCCGGTCCTCCGATATCGAGAGCCTGTGCTGCGGCCACCACTTGCCGGGCTGCTGCTTCGCTCAATCCCTGCAAACGTGAAGCAACCATCTTTCTCCCTCACCGGACGTAATGCCAGGTGCCCTTCTTGAAAGGGAGATTGTGCCATCGTTTGCCTGATCTGACAGCTTCAATGCGTCGCATGCTCGATATGCACGTCGCCGCTGAAGCTGTTGATGATGATGCTGCCGTTGCCATTGCCCAGCCGCGTGCCGAGATGCTCGCCGGGGCCGTTGCCGCTTACCGGCTTGCCGAAGTCGCTGTGCAAGTCGCCGCTGAAGGTGTCGGCTTTGACCTGCGCCGACGTCGCTGGCGGCAGATCGATGCGCACGTCACCGCTCATCGTGTCGATCTTCCAGGCAGCCGCGGGCGCCACCGCGGCATCCAGTTGAATGCGGCCCGACACGGTCCCGAGATTCACTCGGCCGAGCGCCGCGCCGTGCAGCAGAAGATCACCCGACACGGTCTGCGCGGTCACATTGCCTTTCAGGGTCGCGGCCTGCACTTCGCCGGACACGGTCTGCACTTCGAACCCCCGCGCGGAACCCGCGAGGTCCACGTCGCCACTGACGCTATCCACTTTGACCTGATCCGCGCTCACGCCAAGATGCACGCGCCCGCTCACGGTGTTGACGTTGACGCTGCGGCCGTCCACACCGTCGATCTCGACCGGTGCGCTGACCACATGGATATCGAGCGCGGCGGCATGCGGCACATGCACGTCGAGCGTGGTCGGACCCATGTCGCTATCGCTGCTGAAGCCCAGCCACCCGGATTTGCCGGCGCTCTCGACGCGGATATCCAGCGCGCCCGCATCGCCGCTGACCTGCAACGGTTGGGCGCCGCTGCCAAGGCTTCCTTCGATCTGCACTTCGTTGCGGTTCCACCCCGTCACGCGCACATCGCCCTTGACATTGTGAATTTCGATACGCGCGTCCGGGGCGACCGCACGGGTGTAATGGATAGGCGTATCCGCCTGTGCTGCGGCACTTGCAAGCAACGCCAGCAGGGCGAGCATGGCGAGCATGGCAGCGCGGCGTCGGATGGTACGAACGACAAACATGCGATACATGGCGGTGTCCTGATTCAAAAAATTCGCTCAACCCGCGCCCAGGTCAAGATGACGCAAGCGCATCTGCTGGTGTTCGGTGCGATCGAGCAGTTGTTGCAGATATTCCGAGTGCGGCGCGATCGCCAGCGCCTGCCGCAATTCGCCTTGCGCCGCACGCAATTCAATCGCTGCGCCGCGCAGGCGCGGGTCGCCGGGCCTCCAGCGCGCAGTGGTGCCGGCGTTTGCGGCGAGTTGCGTGATCGTGCCGGGCTGCCCGGCAATATGCGCGGCCGTGTTTGAATGCAACAGGCGAACGCCGATGACGCCGGACAATACCGCCACACAGGCGAGCGATGCCGCCAGCGCCAGCCATCGGAAATGCCGGCGCGGCGCGGGCACTTCGCGTTCGATGCGCGCTGCTATCTCCGTCCACAGATCGTGCTGCGGTTCGACCGGTTGCGCCAGCGCGCGCAGTTTCTGTCGATCTTCAAAATGCAGGTTCATCTTTCACTCCCAGCGCGCGCCGCAACAGCCGTCGCGCGCGATGCAATTGCGCTTTGGACGAGCCCACCGCCATGCCCAGCTCGGCGGCGATCTCCTCGTGTTTCCAGCCCTCCACGTCGTGCAACACCAGCACCGCGCGGGTGCGCGGTGACAACGACGAAACCGCGCGCTCCAGTTCCTCGCGTTCGGCCGGGCAGAACGGTTGCGCGCCGGACTCGGGCAGGGCGTCCTCCTCGACGCTTTGCTCGACCGGATCGTGCTTCAGCGTGCGCAAATCCATCAGCGCGGTATTGACCGCGAGCCGATACAGCCAGGTTCCGAACGCGCTCTCGAACCGGAAGCCCGGCAGCTTCTGCCAGGCGCGAACAAAAGCCTCTTGCGTCAGTTCCTCGGCGCGCGCATGGCGACCGCCGACGAGACGCAGGACTGCGCCGTGCACGCGGCCGACGTGCTTGCGATACAGCGCTTCGAACGCACGGCTGTCGCCTCGCGCTGCCGCGCGCGCAAGTGGCGTGTCGTCAGCTTGCGCGCGACTTGCGAATTCGACAACGGCTGCGGGCGCGCTGCGCGCAGGCTGCATACGTGTTCCGGAATTGAGGCAGGCACCATCCATCGTGCCAGATTGGATGCGCCGGCTACCAGCAAGGTTTAACCAGTCGACGGGCCGGGGCCACGGGCTGCGACAACTCTAGCCCGCCTGACGCTTCACTAAAATCCTCGAAAACCGGATACACCCTAATGCCGGATATCCGGCGTCGCATAGCCTTCTCGCACTGCATCCGGCATTTCAGCGGATGCGAGCTCCGGGGTACGGAATTCGCAATGATCGTGGTCCCCTGGCGGATCCGTTGTTGACCAAGCCATGGATTCGAAGATGGCGCCGGACAGGTATTCATCCTGGCCCTGCCGGCGCCAATCATTGGCCGTACGGTGCCTGTGCGCCCTTACACCACTGCGGCTTTCTTCGCCGGAGTGGCTGACTCCTCCACGCGCTGTTTCAGCGCCTGCGCTACCCGCTGCTGTTCGGCGCGCAGGTTTTCCGGCAAGTGACTGCCGTAACCGTCGAGGTACTCGCCGATGGCGGCGATTTCGGCGGTCCAGCCTTGCGCATCGAAATCCAGCAGCGTATCCAGCGCGCCATCCGGCAGATGCAGACCTTCGCTGTTGAGATCCTCGGCGTTCGGCAACAGGCCGATGGGCGTTTCCAGCGCATCGCACTCGCCGGCGACGCGCTTCAACATCCATTCCAGCACGCGCAGGTTGTCGCCGAAACCGGGCCACAGGAACTTGCCATCATTGCCCTTGCGGAACCAGTTGACGTGGAAAATCTTCGGCAGTTGCGCATCCGGCTGGTCGAATGAAAGCCAATGCGCGAAATAGTCGCCGTAGTTGTAGCCGCAGAATGGTTTCATCGCCATCGGATCGCGGCGCACCACACCGACCTTGCCCGCGGCGGCGGCGGTGGTTTCGGAGGCCATGCCCGCGCCGACCAGCACGCCGTGTGTCCAGTCGCGCGCTTCAAATACCAGCGGCACCAGCGACTCGCGCCGGCCGCCAAACACGATCGCGCTGATCGGAACGCCTTCGGGATTTTCCGCCTCGGGCGACCAGCTCGGGCATTGCGTGGCGCGCACGGTGAAGCGCGAATTCGGGTGTGCGGCCGGCCCGTTCGCGGGATCGTAGTCGCGGCCCTGCCAATCCTTCACCGGCTTGCGGTCGTCCAGGCCTTCCCACCACGGATCATTATCGGCGGTGACCGCAACATTGGTGAAGATCGCATCGTGGTCGAGCATCTTCACGGCATTTGGATTGGTCTTGTTGGAGGTGCCCGGCGCCACGCCGAAGTAACCGGCTTCCGGATTGATCGCGTACAGGCGCCCATCTTTGCCCGGCGTCATCCAGCAGATGTCGTCGCCCACCGTCCAGACTTTCCATCCGTCGCGGCGATAGCCTTCCGGCGGAATCAGCATGGCGAGGTTGGTTTTGCCACAGGCGGAAGGGAACGCGGCGGCGATGTAGTGGATATCGCCGTGCGGGTTTTCGATGCCGACGATCAGCATGTGTTCGGCCAGCCAGCCCTCGCTGCGCGCCTGCCAGGAAGCGATGCGCAGCGCGTGACACTTCTTGCCGAGCAGCGCATTGCCCCCGTACCCCGAACCGTAGGACTTGATCGTGAGTTCTTCCGGGAAATGCATGATGAAACGGCGCTCGGGATCGAGTTCGCCGATCGAGTGCTGGCCCTTCACGAACGTCCTGTTTTGAGTCTGGCCTTCCCGCTCGATGCGTTCCAGCGCGGCGGTGCCCATGCGGGTCATGATGCGCATGTTTGCGACCACGTAAGGCGAATCGGTGATCTCCACGCCGCAGCGGGAAATCGGCGAGCCCAGGGGGCCCATGCAGTAGGGGATCACGTACATCGTGCGGCCGCGCATGCAACCTTCAAACAGGGCATCGATCTTGGCGTGCGCTTCGGCAGGTTCCATCCAGTTGTTATTGGGGCCGGCGTCTTGCTGATTTTTGGTGCATATGAGGGTGAGCTTCTCGACCCTCGCAACGTCGCTGGGCGCGGAGCGGTGCAGCGTGCAGCCGGGATGGGTCTGCTGGTTCAGTTCCAGCAGATCGCCATTGGCCAGCATCAGCTCGTTGAGCTGGCGGGCTTCGGCCTCCGAACCGTCACACCAGTGGATGTGGTCCGGGCGGGTTCGTTGGGCGACTTCGTCCACCCATCGGTTCAGCGCATCCAGTTTGCTTGCCATGTCTCCTCGCCGCACAAAAAAGGAACAAGAAAGTTACGGTAGCCCCGCCGCCAGGCGTTTGCAAGAAAGGCGGGGTGGAGGGTGGGAGGCCGGAACAGCGGTGATATCCAAGATCACCGTCCCGGATGCCGCGTCGTGGCGGGAGTAAGAGCAAAAGGCAGTCGTTCCCACGCCGAAGCGGCGATCCGGGCGGAGTCGTCTGCAACGAATTTGAACAGCCGAAGGTTGGCGCTTTCCGGTACCTGGCTACTTCGGCACCAGCGTCGTGATCACGTGCTCGACGTAGGCCTCGAACTGTTCCTGGGACAAGCGCGGCAGTTCGGGGACCAGGCTCAGTTGTAGGAATCCGACATAAGCCGCGTAGGCGAGCCGCGCGCGATGCAGCGCTTCGACCTTGCTCATGCCTGCCTGGCGATAGGCCTGATGCAGGAATTCCATCCGCCGCTGTGCAACGCGGCTCATCACCTGGGTGACGGGCGGCAGGTCCAGCGCCTGCAGGAAGGCGGCGTAAATGCGATGCGGCCGCGCTTCGCGTCCGACCCAATGGAACAGTTCGCGCAGGCGTTCACGCGGCTCCTCGATCGAGGCAATGTGGTTTTGCAGGTCGTGATCGTCGCGCGCTTCCCAGCGCGCGAGCGCCGCTTTCAACAACGCCTCGCGGGTGCGAAAGTGCCAATAGAAACTGCCTTTGGTAACGCCCAGCCGGCGCGCCAGGGCTTCCACGGCGAGTGCGCCCACGCCTTCTTCGGCGATCATGTCCAACGCGCCGTTCTCCCAATCCTCGGCGGTAAGACGATTGCGTTCAGTGCGCGGCGACATGGATGGCATCTGCAAATCCGGTACGACGCGGTAGCGCGAAGCGAGCGCCATGCCAAGCGTGCGCCGTGGTCGGCGGAGTTGACAAGCTATTACAATACCATTACCATACGTATGCGTATGGTGGCCAGTCAAACCCGGGCAACGAGCGACGTGTGCTTTGTGCAAAGCGCCGACGGTCTGGCTTTGGCGGTGGAAACGCGCGGTGCATCCGACGCGCCACCGGTGTTGTTCGCGCACGGCTTCGGCCAGACCCGTCACGCCTGGACGCGCACCGCGGAGGCGGTTGCGGCGGCAGGCTTTCGCGCGATCACCTTCGACATGCGCGGCCACGGCGACAGCGGCCACCTCGACGGCGGCGCCTATCACCTGGAACAATTCCTGGGCGATCTGCTGCGCGTGGCGGGCTCGCTGCCAAGCACACCGGTGCTGGTGGGCGCCTCGATGGGCGGTCTGCTGGGACTTGCGCTGTCTGGCGAAACCGCGCCGCCGCCATTCCGTGCGCTGGTATTGGTGGATATCACGCCGCGCTGGGAATCCGCAGGCGTCGCGCGCATGCTCGGGTTCATGCGCGCACATCCGCACGGATTTGCCGATTACGGCGAGGCTACCGCCGCGGTGGCAGCGTATCTACCGCATCGCACGCGGCACAAGCGCGAGCACGAACTTGAACCGTTGCTGCGTCGCGGCGACGATGGACGTCTGCGCTGGCACTGGGATCCGGCCCTGCTGGAAACCATTGCGCACGAAGGTGAGCGTTATCAGCCGCGCCTGCTGGCCGCGGTGCGCAAGATCGAGGTTCCGGTGCTGCTGGTATCGGGCGGACGTTCCGACGTGGTCTCGCGTGAAACCATCGCGGAATTCATGCAGCTTCTGCCGCACGCGCAGCACATCGAATTGCCGCAGGCGACGCATATGCTGGCCGGCGACGCCAATGACGCGTTTACGCGTGCAATCGAAGGATTTATTCGTTCGCTGTAGACGAACTCGCAAGGCCGTCATTCCGGCCAGGGATTGGCCGCGGTCCCGTACCGGGGTGGCGTGGCTGGATTCCCGCATTGTCGGGAACGGTGGTGAATGATGCAAAGAGGTGAATCATGATAGTCGTCTGGATGTTGATCGCCGCGTTGCTTGTCACCGGCGCGTGCGCGTATTTGCGCACCCGCCTGTGGCTATGGACGCTGCTGACCGCCGCAGCCATCGCCGCGATCGGGTTCGGATTGCACGCGCCGCGCGCAACCTGGATCGTGCTCGGCATTTTCGCCGTGCTGTTCGCACTGCCGCTGAACGTGATGCCTCTGCGTCGCGGGCTGATCTCGAAACCGTTGTTGAACGTGTTCCGCCGCGTGCTGCCGAAGCTGTCGGAAACCGAACAGGTGGCGCTGGATGCGGGCACCGTCGGCTTCGAGGGCGAACTGTTTTCCGGCAAGCCGGATTGGGCCCAATTGCTGGCGCAGCCGAAGCCGCAACTGAGCGAAGAGGAACAGGCGTTTCTCGACGGACCCTGCGAACAGCTGTGCCGCATGGTGGATGACTGGAAGATCACCCATGAACTGGCCGACCTGCCGCCGGAGCTCTGGGAATTCGTCAAGCGCGAAAAATTCTTCGGCATGATCATCCCCAAGCGCTACGGCGGGCTGGAGTTCTCGGCACTGGCGCATTCGGCGGTGCTGCAAAAGCTCTCCAGCATTTCCGCCACGCTGGCCTCGACCGTTTCGGTGCCCAATTCACTCGGGCCGGCGGAATTGCTGTTGCGTTATGGCAGCGATGAACAGAAGAACCATTTTCTGCCGCGCTTGGCCGATGGTCGCGAAATCCCCTGCTTTGCGCTGACCGGGCCTCAGGCGGGTTCGGATGCGACCTCGATCCCGGATTTCGGCGTCGTCTGCAGACAGCAGGTCAATGGCGTCGAGGCACTCGGCATCAAGCTGACCTTCGACAAGCGTTACATCACGCTGGCGCCGGTCGCCACGATCATCGGCCTGGCATTTCGTCTCTATGATCCGGAACACCTGCTGGGCGAAGAGGAGGATCGCGGCATCACCTTGGCGTTGATTCCCCGCGACACGCAAGGCCTGCAGATCGGCCGTCGTCATTTCCCGCTCAACATTCCGTTCCAGAACGGGCCGCTGTCCGGCAAGGATGTGTTCGTGCCGCTCGGCGCATTGATCGGCGGCGCCGCGATGGCCGGCGAGGGCTGGAAGATGCTGGTCGAATGCCTGTCGGTCGGGCGCGGCATTTCGCTGCCGTCCAACGCCACCGGGTTCGTGCGCATGTCGGTCGCTGCAACCGGCGCCTACGCGCGCATCCGCAAGCAGTTTGGCCTGGCAATCGGCCGCTTTGAAGGCGTGGAGGAGGCGCTGGCGCGCATCGGTGGCCACACTTATGCGATCACCGCGTTGTCGCGAGCTTCCGCCGCGGCGGTGGATCGTGGCGAAAAGCCTGCGGTGCCGTCGGCGATCGCGAAGTACCACACGACCGAACTCGGTCGCGAAGTGGTCAAGGATGCGATGGACGTGCACGGCGGCAAGGCCGTGCAGCTCGGCCCCAACAACTACATGGGTCGCAACTGGCAAGGCGCGCCGATCTCGATCACCGTGGAGGGTGCCAACATCATGACGCGCAGCCTCATGATCTTCGGGCAGGGCGCGATCCGCTGTCATCCCTGGGTGCTGAAGGAAATGCACGCCGCGCGCAATGCAGATCGGCGTGCGGGCCTGCGCGAATTCGATGCCGCGTTGTTCGGGCATCTGGGCTTCGGCATTTCCAATGCAACCCGCAGCTTCGTGCTGGGACTCGCGTTCGGCAAGCTGGGTCGGGTGCCTGGCGATGCTTACACGCGCCGCTACTACCGCAAGCTGGATCGCTACGCCGCCGTGCTGGCGCTCGTCGCCGATACCGCGATGGTCGTGCTGGGCGGGCGGCTGAAGTTCAAGGAGAAACTGTCGGCGCGGCTGGGCGACGTGCTGTCGCATCTGTATATCGCTTCGGCAATGTTGAAGCGCTACGAGGACGAAGGCCGCCCGGAAGTCGAGCGGCCGCTGCTGGCGTGGGCGTTCCATCAATCCGTCTGGAGTATGCAGATGGCGATCGACGGCGTGATCCGCAATTTTCCGGTGCGCCCGGTAGCGTGGCTGTTGCGCGCGCTGGTATTCCCGTTCGGGCGCCGCGAGGTGCCGCCGTCGGATCGCCTGGGGCGTCGCGTGGCCGCGCTGCTGACCGCGCCGAACGCCGCGCGCGACGCATTGGTGCACGGTATTTACCTCACGCCCGCGCCCAACAACCCGGTCGGGCGCATGCACGCGCTGCTGCCGGAAGTCGTCGCCGCCGAGCCGGTCGAACGCAAATTCCTGAAGGCGCTGAAAGGCGGCGCGATCAAGGCGCACGATTACTTCGAGCAGCTACGCCAGGCCGAAGCGATCGGCGCGATCAGCGCGGCGGAACGTGCGCAACTGGACCACCTGCGCCGCGCCACTGCCGAGTTCATCGCGGTGGACGATTTCGATCCGGCGGAATTGCGCGCGGCGGTGGTACACGGGAACGAAGCGCCGCGCTCGTTGCATGTCGCGTAACGCCGGGACTCGGAAATCTGGAGTGCAGGTTCGGAGCGTGCCGGTCTTCAGGAGTGCGGCCACCAACGCCATTGCTGGCCGGTAGCTCCGTGGCGCTTCTGGTTTTGGCCTGGCGAAGGGTGGGTGCTCGCCAATCGGCGGTGTCGAGCAGCGATCAGGGACGATCGCGAGACGACCGTTCGCGTGTTGCCGCGAAT
>Ga0134128_10012718_pt1 | contig 10035 bp, 13 predicted proteins | sample KB31754_FD_96462 | JGI IMG/M metagenome (GOLD analysis project Ga0134128, IMG submission 96462) | Terrestrial soil microbial communities with excess Nitrogen fertilizer from Kellogg Biological Station, Michigan, USA - KB3-175-4 | ecosystem: Environmental > Terrestrial > Soil > Unclassified ...
GTGGAGACTGACATACAAGAAGGAGTTGACATTGTCATGATAAAACCAGCACTTGCCTACCTAGACCTGATCTCAATGACTAGAGAAAAGTTCAATGTACCAATTGCAGCATACAGCGTCTCAGGAGAATATGCCCTTGTCAAGGCAGCCGCCATGGCAGGATACATTGATGAAAAAGAGGTCACGTTAGAAATTCTTACTGCCATAAAACGTGCAGGCGCAGACATGATAGTAACATATTTCTCAAAGGGTGCGGCAAAAACACTCAACGAGAGATGAGAGAAGACCTAACATTTGAGATAACACGTGCATATGACTTGCTGCCACATGTAGTGGGAGCAAGTTGGGCATCAGTCTGGTTTCGTATGAATAAGATACACAGACCTACAAAAGAGCAATTTCGAGAAAAAGTTGCAGAATATTTTAAAATGCTAGAACCTCTTACAAATGCATATCCTGCAAATGAAAATTTTGTAGATATGACTGCTTACATCCGGTATAAACATGCAGATGAAATCAGGAGAATTTTGACTGGCAATAATTCTGAGATTGAAAAAAGATACAAGCGATACATAGATTACGGCTAGATCTCTTCTTTTAGTTCATCAAGAAATTTTTTCATTACCTTGATTCTCTTTTTTGCTTCAATTTTCCCAGTATTGGTGTTCATTGTTTTTTCAATCAACAAGAGTTTTTTGTAAAAATGATCTAAGGTCCAGCGCTTGTCATCTGGAATATGTTTGCTACAAAATGGATCATCCGTATTGTAAAATGGTCTTTTTTCTGCACCGCTAACTGAGAATGTTCTTGCAATTCCTATTGCACCCAGTGCATCTAGTCTATCTGCATCTTGGAGTATCTTTCCTTCTAGTGTCTTTGGTGTGATACCTCTTGAAAAACTGTGGTCTCTTATTGCATCAGATATGGTATCAATCTGGTCTTGATTAAAATTGTATTTTTTTAAAACCCTTCTTGCTTCTTGTGCACTCTCTACTGATGAATTTATGGAGCGAGGATCAGATTTTGGATATGAAATGATATCATGTAATAGTACAGCAGCTGTTATGATTCTGACGTTTGCTTTTTCCTTTTTTGCAAGCGTTGTTGCATTCTTGAGTACTCTCATGATATGTTCAAAATCATGAGCGACATCATTTTTTTCAAGCCTTTTTCTGACCTGCTCCTTTAATTTTGTAAACTCCAATCTGCTCACTGGTGTGATTTCATTTTATAAATTAAGGTCTTGGGGACAAGTTTTGTTCATGCCTTGATAAAAAATTCCTGAAATGTTATACAAAAGGGCAAATAATTCCAAACATTCTGATCTTAGGTCCCAGTTATGCAAAAAATGCAGGACAAGTACAATATATTTATAAATTAAAATCACGTATAAGTCCTGTGAGCACTAAAGCATGGAAATGTTATAGATGCAATCTGACCTTTACAGATGAATCACACGCTGCTTTGCATGAGGATCTATCAAGACATAATGTAAGAGAAATCCAGATAGTAAAAGTATAGAAACTAAAATTATAATTCTTGAGGTCTCCTAAGAACAGAAAAATCTTCTAATAAACACTGGTTTGAATTACTATGGGTGAAAACCACCGAGGTTTTGATGAACCAAATCGTAAACAAAGACAGAGAAGAGAGAAAAAGAAAAGGAAGATGCAGAGGGTGGGATTTGAACCCACGAACCCCTAAGGGAAGGGATGTCTTACGAAAGATCTTGAGTCCCTCTCGGTTGACCGGGCTTCGGTACCTCTGCAACGAGAGATCCTTATGCTGAATATATAACTGAAACCGTGCACGTCTTGATCTTTGAATGTCTCTTACTGTTCACTAACGATTTTCTCTGACATTGCAGGCATGGTGTAGAAAAACTCGTCTTCAAAACCATAGTCCTGCTTTCCAGTCTTTCGTAGTGCTTCAAAGTATTGCATACAATTTGTGTAGAAGTCATTTGATTTTGATTGATTATCTATTTGCATGTATACTGATTTAAAAAATTGGGTTTGTATACCGATGTAAGAAATTTTAGACACTGTTATTGTCTTTTTTTTATTACTTGTGAGTGCCTGAAGGGTTACGAGAAAAACTTAATCAAGACCTGAGGCGCATAACCTCCTGTTTTTAATGTTGAATCTCTATATTTGCTTAAAATCTGAAAATTCTTTTTATTGTGCGGTCTCTTGAATTCCAAGCCATGCGTAGCCTTTCTGTTCTAGTTCATCTGCAAGTTCTTTTGGACCTTCTTTGATCATCTTTCCTTGTGCCATTACATGGACATAATCAAGCTTGTCAAGGAATTTGAGAATTCTTGCATAGTGAGTAATCACAATTACCGTTGCATCCTTTCTTGAGACTGCACTTATTGCTTTTGCTACAGCTTGTACTGCGTCAATATCTAAACCCGAGTCTGGTTCATCAAGAATTGAGATCCTTGGCTGCAATACTGCCATCTGTAAAACCTCTGATCTTTTCTTTTCTCCACCGGAGAATCCTTCGTTTAGGTATCTTGACAAAAAGTCATGCTTTAAACCGACTTCATCAAGATTCTTTTTTAAATAATTTTGAAACTCTCTTACTGTGAGGAAGACTTCTCTTTTTTCATCTGCAAGTGATTTGCTTAATGCATTGTATGCAGTTCTAAGGAAATGCGAATAACCTACACCTGCAACTTCTGTTGGATATTGGAATGCTAGAAACAATCCCTTCTTTGATCTTTCATCAGGTGAAAGACCAAGTATACTTTCTCCGTCTAGTAAAATGTCTCCTTTTGTAACCTCGTATTTTGGATGACCTAAAATTGTATATGATAATGTACTTTTACCAGATCCGTTTGGACCCATGATTGCATGAACTTCTCCTGGACCTGTCTTGAGATTTACTCCTTTGAGAATTTCTTTACCGTCTCTTTGCACGTGTAGGTCTTTAATCTCAAGTATTGCCATGAGATATCTTGATTACTTTTGGGTATATAATCTAACAAAAAATTAGCTCTGTCTAACTGTTCTAATCTTCGCCAAGTTCCTTGTCTACTTTGTCTTTTAGTTCTCTATACTTGGTAAATCTCTTGTTCCAATGTGAAAAGAAGCGATATTCCTTTATTGCAATGAATAGCAATATCGCAGCAAACACTATTGAAATTACGATGAATATTCGCAGTCCGAAAAATATTGGTCCTATGTGAGATCTATCCATTCCAGGAGGTTGTATCATCATTGGCAATTCTCTGATTACTGTGCCGTTTTGATCTACAACCTGAAGATGCATGCCATTAACACGGTGCATGTCTGTAAAGTTATACCCACTTGGTTCCAAATGTCTTATGTTGTAATCTGGATGCTCTAATAACACTCCACCAAGTATCAATGCAACGGGTCCAAAAAGTAATGCGCTTGCAATAAAAATCAGAAATAGACGGCGCGAACTGTTGGTATGTGATAAGAGTTCATCTAAAATTTTAAGGATATTTTCGGATTTTTTTTTCTCATCTCTGTCGTCAGTGACTCCATTTTTTCCGGGTGGATTCTCGTCTGGCATTTACTAGAAACACTCCAGTTGCATTAAAAATGCTTCGCTAACTTTGTTCTTGAACATGTTTTTCACTCCTTGGAAATATATCTTCATACGGCTCTAGGATTAACTTGCAAAATTCACGTCCCTTTTGTGTTACTGCGTATTTTATTATCTTCTTATTTCCCCATGCTTGTTCTGTTCTGTTTATGAATCCCTTTCTCTCCAAGCTTTCAAGAATATCTTTATGCTTCATTAAATTTAAACCGCAATAGCTGAGAAGCGATGTTTGATTTAGTTCGCCATGCTCTGTTAATTTTAATATGATATCTTTTCTAATGTAAACTCGGTCTCTGTATTCATGCGACAAGATTATTGTTCTGCCGTATAAATAACGTATTAAGCTTTTTACCTTAATTTCTTACAAAAATTGAAACTTACATTGCTAATACTTCTACCTTTCAGTAACAATGTTCACTGACATAGTTTCGCAATTTTTTATTAAGTAATTATGGCATTAATACATAATGAATACAAAAGACCTCTTCAAGAACCACAAAATGCTTGCTATCATAATCGGTGTAGCAATAATTGCTACAGTGGGAGTGTCAGCAGCATCTGCACAAGTTCAAGGAAACCAAACTACACAACCTCCAACAATACAGGGTACAATCAACCTACCGCAGACAATACTATCTGGCGTACAGACAAAATTCTCTGAAGCATCTGATACTGCTGCAGCCGCAGTAACAAATGGAAAGACAATAGGTGGAAGCCTGACTGTTGTACAGGGATACGTTGTATACAGTTTCAAGGTAGTTGATGACAAGAACATGGTATATTCCGTGATTGTCGATCCAGCAAATGATAAGGTGTTGTATACTTCACCAGGCCACCAATTTGGAATGGGAAGTTTTGCAATGGGAGGCCAACATGGGATGATGATGAAACATAAATTCCACATGGGCGGTAATCTTCAAAACTCAGCTCCATCTGCACCTGGAACCACAACTCCATCCAGCGGATCATCATCCTGATCCAAAATTTTTTCATTTTTATTATAAAATATTTGAAAAATACTTTCTTTGAATAACATTGTTAAGGAACAATGTTTGATAAGCGTTTTATTCAAAACGACTGGTACAAAAACATGGAATCGGGGCTTGAATCAATTTCAAATTTTGAACGCAAAGTTCCCTCGCAAGAAGTATTCGAGTCCATTTGTGAGACGATCCTAGGCCTGGATCCTAATATCCGATTTGCTGGGGTGATAAATAATAAAGGTAAACTTCTTGCTAGGTGTATAAAGACAGGAATACGATCTTTTACCACCCAACATGATCGAGAAATGTTGCTCATGGAGACTGCATTGGGAATACGAATGCGCAAAGAACATGACTCAAATCTGGGGCCTATGATTTTCACAATTTCTTACGATGATAAAATGATATCAATGAACTTTCCTATGAACGATGAAATTTTGTGTGTGTCTGCTGAAAAAAAGATCAATCTTATGACATTACCATTTCTAATACTTAAATTTCTGAAAGTAAATCTGGATAAAAATACGAAACATGACAAAAGGCTGTGACAAATAAAACATGTTTGATAAGAAAAAGGATTTCAAATGTAAAGAATGTAATATGTTGTTTGATGATCCTAAAAGGTTAGAGATACATTTCAAGGCGGCACATCCTGAAAAACATGATGGATTTAGGCAGAAATGGTATTGGGATAATTAAAAAGTTGTACTACATGATTTTTTGGCAAAATCAGAGTCCAGATACAAACTCGCAAAACAACACGCGACAAATGTTATAGAAATGGATTTCATATGATGCAAATTAGATTAGAACCAAGGGATGTTGCAAGATTAATCTCTAGTGATAACAATGTATGTAGAAAATGCACTATGCGATTGATTGAAGGAGACATTGTAGTGAGAATTGGAGCAAGACCTCCAAAATATTATCACAAGGAATGCTTCAGGATGTATTGATTGGTGGTATGCTATGGGACACCTGTCACACTTTTTCTTTGAACAGGTGATTTTCTTGTACCATCATTAACAATGTTCCTGAACAAGGTTTGATAATCGTTTTATTCTAAAAATAATTAACAAAGACAATGACATCTTTCTTGTGCCTATATGATTCACATAGTGATCTTTCTTATGCATCTGCAATCCAGATAGATGAGTTCTAAAAGGGGATTGATTTTGAAAAACATGACAAAAGATTTGGTAATTGAAAAAAGTACACAAAATGAAATTGTTGACAACAATTCCTTTGCTCTAAGAGTAGAAAATCTTTCTAAAATTTATGATTCTGTAGCAGGACGAGTTGTCGCATTAGATAAAATCAGCTTTTCTATAAAAAAAGGTGAATTTGTATCAATTGTGGGACCATCCGGTAGTGGAAAATCTACTGTTTTGAACATGGTTGGTGCGCTTGATAGACCTACAAGTGGCAAAATCTACATTGATGGCATAGACATATTCTCTCTTAATGATTCTGAAATTGCCACGATGCGAAATAGACGTATTGGGTTTATCTTCCAGTCGTTTAATTTGATTAATAGGACTACTGTACACAAAAATGTAAAACTGCCTGGAATAATTGCTGGCATGTCAGACAGCGATGCAAATTATCGAGCCATCAAAATCTTGGAATCGCTTGGTATTGCTGACAAGAAAGATCAAAAACCCGTAAATCTTAGTGGCGGACAACAACAAAGAGTTGCAATTGCTCGCTCCTTGATAAATAATCCATCTATAATTTTGGCTGATGAACCTACTGGTAACCTAGATACAAAGACAGGTGAGGATGTATTTGACATGTTAAAGATGCTTTCACATAAATTCAAACGTACAATAATCATGGTAACACACAATCCAGAACTTGCTGAATCTACGGATAGATCCATATTGCTACGAGATGGGAGGATAGAAAAAGATGTCTTCAACTAGATTGCCAAAATTCTCCACTCAAAAACTTGGAGTAAAACTTGTGGTTCCACTTCTAATTGTGATGCTGATTGTACCGACCACACTCTCAACTTTTACTGCATACGGTCAAGTACAGACACAGGATTGTTTTGCACCTCTTACTACTATTCTTGATGCCACTTATGCCGGTACTGTGGTTGTTGATTCGTACTGGGTTGATCAGGGAACATCATCTGCAAATGATGTTACAAGTAATCCTGTAAAAAAAGAAATTGGTCCAGGAGAAGGACCATCAGTTTTTGCAGTAGTCTTTAACAATAGAAATTCAGCTTTTCCAATCACTTCGATTACAGCATTTCTTAATCTGCCATCAGGATTCACACCTACTGGAGAGAGCGCAAATCCTCAATTGCTTCAACATTACAACCAAGCATCAAGAGTTGCAACTAATCCTGCTGTAGGAAACTATTATGGTACTGTGCAACCAGGTGCGTCATTTACCATGTATTTCAACATAAACGTACTACCTACAGCCAAAGTAGGTACTTTTGCTACTACAGTTGTAGCAAACTATGTCCAAGTTGGAGTGGTTGGGCAACAATGTACTTCTGCATTACTCAATGTACCGTTTGTTCTTCCTGGAAAAGTGATATTGGATGCATCTTCTGCCACTTCTGATCTTGTACCTCAAACTAAAAATTCAATCTCAATTACAATTGAAAACAAGGGTTCTGCTGATGCAACTGGAGTGGTGGCAACAATTGTAAACCTTGGAAGCTCTAAAGGCGGTACGGGCAGTAGTGGTAGTGGCGGATCTCTAGTATTGCAATCTGCTACCACACAGATAGTCAATCTGGGGCCTAATACTTTCAACTTGGGTACAATACCTGCAAAATCAAAAGCTGTGATAACTACAACAGTTTATCCGAGTACTGCAACAGCTGGCACTACTCAAGAAGTCCAACTTCAAATAGATTATCAAAATGCTTGGGGAAAACTTTCATCTGATTCTGTCAGTACCGGACTTGTTATCGAACCAAACCCGCCACAATCTCTTAGTTTATCATATCTTGGAAATGCATCCACTCCTGTAATTACTGCCGCCACATTAGATGATCTTGATTTTGCAGTTGCAAATAACAGTACTAATCCAATGTCAAATGTTTTAATCTCACTTGTACCACAATCGACTTCGGTTTCTGTAGTTGGCCCGTCTACTTGGACAATACAAGACCTAGAACCCGGAGACAGACAAATACTCACAACCAAGGTTTATGCCGCAAATACTCTGATCAATAGTCCAGCTTCTTTTACATTGACTGCAAACTATGTCTCAAAAGGACAAGCATTAACAAATTCTCTCACCTTGGGTACTTTTGTAGTTGGTAACATCAAGCTCCAAATCTATGGACTATCTGCAAGTTCTGCAGGAGGAACTACTAATCTTGTAGGTAATTTACTCAATCAAGGTAGTACAACTGCATTATTTACAACAGTTCAGCTTGCACCATCTCCGCTTTTGGATGCTATGAGAGCTGCAAGATTTGCAAACTCTACTAATAATCAATCTCAATCATTTACACCGTCTGCACAAGGAGATAGTGGATCAAGTGGCCAAGGATTCCAAGGTGGAGGTCAAGGATTCCAAGGTGGCGGAGGTGGCCAAGGATTTCAAGCAGGAGATGGACAAGGATTCCAAGGACGTGGACAGGGACGTGGCCAAGGATTCCAAGGTGGAGGTCAAGGATTCCAAGGAGGTGGTGGACAGAGAGGTTCAGCATTCACTCAACAATTCATAGGAGATCTTTCACCAGATTCGCCGATTCCAATAAGCATGCCGATTAGAGGAATTAGTTCTCTATCACCTGGACCATATCAGGTAGCATTCAAGGTAGTCTATGCTGATGACTTGAAAAACTTTCATACTGTGGTATTAAATGGAACAGTCCTTCTTGCTAGGAGCCCACAATCTAACGCTGCACCTCAAGATGAATCCATACTTGATCAAATTCCTCTTCCTCTGCCAGTACTTGTTGGTATTCCAATTGCAGCTGCAGTAGCAGTTGCATTTGTAATCAAAAAGAAAAGATCAAAGAAAAAACTAGCCATGTTAACACAAGGTGATACAGACATTGTATCAATATTTGATGGTGTAAAAAAGAAAGAAAATGAATCCTAAAGATCTTTTTTCATTGTCGTTTGAAGCACTAGTTGATAGAAAGGTCAGAACACTACTTACGATTCTGATGGTTGTACTTGGATGCAGCCTTGTTGTTGTATTAAATGGTCTGAGTGCAGGCCAGGCAACATTTTTAGAAAAACAGTTTAACACATTAGCAGCCAATGTTCTTTTTGTAGGTAGTGGACAACGTTCTCTTAGCTCATTTGCTTCCTCATCCAGTAATTCTTTAATAATTAATGATGTCATTGTACAAAAAATCAGGAGTCTTCCAAATGTATCTGATGTCATACCTGAATACAGCGGTTCTGTACAAATGAATTCTCAGGGAAACACTCAACGTGCTTCAATTGTTGCTCTTGACCCATCAAAATTGACTGTGGAATTGCCCAATCTTGAATATGTAGACGGCTCTACGGTAAATCCAAGCGATCGAGCATCTGCGCTAGTGGGAGATACTATAGTAAATCCGCCTGGAGCAGATAGTGCATTTGTTGTACTTGGCCAAACAATCAAAGCCACTGCAAGTTATACAGATTCAAGCGGAAAACAAACAACTGTAGTAAAAAATTTTGTAGTTTCAGGAATATTGAAACCCTCTGGTAATACTATGATAGATCGTTCAATTATCATAAATCTTGATGCAGGAAATGAATTGTTACACAAACAAAATAGATATGATCAAGTAATAATCGCAGCAACTACTCCAGATGATGTTGATACAGTACAGCAGGAGATAACTGGCATGTTTGGTAAAACACTAGGTGCCACAACTCCTAAAGCAATAATGGCAGTAAGACAACAAGCCGCAAGCGGAAATGCTGCCTTTATTCTAATGGTTGGAATTATTGCACTTGTTGTAGGAGCAGTTGGTATTGTTACTACGTTGTATAATTCAGTTACAGAAAGAATTAGAGAAATAGGTACCATGAAAGCAATAGGTGCACAGAATACTACTATTCTTGCACTATTCATCGTGGAAGCTAGCTTGATTGGTATTATCGGTGCTTCATTGGGCGTACTCATAGGCATTGGTGGTGGTTACATAATGAGCGTCGCTACTACTACTTCGGTGGGAGGGGGAGGCGGTCCATCTGTACACATACCACCCATTTTTACTCTGATGGATTTGATTAAAGTCTGGTTTCTTTCTCTCACGTTAAGTATTATAGCTGGAATGTATCCTGCATGGAAAGCATCCAAATTATCTCCAATGGTTGCATTACGACGAGAATAAAATTTTCGATTATATCAAGTGAGAAATAATTCTAATTTATTTTTATAATGAAATTTTAATTCTAGCCTGCAATGATCGGTATTACAGTCTTTACTGTCATTTGTGCTGCAGTAGAAAATATGTCTCCAGAAAATGGGATTATTAACATCATGA
>Ga0134128_10012720_pt1 | contig 10033 bp, 11 predicted proteins | sample KB31754_FD_96462 | JGI IMG/M metagenome (GOLD analysis project Ga0134128, IMG submission 96462) | Terrestrial soil microbial communities with excess Nitrogen fertilizer from Kellogg Biological Station, Michigan, USA - KB3-175-4 | ecosystem: Environmental > Terrestrial > Soil > Unclassified ...
ACGCAGCAGTTCCTGCGTCTGCTTCAATGTTTCACGCAGTTCCTGGTTTTCCTTCCGCAGTTGGATCGCTTCTTCTTCTGTCATAGCTTGAGTTTATCAGAGAGGTCAAGTCTGAACAGTATCGAGAACTTTCTTACCGAGACTGATCACCATCGCCCGCGCGAAAGGCGTCTCTGCCTACATTGGCGACGGGTCCAACCGCTGGCCTGCCGTCCATCGCCTCGATGCGGCGCGCCTGTACCGCCTGGCCCTGGAAAGCGCTCCGGCGGGGTCACGGCTTGACGGGGTCGGCGACGAGGGGGTGCCATTCCGCGACATTGCTAGCGTCATAGGCCGCCACCTGAACCTGCCAGTGGTCAGCATTTCCCGTGAAGAGGCAGACGCCCACTTCAGCCCTTTTCTCGGCGCCGTGGCGGCGCTCGACAGACCGAGGTCGAGTACACAAACCCAGGAACTCCTGGGATGGCAGCCTGTGCATCCGCGACTTCTCCCGGACCTTGAACAGCACTACTTCAACAACTGATGTGAGGCCCAGGGACGCTCTTCACGACAACAGGCCTTAAGTATGAACGGACCAGAAGACAACGCGAAGTGCTTCGCGTTGTCTTCTGGTCCGTTCATCAAGGGCCTCATGCTCTTCTCGCTTCCGAGCACATGTTCATGCCGACACCAGCAAATATGCTGTAGGCAAAGAGACGCTTAGCAAATATACTGTGGATCAGTCTTGTCTTATTTATCTACAGGAGGCTTTAAATGCGCGTCAAAGAGATCTGGCGTGGTTTGCTGATCATACTGCTCATTGGTATCGGTGCTGGGATTCTCAATGTTCTCTTTTTCATCTATGCCATGAATCCTCTCAGCATTGGAGCAAAGGGGGATGAAGTCGCGGTTAGTACTTACGCGATTAACTTATTTGTCGGTTGGGTCTTCTTCTCCGCCTGGTTCCTCAGCAGAGCCGATGATGAATTGAAGAAAGTTGAGGAAGCTGTTCACAAGCACGATAAGGAAGCCTTTATGCTGGAGGCCCCGAAACAGATCGCCCTCAGTATTCGCATTCTCTATCTGCTCATCTCAGTGCTTGTCATTCTCTCACTCCACTTATTTCATCTGGAAAGTATCCTGGTTGCCAGCATGATTCAGTTCGGAAGCGGTTTCCTGGTAGTCACTACGGCTCTTGTTCTCTGGGATCTAGACAATCCGGTAGGCGGCGCAATCGGCGCTCCCAATATTCCCAAAGAATGGCTGCAAGAGCTACAGGCGATGAAAAATGGCCATCTGGTTTCCGAGCTAGAAGCACCTCTGGAGAAATAGACCAGCGCATAACTGTTATTCGTCCAACCTGATTCATTTGTCGAGAAATTGCAACGCTATTGTAGGCTTGATCCCCAAATGTGCTGAGGCAAGCTCATATTTTTTAAATGGCCTGGTATTGAAGATTTGATGAAATCAAATCTTCAATACCAGGCCATTTAAAAAATATGAGCTTGCCTCAGCACATTTGGGGATCAAGCCTATCAACCAGTCTGATGGCATGCAAAAAAACAGCAAGCAAGCATAAATTTTATACTCACATACATGTTTTGAATGTGGCATCAGCGATGTGGGCAACAGGCTCTCATTTTAGCTGCTTGTTTGTTGTATTTGAGCATAAATAATCTGTACTGATTCGTGGATATGCGGAGGTGTAGATAGCCCAAACGTGCCTTGCAGCCACTAAAATGTCCTCTTTTGCGAAGTTTGAATCGTGGTAAATCGAGACGATACGTATTCCCTCTCTGGATGGAGTGTAGCTGAAAATGTTTTTCCAGGAGGAAGAAACAGAGCCTATTTCCTCAGATGGCTAGAACAGGTAGCAAGCAAATTACATGGCAATTGGCCAGTGGATACGAACAGGATTAGAAGATGCCCCAAAGAAAAAGACAATCTGGGCGCTTGATGGTATACGCGCATTCGCCTGCTTGATCGTGATCTGGTTTCATATTTACCGGATACCGCGCGATTTAAATGTTTGGACCACCCAACCATTCACCGATCTCCTACTCAATACGTTCCTCTTCTTCGGAAAGTATGGTGTCACACTTTTCTTCGTTCTTTCGGGCTTCCTGCTCTTCATGCCGTTCGCAGATGCGCTGCTTTTTGGAAGAGCATGGCCTTCCACCCGGCAGTTCTACATCAAACGCGTGTTCCGCATCTTACCAGCATACTATTTGTCGCTGCTCCTCATCGTGCTGCTTTTTCAAAGGCAATACCTGCAACCGCAGCATTGGAAGGAGCTGGGACTGTTTTTCGTCCTCTTGATGGACTCTTCAAGCGCCACTTTTAAGCAACTGAACGCGCCATTTTGGACATTGGCAATTGAATGGCAATATTATATGCTTTTGCCATTGCTGGTATTGGGGATGCGTCTGATTGTCTGGCGAGTTACCCCTGCTTATCGTTTGCTTGCAACTATCGCGTGCCTGCTGGCAGTGATTGCCTGGGGGCTTTTCTCACGCTACTTTGGGAACTATTTTTATTCGCAGCATCCGGCGGAGACTTTTCTGGTCCCTCGCACTGTTCTCAATGGTATTCTGGTATTTACCTATGGAGCCAGCGGTAAATACCTTGAGGATTTTGGTGTAGGAATGCTGCTGGCCCTTGCTTTTATCTCTGTTCGACACCCTTCGATTTCACCGGGAGTACGCCTGCGTTTGCAAAGGCTTAGCCCTTATTTGTTGGGCGCGGGTTTGCTTTGCCTACTTACCATGATCCTCTGGTCATATAACTATAGTTATCCCGGTACATGGCCATTTTTTGATCATCCGCTCTTCTTTCAGTCATATTATCTGGTCAGCGAATTGTGCATTTCACTCTCCTTTGGTCTATGTATCCTTGCCTTCCTCTTTGGTCCGTCGCCACTCAAGCGCCCAGTTGAATGGCTTCCGCTCCGCTGGTTTGGCATGATTTCCTATAGTCTCTATATGTGGCATTTGCCTTTCCTGTTCCTGTTTATCCAGTGGATACAACCCTGGCTGCAAGGTTGGTCGCCGGAGCAGGCTTACGCAGTGTACTGGTTATGGGTGTTTGTAGTTATCATTCCATTCTGCTTCTTGTTCTTCAGATGGGTAGAGCGGCCTGGTATGCGACTTGGCGAGCATTTTAAGTATCCGAAGGCCAGCGTTGCCCATGTCTCATCCAACCAAACGCTTCAAGCCATCCCTTTAAGAGAGGATGAGCGAATCAGCAGCAGAAGATAACATGTTTCCCTTTTCCCAATAATCTGGCTCATACTGAAGCATGTTTGCGTCGATTTATTTCCCACCAGTTAAAGAGAAAGGCCAGCGTGAGCAGTACCAGCAGAATATTGCGCAGCGTGACGCATTCGATAAAGCCGGGGATGTAAGGAGCTTTGCGGGCATCTCTGGTTAGCATGTAGATATAGGGGTAGATTGCTGTGGTCAGGATAGAGATGCAACTCCAGAGAACCAGCCAGAGGCGGCTGAATGCTCCCTGGTAGGCCAGCAGGGGAATGAGCCAGATGAGATATTGCGGGCTGAAGACTTTGCCGGTGACGATAAAGACCAGGATGAGCGCGATAAAGGTCTGGACCAGGTCCAGTTTACCGCGCCACTGCCAGAGAATGGTCAGCGCGTAGCCCAGCACGAAGAGTACCTCACAGATTAGTGCGACTATGTTACCGAGGTCGCTGGCAATGTTGACCGAGCCAAAGGTATAGACCACGCTGGCGGGATGGCCCAGAAGCGTAGCCAGCCAGAGCACGCTGCTGCCACTTGCCTCGACCTGGACCGGGCGGTTGGCAAAGTAGCTCAACTGGCTCACCACCGCGCCCTGGAAATTGAACAGAGCGAATATGCCACTGACTGCCAGGATCAGAGCGCAGAAGAGCAGCGTGTTCTGCCAGCGCCACCGGCGCAGGTCGCGCAGCGTTTGCCAGGCCTCATTCGGCAGCGTTTTGAGTGTGAGCGATACGGGTGGTCTGCGGAAGCGCCCATAGGCGATCTGTTCAGCCATAAAGAGCGCGGGTAGCAGAAGCAAGGGATAGATTTTGAGCAGGAAGCCAAAGGCCAGGGCGACATAGGCCAGGGTCCAGCGGCGGCGTTCAGCGGCAATCAGGCAGAACAGCGTCAGTCCGGCGGGCACAAGATCGAAGCGGCCCTCAGCGGTCCCCCAGGCGCCGAGCACAAGATAGAACGCGCAAGCAAGCGCGGCCCCGCGTGGTCCGAAGCGCAGGAGTAGCCAGTAGATCAGCAGAGCCACCAGCGCCATAGCGATAGCGAACGCAATTTGATAATACGGCAGCGGCGCGGCCAGTGCAAGCGAGAAGATGCTCAGCGTCAATGGAGGATACTCGAACGGAAGTATGTGAAACGGTGCGACACCTGTCAGCGGCACTCCAAATTGTTGCAGAAAATGGCACTGACCGGCGGCCAGCAGACGTGTGCCCTGGCTCCCCTGCCAGAAAGTGAGCACATAGCATTGATAGCGAGCCGCGTCCGTGTTATTCCAGAATAGTTGCCAGGAAGCGCCGCAGAAAAGCAGGATCATCGCCCCAACAATAGGCAGATACGCCAGCGGGCTTCGTCTATCCAGCAATCCTCGCCAGGCAGAATGAGGCAAGCTTTTACCTTCCTCTCCTGGCTGTAGTACAGGCGCTTTTGCCTGTTGCTTCCCTTGTGCTGGCGTTGCCTGTTTTTGTGTCATGTACTTTCTTGCAAGGGTAGAGATACCCGCGCGCCTTTCTTCTCTATTCCAGAGCTGCCTGCTCTCGTTCTTGTCCCTTTGACTATAGCAGGCTACCTGCCAACACGCTATAGCCGAAGGGACAAGAAGTGCTGTATGGTTGATGGAGCGATTTCAAAGTCGCGCCTGTGGCGCGCTTACTGTTTTTGTGGTGCGGATGGGTGTGGGAGCAGCCCGCACCCATCCGCACCACAAAGACAAAGAAGGCCTGCAAGCAGGCCAGTCCTGAGCGCAGATGACATTGAAATCGTCCTGTACGGTCAACTTCATTTGACACCGTTTGTGTGAGAGTGTTAGAATCCCGAATGGCAAGTTTCATTGCTATTTGCCCGTTGACCTTTGCACCCTGGCGTCCACCTTGCAAAACGATTCGTGGATTAGACCAGTAACGCCAGAGTAAGTATATCTTGTTAGGATAGGAAGGATGTTACGCGATGTCGCGTGCCGAAAGTAAGACCCTTAAAGTGGGAGACACGGCTCCTGATTTTACCTTGAAGACCGCAAACCGCGAGGATTGGCACCTCAGTGATTTCCGAGGGAAGAAGAACGTGGTGTTGGCCTTTGTGCCGTTCGCTTTTAGCAGCGTTTGTTCTGCTCAGTTACCCTCCTACGAGGCTGAGCTTGATCGTTTTAAAGATCTGGATGCCGAAGTAGTGAGCATTAGCATGGACAGCACCCACGCTTTGACTGCCTGGGCCAAGTCTATGGGTACCTCTTTTCCGTTGCTCTCGGATTTTTATCCACAGGGTGAAATAGTTGATCGTTATGGTGTGCGTCACCAGGTTGGTATGGCTGAGCGCGCGATTTTTGCCATCGATAAAGAGGGTGTAATTCGCTTTATCGAGATTCAGGACGCTCCCGGCAATATGCCCGATAACGAGAACCTTTTTGAGGCGCTACGCCGCATTTAAGCGTATGAGGCAAGCTCATATGAGCTTGCCTCATACTTAGTGTGTAAGGATTTCGGCTGTTGGGATAGCGCGGGCGCGGGCTTCCTCGCCAAAGGCAGCGGTAATGTCTCCCTTGCCGCGCGCCTGACCTTCCCAGACAAGCACCGCCAGCAGATTGCCGGTTGGCGTATTGGCTTCTAATGCGGCCTCATGCGCGAGCTTCTGAGCCTCATCCAGAATTGCCTGATTCGTTCTGATAAATGTCGCTTCATCGTCATTTTCTTCATACAGCAACACAAGATCGCCGGTTGCCTCGACCTCTGTGATGATACGATCATACAGTTTTCCCCAGTCGCCTGGCCGATCTATAACCGAGGCTGAGCGGAAGCGCTCTGGCTCAAAGGACAAAATAATGCCCCGCCGGATACCTAACTGCCCGGCTGCATCGAGTGCCAACAGATCGGCCCCACAGGCAGCAGATGATACCAGGGCACTCACCTGGTGGTCTTGCAGGAATTTTTGGATACGTCTATGAACTATAGCGCTTTGCTCTAAAGGGAAACGGGCGATTGGGGCATTTGGAGCGTCGATACGCCGACCCGCAAGTGTGATAATCATATTTTTCCTCTATACGCATGCATTAAATGGAGCCGGTTAGCTGAATTTTGCGCGCTGCTTTGTCTCTTTGTTCAGGCTCCCGGAGGCGTCATGCCTTCCGCCAACTGTCCCCAGAAGCCATGCTCGGTTTGTAGCACATCCTCAACTCTGTTGACATAATTTCTAATTTCGTTGCTCAGATCGTGCTGCGGTTGATCTGCTCGAAATGTGGGCGCGTGTATATGCATGAGATTTCGTCGCGCATCGTGATAGAGTTTCGCCTGCTGTGTGAAGCCGCGCAATGCGGTGTAGCCTGCTAACGCTGTCGAGAGAATCGGACAGATTGCCGCGATCAGGAGCAGGGTTACTCTCAGCCAGGACATTGCGATACCCTCAAACGCGCCTGCTAACGCGGTGAGAAAGACCAGACCAATGCTGAGCCAGATGGCCTGGCGTTGCGCGTTCGTAAATTCTTTGACACGCTTCTCATAATAATCGAGCTGACTTTGCAGGCGTTCAGACCGGTAGAGGTCGAAAAATTGCTCTGTGGCCTGTTGGTTGAGAACATCTTGCTGGCTCATGTCCAATTATACCTCCGCCTTCTCTGTAATCGCGCTCACACGCTCTTTTAGTGCCTCGATGCGCTCCTGGCTCTTCTCGCCGTATTGACCCAGGCGGCCCAGGAACAGGAAGTATTCGCCGCGCAATTCCTCAGCGGCCAGACGGCTATTCATGTAGCGCTCTTGATAGTGGAAAGAGTTGAGCGCGAGTGTCGCACAGCCCAGAAATGCGGCTATAATGGCGCCCGCGATCCCGATCCCTTCGACGCTGATTGCGAGTTGGAGAATACCAAGGATGGTGGCAATTGCGCCCCCCACAATTAAAATGACGTACGTCCACCAGTGAGCGTTTTGTAGTTTGATAGCCTCCCTATCGTGTTTATGATACGAGGGTACCAGAACATCATCCAGGATCTTAAAATCCGCTGCCAGCGCGGGATATTTGCCTGTATCCTTGACGAGCGGCGCCGGCTCTTTGGATAGAGGACGGAAACGTGGCCGCTGTTTAAATAAATCCATAAAATCTGTGGCGCGGATACCCCTCAGCTTTAGCCAGGGAAGGAAGCGCCGCCCTCCTTTGGTTGCGGTAAGTTGCGCAGATGAATACTCTCATGGAGAGCCATGCAAAAGCCGCGCCTGTGGCGCGTTCGCATTCTTTTTGAGGTAGATGTGTGAGCACAGCTCACACACACCTACCTCAGAGAGAACAAAGGAAGCCTGCTTGCAGGCCAGTCCTGGTCGAAACACCTTTTAAATAGCTCCGACTCTCATGCATAAGAATAGAGTATGAATGATAAATATAGTATACTCTATTTGTCGTCTTGAAAAGAGCATTTTCGTACTCGAATTCGCAAACAGTTACAGGAGAGAGCCAATCATGATTCGAGCATTGCTGATGGGCAGCAGACTGCCAGGGGACAGCGCTGGCAAGCAGGTTTTTTCGCGGTGCAGGTGGCGCGACCATGCAGAATCATGCAATGGGCCAGGTTTAGCCAGTCCTCGCGTGGTACAAAGCGCATCAAATCCTGCTCAATTTTAATGGCATCCTTTTGCTGGGTCCAGCCAAAACGCCTGGCCAGACGTTCCACGTGGGTGTCCACAATAAAGCCTTCAACGATGCCAAATGCATTGCCCAGAATGACATTGGCTGTTTTGCGTGCTACTCCTGGTATCTTGACCATCTCTGCCATCGTTTGCGGAACTTCGCCATTGTGCTTCTCTTGCAAATACTGGCAGGCCGCGCGGATGGCGCTGGCCTTTTTGCGATAAAAGCCAGTAGGGTGAATATCATTTTCCAATTCTTCCTGCTCCACTGCCGCGTAATCCTGTGCTGAGTGATATTTTTGAAACAGATCCTTTGTGACAGCATTGACGCGCTCATCGGTACACTGAGCCGCCAGGATAGTTGCCACAAGCAACTCCAGTGGCGTTGAGAAGTTCAATTCATATTTTGCCTGTGGGTAAAGTTCCGTCAGTGTGCTTGTGATTTTCTGAAGTTGAGCCGGTGATTTGACTGTATATTCTGGGTCCATCTATCTTCTCCTGTGTTCTCTTCTAATTTGTATGATATTCTGTTCTATACTATTTCGCAAGAGCAATTAAGTCTGATCACTCAGACTCTTTCTGACAACCACTCATAAATCGCTCTACTAGAGCTTTCCTTCCCAAAGGATGGTCGGTATGCCGCCTGCGGCGGCCATGCGATGAAGGAGGTGGTGCGGCGTTGGCGGGCGCCGCCCGCCAACGCCGCACCACCTCCTTCATCGCATGGCCGCCGCAGGCGGCATACCGAAGAGCATGGTGGCATACCGACCAAAGAAATGACGAATACGGCTACGAAGCCATGCATTGGATTGATGAGTGATTGTCAAGACTCTTTCCCTTGACAAACTTCTCTTTGTTGCTTTATACTTGTGTAAGTAAGTAAGCACTCACATACTTAGAAAGGTGGAAATATGGCCGGGGAGACACGTCGGAAAATTATAGAAGCTACCGAGAGGCTTATTGAGTTGAAGGGGCTATCGCGAGTGACAACCAAAGAAATCGCGCGGGAAACCGGGCTTTCGGAGGGTGCGCTTTACAGGCATTTCGAGCATAAGGAAGAGGTATTTTTTGTCATTATCATGCAGAATTTGCCGAACTTTCTCCATGCCTTCGAGACGCATCTGCCAGGGACAGCGGATATTCAGAGCAATCTGACCGCAATCGCGCTGGCTGCGATGGAGTACTTTGGCAAGCTTGTGCCCATGAGCGCCTCTTTTCTGGCCGACGCGGAGTTACTCGCGCAATATCGCGTCAAGATGAGCCAGATCGCCGCGAGTCCAGTTGCCGGAGGGCCGCAAAAAGTCGAGAATTTGCTCGTGACCTATCTTGATGAGGAAAAGCAACTGGGGCGTATTCCGGAGCACGTTGCGTCCAGGGAAATAGCCATTTTGCTATTGGGAGCATGTTTCCAGTTTATCTATTTGCATCAATTAATGGGCGATACTTCCGTGCGCAAAACGAACGAGCAGTTTGTCGAAGTGTTGCTCCAGGGGCTACTGGTCAGTATTCTGCCCGCTTGAGCGCGAGTGGTCTGTCTTTAAAGCGGCCCTTCTGGTGTGTGAATGCTTTCCAGATAGTCAACAGTATGAGCGTATGAGCGTACTAGCTGTTGTATAAGATATGGAAAAATTTACAATAGGAGTTTTCAACAGAAAAGGAGTTTTCCCATGAAAATAGCTCGTCCACTACAAATTATTGCCATGATTGCCGGGCTTGTGGCGGTCTCACTCGGCCTGGGCACATATACCCACGCTGACTTCGCCAATATCCATATGCTCTTTGGTCTGATCGTTGCCATCGTCTTGCTGATTCTGGCCGCGCTGGCGGTTTTCAGTCGCGGCTTGAAGAGAATGGGTGCGATAGGTATCATCTACGCGCTGATCGTGCCCGCTTTTGGGGTTACGCAGCAAATGATCCTGGTTGGTGACGCGCACTGGCTGATCGAGGCCGCGCATTTGCTGGTCGGCTTCGGCGCGCTCGCTCTTATCGGAACACTCAGCGCGCGTCTCATGCGCCGCAAGCAAGCAGATTTAGCGGTCTCTAAAGAGGCCATTCAGGCGCAGCTTGTACGCTAAATTTACATGATTCATCCCCAATTGTGCTGAGGCAAGCTCAGGCTTTTAAAACCACTTTTGTCCAGCGATTTTTTGCAAAAAATCGCTGGACAAAAGTGGTTTTAAAAGCCTGAGCTTGCCTCAGCAC
>Ga0134128_10012721_pt1 | contig 10032 bp, 7 predicted proteins | sample KB31754_FD_96462 | JGI IMG/M metagenome (GOLD analysis project Ga0134128, IMG submission 96462) | Terrestrial soil microbial communities with excess Nitrogen fertilizer from Kellogg Biological Station, Michigan, USA - KB3-175-4 | ecosystem: Environmental > Terrestrial > Soil > Unclassified ...
GCAGTCGCGCGATCGAATCGCCCAGTGCGCGCAGCTCGCGCGGAGTGATGCGGCTCGCGGCGACTTTTGCCGCGAGCCGCTCGACGTCGCGCACACCATCCAGTGCTGCGCGCATTGTCGCACGCGTCATGGCGTCGGAAGCAAATGCTGCAACGGCGTCGAGGCGCGCTTCTATGCGGTCCACCTGCGTGAGCGGTGCCAGCACCCACTGGCGTAACAGTCGCGCACCCATTGGAGTGAGAGTTCGATCCAGCACGCTGATCAGAGTTCCTTCCTGACCCGCTCCGCCGCGCAGTGATTCGGTGAGCTCGAGGTTTCTGCGCGTCATCTCGTCCAGTGGCATCGTGCCACCCGACCGCTCGATCACCGGCGGCCTGAGATGCGGAACTCCCCCGGGTTGCAGCTCGCGCACGTAGCGCAACAGCGCGCCCGCTGCGCCAACCGCTATGTCGTCCGACGCCTCGACACCAAATCCATCCAGCGAGCGCACCCCGAACTGGCGCTGCAGATCTTCACGCGCCATCGCCGCGTCGAATTCCCACGCAGGACGATGTGACACGAGAATCGAATCCAGAACAGTGTGCGGCCCGGCAGCCATGTCCTCCGGAATGACTATCTCACGCGGCGACAATCGTGCGAGCATTGCCTCGAGCTCCGCGCCGGCAACGACGATCAGTCGCAACTCACCGGTCGACAGATCGAGCGCCGCGATCCCCGCGCGCGACATCGCGCCTTTCGTGTCGCCCACCATCGCGCAGAGAAAATTGTTGCGCGATCCGTCCAGCAGCTCGTCCGAGAATGCTGCACCCGGTGTGATGGTCTCGACCACCTCGCGGCGTACGACACCTTTTGCGGTCCTGGGGTCTTCGACCTGCTCGCAGATCGAAACGCGGTGTCCCAGCTGTACCAGCCTGCGCACGTATTCCGGACCTGCTTTCACAGGCACGCCGGCGAGCGGAACCTGCGACGCTCCGCCATTGTTACGAGACGTGAGTGTGAGACCGAGAATGCGCGAGATCAGCTCGGCGTCTTCGTAAAACGTCTCGTAGAAGTCGCCCATCCTGAAAAACAGGATAGTACCGGGATGTCTCGCCTTGATCTCCCGGTACTGCTGCATGAGTGGCGTGGCCACCGGCTTGGCCACGCGCCTATCTCTCTGCCACGAACCCGTCTATATGCTTCGCTTTCAGCTTCACCAGCTCTTGAGCCGCAGCCGCGTGCGTTGTGAAGTGCCCGATACGGACCCTGTACGGCGCGTTCGTGCCATCGACATACGCCTCGTAACCACGTCCGCGCAATCCCGTAGCAAGCTGCGTCGCCGGCGCCTTGGTACGGAACGCCGCGATCTGAACTGCGTACCCGCCACGCCGTGCACTCGACGATTCGGCGGCAGCTGATTCTGCAGCTGCGTTCACAGCCGGTTTCACAGCTCGCTTCGCAACTCCCTTCGCAACTCCCTTCGCAACTCCCTTCGCAAGGGTTTTCTCGGCGGCCTTCGGCGTTGCCGTTGCCGGTGTCTTCTTCAGCAGCTTCGATTGCGCGGCCGACGCCAGTGCACGATCGACCTCTTCTTTCGTTGGAGGACGAGAAACAACGCCACTGCCGGCTCCTGAATTGGCGCCGGACGTCGTGGCAGCACTCGGGGTCGCGGTAATTGCCGCTGTAGTGGCTGCGGCGACGCTCGCAGTTTCACTCGGTGCGGTCTCCGCAACTTTCGGCTCCGTACGCTTCGCGATCGTATCGTGATGTTCTGCGGCTGTATTCCTGGGAGCTTCCGTCCTGGCCGCCGCGATTTTCGGCGCAGGCTTCACTGGTGGCTTCGGTGCAGTCGCGACAGGCACATTCTTCACCGGAACCGACACGGGCGTCGCAGGTGCATTGGTCGCGAGCGTCACACCCCTGCAACGCTGCTGCTGGAAATCGATGCGATTCTTCAGCTCGACGTTGGATGCCGGTGCGCTCGCCATTGCATCACTGTTGGCCGCGCACGCGTGCGGCGCGTCGTTCGCATCGAAGTACATCCGCGCCACCCAGTAGCTCGCTTCCGCGCGTAGTGGGCTCTGCGGGTGCTCGAGCACCAGTCGCTGGAAGTGCTGCAGCGCGGCAGCATTCTCACCCCGCGCCGATTCGAGCTGACCGATCCGGAGCAGTGCATCGGGCACCCTGCCCGAGAGCGGATAATCCACGATGATCTGCCTGTAGGCGTGCTCGGCGTCCCGTGCATTCGCGGCCAGCGTGGCGCGCCAGTACAGCCCCTCCGCATACGCAGGAGTTCCCGCGGGTGCGGCGTTGGCAACGGAGTCTGCCAGCTTGCGCCCGCCGGCGGCATCGCCGTTCGCCACCATCTGTTGTGCCCGCGCGTACAGCGTCGAGTCCCTGGCCGATTGCGCCCCGGCGAGAGCCGGTAGCACGAGGCAGACTTGCAGGGCACGGATGCAGCCGCGCCTCAGCAATGCCGCTCCCCAACTGGCTGGCGGCGTCCGACGCCTCGTGAACGAAAGCCCGTAAGGATTTGTCGAAATCATTGTTTGGCTCATTTGTCGCAAGAATGCTGCTGATGTGGCGCTTTACTGGCGCGAATTTATGCTGCGCGGCGACGACCTGACGCAGCGCAGATGGCAAGAACAGCAGTCGCAAGGATCTGGCTTTCCGACGACACACGCGACTCCTTGAGCGCGACGTCCGCCGCCAGGAGCGCGGTTACTGCCCTGTCACACTCGGACGTCTTCCACTCCCGGGCCGCCATCGCCCAGGCGCGCGCCGCACCGCTCCACGGACGGCCTGGATACGCTCCCGTCGACTTGAGAAGCTGAAAATACTCGCCTTCCAGCCGCCCCGCCGGCAACCCGGAATCCAGCCGGCACCGACCCCACGCCAGAGCGAGCATCTGAGTGGACAGTGCCATTACGACGCTCACACCGCTCGTCTTGGGCTGCGACAGAACATGCGGGATCAGATTGAGCGCGCCAGTTGCATCGCGCTGCAATACCTTATCCAGGAAATCGGCGACCGTTTCTCCCCGCCGAACTCCCACGGCCGCACCGATCGCGTCCTCGGTAATCGTCGCACCACTGGTATAGCTGGCAAGCTTGTCCAGCTCCGATGCCAGCTGATACAGATCGTTTCCTACGGCTTCGTGCAACAGGTCCGCCGCCGACTCGGTTATCTCGACGCCAAGCTGTGACTTGGCGTGGTGTGCGATCCATTTCGAAACACGACTACCGTCGAGTGGACTGAATTCCATCGGCGTCGTCGACATCTGCAGAGCCTTGTCGGCCTTGGCACCCGGCGCTGCCACGAGCAGGACCAGCGTCTGGTACGACGGATGCTTGAGATATCTGTCCAGCGCGTTGCGTGCGTCCTTCCTGAGCGCTCCGACCTCGCGAATTATCGCCACCCTGCGCTCCGCCATCATCGGTGGCGTGTCGAGTAATGATCCCAGCGATTCTGCGTCCAGATCCGCGGCGCGGCGTGTATCGAGATTGAAGTCGCGCGTTGCTGGATCGACCGCGGCGGCGACAAGCTGCTTCACCGCTTCATTTTTCTGATACTCGTCGTCGCCGTAAACGTAATACGCCCCGTCAAACTGCCGTTTTTTTACGGCGTCACGGAGCGTCTTGAGGGCAGCGTCGGTGGCCATGCCCAAAATCTAATTTCGCGGAGTGGCGACTATCGTGGCGACTATTGTGGCGACTATCGCGGTTGCGTGTAGCTCACGGTCTGAAGACCGCCCTGTTCCACCAGCAACGCGGCCGGCCAGATCGGCATTCCGGCAGACACCGATGCGACTATCGAAGGTACCGGCGTCGTATCAGGTGGAGTTGCAATCGCCACCGCGGGTGGCAGCACGATCTCTGGTAACGCGTGCCTCTGATCCGCAACCCTCATCGTCTCCGCCACATATCCCAGCATTATCAGCGATGCGATTGCGCCGATCGCGGCAACTGTTCGGAATCGCCCGCCGGCTACACTCGCCTGGCTCAGTCGACATTCTCGAAGCCGAGCGTCGAGCCTGAACGCAAAGTCGGCTGAGGGCTCGATTGGCGGAAGGTTGCGCACGAGCATGAGCGAGCGCCGCACACATGCGTCAAGACGAGCACAGTCGGCGCACTCAGCAATGTGACGCTGCATGCGTACCAGCTCGACCCCGGCAAGCGTGTCGTCTACGAAGGAGCAGTGGAGATCTTTGAACTCAGAACAGCGCATCGAATAAGGATACCGGGCGGCGTCAATAATAGTTCCCGGCCAATCGACCGGCCAGGCCGGAAGTCCGGATATCGTCATTCCCGCGAAAGCGGGAACCTAACCCCGTCATTCCCGCTTTCGCGGGAATGACGGGGTTAGGATGGATCCCCCAAACAGAAAACGCGTGACCAGTACCCCGGTCACGCGTTTCTCGCCCTGTATCAACCCCTTCTATCCCAGCCAGGGCCCGATTATCTCGGCGAAGCTGTTCCGTGCCCGATTCAGCCGCGATTTCACGGTGCCCAGGTTCGTGTGAGTTATCTCCGCGATCTCCTCGTACGATTTCCCCTCGAGCTCACGCAGCACAAAGACGTTCCGGTGATGCTCCGGGAGCTGGCCCACCGCTTCCTCGACCTTTTCCCGGATATCGCGCTTCCGGAAGAGATCGTCCGGCCGGTTGCCAGGATCTTCGAACTGGAGCGGGCGCTCTTCATCCTGCCAGTTCTTGGTAATCGTCTGAAACAGCACCAGAGGGTTGCGTGAGCGGTTCCGCAACTCGTTCTTGGCAAGGTTGGAGGCGATGGTATAGACCCACGTCGAGAACTTCTTCGACCTGTCGAAACGGTGCAGATGCCGATACACGCGGATGAAAACTTCCTGCACCAGGTCCTCGGCTTTCTCCCTGTCGCCGATCGTCCGGTAAATGAAATTCAGGAGGCGCGTTTGATAGCGCTCCACGAGCTCCGAAAATGCACGCTCCTCACCGCTCAGAAACGCCGAGACGACTTCGGAATCTTCAGCCGTGCGAAGCCTTTCGCGGACTGTGGATCCGACGAGCTCGACATGGGCGAGTGCTGGTAATGTCTTACGAGCGGCAATGGCCATAAAATCCCCTTTTTTGGGACAACTGTTCAACGGGGTGGGGTCGGGATTGGCCGGCCCATGCGAAGTCCCTCCGGACAGGTGCTTCGCTCACATGTTAGACAGGCACCAGACGTGCCGGGTTGCCTGTAGTTTACAAAGTCAGCTAAGATATTACACACCAACAACTTAGCCAACATTACCAAGATTCTTCGGCTGCCATTCTGTCGCGTCATATTGACGCAATGACTGATTTGCCGACTGTCTCAACGCCAATTAGACGCCGTTCAGGCCGGTTTCGTTAACACGAGAACGGAACTTTGTTCCATTGCAACCATCCTGACGCGCTTTGCATCCAATTGCTGTAGCTGGATTCCCAGCCCTATCACAGGAGTGCCCATGCTTGGAACCGCCCTTGTAGCCGCATCCGTCATGCTCTTGCACGGATTTCCCGCTACCGACCCTTCAACATTAACGGCGGTCACCAGCATTGCCGATACATCGGCGAATTTTGCCTGGACCGGCAAGGTGCCAGACGGTGGCTGGCTCCGCATACGCAATCTTGCGGGCAGCGTCGAGGTCCGACACACGGCGGGAAACACAGTCGACGTTCGCGCCACGAAGGAGCCCGATACGGATCGCTGGAACTGGTTCGGCGGATCGATCGAGCCTGTCAGATTCGTCACTCAGCGCCAGGGATCGGACGTGGTGATCTGCGCCATTTCCGACGAGAAACGAACCTGCAACGCAAACGACCTGTCCTCTCCCGACGATCAGGATGACTGGCATCCACAACCGATGCATATCGTCGTGCTGCTGCCTGCGGGCGTATCACTACAGGCAGCGACCAGGCACGGCGACCTTCGCATCGCCGATGCCGGTGCGGCCGTCATTGCCACCAGCGGGCACGGAGATATCTCCATCCGAAACGCAGCGGGCACTATCTCGGCGAATACCGGTCACGGCGACATGGATATACTGAACGCCACGAAGCAAGTCACAGCCACGACGGGTCACGGCAATATCCACGTTTCCAGCGCGAGTGCCGTGCATGCAAACACTGGCCACGGCGACATCGTCGCCGAGCTCACTGGCGGTGCCGCCACAGGCAGCAACGACATGATATTCCAGACGGGACACGGCAACGTAAGCGTCGTTGCGCCGAGAGCCCTGAGCGGCGATGTGGATCTGCATACGGGCCGAGGCAGTGTAACGTCGAATTTCCCGCTCCTGATCGGCGATCAGGGTAGGCACTCGCGGAACGAATCGGCACACGGCGTTCTGGGCTCCGGTGGCCGATCCGTGCAGCTGTCAACGGGCCATGGTGACATCAGCCTGACGACTGCCGGATGAAAGGCGGCGGGGATAACTTCTCATCGTCCCCGCCATGCCTATCCGCGATATGTCCCTGGAGCGAAAGCTCCCGTTACTCGTCATTGCCGTTCTCGTTGCCACACTGGCGACCTCGGTGGGGCTGGCGTACCGTGAGGTTCGTCACTCCGCGGAGCTCGCCGCTGGTGCGCGCATCCAGACTGCGTCCCGGCAACTCGCGTCGCTGTCCTCGTCATCGGTAACCCAGCGCGCGAAATTGCTCCGCGAGGTTGCGGCGACATCTGCGGTCAGACGCGTCGTCGCGTCGCCGACTTCGCGTTCCCCCACGACACCCGGTGCACCAGCCCACACCGAGGCATATGCTGCGCTGCACCGGCTGGTCCTCCCCAGTGACTCGACGCTCGCAATAGAACTGTGGTCAGCGGACGGGCAGCTGATCGATAGCATTGGCGGCCCTCCCGCAACACCCGGCACGGTCAGCGATACCCATCAGTCCTTTGCAATTCCGGGAAATGCCAAGCCGCAGACGACGATGCCAAGCGGCAGCGGCGCGCGATTCCTGCCGTTCTTCGAAGGCCGCGACAATGAGGTGTATTACTGGATGACCGTGGCGGTGATCGATGCTGGCAAGCGCGTCGGCTGGATCGCGGAACAGGCGCGCATCAAATCGGGCCGGAACGCCGATCGGCAAATCAACGGCTTGATCGGTGACCACACAGCTGCCTATTTCCGAAACGACACCGGCACGTTCTGGAGCACGATCGGCGGCATTCCGACCACCGCACCGGCCCATGCACCGGCACTTTCCAGGGTAACTGAAACAGATACGCTTCGTGTCGCGTCATACGACCACGCGCAACATGGTACCGTGCTGGCGACCACTATTCCGATTGACGGAACACCGTGGGCATTGGTAGTGGAGGTCGAGCACGCAGCGGTGGTCGCCCCCGCCAAGTCGATGCTCGTGCGGTTCACACTGCTGAGTTCTCTGCTCCTGATCGCTGCAGCGGCCGCATCATGGCTGTTGATTCGCGGTGCAGTAGGACCACTCGTCGACCTCACACGAGCCGCCACATCGATGGCGAGTGGAGACTACTCTACGCGCGTTGCCGTTCAGAATACCGACGAAGTCGGACGACTCGGCGCCTCGTTCAACGAGATGGCTGGCAAGGTCGCGGCTTCGCAGGCGCGACTGGCGGGGCAGGTTCAGGAAGCACAACGATTGGCGGATGAGCTGGAGCAGGCAAGGGAAGTGGCTGTGAGCGCGAGTCAGGCAAAATCGAACTTCCTCGCCACGATGTCGCACGAGATTAGAACACCGATCAACGCTATCATCGGTTACGCCGACATTCTCGATCTCGGCATTTCCGGACCGCTCAATCCCAAGCAGCACGAGAACCTGCGTCGCATCAGAACCAGCAGCAGTCATCTGTTGGCTCTGGTCAACGATGTGCTCGACCTGGCCAGGATCGAGTCAGGCGCCATGCACGTGCGCACCGCGGATGTCGAAGCGCGACCATCGATCGACGCCGCCGTGGCGCTCGTCGAGCCTCAGGCCGCCGCGAAGCGCATCGAGATCGTGGTGCACGTCAGTGATCCTGCTGCATTGAAATACAGAGGAGACGAGCGGGGTGTACGGCAGGCGCTCGCGAATCTCCTCTCCAACGCGGTCAAGTTCACCGACGCTGGTGGCGAGGTCCTGATCACATGCTCGTTGTCAAAACCGGTTGCCGGCACCGCGACGCTTGATCGTAATTCGAGGTACGTAGCAATACGCGTGGCGGATACCGGAATCGGAATAGAGCAGGAGAAGCTCGACAAGCTCTTTCAGCCGTTCATGCAGCTCGAGGCAGACAGCGGCAATCCGTACACACGCCAGAAGAGTGGCGCCGGACTGGGGCTCTCAATCAGTCGACACCTGGCACGAATGATGGGCGGCGACATCACGGTGGAAAGCCAGCCGCAACAAGGTTCCACCTTTACACTCTGGCTGCCACGCCAGACTGATGGCGCCGTGGAGACCGTGGCGGCATCACACCCATCGCACGCTGTTTGAGCTGACGCTCAAAATCCGTGACGCGCTGCGATCCTGCTACAGCTCCGCGCCGAACCCGGCTGCGTACAGAATTATCAGCGCGGTCTTCGCGTCGCGGATCTCATTTGTCTGAATCATTCGCAGGGCCTGCGACAACTTGAATGTCACGACCTCGCTGAACTCGTCTGCTTCGAGATGCTTTTCGCCAGTCGTGAGACCGGTCGCCATGAATGAGTGAATCACTTCGTCCGTAAAGCCCGGTGTCGTGAGAAAGCTGAGCATGGGCTCGATGCGTTGCGCGCTGCAGCCGGTCTCCTCGCGCAATTCCCGCTCCGCGCAATCCCTGGGACTTTCACCGTTCTCCAGCTTTCCAGCGGGCACCTCGTACAGGTAGCCGCCCGCTGCATACCTGTATTGCCGCAGCAACATGATCTGAGGATCTTCTCCCGCAGGATCGCTGATGAAGGGGAGAATCGCGGCCGCCCCGGAATGGCGGATGATCTCCATGTCACCCGTCGTCCCGTCTGGAAAGCGAACCTGATCCACATCCAGGGATACCACCTTGCCGGTGTAGATACGGTGTGACGCAATCAGTGGATCGGACATTGATTCGGGTGGTTGATGTTCTAGGGATTCACGACGTCTATGGGACCGAACGCGAGTGCCTCGAGCGGCTCGCGAATCGCGGCCGGATCGCCCACGATCACAATCTGTAACGAATCCGGATGCACGTATGCACTGGCCGCTGCGAGCACGTCGTCAACCGTGACGGCGCCCATCCGCGTGCGATAGCTGTCGTACCAGTCGGCCGGCAGGTCGTATATGGTGAGCGTCGCAAGTGCCGCAGCTATGGCTGCTGTTGTCTCATACCGAATCGGAAAAACGCCTTCGAGATAGCTAGTAGCCAGTGACAGCTCGCTCTCGCTGATCGGGTCCGCGCGCATCCGATCGATCTCCTTGAGCGTCTCCTGAATCGCGGGCACAGTCACATCACTGGCGACTGCTGTGCCAATGACGAAGGGGCCGGCCTCACGCCGCCAGTCGAACGACGACGAAGCGCCGTACGTGTATCCGTGTGCTTCGCGCAGATTGAGATTGATTCGAGACGAGAACAACCCGCCCATCACGGCGTTCATGACGGTTATCGAGAAGTAATCCGGATGAGTACGCGGAACCCCGACATGCCCGATACGTACTTCGGATTGTGGGGCGTCCTCCTTCCGTACGATCCTTACCGCGCGTGATGCCCGGACTGGCTTGTCGTTCGCTCTCGATGCCGGCACAGCGACTCCACTCCATCCGTCCAGCTCGCCACTTACCATACGCTCGACTTCGGTCGGGTTCACATCACCGACAACGATCAGCGTCGTCGCGGACGGCTGGTATCTGGCCCCGTGAAACTTTACCACCTCGTCACGCGTGAGCGCCGTTACCGACTGCCTCGTACCGCCAAGTGGCAGACGGAAACGGGAGGATGCATCGTAGATGTATTCATCGAATTTTTCATCGGCCAGCTCACGCGGCTCGGATTCGATCTGCATGAGCTCTGCGACTCGTTCTCCCTTGAGTCGCTCGATCGCTGCTATCGGAAACGTCGGCGTGACGAGAACCTCGGCGAA
>Ga0134128_10012722_pt1 | contig 10032 bp, 10 predicted proteins | sample KB31754_FD_96462 | JGI IMG/M metagenome (GOLD analysis project Ga0134128, IMG submission 96462) | Terrestrial soil microbial communities with excess Nitrogen fertilizer from Kellogg Biological Station, Michigan, USA - KB3-175-4 | ecosystem: Environmental > Terrestrial > Soil > Unclassified ...
GCGCGCGAGGCCGCGCCCATCGCGCGCCGCGTCGGCGTCACGGCGCCGTTCGACGCCAAGGTCAAGACGCTGTCGATCGCGGAAAACTGGCTCATCAGCATTGCGCGCGCGCTGGTGCGCAAGTCGCGGCTCATCGTCATGGACGAACCGACGGCGGCGCTCTCCGTGGCCGAGAGCGCGCGTCTGTTCGACATCATTGGCGCCCTTAGCGCCGAAGGCGTGGCGGTGCTCTATGTCTCGCACCGCCTCGACGAGGTGCTGGAGCTTTGCCAGCGCGCGAGCGTGTTTCGCGATGGCCGCTCGGTCGCGGAACTGGCCGGCCCGGCGCTGACCCGGGCCGCGCTGGTGGAGGCGATCGTCGGGCGCGAGATGAAGCCGCGCCAGGCGCCGGCGACGAAGGCGCGTCCTGGGCCTGTCGCGTTGTCCGTGCGCGGACTTTCGCGTCAGCCAAAAGTGATGGACGTCAGCTTCGATCTCAGCGAGGGCGAGGTTCTCGGCCTCGGCGGCCTGGTCGGCGCCGGCCGCAGCGAACTCGCCCGGCTGCTTTTCGGCGCCGACCGCGCGCAAGCGGGCGCCATGACGCTCGCCGGCGCGTCTTTTCGCCCGCGCTCCTGCGCGGCCGCCGTCAAGGCCGGCGTCGGTCTCGTGCCGGAGGAGCGGCGCGCCGAGGGGCTGGTGCTGACCAAGAGCGTCGCCTTCAACCTCGGCCTCGCCAATCTGCGCTCGCTCGTGTTCAGCCCCTGGCTGCCTCTCATCAGCGCGCGAAAGCGCCGGGCGCTGGCGCTGGCGACGATCCGCGAGCTTGCCGTCAAGACGCCGGACATTGAAACGCCGGTCGGCAAACTGAGCGGCGGCAATCAGCAGAAGGTGTTGATCGGCCGCTGGCTGCGCTCGCGGCCGCGGGTGCTGATCCTCGACGAGCCGACGCGCGGCGTCGACATCGGCGCGCGCGGCGAAATCCACCATCTCGTGCGCGAACTGGCGCTGGGCGGCATGGCGGTGCTCGTCATCTCGTCCGAGCCGGAGGAACTGCCCGATCTCTGCGACCGCGTGCTGGTGATGGCGGAGGGACGGATCGTGCGCGAACTCAGCGGCGCGGAGCTGAACCGCGCCGCCATCATCGCCGCCAGCTACGGCGAATCCGAAGCGCAAATACAGTCATGAGCGAAAACTCCGTCTACTCGCGCCGGCTTTCGCCGTCGGCCAAATCGGCCTTGAGCCTGTTCGCCCGCTATGCGACGATTCTGGGATTGCTGGCGATGATCGCCGCTTTTTCCGCACTCTCGCCGGACGCGTTCCCGACCTTCAACAACTTCGTCAACGTGCTCAATCAGACCTCGCTGGCGATGATTATCGCCGGCGGCCTGACGCTCGCGGTGATCGTCGGCGAACTCGATCTTTCCATCGGCTATGCGGCGAGCCTGCACGGAGTGTTGGTCACCGGCCTTATTGTGCAGTCGAAACTGCCGATTCCGCTCGCCATCCTCATCGTGTTGGCGCTCGGCGCGCTGATCGGCGCCGTCAACGGGCTGATCGTGACGAAGCTGCGCGTCAATTCGGTTATCGCCACGCTGGGAGTCGGCACGATCGTCGTCGGCCTCGCTTTCGCCTATTCCGCCGGCGCGCCTATCGCCGCCGGCGTGCCGGACGAATTCCTCGACCTTGCGCTGGGGCGGTGGCTGTTCGGCGTTCCGAATCCGATCTTCGTGATGGCCGTGGTTCTCGGCGGCCTGTGGGTGCTGGCGGAGCGCACTTCGCTCGGCCAGGAAATCCAGGCGGTCGGCGGCAATCCCGCCGCCGCCCGGCTCGCCGGCATAAACGTCGACCGCATCAAGATCATCGGCTTCGTCGTCTCGGGCCTGTGCGCGGCGCTGACCGGAATTCTGCTCGCCTCCCGCCTGGGCAGCGGCACGACCAGCGCCGCCGACGCCTATCTGCTGACCGCCTTCGCCGCCGTCTTCCTTGGCTCGGCGACGCTGCGCGACGGCGAATTCCATGTGCTCGGCACCTTCGTCGGCGCGCTCATCATCGCCTTCGGCTTCAACGGTCTCAACATCTTCGGTGCGCCGACCTTTTCCCAATATGTGTTCCAGGGGGCGATCCTGATTGTAGCGGTCGGGCTGTCGAGCCTTGGTCGCATGCTGGCGGAGACCTGAAAACATGACCGAAGCCGCAAATTGGGCCATCTATGTGATGGAGTTCGCCCGCTCCAAGAACCAGCCCTGGGTCGATCTCATCAGCGGCATGTATCGGGAGGGCGTGATGGATCTGCCCTTCTCCTTCATTCTCGCGCGGCGCGAGGGGCGCAACCTGCTGATCGACACCGGCTTCATGCAGGAGGATTCCTGCAACGGCTTCTCGCGCAAGTTCGGGATACCGACCTGGATTTCGCCGCTGCGGCTGCTCGCGGAGATGGGCCTCAGCGCCGACGACATCACCGACATCGTCATCACCCACGCGCATTTCGACCATATGGGCTCGGTCGCCGAATTCCCGAACGCGCATATCTACATCCAGAAGAGCGAACTGCTTTCCTGGTATGAGATGATCGCGTTGCCCAGGCGCTTCGGCCATCTCACCGCGATCGTCGATCCCGACAATCTGCGCACGGTGCTCGACGCCTCGATCCGGCATCGTGTGACCTTGGTTGACGGCGATAAGGACAACATCCTTCCCGGCATCCACGTCCGCCTCGGCAGCGGCCACACGATCGGGCAACAGTTCGCCCTCGTCGAGACCGAACAGGGCCGACGGGTCGTATCCGGCGACTGCGTCTATTCGCGCCGCCAATTCACCGGCCTGAATAACGATGGCGTCTACGCGCCGCTCAATAACGCCGTCGGCAGCGTCTGGGAGCAGCTCAAGACCATCGACAAGATGAACGACGAACTCGGCGGCGATCTCGACAAGCTTATCGTGCTGCACGACATCGAGCGCTGGAAGGGCCACACCGTCGTAAAGGAGATCGAAGGGTTGCGGATCGTCAAAATCGTCTGAGTCGCAAGCCGCATCTCGCCGCGCCGTATCGCCGAAGGTCAGCCGACGGAGTGAAAGCGCTCCACCTCGGGATCAGCGACGCTGAACGGCAACGCCGTCAGTTCGGACCAGCACGCGTCGGGAATGGGGAAGCTCGCCCATTCCAGCGTCTGTCTGACCCGCTCCGGTTTGCTCACGCCGCAAACGGTGGAAGCCACCCGCGGATCGCGCATGGAGAACTGCAACGCCGCTGCGCCCGGCGGCACGCCGTGCCGCGCGCAGACCGCCTCAATCGCCCGTATCGGCGCCAATGCGGCGTCGTTCGCCTCCTGATAAACGTAGCGATGGTAATCGGCGGAGCCCTTTGCCAGAACGCCGCCGGCGTAAGGCGCGGCGTTCAGCACCGCGATTCCGCGTTTGGCGGCGAAAGCCAGCAACGACTCGGCGTTGCGGTTGGCGAGGGTGAAGCGGTTGTGAGTGATGACAGCGTCGAAATCCCAATCCCGCAGCAGCGAAAGAATCATATCGGACGGCCCAGCCGCGAGACCGACGGCGGTCGCAATCCCTTCCTGCTTCATGCGGAACAACTCGCCGAGCGCGCCATCCGGACCCGTCGCCGTCGCAAAGGATGCGGCGTGCTCGGGGTCGTGCAAATGCAGGAGGTCGATTCTTTCGAGTCCGAGCGTCCTCAGACTCTGCTCGATCGAGCGTCGGGCCTGGTCTGCGTCGAAAACATGAGTGACGGGATCGCGGTCGAGCTTGGTCGAAACCACCATGCCTTCGGGAAGGCCGCGCTCGCGAATGACGGCGCCAATTCGCGCTTCACTGCGCCCGACGCCATAGATGCGCGACGTGTCGATGAAATTGGCCCCGCCCTCGAAGATCGCCTCTATTGTTCGCTTCGCCTGCTCCGCTTCGACAGAATACCCGTAGGTGTCAGGCATGTCGCCGAGCCCAGAGGTCCCGAAACAGAGCGGCGTCACTTCCAGACCTGTCCGCCCAAGGGGCCGCTTTTTCGTCGCTGTCGGCGTCATTTTCCGCTCCCCTCGCTCGTCAGGCGAGGATGTTTAATCCAATGCCGCAGTCTCGGCCAGAGGAACCAAAGCCTCGCAACGAACCCGCGCTACGGAAGATCGCCGGCTGTCGGGCGCCCTCTCGGCGATTGCGGGCACGCTCCTCGCTTCGCGCCTGATGAGCGGCACGCCGACTGCGGGTAACGGGCTGGAACTGCACCTGCCAGAGAACATCAACGCCGGCGTCCCGCACATCGCCAAGAGCAATGTCGAACCGTTCAAGCACAAGAGCTGACATCCGAAAAGGCTTCCGTTCGCCTGGAGGCGCGGAAGCGTTGGTTGGGCCATTCAGGCGCCGACGGTTTGAAGGCCGCCTTGCCGCTTGCAAGAGTCGCAGCGAGGCTTGTGCGCGAGCCCGGGTTTATGTCGCCGACTTCAGCAACCTGCTCGCGCCGGACAAGTATGCGGTCCACCCGTGCATGAGACAACGTCTTGGGCGGATGGCCGCCGCTGAGAGTGCGCCGGCGGCGGCGTATGAGATCGCCGTGCAGCGGCGCCCGCTTCGAAGCTTAGTTGCTTGCCTTCGGGTAGCGCGGCTGCGGGCGGCAACGGCTCGGGGGAGCCTGTCTGCGCTCCCCGCCATGAGATGCGCGCCGACGGTGCAAGCCATCGCATGTTGGCGGGCGTCAGTCGCAATGGAAGATCGGTTCAGCCATCGCCCACCATTCGTCGCGCTTGCGGGTCGCGAGCGGCGCCTGCAACGGCATGTTGATCGCCCACCAATCCTGCGTGCGGGGATCGGCGGCCATTTTGGCGGCGTCGGCGACGAAATCCGTCCCGTGATACTCCCAATAGCCGAATAGCAGATTTTCCGGCTCGCGCAGAAAAATCGTATAGTTGCGAATGTTGCACGCGCCGATCATGCTGAGCACCTCCGGCCACACCGCCGCGTGCAGGCGCTTGTACTCTTCGATATGCTCCGGCCTGATGCCGATCACCATGCCCATGCGCTGCATGCCTGTTTCCTCCTTGCCGAGATGATGCCTCGCGGCGCCCGTCGGGCGCGTGGTTTATGGGCGGGATGCGCAAGTGACGGCGGGTCGGTTTTCGCCGCTTGGCGCGCGGGCGCAGGCGAGGTCGGCGGCGCGGCCGAGATGCGCTCGCATCGCGGCGTCGGCGGCGACGGGGTCGGCGGCGAGAATGGCGGCGGCGATGGCGCGGTGCTCGCGCACGGAGGCGGCGAGCGCCTGCGGCGTCAGAGCCTCCGCCGCCTGCGCCATAATCAGCGGCAGGTGCAGGCGTAGCGCGAGATCGCGCAATTGCCGGTTGCCGCCGAGCGTCATGACGGCGCCGTGAAACTCAGCGTTCTCGACGAGATAGGCGCAGGGCTCGCGCGCGCGCTCGTCGAATATCGGCGCGATCGCCGCCTCGAAGCGGGCGCGCGCGGGCGGCTCCGTCGCCGCCCCGGCCGCCAGCCGCGCCGCGAGCGCCTCCAGTTCGGTGCGAATCTGGAACAGTTCGCCAATCTCCTGCAACGTCAGGCGGCGCACGATCGCGCCCCGGTTCGGCATGTGCTCGATGAAGCCCTCGGCCGCCAGCCGCCGCAGCGCCTCGCGGATCGAGCCGCGGCTGACCGCGAAGCGGCTGGTCAGCTCCGATTCCACCAGCCGCTCCCCCGGGCCGACGCGCCGCCCCAGGATGTCGTCGCGCAGCCGCGCGACAATGTGGGCGACGGTTTCGCCGTGGGCGGGCTCGGCGCTGGCGTGATGGACCGCCATTGCGGACATTCTCCCCAAGCTGTCTGGCTCGCCTCGTAGCACGGCCACGCCGTGCCGACGAAGCTTGACGAGAGCGAGTGGCGTGATATTGTCCTACAATCTAACGGGAAGCGGAGGCGGCGACATGGTGTCCGGCAAGCGCGGCGTTGCGGCGACCGCGATCTCGGCGGCGCGCGCCGATGCGATCAGCATCAGAGGCCGCAGCCTCGCCGGCGATCTGATGCGGCGCTTGAGCTTCACCGACTATTTCTTCTTCCTCGTCACCGGCCGCGAGCCGAGCCCGGCGCAGCGCGAATTCCTCGACATGAGCCTGATCGCCATCGCCGAGCATGGGCTGACGCCTTCCGCCCAGGCGGCGCGCATGACCTACGCCGCCGATCCGGCGGCGCTGCAAGGGGCGGTGGCGGCGGGCGTGCTCGGCTGCGGCACGGTGATCCTCGGCGCGGCGCGGCTTTGCGGCGAACTGCTGCGGGAGACGCTGCGCCGCGAGGACGCCGGCGCCTCGCTCGACGACGCGGCGCTCGGCGTGGCGCACGAATATCGCGCCGCCAAGCGGCCGCTCCCCGGCTTCGGCCATCCCCTGCACAAGCCCGTCGATCCGCGCGCGCGAGCGATGATCGCGCAGGCAAAAACGCGCGGCGTCGCCGGCCGCGCGGTCGCCGCCGCGCTGGCGCTGGAAACGGCTGCGGCCGAGGCCTGGGGCAAGCCGCTGCCGATGAATGTCTCGATGACCATCGCCGCCGTGCTCGCCGACGTCGGCGTGCCGGAGACGATCGTGCGCGGCGTGCCGATCCTGGCGCGCACCGCCGGGCTGCTGGCGCATCTGGCGGAAGAGGACGAAACGCCGATCGGTTTCCGGCTCGCCGCCGCGGCCGAGGCGGCGATCGGGCACAGCGCGCCTTTCGGGGAGGTTTGATTGCTGGAGCCAGACGTTGAAAGCGCGCCCTGGGAGGCGCAGGAGAGAGCGGACGACGCGGCCTATCGCGACCAGATCGGCTTTCTGTTCGCCCGCTCGCGTTTCTATCGGGGCAAGCTTGCCGCCAACGGCTTCGCCAACGCGTGCGCCGTCGGCGGCCTCGCCGACATCGGCAAGCTGCCGTTCACCGAGAAGGATGAACTGCGCAAGACGCGCAGCCGCGACGAGCCGATCGGAACCCATTGCACCGCGAGCGCCGAGGAGATCGTGCGCATCTATTCCACCAGCGGCACCACCGGCGCGCCGAGCTATATTCCGCTCACCGTCGGCGATCTCGATGTCTGGCAGCGCGTTTCCGCGCGCTCCTACGCCGCCTCGGGGATCGTGCGCGGCGAGCGCATCGTCTCCACCTATAACGCCGGGCCGTTCGTCGCCGGCGCCGCGCTCGGCGTTTTCGACCGCCTCGGCCTCTGTCATATTCCGGTTGGAACCGGCAACACCGAGCGGTTGATGGCCGCCGTCGATCTCTTGCGGCCGACCGCGGCGGTGATGACGCCGTCCTATGCGCTGCATCTGATCGAATGGGCGCGCGCCCGCGCCTTCGATCTCGCCGGCTCCAGCGTCAAGCGCGTGCTGGTGGCCGGCGAACCCGGCGGCGGCGAGCCGGCGATGCGCGCGGCGCTGGAGGCCGGCTGGGGCGCCGCCGTCACCGAGGCGATGGGCATTGGCGACATCAATATCTCACTGTGGGGCGAATGCGAGCACAAGGCCGGCATGCATTTCTCCGGACGCGGCTTCGTGCATTTCGAGTTGATCGATCCCGCTGACGGCGCGTCGGTCCCGCTGAGCGACGGCGCGACCGGCGAACTGGTGCTGACGCATCTCGTCAACCGCTCGACGCCGCTGCTGCGCTTCCGCACCCGCGACCATGTGCGGGTTGGCGTCGGGGTTTGCGCCTGCGGCCGCACGGCGCCGCGCCTGCGCTGCATCGGCCGCACCGACGACATGCTGATCGTGCGCGGCGTCAACGTGTTTCCCTCCGCCGTGCGCGAGGTCGTCAACGAATTCGCGCCTGAGGTCAGCGGCGTGTTACTGATCGAGCCGCGCCAGGCCGGCGTGCGTCAGGAGCCGCCGCTGCCAATCGTCGTCGAACTCGCCAAAGGCGCCTCGGGCGCCGGGCTCGCCGAGCGCATCCGCCAGCGTCTGCGCGACAAGCTCGTCTTCACCGCCGAGATAACGCTGGCGCCGGCGGAGAGCCTGCCGCGCAGCGAGTACAAATCGAAACTGGTGGCGAAACATTAGGAGGTCGGCGATGGAAAAGCTGCAATCGCAGGGTCTGCATCACGTCACGCTGGTCGGCGCCGACCGCCAGACCTCGATCGACTTCTGGGAGGGCCTGCTTGGCATGCCGTTCGTGTTCGAACAGCCCAACCTCGACAACCCCAACGAGAGCCATATCTATTTCGACCCCGGCGATGGCCGGCTTATCACCGTGTTCTCTAACGAGGAGCGCAAGCCGGTTCAGCGCCGCACGCCGACGGAGCCCGGCTGCGTGCATCACATCGCCTTCAACGTCAGCCGAGCCAATTTCAACGAGGCGCTGAAGCGGCTGGAGGCGCGCGGCATCGAGAATACCGGCCTCAGAGACCGCCAGATCTTCGACGCCGTCTATTTCCAGGACCCGCTCGGCCTGCTGATCGAGCTGTCGTGCTGGAAGTTCGACGCGCCGGCCGGTTTCACCCGTAGCGACGTGTTGCACGAATCGCATCTGCTGCGCGTCGCTCGCGGCGACCGGGCGATCATGGAATCGCATATCGCCGACGCCATCGAACTTCTGGTCCTGCGCTCCACCCGCAGCCTGTCGTCCGATCGCTCGCCGAAGAACCCCTATGGCCGGGGATGAACCAGAGCCTTACCAGGGAGCAACGGATGTCCGCCATCAAGCTGCATGTCATCAAGCCGAGCGTCAACAACATGAGCGTGCGCGTGTTCGTGCGCGCCGCCAAGCTCGATTTCAGCGAGGACGACGCCTACGGCAAGACCCGTAGCCCCGAGTTCGCCGCCAAGAACCCCTCCCATCTGACGCCGATGGTCGAGACCGACGGCCTGCCGAAAGGCGTGCTGTGGGAAAGCTGCGCGATCATGCAATATCTCTGCAACAAGCATGGGCTGTCGGCCTTCTACCCCACGGAGCCGGCGCCGCGCGCGATGATCGACAGCGCCATGTTCTATGTCGTCGGCACGCTCTACCCCTATGTCGCGCGCGCGACCTATCCGGCGCTCGGCTTCCCGCAATATGCCGGCGAGGTTGGCGCCAGCGACGCCAGCGCGGAGGCGAAGGCCGCCGCGCAGCAGGCGGCGGCGACGGCGATCGCCGAACCGCTCGAGGTGCTGCATAAGTTCTACCTGTCGGGGCAGCCGTTCATCGGCGGCGCGCATCCCTCGATCGCCGACATTCGCCTGGCCGCGACGCTCGAATTCCTCGCCGCCATCGCCTATGCGCTGCCCGCCTGGGTGCGCGAGCACCGGACGCGCATGGAGACGACGCTGGGCGCCGCCTATAGCGAGCCCGCCGGCGACGTGCGCGGCTATATCGGCTGGGTCAAATCACAGAAAAAGTGAACGCGCCGGCGCCAGCGGCGGCGCTTGCCAGCCCGCCGCCGGCTTGCTGGCGGCGCCAAGCTCTGGCATGTTAGCGCGGCCCCGGAACCGCTTGACGTCAGCGCCGGCCTTCGCAAACCTCGTATCGAGAGAACGCAGTCATGGAATACCGGCGTTTGGGCCATTCGGGCCTCAAAGTCTCGGCGCTGACGCTCGGCACGATGACTTACGGCGGCCGCGGCAACTTCGCCAAGGTCGGCTCCGGCGGCGTCGCCGAAGTGGCGCGCGCCATTGATCTCTGCGCCGATCACGGCGTCAATCTCATCGACACCGCCGACATCTATTCCTTCGGCCATTGCGAGGAGCTGATCGGCGAGGCCACCGGCGGCAAGCTCAAGCCCGGCATGCTGATCGCCAGCAAGGCGCGCTTCCCGATGGGTCAGGGGCCGAACGACCAGGGCCTGTCGCGCCATCATCTCATTCGCGCCTGCGAGGCGAGCCTGCGCCGCCTGCGCGTCGATGTCATCGACCTCTATCAATTGCACGAGCGCGATGGCCAGACGCCGCTTGAGGAGACCATGGAGGCCCTCGACAGCCTCGTCAGCGCCGGCAAGGTGCGCTACGTCGGCTGCTCCATCTTCCCCGGCTGGCATGTCATGAAGGCGATGGAGATCGCCCGCCGCGACGGCAGCATCCCCTTCGTCTCGCAGCAGATCCATTACACCTTGCAAGCCCGCGAGGCCGAATA
>Ga0134128_10012723_pt1 | contig 10031 bp, 7 predicted proteins | sample KB31754_FD_96462 | JGI IMG/M metagenome (GOLD analysis project Ga0134128, IMG submission 96462) | Terrestrial soil microbial communities with excess Nitrogen fertilizer from Kellogg Biological Station, Michigan, USA - KB3-175-4 | ecosystem: Environmental > Terrestrial > Soil > Unclassified ...
GGTCATCGGATTCTGGAAGATCATCGCCATCCGATTACCGCGGAGCCCCTGCAACTCGCGCGGGTTGAGGGTTAGAAGATCCCGGCCCTCGAAGCGGAGGCTCGCGGCGCGTACGCGGGCGGTCCGCGGCAGGAGGCGCATGAGGGCCATGGCGGTCGTGCTTTTGCCACAACCCGATTCACCGACCAGGCCCAGGGTTTCCCCAGAGCGCACCGTGAGATTCAGCCCAGTGACCGCCTGAACCTGGCCGCGCTCGGTCGCGAAGCGCACTGAAAGGTTGCGTACTTCCAGGAGCGCCTCGGCGATCATCGGCCGCTTCCCCGTGGATCCAGCAGATCGCGCAGCCCGCTTCCCAGTAAATTAAAGGCCAACACGGCCAGGGCGATGGCCAGGCAAGGGAACAGGGTGCTCCAGGGGGATTGATCGATGTATCCATGGTTTTCCTGCAGCATGTAGCCAAGCGAGGGGGTCGGCGGCTGGACTCCCAGTCCCAGGAACGAGAGCCCGGCCTCAATCTGGATCGCGAAGGCCATGAGCAGCGCGGCCTGCACGACGGTGGGACCGATGCTGTTGGGGAGGACATGGCGGAGCATCAGGCGCCCGTGCCCCGCTCCACGCGCCCGCGCGCCCTCCACATAGGCACTGTTCCGTACCGCCAACACCGAGCCGCGGAGGACGCGTGCCAGAATCGGCACATAGACCACGGCGATCGCCACCACCATCACCCCCAGCCCCTGACCCAGAATGGCGATCAACGAGATGGCCAGTAGGATGGCGGGGAAGGCCAGGAGGAGATCAACCGCGCGCATGAGCGCCGCGTCGACCCAGCCTCCCCAGTAGCCGGCGAGCAACCCCAGCGGTACTCCCATCAGGAGGGACAGCCCCACGGACCCGGCGGCTACCCGCAGCGACACCTGATAGGAATAGATCACGCGCGTATACACATCGCGGCCCAGGCCGTCGGTACCGAAGATATGTTGGCGGCTCGGTCCCGCCAGTATGGCATCATAGTACATCGTGTGATAGCTATAAGGAGTGAGCAGGGGGGCGGCGAGTGCCAGAATGGTCATCAGCGCGATCAGGGCGACACCGGCGCTTAGCGTCCGGCGCCGCCACAGCCAGGCGCCGACCCGGCGGGGCCGCGGAGAGCGGCGGCGAGAAGTTGAAGGGAGCGCGGCGAGCACGGCCATGATCAGCGATCCGCCGTGCTAAGCCGGGGATTGAGGGCCAGGTAGAGCAGATCGGTGAAGAGGTTTACCAGAATGAAGATGAGCGCGATCACCAGCACCCCACCTTGCACGATGGGATAGTTGCGGTTGGAGACGGCGTCTACGATCATCTTCCCTACGCCGGGAAGCGAGAAGACATTTTCCACCACGATATCCCCGCCCAGCAGAGTACCGAACTGCACCCCGATTACCGTGACCACCGGCAACGCCCCATTGCGGAGCGCATGCTTGTAGGCGATCACCCGCTCCCTGATTCCCTTGGCCCGGAGATAGATAATGTAATCCTGCCCCAGCACCTCCAGCATACTGGCGCGAGTGGTCTGGGCAATGTAGGCAACCTGGGCCAGCCCCAGGCTGATCACCGGCAAGATCAGATGACGCAGGTTATCCAGCGGATCCTGGGTGAAGGGGACATAATCCTCGGGCGGCAGCCAGTTCAAGGTAGCCGCGAACAGGAGGATGAGCAACGTACCGAGCACGAAATCGGGAATGGAAATCCCCAGCAGGGTGATCCCTCCCAGGGTGCGATCCACGAAACCGCCTGGCCGGCGGGCCGCCGCCACCCCGAGGGGAATCGCGAGCATCACCGCCAGCCCCATGGCCAGAAGGGTCAGTTCAAGGGTCACCGGGAGGGTATGAGCCAGGAGATCGCTGAGCGGTTGATGGGAAATCAGATCCCGACCGAAATCTCCATGCAGTATGCCGCCCAGCCAGGTGAAATACTGGGCCACGATGGGGCGGTCCAGGCCCATCGCATGGCGCAACACCGCCGCCGCCCGCGGCGAGTAGTTCAGGCCCAGGGCCGCCTGTACCGGATCGCCGGGCGTCAGGTGGATGAGGGCGAAGACGAAGATGCTCATACCGAGCAGCACGGGCACCGCCTGCAAGAGGCGGCGCCCACAATAGGCAAGCGTGGTAGTCATCTGTTTTTCGCGCAGCCTACAGGCTAGCTCAACCAGACATCCTTGAACCGCAACTCCAGGGACGGCAGCACTTGCACCCCCTGGACGCGCGGCTGCATGGCGTAGTTCAGGGTCTCGTAATGGACGAAGATGTTGGGCACCTCATCGAACATAATCGCGCGGATCTGGGCGTAGATACGCTTGCGAAGGTTGAAGTCCGAGGTTTGCTTCGCCTTCCGCACCAGGGCATCGAACGCCGGGTTGTTGAATCCAGTGTAGTTCAGAGTGGCGTCGTGGGTCAGTAGCAGGCTATAAAAATTGTCGGGGTCGATGGTCCGTTCCTGGTAGGCGGAGGTGATCTGATACTTCTTGTTGACCAGACGTGTGCTCCAGGGATCAACCTCTATCTGGGTGATATTCATGGTGATCCCGATCTGGGCCAACTGCTCCTTGACGATTTCCCCTGTCTTGAGCAACTCGGGATATTCCGGCAGGCCAAGGTACTCGATGGTGATCCCGTTGGGATAGCCGGCCTCATGCAACAGCTGCTGAGCTTTCCCGAGGTCGGGGCCATTGCGATAGGGATCGCCGGCGGTGTACCAGCTACTGCCGGTCGGCACCTCCTCCGAGCCCACCTCGCCCACCCCGAAGTAGGCCACGGCCAGGATGGCCCGTTTGTCCAGTGCCCAGGCGACAGCCTGGCGCAGTTTCTTGTTGTTGAACGGCGGCTTATCCACCACGAAGGTGAGAAAGTCGGGCAGACCGGCATTGTGCGCGGTCAGGAACACCGGATTGGTTCCCTTCCGCAGGCGGGTCACGTCTTGCAGCGGCACCGCGTCAACCCACTGCACCTCACCGCTTTGCAGGGAGGCCAGGCGGCTCTCATCCACCGGCATGCCGCGGAAGATGATACTGTCGAGGTAGGGGCGCCCGGCCTGGTAATACTGGGGCCAGCGTTCGAGGGTGACATGGTCGCTGATGACCAATTCCATGAATTTGAAGGGACCAGTGCCGATCGGATGGCGGTTCGGATCCAGGGAGGTGATCGCCTTCTGGTTGACGATCTCCCCATTCGCGGCCAGGTTAGTCAGGAACGGGCCAAAAGGCTGGGCCAGGTGGAAGCGCACGGTATATTTGTCGACCACCTGGACATCGGCGATGGAGGAGAAGAGGGGGCTATAGGCGCTGGCCGTCTTGGGATTCAGGATTCGTTGGAAGGTGTAGCGCACGTCCTGGGCGGTCATGGGCTCGCCGTTATGAAAGACGGCGTTATGGACCAGATTGAACTGCCAGGTTTTGCTGTCCAGTTGGCGCCAGGAAGTAGCCAAGGCCGGGAGAAAATTGCCGCGCTGGTCCAGCACCACCAGCTTGTCGAAGATATTGTCGTACATCTGGGCGGCGGTATAGATCGAGGAGGTGGCGGGGTCGAGCTGATCGGGCTGCCCGGTCAGTCCTGCCTTGAGCACGCCGCCCATGCGGGGCGCGGCCAGGATATCCAGTTCCTCCGCCCGCTGTTCGGTGGCGGCGCGTGCCTCGCGCAAGGAGCCGCCGAAGGCAAGGGCCGCCGTGGCGGCGGTCAGGCCGGCCACGAAGTGGCGGCGCGAAAGCCGTCTCTCGCGATACGCTTGCTCGATATTTTCCTGCACGGAGATGGACGCGGACCTGGCTGTAGGGATGGCCATGCTACTTCTCCTGGCTTTTAGCACATCTATATCGCGGCTGGCTAGGCTTTCACCCGTACTGGTCTGGCAACCGACCAAACTCTGGAACCGAGTCACTATAGCACGCCGCGCCGGCCCGTTGCAAGGCCAGTTCGGCGAATTGGTCAGACCAATCTAGATGGGGATTCAATTGTGGGGCGCGTACCCAGACCCCCTTGATTCGTTGCCTATTGCCGGAGCCGCTTGCATAGGGCGCGGGTCTCCTGGCCCATCGTTGTGCGACAAGGTCGCCACCCGGATGACGACCCATCGCCGAGCCGGACGGGGCTGAGGACACACGCCTGGATTGTGACCACGAAGCCGATCGTCGCCTTCCCTCGTTGCTCACCTATTCCGGCTCCGGTAGACTGATGGTGTCACCCCACGAAAGGGATAGTCACTCATGGCGATGATTGTCAAGGTTGCCTCGGAGACCGTGCCGGAACTGCAAGCCGCGATGGAGGAAGAGTTCGCGGGGGCCGGCATCATGCGCGTCCTCAGCGCCAACCCCCCGTTCTACCTGGTTGGCGCCGCCGACGTGAAGGAGTTGGCGGCTATCGCCGGCGACTTCCGTTGCAAGCCGCGGATCGCCCGTACCGACGAGGACGATGCCCCTACCGCGGACGAGAGCGAGGCGGACACCGAGGAGGTGGTGGAGTTCATCCATCGCCTCGGCTACACCTTTAACTGGGACGACGATACCTGCCTCTGGTGCGTCTCCGGCGTCCGCGATGGCTATCCAGACGATTCACTTGATGAATTGGCGGCGGACCGGCGGCAGGCCGCTTTCGAGGCGCTCCGGTATCTCGTGGGCTAAAGACTATCTAACTGCCTGGCCGCCACAACCAGGAGTATCCGGGAATCGCCGGCAATTCACGTACGTGAAGAGGCCATATTCCGGCACGGATCTGAGTATCTTGAACCCGCCCGAGCGGCGCATAGAGGCGAGCGTCTGGAGATCCATGCCGACCATCCACCCAGGCGGATCAACTAGGTCGGTGTGCAGATCCAGAAGGATATATTGCGCGTGCGCTGCCGCTCGTGCATCCTGCAACTGAAAGAGGTAGGTCCGTTTCGCCAGGTGCGCGGCCAGCGGATAATCCGCGTCAACCGGGGCGTCAGCCGGAATTGCCCTCACCATGGCCGCCTGCGCGCGATTACGGTCCGTGGTCATCAGCAGCGACGGCTGGTGTATCAGGTGCATGAGATTCAAGGGCGCGCTCGAATACGAGTAGCCGAGGGCCAGCGCCCAGGCGACCAGCAACAGGGCGATGAGCGGCGCCCACCTTAGGAGCAACGGGCGACTGACCGCGCGAATCGCTCCATAGAGAATGAACGGTACCGTGATGATGTAGTGATGATAGAAATAGTAGTTGATCATCGGATCGCCGGCATACAAGCCCGCCAGCGGCAGCAACAGAACCAGCGCGCTGGCATCCAGAAGAAACAGGAAGCCGGAGGGCAACAGAGCCCATATGACGTTCTGGAGCCGGAACGGCCGTGAGAGCACGTCCGCTACGCGATCCAGGCGCGTCCCAATACCGGACGCCGTGCCTGGAATACCATGCCAGGCTTGCACCACCTGGCCGAAGTATCCGCCGTAGTCATGGCTGAATTCGTTCTTGGTGAGCAGATACCAGGGCAGCAGAACGGCCAACGCATACAACACGGCGGCGCCGATCGCTAATTGCCCGATCCGCGGAGCACCGCGGAAGGCCCACCAATACACTCCCAACCCGAAGACAACCAGCACCATCTGCTCTTTGATCGTCAGAGTCAGCAGCAGGCAGACCGCCAGCATCCGCCAGCGCCGTGTGTCAAATGCATAGAGCGCTCCGAGAATGGTGGGAACCGCCAGAGGGTCGGTATGAAAATCATTGATCGTGGCGTAGTGCACGACGGGATAGAGGAAATAGAAGGCGACCAACGAGACAGCCGCCAGTTGCGCGCACTTGTAGAGTCTGGCGATCAGATACACCAGAATGCCGCCGCTCGCGACGGCAAGAACTTGAATCACCAGCAGCGTCCGCGGATCGGGCAGATACCTAAACGGCAGCGCCAGTAGGAGGAGGATCGGCGTCACATGGTCGCCGCGCAGTTGATTAACGGTGGTGAGGACGCTCGTCTTTGCCAGCAGTTGGCCGTGAATGGTGAGCCAGAGCTCTTGCGTATAATCGGCCGTATCGCCGCCAATGAGAAACACGGCGTATTTGCGAAAATCGAGGGCCGTCGCGATGCCTACGTAGAGGAGGGCGGCCAGGATCGCGAGAAGAAGGCCGATCTCGATCGGTTTTTGTCGCGATTGGGCGGGCGATCGCCCGGAAAGCGGAACGCCCGCCGAAAGCGCCATGCCACGCTCCATCCCACCGGTAACGGACTACTGCCCCATCGCTGCCTGGAGCATAGAATGGGCCGGTACCGTTCCGCCATAGGATATTAGGGGCGAAGCTGCTCCGTGAAGAAGTCAGTGATCGCGTTGTAGCAAGTGATCCGGTTCTCGTGCTTGAGCACGTCGTGCCCTTCGTTCTCGAACATCAGATACTCGACCTGCTTCCCCTCCGCCCTCAGGCCCTCCACCACCGCCCGCGACTCCGCCTCTACCACGCGGGGGTCGTTCTTGCCCTGAATGACCAGGAGTGGGCAGGTGATCTGGTCGATGTAGGTACGGGGCGACCGCTCCCGCAGGAAGTCCCCATCCTTGGCTGGGTCGCCGACCGCGAGGGCGAAGTAGGGCTTCCAGGTTTCGGGGATGGCGTCCATGAACTTAAAGAGGTCATAGGGACCAAACATGTCCACGGCTGCTTTCCAGAGTTCGGGATGGCGGCTGGCCAGGGTGAGGGTCATATAGCCGCCATAGGAGCGGCCTACCACGCCCGCCCGCGCGGTATCGATCCGTGCATCCCGTGCCAGCAGGCCCATGGCATGCACATGATCCAGGCGGTCGTTGCCGCCCCAATCGCGGTCGACCCGCTTGGTGTAGGTGAGACCATAGCCGGTGCTGCCGCGGACGTTGGGGACGAAGACGGCGAAGCCCCGCATGGTGAGAAACTGGATGATCGGCATGGAGAACCAGGTAAAATCCGGCCGCTCCTGCCCTTGCGGACCGCCGTGGATGTAGTAGACGAGCGGGCGCTTCCCGGCAAAGCCCAGGGAGGCCGCCGGTAGGTAGAGGCGGGCGGAAATCCGGAGTCCATCATAGGAGGTGAAGGAGGCATCCTCGCCGGCCGAGAGCCAATCCGAGGGGATACCCAGGATGCGCTCCCTGGTCAGTTGGGTGACGATACTCCGGTCCTTCCCAGCCAGGGTATAGAGCTGGGTAGGGGAGGTCGCGGTAGAGAAGGATAGGGCGTACCGATCCCCGGCCTTGTCATAACGGGCGGACTCCAGTACTCCATCCCGCAGGGCGCCGGCGCCGCAGATGACCCCGGTGATCGTAAAGCGGGCCGCTTCCTCGTCGAATGTGCCCTCGTAGCGCCAGGAACAGCCGTCGATGTTGTAGCCCAGCAAGTAGAGATGCTCGTGCAAAGGCTCGAGCGATTCCAGTTCGCCCACTCCCTGGTGCTGGGTGCCGGTGATCGTGACCGGGCGGAGATCCTGGGGATTGGCGAGGGTCATATAGGCCAGACCATAGGTGTCGGAGAAGAGGCTGGTGGTGATCAGGACTCCCCGATCCTGGGCGGTAAAGGCGGCGGCCCCGAAGCTGTTGAGGGGAACCTGTTGGTCCTCGGTCCGATCCTCGATTGGGATCCCGTGCAGGACGGTGCGCTCACCGGTATCGGCCCGCCAGAGCGAGATCACCGTATCGCCGGTGGTATAGCCATCGGTGAGAATGGCCTTCGTGTGGTCTACATTGGCTCCGGCCACGAAGGGCCCCCAGGGGCCGGCCCCCAGGAGCCGCGTCTCGCCGGTCGCCAGATGGGCCTGGTACGTCTCGATGCGGGCCGCCTCACGGGACTCGGCGCCGATGTACAACAGATTGGCGACCGGGTCGCACTCGCCCAGATGACACCGCGTCCCCTCGAACTTCCCCCCGAAGGCCGGCTCCGGATCACCTCCCTCCAGGGGGATGGTGAACGGCAGATAGTTCTCGTCCCCGTCCTGGTCGATCATCACCACGATGACCTTCAACTCGGGGAAGACATAGAAGACATGGCCATCGGTCAGGTGAGGATTCTGCAAGGCGATTTGGGGCGGGAGAAGCGGCTCGGGCACACTGCCGCCCTGATCCATGGCATAGAGACTCAGCCGCCCGCTCAGGTTGCTCAAGAAGTACAGCTTGTCCCCTACCAACTGTGGGGTAAGGAAGAGACGCGCGCTCAGCAGTGAATCAATGCGCGGCATAACTGGCACTTTCTTTAGGGGTTGGGGATGGTGACATAAGTGTGAATAGTAGCCGTCTTCTCCTGCTTGGCCAGCCATTTCGTATAGTACGGCTGGGCCGTGGCGCTGGTTGGGCGCTTCCCGAGCACCTCGATGATATGCCAGCCATAGGTGCTCTTCACCGGATTGCTGATCTGATTGATCTTGAGCGAATACGCGGCCTTGTCAAAGGGCGCTACGGTCTGGCCCTTGCTGATGAAACCGAGATCCCCGCCCTGCACGGCACTGCCGGTATCGGTGGAGTATTTCTTGGCCAGGGCAGCGAAATTGGAGCCATGGTCGGCTTGCAACTCCTTGGCCAGCTTATCGGCCAGGGCCTTCTGATTGGCCTTGAGCAGAATGTGGCGGACATGCAAGTCACACGGGCAGGGCAAATCCTTGACCACGTAATCGATCACGTTGGTCCCGGTCGCCGCGTCGGATATGATTTGGTTGACCACGTCGGGGGTGAACCCCTCGCTGGCCGTTTGCTGGGAGAAGGCAGCGGCGCCGCCCGCTTGTTGCTCGTACTGGCTCCGCAGCGACGCGACCTCCGCCTTGGTGGCGACCAGATGATGCTGCTGGGCGAACCACACCGCGTAGGCGGTATCGATGAAGCCCTTCAGGGTTGTCTTTTGCTGGGTGTGAAAGGTTTTCAGACCTGCCGCCGTGGTGAGCTTCACACCCTGCTGCGATTGCATGCTACTGGCAATCTGCGCGCTTTCCTGGTTGAACTCCTTGAGGGACACTCCCACCCCGTTCACCTCGGCGGCAAGTCCCGGCTTGCTGGAGACGGCGGTGGGCATGACCACGGGAGTGGCCGTGGGAGGCGCGGCGGTCGCCGTGGGGGCCGGCGGCGTGGTGGGAATAGCGGTCGGAGTCGCCGCGCTCGTATTGTGGAAATGGTCGAAGCCAATCGCGGCCACCAGGGCCAACAAGGCCACCACCGCGAAAATCGGCACGATCAGGGGACTGAACCTGGAAGAAGGTTCCAGGCGCGAGCGTCTCCCAGACCCATAACCCACGCCAGGGGCGGGACGAGGACGGCGCACCGGTCGGGGAGTGGGCACGGCGCCGGCGTCATCCGGTCCGGTCGTGGTCGGGTTGTCGGCGGCGTCCAGAGACTGGTCGCCGTCGTGCTCGTCAGACATGGTTGTTCCTCCAGGTGTCGGTGTTGTCGGGCGGCGCGACGCGTACAGCCAGCCGCCAGTTGGCGAAGTTAGTGTACCTTGCCCCCGCCCATCCGGCCAGCGACGGGAAAATTAAGGATGCGCTTCAGGTCGAATCACCCCTGGTACAGCGGCCCCGATCCGCCGCGAGCCAGTAACGCACGCACCAGCTTCGGTGTCTTAGTCGCCATCCGCAGGACGAGTGAGCGGTAATCGGCGGTACCGGCCACCGCCGCTGTGTTCGCGGCCCGCAGGGTTTGGCTCTCGCTGGCGAGCCGGACCACCAGATCGGGGAAACGGTAACTTAGCGCTGCCACCAGGCGGGCATAATGAAGATCACCGCATAGTTCCCTGGTCAGGTAACGATCGTAGCCGGCCAGCGCGTCTGGCCCGGTCCTCAAGGCGGTCAGCATGGCGGCGCCGGCGCGCCGTCCGCTGGCCAGGGCATAGCTGATCCCTTCGGCGGTCAAGGGATCGGCCAGCGCCGCGGCGTCTCCAGCCAGGAGCACCCGTCCCCGCCGGCGGACGCGGCGTCCGCCGGCCAGGGGGATGCGATAGCCGCGCTGGAGCAACACCTTCCCGCCTCGCAGATCGGCATGCGTCACGAGGAAGCGGGCGAGCGCGGCCCGTAGATCTGGCTTGCTGTTCCCATGGAAGATGCCCAGCCCGACC
>Ga0134128_10012725_pt1 | contig 10031 bp, 9 predicted proteins | sample KB31754_FD_96462 | JGI IMG/M metagenome (GOLD analysis project Ga0134128, IMG submission 96462) | Terrestrial soil microbial communities with excess Nitrogen fertilizer from Kellogg Biological Station, Michigan, USA - KB3-175-4 | ecosystem: Environmental > Terrestrial > Soil > Unclassified ...
CGGTGGCGTGTTGCGGCGGTACCGGGGCAGCCAGATTCTGTGGTAGAGGAGGCGGGCGGGGGCTGGCAGTTCGCCCAGTACCTGCGTGCTGACGCCGGGGCTGGCGCTGGCCAGGGCCCACGGGACCGTGGCCGCGGCGCGCCGCGGGCTGTGGCCGCCACGGATGGCCCGGGTGATCGCGCTGAGCTGGCCGTGCGACAGGGTCTGGGTAATGAGGGGCAGCGCCTCGGCTTCCTCGTGGGCGAGGTGACTGGCCAGCCTGGTCCGCAGCCTGGTCAGCAGCTGGCGGAGCCGCCCGGGGTCGGCGTCCATGATGAACGCGTCGTCGGTCACAGCCTGCAGCGGGCCGATCAGGCGGCGCTCGTCTTCCATCGCTTCGAGCAGGGCCTGGCCGTGCGGGTCGCCGGTGAGCCTGGCCCGGACCGGCGGCCACATGGCCGCGTGCTCGGCCGCGAAGTGGAACGCCAGCTGGTCGCGGAACACGATCCAGCGGGCCCGGGTCGCCGCGCGGCTGGCTGTGCTGTGAGTGAGCTGGTCCAGGTCGCGGCGCAGCGCGTCGTGCACCGCGGTCATCGGTGCCCAGCTGGCCCGGACGTCGGGCTGGATCGTCTGGAGTGAGGCCGTGGGTTGCTCGGCAATCGCCTCAGGGTGGCCCGGGCGGCGCTCACCGGGAGACATGGATCTCATGCCACACTCCGCCGTTGAGGTTGAGGTTATTGCCCCGGGCCTGGCCGGGAGCTGAGTCGCCGACGTAGGTGTACAGCGGATGCCCGTTGTAGGTGAGCTGGCGGGAACCGTCGGTTCGCTGGATCGTGCCCACCCGGCCCGGGACGCCGGGGCTGGCCGCTGCCGCGCCGGTCACTGGTGGCCAGTATGCGGCACAGCTCCCGTAGCATTTCGACGTGCCCGGGGTGTCGGGGGCGAACGAGTAGAGCGTGAAGCCCTTGGCGTTGGTGAGTACCGTCCCGCCGTCAATCGTGGCGGTCTTCAGGCTAGTGCCAGTGGCTGCGGGCACCGGGGAGCTGGCCCCGGCCAGCACGAGGCCGAACAGCACCAGCGCCGCCACCGCCAGGCCCGCAGCGGCCACCGCGGCCACCCGGGCGATCGCCGGGGGGATCTGGGTGAGGTATCTGGCGGGGCCTGCGGCCGCTCCGCCCGCTGGGGCCGGAGCCGGGGCAGGAGCAAGCGCCAGCGCGGCCAGGACCACAAAAGCGGCCACTTCCACCAGGCCGGCGACGATCCCTGCGGTCGTCCGGACCTCCTTGAACCCGAACAGCCCGATCCAGACGGACAGGAGGTAGCCGCCGAGGGTAGCGAGGGCGAAGCCGGCTCCGGCCCCGGCCGCCAGCCGCCCCAGGACGACGAACCGCCCGGGGATGGCCAGTACCGCCAGCCCGAGGCCGAAGGCGGCAATCACTTGCAGTAGGAACAGCCAGCCGATCGTCGGGATTGACCGGTAGCCGGTCAGGTACAGGTCGAGATGGATCGCTGCGGTGGCGATGAGCAGACCCGAGCCCACCACCCGCAGGATGACTCGGGGCCAGCCGGGCGGGCGCTGGCCCGGTTCCCTGGCGGCTTGCGCAGCTCGCGTGTCGGTTCCCCGCCTGATCATCGTTTCCCGCCAGGTCATCGTGTCAGTCCGTTTCTCAGTAGCCGCCGCCGGAGCTCCCGGAGGAGCTGGTGGTTGCTGCGCTGCCGGAGGTGGTGATTTCGTGCCACACCCCGCCGGAGAGGTTCAGGCCGTTGCCCTTGGCCTGCCCGGGAGCGGTGTCGCCGACGTAGGTGTACAGCGGGTGCCCGTCGAAGGTGGCCTGTATCGAACCATCAGACCGCTTGATCGTGCCGAACGTGCCCTTGACTCCGGATGCGCTGACGGCCCCCTTCACCGGCGGCCAGTACGTCACGCACGATCCGTTGCAGTTCGATTTGGTGGGCGTGTCAGGGGCGAACGAGTAGAGCGTGAAGCCCTTGGCGTTGGTCAGCACGGTCGCGCTGCCGATTTTGGCGGTCTTCAGGGTGCCCGATGCGGCGGCGGCGGGACTGCTGCCATTGCTGCCGCCGCTGCCGCTGGAAGACGTACCCGAGCTGCACGCGGCCAGCACCGCCGCGGCTGCGGCGGCGGCCAGCAGCGCCAGCAGCATCCGGGGACGTTTTCGTGCCTCGCGCCGGGCGAGTGATCTGATCATTACGCACTCCTTTGCTGCCTGGGTGCCGGCCGCGTCCCGGGCGCCGGGTGACGCCGGCAAGTCCGCTATAAACCGACGATGCTGCGCCAGCGGCCCCGGCGCATCAGCGCGAGCCCCCAGGCCATACCCCAGCTAGCCCCAACCGTGGCTGCCAGCCACCCCCCAGCGGAGCAGCCGGCGGCCCTGGCGCCGAACTCACCGGGTTTGCCGGAACCGCGAACGGGCCGGGCCGCCCGCCGTCATGGCCAGCGCAGGCCCGGCGCGGTCTGGATGGCATGCAGCGGGAACGGAGCGTTCAGAAGGGCTGGTCGGTGACGGGGACCTGTGCTCAGCGGGCCTTCAGGAAGGTGATCACGGCGAGGACGCGACGATGATCATCGTCGCCCTCCTGCAGGTTCAGCTTGGTGAGGATGCTGCTGACGTGTTTCTCCACGGTGCCTCCGGTGACCCAGAGCCGCCGGGCGATGCCCGCATTGGAGCGGCCTTCTGCCATCAGGGCGAGCACCTCGCGTTCCCGGGCGCTGAGGGCGTCCAGTGGATCGTCGCGGCGGCGGGCCGCCACCAGTTCCCGGACCAGTGCCGGGTCTACCACCGAGCCGCCCCTGGCGACGCGCGCGAGTGCGTCCAGGAACTCGTCCACGTTGGTGATGCGGCTCTTGAGCAGGTAGCCGATCCCGCGTCCACTGGCCAGCAGTTCCATCGCGTGCTCGACCTCGGCGTAAGCGGACAGCACCAAGATGGCGGTGTCAGGCAGTTCCTGACGGATGACCCGGGCCGCCTCCAGCCCCTCGGTGGTATGGGTGGGCGGCATCCGGATGTCGGCCACTACCAGGTCGGGCCGGGCCTCGCGGGCCAGTGCGGGCAGCCGCGGGCCGTCACCCGTCTGCCCCACCACCGCGTAGCCAGAGCGCTCGAGCAGGCTGGCCAGGCCCTCGCGGAGCAGGACATCGTCCTCGGCCAGTACCACCCGCAGCCCGGTCATGGCGAGGCCGTCACGGTTCCATCGGGTCCGGGCTGGTCTGGCCCGGTGCTGCTGGTCATGTGTTGCATTATCGACCAGTCCGGCCGGGGAGCACGGTGGGACGCCGGACGGCTGGCCCGGGCCACCCTCCAGGTGCGACCGGGCCACGCCAGCCGCTATCCGGCCGCTGAGGGGCCCAGCCCTCGCCATTGCCTGCGGGGGCGTGCAGTGACAGTCTCGACTCATGGCGGCCCCTGGGTCGTCCCGGGTAGACCGCACCAAGCCGATTAAGCAGGTAGTTCACGGTGACCTGGTGGTCGCAATGGCGGCGCGGACGGTTCTGGGCCGAGATTGTCCTGGCCGTTGTCGTGGGCGTCGCCGCGTTCGTTCTCGCGGCTCTGGTGAGCACAGCCGCGAGATCTCACGTGCCCGCTGTTCTCCTGGGCCTGTTCTTTCTGCTGGCCGTGCTGGCCGTCGCCCGCTTCGCCGGGGTGCTGTACGCGCTCCCGGTCGGGGTCGTGACCATCGAGGCGTTCGACTGGTACTTTCTGCCGCCCCTGCGCAACCTCAACGCGGCGACCGTGCTGGTGCTCGGCCTGTTCCTGGGGATGGCGGTCATTGTCGGCTCGGTCGCGACCCAGGCCGGCCGCCGCGCGACCGGGTCGGAACAGGCCCGGGGCGCGCTGGCCGGCGAGCAGGCGGCGCTGCGCCGGGTGGCGACGCTGGTCGCCAGCCAGCCCTCGCCGGGCGCGGTCTTCGCGGCGGTCACCGAAGAGACCGGGAAGCTCCTGCACCTCGACAGTGCCCACCTGATCGTCTATGAGCCGGATCAGACGGTGACGGTGGTCGCGTCCTGGAATGTGCGGGGGCCACTGATGCCGATCGGCACGCGGTTGCCGCTGGAACTGGAAGGGATCAACATCATCGGCCGCGTGTTCCGCACGCAGCAGTCAGCCCGCATCGACGACTACGCCAACGCCACGGGCCTGGTGGCTGAGAACGTCCGCGCCATCGGGGTCCGCGCGGCGGTTGGGGTTCCGGTCCTGGCCGGGGGACGGCTCTGGGGAGTCATGGCCGTCGGCTCCTCGCGACCGGAACCGCTGCCCGCCGAAACCGAGGTGCGCATGGGCGCGTTCACCGAGCTTGTCGCCACGGCGATCGCGAACGCCGAGGCGCGCCAGGAGCTGGGACGAGTCGCTGCCGAGCAATCGGCGCTCGGCCGCGTCGCGACGCTCGTGGCCGAGGCCGTTCCGCCGGGCGACGTGTTCACGTCGGTCAGTGCCGAGGTGGCTGGCATTTTCGGGGTCCCGATTGTCGGGCTCTTCCGCTATGACCGGGAGGGGGTGGCGACGGCGATCGCCGGGGTTGGCCAGATATCCCCCTACCTGGGTGGGAGCTGGACCTTCCCGGCCGACGACGCGAGTGTGGTCGCAGCGGTGCAGCGGACGGGCCAGCCGCTCAGGGTCGATGCGCACGCACAGATCTTCGGTGCCGGCCCGGCCCGGGAGCTCGGCATCGACACGGCGGCCGGTGTTCCCGTCCTCGTGGGGGGCCGTGTCTGGGGCGCGATCGTCGTAGCCGCTGGTGACGACCGTCCACCCCTGCCCGCGGATACTCTCGACCGCCTGGCCGCCTTCACCGAACTCCTGGCCACCGCGATCGCCAACGCTGACGCACGGGCCGAGATCGAGCGGCTGGCGCAGGAACAGGCCGCGCTCCGGCGGGTCGCCACGCTCGTCGCCCAGGGCGCGGAGACGGGAGAGGTTTTCGCCGCCGTGGCTCGCGAGGTCGCTCAGGTGATGCACCTGCCGGTTGCCGCGGTGCTGCGTTATGAGGACGACGGCGGGACGATGACGGTGATCGCCGCGTGGAGTGACCGGCCGCATCCGTTCCAGCCGGCTAGCCGCTGGCCGGTCCACGGCTCAGGGCTGGCCACCCGGGTGCGGCAGACCGGACGCGCGGCAAGGGTGGAGGACTATTCACACCGGCGGGGCCTCTTCGCCGCTAAGGCACGCGAGCTGGGACTCTACAGCGTGGCGGCCGCGCCGATCATCGTCGATGGGGCCGTCTGGGGACTGGTGACGATCGCGTCCACGGATGGGCCGATCCCCGGGCACGCCGAGGATCGTCTCGCCGAGTTCACCGAGCTCGTCGGCACCGCCATCGCGAACACTCAGAGCCGGGCCGAGCTGTCCGCTTCGCGCGCCCGGATCGTCGCCGCCGCGGACGAGACGCGGCGGCGCCTCGAGCGTGACCTGCACGACGGTATTCAGCAGCGCCTCGTCTCGCTCGCGCTGAAAGCCCGGACGATCGAGATGATGACACGCCAGCCCGGGGAGGAGGTGCGGGGCGAGCTGGCGCGGCTGGCTGATGGTCTCGGCACCGCCCTGGACGAACTGCGGGAGGTCTCGCACGGCATTCACCCGGCCATCTTGTCCGAGGCCGGGCTCGGCCCGGCTCTCGAGGCGCTCGCCCGGCGCTCCGCGGTCCCGGTCGAGCTCGACCTGAATCTCGGCCCGCGGCTCGATCAGCACGTCGAGGCGGCCGGTTATTACATCGCGTCCGAGGCGATCACCAATGCCGCCAAGCACGCGCAGGCGTCGGTCATCGACGTGGTCGTGGACGGCTGTGACGGCGCCCTCACCCTGTCGATCATCGACGATGGTGTAGGCGGGGCCGATCCCAGCCGCGGCTCGGGCATCATCGGTCTCAGAGACCGGGTCGAGGCCCTCGGCGGCACCATGCTGGTCATGAGCCCGCCGGGTCAGGGAACAACCCTGCACGTCCAGGTCCCGGCCGATCTGAAGGCCGTACCCACGCAGCCGGGCGGTACCGGATAGCCGTGCCAGGGTTGTGCTGCTGGATGAAGGTGCTTAACGGCTAGCGCGGGGTGGATCTCCCCCGCGGCCATCGACGATCCGGTGAATCGCATCCGCCGACAGTTCCGCCTTCGGCAGGAACCCCGCCGCCGAGCTCTCGGCGATTGGGCCTGCGAAATCGGCCTCCGAAAGGGTCGAGATCAAGATCACGGCCGGCCCGCCGTCACCGTGCCGCCCAGCCAGGCGCCGGGCCAGCTCAAACCCGCTCTCCCCGCCGAGCATGATGTCCACCAGGACAGCCTCCGGCCGGAGCTCGTCCACCTGCTGGAGCGCCTCGTCCGAGGTAGCGGCAACGCCGACCACGAGCAGGCCGTCCCGTTCCAGGAGACCGCGAGCGGCCTCGAGAAACAGCGGGTTGTCGTCCACGATGAGGACACCGAAAGCCATGCGAACAGAGTTCCAGCGTGGACGGTGCTGCGCATTGGCGCTAGCAGGAATCGGAAGAATCCGCCCCGGGCCAGCGTGACCTCAGCTCACGCGCCACTGGTGGTGCGGGCGGCGGCCAGGCGGAACGACTCGGTCAGCTGGGGCTGGATCTGCGATGCGGGCAGCGTGTGGCTGGTCACCCGGGGGTAGGCGTGCAGGGGGTCGGGGTCGTCGGTCTCGAAAATCTCGAGCCATTCGGCGGGCTCGGGGAATCCTTCGATGATCCGGAACCGCGACGCGGAGTAGAACGAGCCTGTCTGCAGGATCTGGGCTTCCCGGTGCTGGCGCTCGGTATCGCTGCCGCCGTTGGAGAGGATGACGTGGATGCCGGTGAGCGGGCCGTGCGGGCCCGGCTGGAGCTGGGAGCCGACGAGGGCGTAGGAGGCGCGCAGGGCCGGGGAGACCAGCTTGGCGCGCGGGTCGCTGAACAGGTTCGTGGGGTAGGCGGGTGAGTGCTCGGTGTCTGGCCAGGCGGTCGCGGGGTCGGGGGAGACGATGTCGTAGATCGTCGCGTAGCGCGCGCTGTTGCGCTCGCCGCTGGCGTCGGGGTTCTCGAAGTGGACGTCGCTGGCGAGGTAGCCGGGGACGGTTACCGCCGCGGAGTAGGTGCCGTACCAGTCACTGAGCTCGTTCAGGCGGCTGGGGTCGGACGGGTTGGCGAGGACGAAGCGCACGCCGGTGCGCCTGGTTGGGGGCATGGCTGGATTCAGCTGGGGGTGCCGGCTGCGCCAGCTGGCGGTCTGCGCCGGGTTCGCGTCCGCTAGGGCCTGCCGGGCGGCGTCGAGGGGCAGGTCGGTGGTGTAGATGGGGGTGCCGGGCTGCTGGCGCCAGGACTCGGCGAGCGGGCCGGCGTCGAGTCCGTCGAAGCCCAGCTGGTCCGCGAGTTCCAGCACGACGGACTTGGCGGCCGGGTCGTCGCCCGCGACCGGGATGACGGCACGGCCGGGGGCTCCGGCGGGCTTGCCGAGGTTGGCCAGGCTCGCCGGGCGGATGGTGTTGAACGCCTTGACCACTGGGTGGCGTAGCTGTGATTGCACCCACTGGCTTTCGGGCAGCCCGGCGTCGATGGCGTCGATGTGTCCGTCTCGGAGCTCCGGGACGTAGTTGCCCGCGTCGATGACAACCGTATTCCGGGGCAGGGCGCTCAGCAGCCCGGCGGGAAGCCCGGGGATGCTCTTCTCCGGGACGGCGGTGATCACGGCATCTGCTTGGCTGGTGACGTGGGTGATGGGCACCGGGGTCGCGCCGGTCTGGGCAGCGACCTGGGCGAGTGTCTCGGGCCCGCGGGAATTGGCGATCGCGACCTGATGCCCGAGCCGGGTGAGCTGGGCAGCTAGCGTGGCGCCCACGTTCCCGGCGCCGATGATCCCGATGCGCATGGTGTTCTCCTTCTGCTGCTTGGGGGCGGTGTTGTCCTGCCCTGGTGTCACAGGGCGGAGTCGAGGAGTGGCTGGCCGGCGAACTCCGACCCAGGCGGGAACAGGTCGCGCAGCGACGGGCGGTCGCTGTGCAGGTCACAGAATTCGATGAGGGTGCCGGAGGGGCCCCGGTTCAGCAGCGGTGCGGCGGCGGCGGTGGCGTAGCTGGGGTATCCGAGCGCGTCGAGCCGTTTCGCCTCGGCGGCGGGGTCGTCGACCCAGTAGCCGATGTGGTGTATCCCGCCGGCCTCCGGCATATCCAGCGGGGTGCCGGGGATGGCCTGCCAGACCTCGACGGCGAAGGGCCCGCCAAGGGAGAAGACGACATGGCATTCCACCTCATAGGGCCGGCCGGCGGCGTCGGCGAGAGCCAGCTTTCGCAGCCTGGCCGGGCGCCAGCGCAGCCCGAAGACATCACCGAGCTCCTGCTGGCCCTTGGCCAGGTCGGGGACCGCGATCCCGATGTGCCAGATGCTTCCCATGATGGGCTCCTATCCGGACGGTTCGTCCGTTTCTACCGTAACAGCATGCGGACGGGTCGTCCACTTATCCGCTAGACTGACCCCATGAGCTTTCCTGCCGCCAAGCTGATGCGGGCCGACGCGCAGCGGAACCATGACGCGGTCCTCGCCGCGGCCAAGGCCGTATTCGCGCAGGCGGGAACGGATGCGCCGATGGAAGACGTGGCCCGGGCCGCCGGAGTCGGGAAGGGAACCCTTTACCGGCGCTTCCCGACCCGCGAGCACCTGTTCGCGGCGATCTTGCAAGACCGGGTGGACGAGCTCGACGCGTCCGCGCAGCGCGCGCTTGACGCCCCGGACGTGTGGCGGGCGCTGAGCGAGTGGCTGGAGCTGTATGACCGGTGCGCGACCGAATACCCGGGCATGAGCGCCCGGGTCGGGGAATCGCTGAGCGACGACAGATCGGCCGTTGGCACCTTGTGCAGCCCGATGAGAAGCAGCTTCGCCCGTCTGTTCGAGCGAGCCCGGCAAGAGGTCCCGCTCCGCCCGGACCTGACCTCAACCCAGCTGTTGTCGATGGTCAGCGCCCTGCCCAAGGACGCCAGGACGGGCCGGACGCTAGAACCCTGCCTGCGCGTCGTCCTGGACGGCCTGCGCGCGTAGCGCCCCGGGGCCACGGTCCGAGCGCGGGGCTCGCACCTGATGGACATCCGCGGCACCGGCCCGGCCGTGCCGCGCGGCCGCCTTCGTGCCAGTCCGCCACGAAACCGCCGTCGCGGCTCCCTTCGGACGGGGCGTCGTACCCCCTCCTCAGGCCGGTGGAAGTTGACAAGCATAGAGAAATAATATAGTTCATCTATATGGAATCGGGGACGATCTCCTCCCGCCCGGAGCAGATTGATTACGTCTCGAGTGAGCTGCTCCCGCGAGCGGCGTTGCTCACCCGGCTGCTCGTCAGGCAGCTCGGCGGAGAGCTTTCGCGAACCGAAATGGGTCTCCTGAAGTCCCTCGGCGGTGGCTCGCGGCGGATCACCGAGCTCGCCGAGCTCGAGGGTTTGGCGCAGCCAACGATCACGATCCTGATCAAGCAGCTCGAAGGGAAGGGACTGGTGAGGCGGGCACGCCAGTCCGGCGACGGACGCGTCGTCCTCGTCAGCTTGACCGAAAGCGGGAACGCTGCGCTCGAGGATTACCGCGGAAGGCTCCGCGTCGTGCTCGGCGGGTACCTTGCCGAGATCGCAGACGAGCAAGTCGAGGCGCTCGCCACCGCTACCGAGACGCTCGCGCAGCTTGTCGGCATCCTGCGGCGACGGCCTGCCCGATGAGCGAGACGAGCCCGGGATGGATGGAAGAACGATGACGAAGACCACCTTTGCGGTCGGCGGCGACATCGAGGTTCGCCGCCTCGGGTTCGGGGCCATGCGGATCACCGGTCCAGGCATCTGGGGCCCGCCCCGCGACCGGGCTGCCGCGCGGGCCCTGCTGCGCCGGGCCGTCGATCTGGGCGTCCAGCTCATCGACACGGCAGACGCCTACGGCCCCGGCGTTTCAGAGGAGCTCATCGCCGACGCTCTCTTTCCTTACGACGGCCTCCTCATCGCTACCAAAGGCGGCTACGAACGCACCGGCCCCAGCGGCGAGTCAGCCACCGGAGAGCTGACCGGCTGGACGCCCAACGGCCACCCTGGCCACCTTCGGTC
>Ga0134128_10012728_pt1 | contig 10029 bp, 11 predicted proteins | sample KB31754_FD_96462 | JGI IMG/M metagenome (GOLD analysis project Ga0134128, IMG submission 96462) | Terrestrial soil microbial communities with excess Nitrogen fertilizer from Kellogg Biological Station, Michigan, USA - KB3-175-4 | ecosystem: Environmental > Terrestrial > Soil > Unclassified ...
CGGCGGTGTGGGACAGCCATAGCGCAGCAGCAGGTATTGCTGCGCCAGTTTTGCCAGCTCGGTGCGGACCCCGGGCAGGGCCAGCATGCAACGCGCGAAGAAGTCGCGCGGACCTTCTTGCGGTGCGCGCGCGCAACCTTGCTTGGCCAATTTTTCCTGAAGCCGCAATTGCGCGGCTTCCAGCGGATCGCGCGGGCGCACGCGCGGTCGGCGCAACGCGATCAGCATGCCGATGCCGAGCATCACCACGATCCCGGTGGCGAGCGCGATCGCCAGTTCTCCCCATTCCATATGCGCAATGCCGAACGGCGCCAGCAGTTCGCTTTGCCGTAACGCGCTGAAGCCGAGCACGCTGCGATCCCACAAGCGATTGACGATATCCAGCCTGTCGCGCAATCCGATGAACCAGTTGTCCCCGGAACCGAGGTCGAGCCCACCGCCGCTGCTGGCGGTGATCACCCGGCGCACCATCGCGGTGGGATCCACCCGAACCCAGCCGCGCCCGGCCAGCCAGATTTCCGACCAGGCGTGCGCGTCGGACTGTCGTACCAGCAGATAGTTCGCATACGCGTTCCAGAAGCCGCCCTGATAACCCGCCACCACGCGCGCCGGGATACCCGCCGCGCGCATCAGAAACGTGAACGCACCGGCATAGTGCTCGCAGTAACCTTGCTTGGTGCCGAACAGGAAATCGTCGATGCTGTCCCGGCCCAACGGGGGCGCGGCGAGGTTGTAGGCGAAACCGCCATTGCGAAACAGCTGCAGCGCTTCACGCACGATCGCCGGATTATCGTTGCCGTGCTTCGCGCGCCAGGACTGCGCCAGTGAGACCGCGCGTGGATCGAAGCCTTCAGGCAATTGCAGCGCAGCGCGTAGCAGACGCGGATCCGGTTGCGGCGCCAGAACGTAGTGCGAAACGGAATCCACGTGATAAGTAATCGCGTCGTTGACCGGCTTGGCGCGGTTCAAGGTGCGATCGGCGCCGAACGTCGTGCCGTCCGGCGCATCCAGTGGCACGTCCAGCGCGAACAGCCAGTGCCTGCGCGTCGGTTGCAAGGTGATGTCGTAGCCGAATGCCGCGCCATGCGCCCGCAGCGGCTCCGGCGGGCTGTTGCGAATGCCGGTGACACCCGGCGACCAGGCCCGGCCATCGAAATACCACAGCACCAGCCCGCGAAAATAGCGCGCGGCCTGAGGGGGCGGGGCTCCATCAAAACCGATCCGCATCGCCACGCTGTCATCGATCAGCAGGTCGCGAAAATCGCCGGGTGCCATGCGGTCGCTGACACCGGTGCGCGCGTTGTCGGCGCCCGGTGCACCCCATAGCGGCGTTGACAACCTCGGCACGAACACGAAGCCGAGCAGCGCCAAGGGCGATGCCGCCAGCAGCAGCCACGCACCGGGTGCGAACGCGCGCAAATAAGTGTGCGATTGCGCATCCGGCTGCAGCGCGCGCAGACACGCGAAGGCCGGCAGCAACGCAAGCGCGACCAGCAATGTCATCGCCAGCGACTGCGTGAACAGCAGCGCGCTCATCAGCACGAAGCAGCAGAAGCCCACAGCCATCCGTGCATCGCGCGCGTGTTCGCTCTCCAGCAGTTTCAGCACCAGCAGTCCGACCGCCAGCGCACTGCCGGGGACGCGGCCGAACGGCGTGCCATAAGTGGTGACGATCGCCAACGGCAACGCCACCACCAAAGCTATGCGCGCCAACGCCGGAATCCGGCCGCGCTGCATCCGCCGCTGCAACCAGCGCAGGAACAGCAAGCCGCTGAGCGCCGCCGCCAACCATGGTGGCAGGTGCGTCAGATGCGCAACCAGCACGCAGGCGACGCTGAGACACAACAGATCGAAAGCGCGTCGATCGAGCGATTCCGGCGACTGGGAAATATCCGGACTGCCCCGACGCGAAAAGATAGCCGCCTCGCGCGCCCTTGAGTCAAGGGGATAAACCGCTTGCGCAGCAAGGGTTGGGGGTTGTGGGTGCATGGCCATGTGGGTCCGAAGCATGAATTCCGGTGGCTCGCGCAGAGGATCCCTCAGGGCAGCAGCGCCAACGCAGTCATGCAGCGGTGGTAATGCGCGTTGTCGGCATCCGGGCCCAGAGTGCGCGCATCCGGCAGCACCAGCGTCCAGCCGCGTCCAGCCGCATGCGCCTGATGCACCCAGCCGGCCAGCCGGCTGATGCGGGTTTCGCGATCCAGCCCGTGCAACATCGCCCAGTCGAATCGCTGCGGAGCATCGTGCGCGGCGGCATCAAGTTCGCGGATCAGCAGCCGGTCGTGGCGCGCGCTCGTCTTCCAGGCCACCCGCTTCAATGCATCGCCGAAACGGTATTCGCGCAATTGCGCGTAATCATCCTCGCCGTTTGCGCGCTGCACGCCGTCATCCTCTTGCGGCGGTGGCGGCAAGCCCGTCAGCACCCGCGGATACACCAGCACGGCATGGCTGGGCATGACCCAGCTCCAGGCGCGGAACAATCCGAACGGCAACGTGCTGGAAATGCGCATGCGCGGCACGCGATTCCAGCCACGCCGGTCGGTGGGCATCATGACCGCGACCTCGCCGAAACGCGGCTGCAGCGAGAATGCGTACGTTGCGTGATCCACATCGATGCGCAAGGCCGCGCGCGCGCGCCCGCCCGCATCGAATTCCAGGTGCAGCGGCAGCGGATCGCCGGCACAGGCGTGTTCGGCGCGGATGCAGGTGATGCGCAGGCCGTGCAGCGCGCGAAATGCGCTCAGCATGCTGTTGATCACCGCCGCGCCGAGCAGGCAGGTCAGCAGCAAGGCCGCGTTGTTCTGGTAATTCAGCGCACCCAGCAACATGGCGACAAGCAGCACGCCAAAACCCATGCCGGATTGGGTCGGCAGGATGTAGATGCGCCGGCGATGCAGCTCGATCGGCAAGGGTTCCGGCTGCCACTGGCGTGTCAAAGCCGGCAGATGCCGCTCGGCGCGTTGCACCAGCGCGTCCCGCCACGTGCGCGCCGCCGCGTTCATTTCAACTTACGGGCACTTCGGCGAGCAATGTGCGCGCGAGCGCATCGCGGCTGCCGCTGCGCGCGGGGATCAAACGATGCCCCGCGACCGCCACGAACACCGCTTGCAGATCTTCCGGGATCACATACTCGCGTCCGCCCAGCAGCGCCCACGCGCGCGCAGCGGCCAATAGCGCCAGGCCTGCGCGAGGCGACAGGCCCACGCGCGCCTCGGCATGACGGCGGCTCATCGCCAGCAGAGCCTGCAGATAATCCAGCAGCGCGGGACTGGCCAGCACCGCGCGGGCGCGCGCGCGCAACGCATCGATATCCTTCACGTCGAGGCAAGGCGACAGACGCCCGATCAGTTCCAGCCGGTCCTCGCCGGTCAGCAGCGCGCGCTCGGCATCCGCGTTCGGATAATCCAGCGAGATACGCAACATGAAGCGATCGAGCTGAGAATCGGGCAGCGGGTAAGTGCCGGCCAGATCCAGTGGGTTCTGCGTGGCCACCACGAAAAATGGTGCCGTCAGTGACCGGCTGACGCCATCCACCGTGACCTGGCCTTCTGCCATCGCTTCCAGCAGCGCGCTTTGCGTTTTCGGCGTGGCGCGATTGATTTCATCCGCCAGCAGCAACTGCGCGAACACCGGGCCGGGATGAAAGCGGAAGGTGCCGGTCTCGCGTTCATACACGCTCACGCCAACGATGTCGGAGGGCAGCAGGTCGGAGGTGAACTGGATGCGCTGGAACAGCAGATCGAAAGTGGCGGCCATCGCATGCGCCAGCGTGGTCTTGCCGACGCCTGGCACGTCCTCGACCAGCAGGTGTCCACCGGCCAACAGGCAGGCAAAGGCCAATCGGACCTGATGCTGCTTGCCAAGCAACACGCTGTTGATCTGCGCCAGCGCGGCATCCAGGCGCTGGCGCAGGTTCGCATCGAACGTGCGCTCGTCAGGCTGCGCCTGATCGGGTCGGGTGGCGGTGGTATCCATCGCGGTTGCCTGCGGGAACGGACGGACAGTGTAGGCCAGTCGCGCTTGCCGCGGTGTGAGGTGGAAACCCGGAGCCAGCGTCAGTGCGGCAGCGTCGATCAGCGCCGCGTGGTCGCCGGAACTTCAGGGCAAGCTCAACCCGCATTCGCGCAGCAGCCGCGCCAGCGCGATCAGCGGCAGGCCGATCAGCGCGGTGGGGTCGTCACTCTCGATGCGCTCGAACAGGCTGATGCCCAGCGCTTCGGCCTTGAAGCCGCCGGCGCAATCCAGCGGTTGCTCGCGTTCCACGTAGCGGGCGATCTCGTCGGGAGACAGCGTGCGAAACAGCGCTCGTGTGAGATCGGTGGCTTGCAGGCAACGGTGGCCGGTATGCGTATCGATTACGCATACCGCGGTGTGAAATCGTGCCTCACGGCCGCCGCATGCCTGCAACTGCGCGCGTGCGCGCGCCGCATTGCCGGGTTTGCCCAATACGTGGCCATCGAGTTCGGCCACCTGGTCGGAACCTATCACGATGGCGCCATCGTGGTGGGCGGCAACGGCGCGAGCCTTCAGCGCAGCCAGGCGTGTCGCACATTGCGCCGGTGTTTCGCCGGGCAGGGCGCCTTCCTCCACCCCGGGGGCAACTTGCTCGAAATCCGCAAGCAGGCGGTGCAGCAGTTCCGCTCGATAACGTGAAGTTGAGGCCAAAACCACGCGCGGGGTATTCATCGCTGGGCAAGATCCTCGATCTTCTCGCGTACCGCGGTTTCCAGTTCGCGCTGCGCGGAATCGAGCTTGTCCAGTTGCTTGCTCATCAAGGCGCGTGCCTTGTCCAGCGCCGTCACGGCTGCATCGAGTTCATGCTGATCGGCCGCCGCCGCATGGTCACGCAGCCACAACCGATGCGCCAGCAATTCTCGCAGCGCAGCGTCGATCGCCGCATGTGCTTCCGCTTCGCCGGCCGCGGGCACGCCGGGTGCCACGGTCATGGAGGCGTGCGCGCGCTCCAGCCGCGCGCGGCATTCCTTGAGATCGTGCTCCAGCGCATCGGCGCCGCCGTACAGTGCGCGCAATGCGCGGCGGCGGCGGGTCTGGCCATGCATGATCAGCACGATCGCGGCCAGGCCGGCGATCACGCACAGCACCGCCAATGCAGGCAGCCAGGCGGCCAGGGCGACGGAGGAGACCGGATTCACGAGCTTGGATTTCCCGCGGGGTTCGCGCACAGTCTGCACGATCCGGGCCACGGGGTGGGGCGCGCCGTGCTGTCGTTGACTGGACGCGGCGTGGAACCTACAATTGCTGGCTTATGTCTGCACCTCTGCCCGAGCGCATGGACGCCGAGCGCATGGTGGCGGCGCGGCGTTCGTTCCAGGGCAAGCTGCCGGTCGCTTCGCTGGAGCGGCTTTCCGCAGCGCTGGCGGATGCTCGCGGCGAGGTCGAGTTCGATCTGGAATTCGGTCTGGCGGCGCCGGCCACCCGCTGCCTTGTAGTGCGCGCTGCGGCTCGCGTGGCGCTGGAATGCCAACGCTCGCTGGAGATTTTCGAATACCCGCTCAGCGTGGATGTTCGACTGGGGTTGATAAGGCATGAGCGCGACGAAGCCGGGTTGCCGGCCGGGTTCGAGCCGCTGTTGCTGGAAGACGGTGTGCTGTATCCGGCGCAGGTGATAGAAGACGAATTGCTGCTGGCGCTTCCGCCGTATCCGGTCAAACCCGGCGCGGAGGAGGCGGAGCCGAAAACCTGGGACGGCGAACGCTGGACCATCGCGCCACCGGATGATGCCGAGCGCAAACAAAATCCGTTCGCGATACTGCGCGAACTCAAGAAAAAGTGATTTTTGCGATCATTCCCGATCGCGGAAGATCAAGCAGCGGCCACGGAGCCCTGGGCCATGGATGGCAGCTTCTAGGCCGCACCTTTCAAGTACAACCGGAGACACAGCATGGCCGTTGCCAAGAGCCGCAAATCCCCATCCCGCCGCGGCATGCGCCGTTCGCATGATGCGCTGACCAAGGTGCAGCTCGCCACCGATCAGACCAGCGGCGAGATCCATCGTCGCCATCACGTCACCAAGGACGGCTACTACCGTGGCAAGAAGGTGATCGAGAACGCCGCGGCCGTCGCCGACGAGGATTGATCGCGGCGCGGTTGGCGTAATGGTGCCCGCAATCCATAAACCGTTCGCGGTGAGGTATCGAACCGGGAACGATGCCGTTCTTGCTGCCCGCCCTTCGATGCTCCAGGGGCGAACGGTTTCCCTTCGAAGCCATTCCGTTGCCTGAAGGATGCACGCCTTGACCTTTGCCCGCATCATCGGCACCGGCAGTTATTTGCCCGAGCGCGTGCTGAGCAACGCCGAGCTCGAAAAACTGGTCGAGACCAGCGACGAGTGGATCACCTCGCGTACCGGTATTCGCGAGCGGCGCATCGCCGCGGAAGGTGAAACCACAGGCGACCTGGCGTTTCACGCCGCCACGCGCGCGCTGGAAGCGGCCGGAGTCAAGGCCTCCGAACTGGGCATGATCGTGCTCGGCACGACGACGCCGGATATCATTTTTCCCGCAACCGCCTGTTTGCTGCAGGCCCGGCTTGGCGCGAACGGCTGCGCGGCATTCGATGTCAATGCGGCGTGCTCGGGTTTCATGTACGCGCTTGGCATTGCCGACAAGTTCATTCGCAACGGCGACATCAAGAAGGCGCTGGTGGTCGGTGCGGAAACGCTCTCGCGCATGGTCGACTGGAACGATCGCAATACCTGTGTGCTGTTCGGCGACGGCGCCGGTGCGGTGGTGCTGGAGGCCAGCGACGAACCCGGCATCGTCACCACGCTGCTGCATGCCGATGGTGCCTACGCGCCGCTGCTGTACAACCCCGTCGGCGTGTCGGTCGGCTTCAAGGATGATGGACGCCACGGCAATCGCATCATGATGGGCGGCAACGAAGTATTCCGGGTGGCGGTGCGCACGCTGGAACGGCTGGTGGACGAAACCCTCGATGCGGCCGGCGTACATGCCGATCAGATCGACTGGCTGATCCCGCATCAGGCCAATCTGCGCATCATCGAGGCGACCGCCAAACGCCTGGCGATGCCGCTGGAACGCGTGGTGATCTCAATCGATCGCCACGGCAATACGTCTTCCGGTTCGGTGCCGCTGGCGCTGGATGAACTGGTGCGCAGCGGGAAGGTGCAGCGCGGCCAGACGCTGCTGCTGGAAGCCTTCGGTGGCGGCTTCACCTGGGCGTCGGCGTTAATCCGTTACTAGAGCCGGGGGTTGAGACCCGGCATTCGGGATCCGGCAGGGCCTAAACATCCGTCGTCATTCCAGGCAGTGCGTAGCGCTGAACCTGGAATCCATTTTGATCTTCGTTCCGATTGCAAGGTTCAGCATGGACGAAAACGCACCAGCAACGCAGAAGCGAGTTCCGAGTCCCCGGTACCAGGCCCTCGATCTCGCATTCGTCTTCCCCGGCCAGGGCTCGCAGACCGTGGGCATGCTGGCGGAACTCGCGGTTGCGCATTCCCAGGTGCGCGCCACTTTCGAAGAAGCCTCGCAAGGCGCCGGTCGCGATCTATGGATGCTCGCGCAGAACGGCCCCGACGATGAACTCAACCGCACCGAAAACACGCAGCCGGCGTTGCTGGCCGCCAGCGTGGCGGTATGGCGCGTGTGGTGCGAACTCGGCGGCGCGATCCCGGCGCAGATGGCAGGGCACAGCCTCGGCGAGTATTCCGCGCTGGTCTGCGCGGGTGCGTTGTCGCTGCACGATGCCGCCGGCCTGGTCGCCGAGCGCGGGCGGCTGATGCAGGACGCGGTGCCCGCGGGAGTCGGCGCAATGGCGGCGATTCTCGGCGGCGATGACGCGCAGATCGCGAATGTGTGCGATGAAGTCGCGCATGACGAAGTGGTCGCGCCGGCCAATTTCAATTCACCCGGACAACTGGTGATCGCCGGCCACGCCGCTGCAGTGGATCGCGTGATCGCACGTCTGGCCGAACTCGGCACCAAGAAGGCGATCAAGCTGGCGGTATCGGTGCCGTCGCACAGCATTCTTATGCGCGACGCTGCGCAGCGTCTCGGTGAGCGCATGGCGCAGATCGCGTGGAAGGTGCCGGGCATTCCGGTGGTGCAGAATGCGGACGCGCGCGCGCACGCCAGCGTCGAATACATCCGCGCTGCGCTCGAGCGCCAGCTCTACATGCCGGTGCGCTGGAGCGAATGCGTGCAGCAGCTCGCGGACAATGCCGCAGCGCGAGTATTCGAATGCGGCCCCGGCAAGGTGCTCACCGGTCTGACCCGGCGCATCGACAAATCGCTGGAGGCGCGCGCGCTCGGCACGCCGGCGGAGATCGCCCAGGCAATTGCCGAAATCACGAATTGACGGAGTCCTCATGAGCAAGACGCCGGACGATCTGCCTGTCTACCGGCTGCTGACCGGACCCGATGACGACAGTTTCTGCCGGCGGGTGAGCGAGGCCCTGTCTCTGGGCTACGTCCTGTACGGCTCGCCGGCGGCCACGTTCGACGGCAAGCGCGTGATCGTGACCCAGGCGGTGATCTGGCCGGATTCCTGAGCACGTCACCGCGTTTCAACCATCCATTCAAACGAAATCCGGTGCGCTTGACGCGCCTGTTCTTCGGTGTATTATTCAACCATTAGGTTGAATGTTTGGATGCCGATGGCCCGCCTCGATCTCGCTTTTGCCGCGCTCGCCGACCCGACCCGCCGCCGCATCGTGGCGCGGTTGACGCGCGGACAAGTTCGCGTCACCGACCTGGCGCAGCCATTCGCGATGTCGCTCAACGCGGTGTCCAAGCACGTCAAGGTGCTGGAACGCGCCGGACTGGTGCGGCGCTCGCGGCAGGGGCGTGAGCATTACCTAAGCCTGCGCGCCACGCCGTTGCGCGAGATCAACACCTGGACCTCGCAATACGAATGCTTCTGGAACCAGCGTCTCGACGCGCTGGGCCAATTCCTCGAACAGCAGAAGGAGTCGGACGATGATCGGACGTAACGAGAGCGCGATGGGGCCGTTCCGGATCAGCCTGCCGCGAACCTACGATGCCTCGCCGGAACGCGTGTTCCGCGCCTGGACCGACGCGAACAGTGCCAGGACATGGCTGGCGATGGGCGGAGACGCCAGCATCGATCCGCGCCCGGATGGTCTGTTCTATCTCGGCATGTCCTGGAACGGACAGATTCGTCCGCACTATGGCCGCTATCTGCGCGTGGAAAGTCCGCGTCTGCTCGAGTTCACCTGGGTGAGCGAAAGCACCTACGGCAAGGAATCGGTGGTCACGATCGAATTCACGCCTCGCGGCAAGCAGACCGAACTGCGCCTGACCCACGAGGGCCTGCCTGACGAGAAGCAGGCGACCGGCCACACCGAAGGCTGGACGCATTTTCTCGACACGCTGGTCGAGCGTATCGGCTAGGGTCAAATATGTGTCCCATCTGTATCAGCGCTGCGGCGGTGGCCTGGGCCGGTACCGGATCAGCCGGCGGAATCGCTGCACTTGTCGTGGCGAAACTGCGCGTCAAACCAACACCGGAGAATGATCGGGTTGCGCGACACCTCTCTCCGAAACCCATCTGCAACCGCTCGAAGCGGGAGGTGACAAATGAACGAAATCGCACAAGCCGCGCCTCGGCACAGGATCGCATCGCGCGAACAATGGCTGGCCGAGCGCCTGGATCTTCTTGAGGCGGAAAAAGAGCTGACGCGTCGCAGCGATGAAGTGGCGCGGCAACGCCAGGCGCTGCCGTGGGTACGGGTCGAGAAGGAATATCGCTTCGATACCGACGCCGGCGGCGCTTCGCTGGCGGATCTGTTCATGGGGCGCTCGCAACTGTTGGTCTATCACATGATGTTCGGGCCGGACTACACCGCGCCGTGCCCGTCGTGTTCCTCCATCGCCGACGGGTTCAACGGCTTCGCCGTGCACCTGGCGCATCACGACGTGATGCTGATGGCGATCTCGCGCGCGCCGCTCGCGAAACTGCAGGCATGCAGGCAGCGGATGGGCTGGACGTTTCCGTGGGCCTCGTCGTTCGGCAGCGACTTCAACG
>Ga0134128_10012730_pt1 | contig 10029 bp, 5 predicted proteins | sample KB31754_FD_96462 | JGI IMG/M metagenome (GOLD analysis project Ga0134128, IMG submission 96462) | Terrestrial soil microbial communities with excess Nitrogen fertilizer from Kellogg Biological Station, Michigan, USA - KB3-175-4 | ecosystem: Environmental > Terrestrial > Soil > Unclassified ...
ACACTATAGTCATGGAATTCGGTAAGGTATCCGATGCTGAACTAAAAAAAATAGACTTCACTCTCCCACCCGATCCGGAGGTAAATAAAGAGGTGCTGAAAAAGGGAAAGGGGAAAACTAAATTCTATGTTGGTTGTGCCAAATGGGGCAGAAAGGATTGGGTTGGAAAATTATATCCCAAAGGCACAAAAGAAAAAGACTTTTTCTCTTATTATGCCCAGCAATTTAACTCTATAGAATTTAATGGCTTTTTCTACAATCTCCATCCTGTAGAGCAGGTAAAAAAGTGGAAAAGTATGGTAGCAAAAGATTTTAAGTTTTGCCCAAAATTCACTCAATCTATAACCCATTTCAGACGGCTAAAAGATGCCAAACCAGAGGTGGATGCATTTCTTTCCGTAGTGTCTGAATTTGGGGAGAACCTGGGCCCCATTTTCCTGATGCCCCATCCGCAAATGGGCCTGAAGCAGTTGCCCACTATTGAGGAATTTATAGATGATATTCCAACAGACATGGATCTTTTTCTTGAGTTACGCCACCCGGATTGGTATGCTACGCCGGGAGGATATAATAAAGACCTATACGATTTCCTGAGAAAATACAAACGGGGAACCGTCATCACAGACGCTGCCGGAAGGCGCGATTGTGTGCACATGCATTTATCTACACCGGAAACGTTTATACGCTTTGTAGGTAATTCCTTGCACCCTACAGATTACAGCCGGATTGATGAATGGGTAGAACGTATTAAAAAATGGATGAATGAGGGGTTGGAAACATGCTATTTTTTTATGCACCAGCACGAAGAATTGCACTCTCCTGAGTTAATAAAATATCTTATTGAGCAGCTTAATAAGCATTGCCATACTAAAATCCATGCTCCTGTAATACATACAGAAGGTTCTTTATTTTAGTAATATGTCTTTCATATTGCAACATACCCATTTTGCGCTATCTTCGCCAAAATTTTTGCTATCATGAATTTGCATGAATACCAGGCTAAAGAGTTATTAAAAAGGTATAACGTTCCTACACAGGAAGGTATTGCTGTTGATAAAGTTGACGATGCTGTAAATGCTTACAAACAAATATCTATAAATACAGGCAGCAAATTCGCTGTGGTTAAAGCTCAAATACATGCGGGTGGTCGCGGAAAAGGAGCAATGAAAGAAGTACCTGAACAGCATGGTGTAGCAGTGGTAAAAAGTGCGGAAGACGTAGAGCGTGTAGCAAAAAATATACTCGGCCATACCCTTGTTACCATCCAGACAGGAGCTGCGGGTAAAAGAGTAAATAAAATACTCGTAGCGCAAGACATGTATTATGATGGCCCAAGCGAACGCAAAGAATTTTATCTTTCTATACTTCTCGACCGGGCAAAGAAGCAAAATGTGATCATGTATAGTACCGAAGGGGGCATGGATATAGAAGAGGTTGCACACAACACCCCTGAAAAAATATTTAAAGAATGGGTACACCCAAATTTCCCTTTACAACCATTCCAGGCACGCAAAATTGCATTCAATTTTGGCTTGTCAGGTCTTGCATTTAAAAACATGGTTTCTTTTGTTACCAACTTATATAACGCATATGCGGGATTGGATTGTTCAATGCTTGAGATCAACCCGCTGTTCAAATCGGCTGACGATAAGGTAATAGCAGTAGATTGTAAAATGAACTTGGATGATAACGCCTTGATACGCCATACTGATATTGCAGACATGCGTGACAAAAGCGAGGAAGACCCAACCGAAGTGGAAGCAGGAGAATACAACCTTAACTATGTAAAACTCGATGGCAACGTTGGTTGCATGGTTAATGGAGCAGGTCTTGCGATGGCAACTATGGATATGATTAAACTGGCTGGTGGCGAACCAGCCAATTTCCTTGATGTAGGGGGTACTGCCAATGCCCAAACAGTGGAAGCAGGATTCCGTATTATAATGAAAGACCCTCATGTAAAAGCGATTTTGATTAACATATTTGGTGGTATAGTTCGTTGCGATCGTGTTGCAGCGGGCGTTATCGAAGCGTATAATAAGCTTGGCAATATCAATATTCCAATCATAGTTCGCTTGCAGGGTACAAATGCAGAGCAGGCAAAAAAATTGATTGAAGATTCTGGTTTAAAAGTTGAATCTGCTATATTATTAAGTGAAGCTGCAGAACTGGTACAGAAAGCTGTAAGCGCTAATTAGTCAATACTAAATATCCCTCTTTATAATTCCCATATAGACTTATATGGGAATTACTTTTTAGTTTAACCTCCGTTGTAATCTTTCTGAAGAAACTGAATACATTTTGTTTAAATTCTGAATGGATACTGAATTAAATCTGAATTTTTATAATAACTATTATTAAAAGGTTATATAATAGTTACATTAGTATTATTTCTATTTTTCTCCAGATTTCCTGCATGTAAATTTTCAACATTTGCCTGAAGTTTTCCAGGCATGAAACCATTTTTCTACACTTTTCTCATCTCTTTAATTGCGTTTTCACTTAACCTTTCAGCACAAAACATTGTAAAAGGGAGCGTAACGAATAAGACGACCAAGGAAAAACTATTAAGCGCGCTCGTTGTCCTTAAAAATGGCAATGAAAAAAAAATGAGCGCTACTGATGCTAACGGAAACTTTGTATTTGAGAATGTAGTCTCCGGCAATTATCAATTAATAGTCGAGTATATTGGATATGATACAATTGCAAAGGAAATAGAAGTTGAGAATAATAAAGAAAACTTTTTTGCTATAGCGCTTACAGAAAAAAATAATTCCCTTTCTGACGTAAACATATTTGGCAAAATTGATAATGGAAAAGAATACTCATCCCGTATCTCAGAAAAAAATGCCGATAACATTACGAATGTTATTTCTGCAGAAGCCATACAACGATCCCCTGATATAAATGCAGCGAATGTTTTACAGAGAATGTCCGGCATTACGTTGCAAAAAAATACTGGAGGCGATGAATCTTATGCCATAGTTAGGGGGCTTGAACCACGCTATAATAACACACTGATAAATGGCGTACAAATTACCAGTCCAGATGAAAAGGCAAGGTCTGTTCCATTAGATATTATACCATCTGATATTTTGGAGAAAATTGAGATCAGCAAAACTTTATTGCCGGAAATGGAAGGAGATGCTATAGGCGGTACAGTAAACATGATAATGAAAGATGCACCGGATTCAACTCTGTTTGTAGTTTCCGCTGCGTTAGGTTATAGTAATATCTTTTTCCACAGATCATTCACGGATTTCTCAAAAAGTGATATTCAGCAGAAAAGCTTAAATGAACGATTTGGTAGCAGCTATGTTGCGCAACCGGGAGATTTTAGCCGTACAAATATGGAATTTACAGATAAAGATGCCCCGCCCAATGGCACAGCCACTATTACGTACGGCAAAAGGTTTTTAGACAATAAGCTGGGTATTCTCGTAGCTGATAATTTCCAAAATCAGTATTATGCTGATAATTCAGTTTTTAATCAGATTGTACCGGATGTTCGTAATTCTATACCTGCAATAAGCGATGTATCAAACGTACTATATTCTACTCAACAGCTAAATAATGCTCTCACACTTCATGCAGATTATAAAATAAATGACCGCAATAAGATAATTGTCAATAATGTGCTCATATATAGCCAGCTTGCGCAAGCACGATTAAGCATCGACACATCTATAATGGGAGGTAATGGTGGAAGAACTGTGCCTGGCACTGGCCCTATAAGCACCGATTACCTTTCACTTACTAACCATGAATTACTTGAAAATCTTAAAGTAGAAGGAAGGCATATAATATCAAATCATTTCTATTTCGACTGGGCAGGTATTTATTCTGATGCTACCAAAAGATCGCCAGACAGAGCAGATATAAGTGTAAACAAAAAAATTGACACCGTACACACTACGGGTAGCATAAATGGCCCATACACATTTAGAATTACACCTGACTATTTTGATGACGTAACAAGAATATGGCAGCACAATGACGATAAGGACAATAGTGCTTTAGCAAATTTAAGTTATAAAAACATCATTGGAAGCACATTGATTGATTTAAAAATAGGTGGCCTATATCGGCAAAAAAAACGTTATAACCTCCAGGATGAATATGATCTAAGGCCGACTGTTGATCCATTAAGTGGTATCAAAACAGTATTTACAAATATTCAAGATGCGCAATGGATAGTATATACAGCCAAAGGAACATATGACTATGACGTAAATGATTATCACGCCTTCGAAAATGTTACTGCCGGTTTTGCACAAGCAAAAATCTCATTTAAAAAGATAGATCTATTTGGCGGTGTCCGTACTGAAATAACAGATCAGGGATTTACAATTAATACTCCCTATCCCGGAAATGTAAATGGTGTAGATAAAAACTATACAGATGTTTTGCCAAGCATTCTGTTTAATTATAAACTTAATAGCAAAACAAACATAAGGCTGTCTTATTTTAAATCTATTTCAAGGCCTAATTACTATGAGCTTGTACCAAACAGTTTGCCCAGTATATCTTCTTCTAATACTACGTCCGGCAATCCTTTTCTAAAACATTCTATAGCCGATAATTATGATATACGCTATGAACTATATCCTAAAGGCGAAGAACAACTTTTTATTGGTGCTTTCTATAAAAAAATACAGGACCCCATTGAGACAGCATATGTTGGTGGATCAGATATAATGCCTGTAAACAATGGCACAGCAACTGTGTATGGCGCTGAGTTAGTATTCACTAAATATCTTGGAAATTTCGGAATAACAGGAAACTATACCTTTCTCAATTCAGTTATATATTCTATCAAATCTTATACAGATCCTCTGGCCGGAACAACCAATACCGACAGGCTGGAGAAAAGGCCCATGCAGGGAGAAACGAATAATACTGTGAACGTTAGCTTGTTGTATAGAGATAGAAATAAAAGATTTTTTGCACAGTTGGCTTATGAATATCTCGGGAAAACCTTATCAGTCATATATCCTATTTATGGCGATGATTTTTATCAGCAGCCTGAATCATTTCTTTCCTTTTCATGTGAATATGCTTTAAATAAACACTTCTCTGTTTTTGGAAAATTCAATAATCTTTTAAACACGGCAACCTATGACAAGATACACTCGCTGCTCGTAACCAAAGACGTGTATTATTCAAATTTCCTAATTGGATTCAGATATGTCAACTAATAAATAAAAACTAAAAATGAATAACATGAAAAAGCAAAAATTCTATTTTCTACTTCTCGGTACTATAATAGCATTAGTATCAGCCTCGTGCACAAAAAAAGACACAACTAAGGTAATAACCCCTACTGTTCCGCCATCAAACCCTATTGCACCGGGTAATATCTCAGGGTTTGTAAAAGGTACACTTACATCGGGTAATACCTATACTATTACCGGTGACTTGACTGTTAAACTAGGTGATACATTAGCTTCACAACAAAATGTAACAGTAATAGTAAAAAATAACGCACAAATAAATATACAAGGCGTACTACTATTAGTGGGCACAAAAGATCAGCCGATCTATTTTAATTCAGATGCTAACAAGCCCGGAACATGGGGTGGCTTTCAGTGTGACAGTGCACAATCTGTAACAATTAAATGGACGCATATAGATAATACAGGTGGCCCTGATCCGACCGGTAGCCCAAGAAAAACACTTTTTGTACATGCTCCTATTAATGTTGATATAGAAGACTCGTGGATCACTAATGGTCAGGATGATATTGTACGCCTCGAGGATGACGCAAAACTTACAATATTGCGCAACACTATTCAATGCTCAGGCAGCACAGATGGTGAAGCAATTAATTTAAAATTAGGTGTTACAGGGGATGTTGCATATAATGTAGTCTATAGCCAGGCAGGTACCGGTGTAAAGCTTGAAACGAGCAGCACAGTGCCATTCCCGCAAACCAAAGTGAATGTGTATAATAACACATTTGTATGCAATGGCTGGAGAAGAGGCGCAGCAGAGCCGGGCAGAGGTGTTTCGGTTGGTTTAAATGCTGTTGGGAATATATATAATAACATCATGGTAGATAATTACCAGGGATTGGAAATCTTTGTTGATGCTGATACCAATAATACTAAATATGGTAATAATCTTTTTTATGCCTCTATTGATAATTTTACAGACACCACAGTTACCCCTAATGTTTCTATTCCTCTAAGAAGTAATTTTTATCCTGGTGATGGTGTTGGCAGACCTCAATCTACAGATATTATTTCTACTGCCGTAGGCAACAATGATCCTCTTTTCAAAACTTTTGACGGTAAGGTATCAACGCCTAATGGTGCTACTACAAGTAATGATTATCATTTGCAAGCCAGCTCACCGGCTTTCGGCAAAGGCAATATAACATATAGCACAGACCTTGGAGCCTATACATCAGATCCATCAAAATCAAATCAACATTAATATATTTTTGTAAATGGGGAGCTGCTCAAATAGCGGCTCCCTTCTTTTTTAAAATATTTACAGGTAATATTTTATCAATTTATTAAATTTGATATAAATTGATATTAATGTAGAAGCATGAAGAGAGCTTCAAAAGATATATTGATCAACGGACTGCTTTTTTCTCACCTTTTTATCTACCAATTTGAGATGGGAGGAAGTTTTCTTTTTAAAGATTTAAAGATTCAGGTATTACCTTTATTTTCTCTATTTGGCTTTTCATTCCCGAGCTTTGCATTCACGAATTTACATACGGTAGCAACACTTAATAGTTCTATTATTGGTTATACATTATTTCTTGTATTTCTGCTGACGAATTTCAGACAAGCTAAAAGAATTACTCCGATACGGCTGTATATAAGCCTGACGCTTTGCACTTATGCTGTGATCTTTGAATTAATTACATTTTGGGAAGGATTGAGGCACATCAAAATATCAGAACCTTTAAGGTTTGGCCCGTTATTGTTTCTGCTCACATACAGGATGTTTGAAAAGATGTATTTCACAAAAAACACATCTCCCAAACCATTTTAAATAAATGTTTCAGAACAGTTAAATCAATATATTTATTTAACGAGAAAGGCTACCTATAGGTAGCCTTTCTCATAAGTAATTTATTATGTTTTATTTCACTAAAACAATCACGCCTTCTTTGTTATATGTTTTTCCATCAGAGCACACATAATTGATGTAATAATAGTATGTGCCTATGTCTTGTGGCACGCCATTGTGCTTGCCATCCCATCCTTCACTTTCATTGTTTGTTTCGAACATTGATTGCCCCCATCTGTCAACAATAGTAAATCTTTTTATCTGGTGGGTTCCCTGTCCGGGCAGTGGCCTGAATACATCATTTTTACCATCTCCGTTCGGAGAGAACGCGTTAGGGAACTGGAGATCACAGCAGGCATGTGTAATAAGCATTACACTATCGGCAGACACACAACCATAATCAGTTGTTACCTGCAGCATGATCATACCGCTGTTTTTAATGTAGCCATACACGTTACCGCTATTATTTTGAGTCCCGAAATAATTAGCAGGTGTCCATTGATAGAAATATGCCGGATTATATGATTCAGTAGCAAAATTGATGCTGTCTCCGGCGCATGGGTTCAGATCGCTTACATGCTCAATATGGGCATCACCTAAAGGATGAATATTAATAGTATCATTTATTGTAAGCGAAGGACATTTAGCTGCTATAGCCGTAAGCTGGACCACATAAGTTCCCTGGTTATTCCAGGTGACACCATAAGGCCCGGGACCTGTGCTACCAAATACGATATTACCACCATCAAAATTCCATACATACTGGGTTATAGATTCATCAGGATTTGATGTTTGAACAGGTATTACCTGGTCAGCACATCCATCTTTTTGCATCGTTACCTGCAAAGTTGGTGCTTGTCTTACATCAACATTATATGTAGCAAGCGCGCTTGTGCAACCATCTGTAGTAACAGAAAGCGTAACAACTTGATGACCGAACGAATCGAAACGGACCAGCAATGGACCTTGTCCACTACCACTTAGCACAGCACCACCGTTTGGAATTGTCCATTCGTATGCAGCAGTACCTGTTGCATTTCCAAAATACGTGAAATCCATTGTATCATACTGACAAACGTATGGGGCGCTACCGACAATTACAGCGTTGGGTTTGGGTTTTACTATAACCTGTACGGGAGTCCTATCACTTTCACAGCCATTTATGGTTTGTGTAGCATAATAGTAAACTGTATCATTAGGATATGTTGTTAAAGGAGTTGGATTTATTGCTGAAGCAACACCACCGGTAGCTGATTCATACCAATGTATATCGGCTCCGAATGCGGTTAATGGTGTAGCCACATCATTTTGGCAATAATATACAGGAGATGTTGCTGTTGGTGGAGTAGGTTTAGCAATCACAGTAACTGTTATTGGCAACCTCTCGCTCTCACAACCATGCACCGTTTGAGAGACATAGTAAGTAAATGTGCCGGGAGTTAAAGTAGAAGGAGTAGGAGCTATTGGGTTGCCTGCGCCGCCTGTAGCTGAATTATACCATGTTAAATTTTGACCAATAGCGGTAAGTATGCTCGCATTTTCAAACTGGCAGTAAGTATAAGCAGCAGTGGCAGTATACGGAACCGGGGGTTGCGCAAAAACAGACACAGTCTGCACAGCACGTGTACTGCTTTCCAGCCCGCCAATTGTTTGAGTTACATACCAGGTATATGTACCAGGAAATGAATCGTTAGGAATTGGGGCTGTGGAAACACCTGTGCCGCCTGTTGGGGTTGTATACCATTTAAGGTTGGCTCCCACAGCCGCAAGTGGTGACGTTGGAGCATATTGGCAATAAGTGTAGTCTGTGACTGTTGGAGGATTTACTTGATGATCTACAGATACATCATCAAGAAACATATCGTAACCATAACTTGAGTTTGCCTGAAATATTATGTAATTAGATGTGCCACTATATGAGGAGGGTATCGTATAAATATATTGATACCAGCCTGTTGCTGAAACCGATGGAAAATCGGATCCTTCTCTGTATATGGTACCTAAAAACGTTCCTCCAGATGAGGTAGCAGATGTATTTACATACACAGAAATATTGTCATCTCCATAAAATTCTATATCTCTATACATCCAAAATGAAACTGTGATTTTACCAACAGTATAAGGAGAAAAATCCATTGCGGATGTATATAATTCAGCTTGATTACCCCCATCACTGTTCCAACTATCATAATAAGCCATCTCATTGCCTGTATGTGCAGCAGGGTTAGGCTGATTACCAGGATAATTACAAAAGCTGCACATTTGTTGCCAATTATAGGAAGAGAAAGGTCCACAACAACCATCATCTACTATATCCGCAGATGTCCAACCTGTCGGAGGAAAACTTGCACCTTCGAAACCTTCGCTTATAATATTTTGAGCGCGTGATAGAGTACCAAAGGAAAAAGTCAATAATGTAAGAAAAAGTAAAGTTCTTCTACCCATAAAAACTTATTAAAAACTATTAAAACCTACTCTTTAAAAGGGATTTTCGGCTAACTCCCTTTGCAATGTTTAACCAAGAGTTAAATATAGCTTTAAATTACTAAATTTCAATAGAAAAAGTAACTTTTTGTTAAAATTTTATTAGTTTAGATGATAATTATTTTTAACTTAAACTTTAAGAGATGAAAAAGACGTAATTCTAACAGTCATTTTTATTTACTGAGTATTATTTATTCTAGGCGCTCTCAGCACTTCAACCACGGTTAATCAGATTACCTGTGATACCATATAAGGATAGAGACAGACAATGGCGCTACTTGCTACAATAACAATTACATAGAGTAACGCGCCTCCACTCCAGTTCCAACGACTTCGACGATTCCTTTAACTGAAAATCACTTCCAAATTTTTAACCTTAAAACAGAGAGAAATGAAAAAAAACTTAATCCTCACATTAATCCTCACGTTTGGTATTATTTATTATGCCAATGCTCAGAGCACTTCAACTACAATTAATCTTGTCAATAACAGTAGTTGCTCTGTTACTGTCACTCT
>Ga0134128_10012731_pt1 | contig 10029 bp, 6 predicted proteins | sample KB31754_FD_96462 | JGI IMG/M metagenome (GOLD analysis project Ga0134128, IMG submission 96462) | Terrestrial soil microbial communities with excess Nitrogen fertilizer from Kellogg Biological Station, Michigan, USA - KB3-175-4 | ecosystem: Environmental > Terrestrial > Soil > Unclassified ...
CGCTCGAGTCGGCGAGTCTCAGGTCTTGAGCGGCTTTTTCTTCGCGGCCGGAAAGAGCACGTTGTTCAGGATCAGCCGATAGCCCGGCGAGTTCTTGAACAGCGACAGGTCCGTGGGCGGATTGCCGATCTGGTGGCGCGGATCCTCGGGATCGTGACCGCCGTAATAGGTCCAGGTGCCTTTGCCGTAGTCGCCGTGGATGTACTTGACCCAGGGCGCTCCCTCCTCGCTGGCGAGCACGATGTCGGCCGGCTTGAGGACTGCCTTGTTGAAGCTCGTCGTCACGCCGTAGAAGTCGTTGATCACGGCGCGGTGGTCCTGTACGAGCATCGAGGCGACGGGGTCGAACTTCGCCGAAAAGTTGAACAGCGTGAAGGTGCCGAGGGGCTGCTGTCGCCCCGCCGCATTGACCTGATGCCCGTCGATGTCGCTCATCGAATTGACGAACGGCGATTGCTCGAGGTGTGCGTCGCGGAAGGCGAGCGTACGCGACCAGTCCAGCTTCTTGTCGGCGTCGGGGTCCATCGGCGTGCCGTCGATGAAGCTCTGCGCGATGTCGACGTTGCGCGCGGCGATCGCCAGCTCGAGGGTTTCCGTCGCGCCGCACATGGCGAAGAGAAATCCGCCGCGCTCGACGAACTCGCGAATTTTTTCGGCGACGTCCTTCTTGAGCGCCGGGATGTTGGCGAAGCCGAGGCGCTTGGCGGTCGCCGTGTTCTTCTGCAGGAGATCGATGAACCAGGGGACGTCGCGGTAGGTCAGATAGAACTTGTTGAGCTGCCCGGTGAAGTCCTCGTGGTGGAGATGCAGCCAGTCGTATTTGGAGAGGTCGCCGCGCTCGACCTCGTCGTCGTAGATCGGCGTATACTCGATGCCCGCGTACTTGAGGGCGAGCGTGACCGCGTCGTCCCACGGCAGCGCGTCGGGCGGTGTGTAGACGGCGATCTTGGGTGCCTTCTCGAGCGGTACCGCCTCCATGTTGTTGGCGGCAATTTCGGTGCGAATATCGGCGACCTTGGCGTTGTCGATCGGCTCGACGGTGATGCCGGCGAGCGCGGCCTGACGACGCAGATCGGGCGTGTCGGACAGCAGGAACGAGCCGCCGCGATAGTTGAGCAGCCACTCGGCCGACGCGCCGGCCTTGATCGCGTTGTAGGTGAGGCCATACGCCTTGAGGTGATTCTGCTGCGCGTCGTCCATCGGAACGAGGAGCTTCTGGGCCAAGGCGGCCGGCGCGCCGACGGCGAGCAGGCCGGCGGCGACGAACAGCGCGCGCCGGGCCGCGGCGCCGAGCGCCTGTTTGAACTTGTTCAATTTATACATGCTCATTACACGGACGGTGTGGCGGCTTTGAGGGCATCGAGCTCGCGCCGCGCCTGCGGCACGAGCGCGCTCTGCGGATAGGTCAGGATGAGATGTTCGAGGTGCGTCGTCGCGCCGGCGGTGTCGCCCGCCCGATGGAGGCTGCGCGCCCATTCCAGCTCGGCCTCGGGCGCTTCGGGCGTGTCGGGATCCGACACGATGATGCGTTTCCAGAGCGCCGTCGCCTCGACGTCGTTCTTGCGCGCCAGCTGGATCTGCGCCGCGGTCGCGAGCAGGAGCGACCGTCCGCCCGGCGTGCGGTCGGCGGCCTGGACGAGCTGCGCCGCCGCGCCGGCGCTGTCGCCCCGCGCCAACGCGAGAAACGCCTGCCCGATCGCCGCCGACGAATCGACCTTGAGCCGCGCGATCAGCCCGAGCGCGAGCGCCAGCTCCGGCGAGCTCTCCGTGCCGCCGCGCAGGAGCGTACGCGCCGTCTTGAGATTTCCATCATAGAGCGCGAGCCAACCGGCGGCGTCGCTCGAGTCGCCCTCGACCCCGTTCTCGGCGAGCGCAGCGCGCGCATGCGCCATGTCCCCGGTCCGCACCCAGCCCCAGGCAATCGTACGCGTGAGCGACGCGCGCGCCCCGGGCGCGAGGAACCGGTCGTAGGCGGCGACGAGACGCTCGGCGTCAGCCGGCCGCCCGAGGGCAGCGAGCGCGCGCGCCTGCACGGGCAGATATTCGCGCGCCGCGAGCGTCGAGTCTCCGTGCGCGTCTGCCATCGGCGCCAGGCGCATCGCCGCCGCCGCGTCGCCGACATTGAGCGCGGCGGTCGCGGCGCGAAGGGCAAGAGCTGGTGTGCGCTTCCACTTGAGCGCCGACTCCAGCGCGTCGCGCGCGAGGGTCCATCGCTCGTCGGCTTCGGCGCGCTTGGCGAATTCCGACCAAGCCTCCGCCGAGATGCTGTCCGGCGGCAGATCCTTGAGTGCGGTCCACCCATCGGCTGCCGACCCCCAGCTCGTTTCGAGATCGGACAGCGCACGCCGCGCCGGCACCTCAATCGGCGGTGCAAGGAACACGTCGCGTACCTGCTGGCGCGTCGCCGATGGCGTCGGCGCCAGCGCGTACGCCGCGGCCTGCTCGAGATAGTCGGCGCTCCGCAATGCCTCGCGCCAGGCGTTCGCCGACTCCACCCATTCACCCTGCGCGGCGCGGGCCTGCGCCACCTCGAGCTGCAGATCTTTCGTCGTGCCGAGCGATTGCTTTGCTCGAGCAAGGACGCTGTCGGCGGCCGTGATCTGGTTGCGCTGCATCAGCAGCCGCGCGTACTCGCGATAGGGCGCGGAGCTCGTCGGCTGGTCGTGCGCCCACCGCTCGAACGCGGCGCGCAGATCCGCGTCGCGGCCGAGCGACTGCAGCGTGCGAAGTTGAACGGTGCGATAGGTCTCTTCGCGCGGCGCCGCGGCAATCAACGTATCGAGCGGCTTGAGGAGCGAATCGGACCAGCCGAGCTCCGCGTAGACGCGCTCGAGCCCGAGCAGCGCGTTGACGGCCGCCGTGGTGTGCAGTGCGGACCGGAAGAGCGGCGCCGCGTCGCGGTACTTGCCAGACGCCTCGAGATCGAGGGCCTTATAGAAGGCCATCGTGTCGGGAGCGGCCGGCGCTTGCGCCGCCGCTTGTGCCTGAGCCTGCGCGTGGAGCGTGGCGCGCGGAACGTGGAAAGCAACCGCGAGCAGCAGGGCCGCAGTCCACGATCCGCGATTCATCCGCCATCCGCTACGGCGTGCCCGCATTGATCTTCTTGAAGTACTCGAGGATCGCGCGGCGTTCGTCGGCGCTCAGACCGCGCAGCTCGTCCCAGGTCGGCTCGCGGAATTTGGCCGCGGCACGGCCGGTGGTGTTCGTGTTCGTGGGCAGGAGCTCGTTGCCGCCCTTTGCGGATGTCGCTTCGCGCTTGCCCGTATCGTCGCGCTCGTCCTTCTGCAACGTGCGGCCCGCGTCGAGCAGGCGACGGAAAAGCTGTTGCTGACGTGCGAGCGTCGTGGCGTCGAGCCGGCCACCGTCGAGCGCATCGGCAACCTGTTTGGCGTCCTTCGCCAGCTGCGCGGCGCGATCACCGCCCGCCGACTCGCTCAGCTCGTCGAGCTGCTGTGCGACTTGACGCTGCTCGCGCGCCAGGGCCCGAGCCGTGGCCTGCATCTGCGACGACATCGGTTGCCCAAGGCCGGGCATGAGCCCCTGTGCCTGCGCGTTGATCGATCCCTGCTTTTTCGCCATCTCCTGCAGCTGCTGCATCATCTCGGCGAAGCCCGTCGCCGAGCCGGAGGTGTTGGCCTTCTCGCGGTCGCGCGCCAACGACGCCGCGGCGCGATTGAGCGCGTCGGCCGCGTCGCCGAGCGAGTTCGCCGTTTGTTGGCCGGCGCGCGGGTCGGCGGTCGACTGCATGGCGTCGTTGACCTTCTGCTGCGCTTCGGAGACCGAGCGCTGTGAGCGGCCGGAGAGGAGCGACGTCTTTTGTCCCTCCTGCGACAGCTTCTGCGCCGACTGATCGAGCCCTTGCTTCACCGCGCTCTGCGCGCCGCGGAGCTCGTCGTTCTTGGCCTGGCCGCTCCGCGCCTTTTGCTCGAGCTGCTGCTCCTGCCGCGCCATCTCGAGCATTTCCTGAATCGATTGATCGAGCGCGTTGGTCAATTCCGATTTCCACTGATTGACCTGCGACTCGCGCGCGTCCTTCATCGACTCCGAGGCGCGCTCCATCTGCGCCGCGGCGTCTCGGGCGTTCTGCTCCATGCCGCCGTTCTGCTGTCCGCGCTGGCCGTTCTGCGCGTTCTCTCCGCTCTGCGCCTTCTGCGAATCCTGCGAGCCTGACTGCCCGGATTGCTGATTCGACGACGATTGCCCTGGTTTGGCCCCCGCGGTTTGCCCCGGACGTTGCTGCGCGCCGGCGCCGCTCTGACCGTTTTGTTGCTGTTGTTGCTGTTGTTGCTGTTGTTGCTGTTGTTGCTGTTGTTGCTGTTGGGCTTTCTGATCGCTCGACGCGCTTTGCGGGTTCGGCTTCTGCTGCTGGCCGGCCGCCTGGGCCGCCTGCCGCAGCGCGTCTTCCGACGCATCGGCGTGCTTGCGCGCGTCCTCGGCGTGTGAAGCGCCGGCATCGGCCTTCTCTTGCTCCAATCGCTGTTGGAGCTTTTTCACTTCATCCGAAAACCGCTGCGACCGGTCGGCGAGATCCTTCGCCTGCGACTTCTGTGCATCAGCCGGTTTGGCCGAGGCAGCCGAGTCGGCGAGTGCGCGGTCGCGGTCGGCGATGTCCTTCGCCTCGTCCTTGAGGGTCTGCATCGAGCCCTCGAGCGCGGCGCGCTTCAACATTTCGGCGCTCTTCTCGAGCTGCTCGCGGAGCTTCTCCTGCATCGCCTGCAAATCCTTGAGTGACGTCTGCGACTGCTCGCGCGAGAGCTGCTGCGTGGCGCTGTCCAGCTTCTGCATTGCCGCGAGCAGCTCCGGGCTCAATGCGTCGCGCAGCATTGCCTGCGCTTCCTGGAGCTGGCGCGCCAGACTCGAATCGAGAGCGCCGGCTTGTTTCAGCTGCTGCTGCAGGGCAGCGGCGGTCTGCTGCAGGTTCTTCACCTGATCGGTGAGCGCCCGCTGATCTTTCGCGACGGCCTTGGCCTTCTCCGCCGCGTCGTAGCTCATGTTTCCCTTGTCGCCGCCGGAGGCGTTGCTCGGCGAATCCGGCGTTGCGGACCGCTGGCGATCGCGCGCCGCATCACTCGTCCGCTGCTCGATCGATTTCTCAGCCTGTGCCGCCGAGCGCACCTGGCTCACCGCGGAGTCGAGCATGTCGCGCGCGATCTCGCGACGCTCTTCCATCGTCGGGATCTTGAGCAAAAGCTCACGGCTCTCGCCATGCTGCGCCCAAGGCGAATTGTCCGTGGCGACGATCTTCACGTGAATCGCGTCGCCCGGCTGCAGTCCGCGCGGCGCGAGGTCGAGCACCGCGCTGCCATCCCAGACATTCGCCGTGGCGTCGGCGAGGCGCTGGCGCGTCGCGGACTGCTCGCCGCCCGCTGCACCCTGCTTCCAGCTCAGCATCTCGACCCGGGCCAGGCCATGGTCGTCGCTCGCCGTAGCACGAAGGGTGACGCGATCGTCGCCCGCCACGAGGGTGTCGGTGGTCGGCGACACGAGCTCCACGCGCGGCGCCGAGTCGGCAACGACCTCGAGCTCGACGGGAAGCGGAAGGTCGGCGATCGGACCGGCGGCGCCGGCAGCGATCCAGGCGTATTTGCCGCTCGTGCGAGCGGCGAATCGGCCCGCGAACGAACGGTCGTTGACGCCGAGCGAAATCGTGTCGGTCGCCGCGGTAAGGCGGACGGCGCGCAGCGTCGTCGACGCGTGCCCGGCGACGTCGATCACCGTACCCTGCGGCACGCGCGCCGGCTCGCCGATCGGCAGGCCTTCGGCGGGGCGTCCGAGATACGCGGGATAGGTCGCGCGCATCGAGACGGCACCGAGAAACGGCCGATCCGTGACGCGCACGACGGCCGTGTCGGTGGCCGAGCGGCCATCGCCGGCGACGACGCTCAGGTCACCGCGCACCGGTCCAACTTCGACGGTCGCGCGCCCAGTGCGGTGGTCGACGGGAATCGTCTGGGTCGACCAGGCCTCGCCGGGCATGCGCTGTGACAGCACGACGGCGCCGCGGCGCGGCGCGGCGATCTGAAGGCGCACCGATTCGCCGCGCACGACGGCGGGCGGAAGATTCTCGAACGTGATGGGGCTGAGGAGGGTTCCACGCCAGGCGCTCACCGGGCGCATGATGGCGAGCATCCCGTCGTTGTAGTTGGGTGCAACGAACGCGAGCGCGCCGACGGCGACGAGCGCGGCCCCTCCGGCGCGCGCGGCTCCCCGCCGCACCGACCGCTGCTCGACCGGCGCGAGGCGCGAGCCGGCGGGCGCGAGACGCGCGCCGACGGCGTCGGCCGCATGCCGGCCGAGGGTGCCCATGCCGGCGACTTCAATTGCGCCGCGCAACGCGCCGGCGCGCAGCGACTGCTCGCGCTCGATCGCGGCGGCCACGCGCTGCCGCGACGTGCGGCGGCCGAGCTGACGCGCGGTCCACCAGACGACCGCCACGTCGGCGGCAGCGACGGCGACCCAGACGAGGAATGGCACGGTTCGCGGCAGGGCAAGCCAGCGCGCCGCGCCGAGCGCCGAGGCGCCGGCGGCGAGCAGGAGGCAGGTGGCGGCGACGGCGAGCGTGAGCCCGGCGATCAGGTGAAGGCGGCGGAGGCGCGCGCGTTCACGATCTACTAATTCGAGAACGGTCATACGCTCACGGAGTCGGCCGGCTGGTCACGGCGTAGACGAACAGGTTCACGCCCATGCGCAGCGCCGCTTCGTGTAGCGCCGGCGGGTCGTGGTACACCTCGGGGTCCTCCCAGCCGTTCCCGAGGTCGCTCGAAAAGCTGTAGTACACGGCGAGGCGGTCGCCGAGAAAGATGCCGAACCCGCGCGCCGGCAGCCCGTCGTGCTCGTGAATCTTCGGGATGCCCTTGGGGAAATCGTACACGATGTGGTAGATCGGGTGCGTCAACGGGACGTCGACGAGCGGACGATCGGGAAACACCCGCTTGATCTCGCGGCGAAACGACGGGTCGAGCCCGTAGTTGTCGTCGGCGTGCAGAAATCCGCCGCGCTCCAGGTACTCGCGCAGCCGCAGGACTTCGGCGTCGCTGAAATGGATGTTGCCGTGACCCGTGAGATGGATGAACGGATAATCCCACAGCTTGTCGTCCATCAGCGTCACGCGCGCCTCGGTCTTGTCGACCTGGAGCGACGTCCGCTGGCGAATGGCGGCGAGCAGGTTGGGAAGGCTCGACGGATTGGCGTACCAGTCGCCGCCGCCGTCGTACTGCAAGCGCGCGATGGTGAGCGTCGGCGGATTGGCCCGCGCCGACGACCGCGCGCCGGTCATGGCCGCCAGGGGAAGCAGCGCCACGAATGGCACGGCCGCCCGCGTCCGCCGAATCGTGCTGCCCACTCGTCTCGCGATGCTCGTCATCGTTCCGTCTCTCCCCTGCTGCGAGACCCGGCCGACTGAGCCAGCCGATACGCGACGCGCTTCGGTACGCCGAGCGCCCCGGCGACCGACGCCGCGGCGTCGCGCGCACTCATGCCGGCGTCGCGCAGCGCGAGCACTCGCTCGCGGACCAGCTCGTCGCTCACTGCGCGAGCCGGTGCGGCGCCGACAACCAGCACGATCTCACCCCGCGGAGGCCTCTCCTCGTAGTACGCTCGGAGCTCGCCAACCGTTCCTCGCCTGACCTCCTCGAACTGTTTGGTCATTTCGCGGGCCACTGCCGCGGGCCGGTCGCCATTTCCGCGCTCCTCGAGCTCGGCGAGCGTCGACGCTAGGCGATTGGCCGCCTCGTAGAGCACGACCGTGTGCTCCATCGAAGTAATCTCGTCGAGCGCCGAGCGGCGATCGGCCCCCGTCCGTGTAAGGAATCCGAAAAAGGTGAACCGGCCCGTCTCGAGGCCTGATGCGACCAGCGCGGCGAGAAGCGCGGACGAGCCCGGAATCGGCACCACCGGCGCGCCGGCGTCGATCGCCGCGCGGACGAGCCGCGCCCCCGGATCGGAGAGCAGCGGCGTGCCCGCATCGCTGACCAGTGCCAGCGAGTCGCCGGCCACGAGACGCCGCACGAGACTCGGCGTCTGTTTCGCCTCGTTGTGTTCGTGGTAGGGCGCCGCGGGCGTCCTGATGTCGTACTGGTCGAGCAGGTGCCGCGTATGGCGCGTGTCCTCCGCCAACACGAGCGCGACCCGATTCAGCGTCTCGACGGCGCGGAAAGAAAAATCCCCCATGTTGCCAATGGGGGTGCTGACCACATAGAGGGTCCCGGAGGCGCCGTTACGATCAACGTCGACATCAGCATCAGCATCCGCATCAGCGTCCGCGTCGCTCACAGCACCTTCCAGGGCATCTGATCGAACAAACCGGCGGACTGGAACATGTGCCGTCGGTCCCAGGTCAGCTCTCGAAAGAGCGCGTCAGGGGGCGCAACTTCCTGATCGGCCGCCGTCCACATCACTTCGCGAATCCACGCGGCCACTCCCGCCGTGAGACCGCGGGTATCGGAGAGGGGCTCGATCGTCTCGCGTCCGTCGAACGCGAAGCAGTCGAGCACCGGGTGCGTTGCAACCAGCGTCTGCCGCGCGCGCTCGGCGAGATCCGGCGCGCCCGCACGACCCGATTCGGTCAGGCGCCGAACCAGTGTCGATGCGAGCTCACGGTAGGCCTGCACCAGCGCGGGAGCCGCCTGCACCGGCAACGGTCCGGGTACACCCCAACGCGCCACGCGAACCTCGGAGGAGCGGCCTTCGCGGTTGAAGAGCTGCGCCACACGATCGACGAGCTTTCCCTGCCCCGGCATGGCGAGGTATGCGCGAACGACGGCGCCGTTCCGAAAGATCAGATAGTTCACGCCCTCGTTGGCGATGATCTCGACGAAGCCGTCGAAGGTCGTCGACATGAGATACGGAAACAGCGCGGCGGGATCCTGCGGCGACATTCCCGCCGGCCAGGGCTCGGTCGGGATGGCATGCGTCGCGAACATGCACGCGAGCTGCTCCTGCTCGGCTTCGTGGAAGCAGATCTCGCCGTACTCCGGCTCGTGCGGAACGAGCTCGAGCGCGCTGGCGATCGCCACCGGTCGGGCGCTGTGCGCCAGACGCACGGTCGCGTTGGCCACCTCGCCACCGACGAGATACAGCACGACCAGCTCGTCGGGCAGCGAGACCGCTACGTACCCGGAAATGCGCGCGGCGCGGTCGCGCTTGGCATCCGTGAGCAGGTTGCGCAGGTGGATGTAGGCGAGCCGGGTCCGCGGGAGAAGCACGCGGGAGTAGGGAAACCGCAGGCTGGCGGGAAAGGCGAGCATGTGCGTGGAAAGATGCAACGGGGCTCGGTGGCGCGCGAGGCGGATGCTTCAACCACCTGGCTCATGTTGTGCCTTTAAGACGTGCATGGAGCCGATTCGCCACCCGCGGCCCGACGACCTACCGCTGGAGCCCGCGCTGCCGGCGACGCCGGCGGATCGACGCGCGGCGCTCCGGCCGTACCGTGCACGCCCCGAGCGGCACCGCGATCGGTTGCAATCGCGCGCGCGCGAACTCGGGCCGGGACTCATCACTGGAGCCGCGGACGACGATCCGTCGGGCATCGCGACCTACTCGCAAGCCGGCGCCGCGTTCGGCTACGGCACGCTCTGGATCGCGCTCGTCACACTGCCGCTCATGGCGTCCGTCCAACTCATGTGCGCACGGGTCGGAATCGTCGCCAAGAGTGGATTGGCGAGCGTGCTGCGCGCGCACTACCCGCGGTGGCTGCTCTGGGTCGCGTGCGCGTTGCTGATGTTCGGCAACACCGTGAACATCGCGGCGGACCTTGGCGGCATGGCAGCCGGAGCGAGCCTCCTCACCGGTGTCCCGTCGATCTGGTTCGTGCCAGCGTTCACGGTGCTCATTCTCGCGCTGCTCATTCTGGCCTCGTACGACCGGATGACGAAGGTCCTCAAGTGGATGACCCTCGCCCTCTTCTCGTACGTGCTCGCCGGACTGCTGGCGCAGCCCGATCCAGCCGCCGTCCTGCGCGGCACCTTTCTGCCGCACATCACCTGGTCGAAGGCCTATCTCCTCACCTTCGTCGCGATCCTCGGCACCACG
>Ga0134128_10012732_pt1 | contig 10029 bp, 6 predicted proteins | sample KB31754_FD_96462 | JGI IMG/M metagenome (GOLD analysis project Ga0134128, IMG submission 96462) | Terrestrial soil microbial communities with excess Nitrogen fertilizer from Kellogg Biological Station, Michigan, USA - KB3-175-4 | ecosystem: Environmental > Terrestrial > Soil > Unclassified ...
CGTGACAGTGACGCTGAACAACGGCACGCAGCCAGTCAGTGTGCAGACGGATAGCAACGGATATTACGCCTTCGATGCAGTCGCGGGAGGAAGTTACACGTTGACTGCCGCCAAAGCAGGCTTGAGCTTTACGCCAGTGAGCAAGACGATTAATGGACTGAGTGCGAACGAGAAGAACGTCGACTTTACCGTGCAGCAGACTCACACGCTGACGGTAGCCTCAATCAATCCCACCAGTGCCGTTACGATCACTATCTCACCAAACGACAACAACGCGCAGGGAAGTGGCACGACCCAGTTCACGCGCAGCTATAACCTGAACAGTAATGTGTCGTTGACCGCGCCCGCCAACAGCGGTAGCAATGTGTTTCAAAAGTGGCTGAAGGATGGTGCGGACTACACTACTGATATCTCTACGACTGTGATGCTCGATCTGGATCACACCATGACGGCTGTTTATCTCACCACCACAGCACAAACGCGCACAGGACAGAACATTAGCGTGGAGTTAAATGGCGTGACGGTTAGTTATGCGAACGTCACGACTGCGGGTACAACCATGATTATGCCCATCAGTCCAGCCACTGCGGGGCAGTTACCGAACGGTTATCAGCTAACGGGCAATAGCGTGGCTTTTGACATTTCGACCACCGCTACAGTGCAGCCACCGATTTCAGTCTGCTTCAACGTGCCATCGATCACCGATCCCACGCTGTTCGGACAGTTGCGGCTGCTGCACGACGAGAACGGCACGTTAGTGGATCGGACGACGAGCCAGGACTTCGCGACCAGGATGGTGTGCGCCACGGTGAATTCGCTGAGTCCGTTTGTGCTCGTCTCGACTACCGTGCAGCAACTGCAGTTACTGCTGGACGAATCAGCGACGCCCCCGACGCAGGCAATTGCACTGGATAACATACTCCTGCTGCGTGACCCGTTTCCGGTGGTGAATCCCGCGTATATGCCGACGAGTACGGATAAGAATACGCGGGTGATGGTGTTTGTCAGAGGTCTGCCACCGGGCGATACGGCGGCGGCCGTGGTGGTCCATCTGCTGGTGAACGGGCAGAGCTACGACGTGACTGGTGAGAATCTGTTCTCGTTGCCGGGCTTCGACTTCAGTCAATTAAGTTTCCGTTTGCCGGACGCGCTTCCTGCGGGCACCTGCACGATTGAAATCAGAGCGCATGGCCAGGTGAGCAACCTCGGCACGATTCGGATTCATTGAGCAAGCCGACTGTCGCGCTAGTTTCGTTGGGCGAACCTAAGCGGTACGGTTATCATCAACGGCTCACTCGGCTTATTGGCGATCTGAAAAACCGTCTGCGGCGGCGGATCGTTTTGTGTAAGCAGGGCCGAATTCGGTCGTGCAGCTATCTGCTCCGTAGGAGTCATCGTCTGGCCCACACCCCCATCCAGCTCTAATTTCCAGGCTGCGGAGTTCCATCGTTTTTCCCAGTTTTCCATCAGTTTACGCTCGAGAGGTGTACGCGTTTGTCCAAGCTGGTCGGCCCTGAATAATGGCGTTGGCGAAACGATTAGTGTCAGGACTTCGGCAACATGCTCCTTTGCACTCTCGCTCGGCTTGATGCGAAACTTGCCGGTCGCGGAGGGAATGTAGATCAAACGTCCTGCCTGTACATAATTGGCGCCCGCGCTCTTTGTGGTCGGAAAAATCAAAATCGGATCACCCAGGGTCTGATCTGCATATCCTTCGCGATCGATGACATAGAGATAGCCGTCGCGCGATAAGGATTCGATACTTAAACGAACTCGCTGGCCGGGCGATAACGGAGTTCCTTCTTCTACGCGCTCCAACGTCCACTCACTCTGTTGACCATCTTCTTCTTCGATTAGCTCCTTAGTCTTATCTGCCGCCTGTGAGCGACGGAAGCGCCAGATCGTAATACCAACTTCAGCTACATCGATCCCCTTAGGCCGTACGGACGCTCCTGTATTTGTTGGCCTAGCTCTGCGATAAGTGGCGGTACTCCGCGACTTGTCCGCAGGTCTGGCTTTCATAAACCGCTCAGCCTTGATGCCTTTTGAATCGTCGTCGTCTTGCGCAGTAGCGAGAAAGGGAACGCTGAGGCAGAGACCGATCAGCAATAGCCGCATAATTCGAGGAATGCTTTTATCCATGCAGAACTTCCAGTCAGTAGGATTCATGCGACAACGTGAGCAGGCCAACGATAATCTCTCCGTGACCTTTCAACGACGTCATCCGGGTTGATTTATCAGAGACGACTTCCAGTTTCGCAGCGTCGTACAACCTTAAATAGTCCTGAATCTTTGCAATCTCCTCCGCACCTGTAATCTCACCGAGATACTCCGCTTGCGCGGCCCGGGCAAAGATTGAGTCTAAATCGGGCAGGGGATTGCTGGACCAAATGATCCAAACTTTCTCGACTCCTGTGTGCTGATCAAATACTAACCACTCGGATTGGACCGCCTGGTTAGCGGTCACGGTTGAATTTAATTTTCCCGACTCAGGCAATGGAAATAGGATGTTGTACTCCTCTGTATTTTTCTCGCCGCGGCCAACACTGAGCACATACAGTGAGCCCGCTTGCTTTGGTTGTAGGTTGAGCTGGAACTTCCATTGGTTGCCGAAAATAATATCTCCGGCGGATGGAAACGGATCGCCGAGACGTTTCTCTTTTAGCATCTTCTGGACCATCAACCAGTAGGTGAGTGCTCTCTCAGGGTCGCTCGGGATGGCGGCCCGATCTGCTGCAGGAGTTACCGGTTGCGGTGCTGACTTCGTTCTCCGTTCAAACCAAAGCCCAACGGCGATCAACCCGAGCAGAATGATCGCAGTTGCAATCGTCAGCGACTTCCTTCGCTGCTGAGGCGGTTCGGATGTAATCTGCAGTTTTGTGGGACGAGCAGGATTTCCGAAATCTTCTCCGTGAAGATTAAATAAGTGCAAACGTACTCCATGTTTTACTTCCGCCTCACCGAGATCCTCGAGAAACGGAGACCAGCGTGCGAGTTGGCCCAAATCGTCGGCAACGCTCTTCGAGAGGAGAATGTGACCTCGATCTCCACAGTCCATCACGCGTTGAGCGACATTGATTCCGCCGCCCGCCACGTTCTTATTGGTATTGATATCTGCCATCCGTAAAACTAGGCCGCTGTGTATCCCCATCCGCAACGCAATGCCGGAATTTGCATTTACCGCTTGGCTTATTGCAACAGCGCACCGCAGCGGGGCTTCCGGATCGCGAAAGAAGACCAGCGCCATCCCGTCACCGGTCGGTAAACGAAGTAATTCTCCCGCCGCATGAGCGCGAGTGCATTCTTTTGTAGCCAGGACAATCTCCTGAAGCTGCTGCAGTTGTCGCACTTGTTCGTCGATCAGCAGTTTCGAGTAGCCAACGATGTCCATAAACAGCACGTGCGCCGTTTCCAACTCAGAATTCCCGGCAATTTGCTGGTCACGAGGCTCTTGATTAAGCAACGCGCCGGCCAATTGGCCACCAAACTCGCAGGCACGTTGATAACGATCGCCGGGTTTCAACGAGAGTGCTTTCACGATGATATCGTTAGCCGCTTCGGTCAGATCCTGCCGCAGGTCTTTTGGCTTCACCCGGTCTTCAGGTCGCGCAGAATCCAAGGCGAAGTCCGGACTGTTGGGTCTCTTGCCAGTCAACATCTCGAAGGCAATTACTCCGAGGGCGTAGATGTCACTTTGAGGAGAGAGAGGCTGATTGCTCAACTGTTCCGGTGACATGTAAGCAAGGGTTCCGACGGCGATGCCTTGTGCAGTGGTTAAGGCGGCAATAGAGTCCTTAACCTTTGCCACCCCAAAATCAATTACTGTGACCTGTTCCTCATCATTTTTGCGTTTCACCATGATGTTTTCAGGCTTGAGATCCCGGTGCAAGATTCCGGCATCATGCGCTGCGGTAAGTGCGTCGCCAAGCTGACGAATGATGCTGGCAACGCTCGAGAACGACATACCGTCGAGTGTCAAGAGCGAGCGCAGGTTGTTTCCGTCGATATATTGCATCACGATGTAAGGTCTGCCTGACGTCGTCTCACCGCAATCGAACACTCGAACTATACCCGGATGATCTATACGACTAAGTGCTTCAACCTCTTGTTTGAATCTGGCTCTGTTCCATTGCTTATTCGCTTCTTCGAATCGCATGACCTTGACGACGACCTTGCGAGGCGCCAGCTTGTTATCCAAGGCAAGATATACTGCCCCAAAACCACCCCGCCCCAGCTTTTGTTGGATCTGGTAACGACCATCGAGTGTTTCACCAAGCAACTCATCAGCATCCATAGTGGCAGCCGTCTCTGGTCGCTGAGTTTCGTTGCCGCCCATGATGTCGTCGTAGTTTGCCATGCAATTTGATCGTTAATTTGAGTGTCGTGCGACTAAGAATTGTTTTGCGCCAGACTCGCGCGTGTAGAAAACTCTCGGTCTTTGGACCTTTTGCTCATCGACTTCATCTTCGACCAGTTCTTTGCTTCCGCGGTAGCGTGTTTTCCTTATCTGCGGCACTCGCTCGTTCGCATACTCAAACCATTCCTGAAGAAATATGTTGCCATCATGATTTGAATCGGCGGCGCGTTTCTTTAGTCCTTCCTCGATGAGGGCATAAGCAAGATAACTGTGTTTCAGTGCGTCAGCTTCAAAAGCTACCTCGATGCTTTGAGAAGCGGTTAGCACATAGATGCCCTTCTCATACGCAAGTTGGGCCAGGCCTTTAGTGTTCATCGGCCCGCGCCGTCTTTCACTGGACTCGAGTGCCTGGCCCGAATTGCAGGCGTCAATAACAACTAGCAGTTGCCCCGCATCGAGCGGTGTGAGTGCCTCGACAAGCTCTTCATCCGAGATGCTGTGAGAGAGAATGGTTTTCCACGCTGCGGCGTCCAACTTGTCCCGGCTTCCTTTGTAACCCAGATCGTGCGGAATCAGGTAGAAACGATCACCAACGGCCAGTCCATGTCCGGAGAAGTAGATGACTACTACATCCTCCGGTTGAGCCGCTTTGATACTGGAAAGGATCTTTGGAGCGTCATCCGGCAGCGGTTCCGTTTTGTTGCCCGCCAGGCGCGCGAGAGCCCCCAGGATGTTTTTCTTGGTGGCTTGCGCGTCCGTCAAAGGAATGGTGACGATCGGATTGTATTTACCGAGTTGCTCCTGTTCCGACTGCAGTTGAGCTCCCATTGCATTCGCGTCATTGACGGGATACTTAAGGTTGTATTGCGGGTTCTCATACCGCTCGACCCCAATGACCAGCATGTTGGCTGTACCCTGCCGCTTCAGATTGTCTGCTCCATTGACCACGACTGTAGTGTCCAGACTCTTGATGTTGTCCCTGTTAAAGGCATAGGCTGAAATTCGATTCTCACCCGCGACAATTTGGATCGTCGTTCGAAGTGTGCGGGCATTGCTGTTCTGGAGTAAGTCGCCGGTCCATGTCTTCACCAGAAGCCCATTGCGGAAGAGGCGCAGGTCCCTGGCGCCACTCTCGTCTTGATGATCCCTGTCGGAGGGCGCTCCAGCGACCTGGACCTCGATGTCTATACTTCGACTGGTAAAGGTTGATTCACCATTGCCGACTTTTAAGTTGACTCGAGGCTGCCGGCGGTCCTTTACAGCAATGTCCTCGGGCGCTTTTGGATCCTTATCGGCGAGAACGTCGGCGAGAACACCGGGATAGTAAAACTCATTAAAAAAAGATTCGACTGCGAGAACGTTAAAGGTAGACGCGTCAAATCGCCAGAGCATGAGGTTCCATGACTCAGGAGAACCATCGAAGAGTCCGTCCGGTGTTGTGACCAGCCAGTCGTCACTATTCGGCATTGAAACTATGGTCGCCTTGAGGACTGCCGACTCTGAATCCCAAATGCTTATGCTGCCGTCATCGCTGCCCGAAACAATGAATCTTCCGTTTTTTGTAAAAGCGACACCAGTGACCGTATCGGAGTTTCCCTTCAACTGTCGTCCGGTTTGTTCTGTTTTCACGTCCCACAGGATTAACTGGTGATCCTCACCTCCGGAGGCGAGTCTGGTGCCATCGTCGTTGAATGATACCGCCAACACGCGTCCAGTATGTCCCGTCAAAGTTTTGATCGGAGTTGGATCCGGTACTCGCCATAGTCTCACGGTGTTATCGGCGTTTGCAGCTGCGAGCACTTTCCCGTTGGGACTTATTGCGAGAGCGTCAACCTCAACATCGAGATTGTTGAAGGATGAAATTGCTTCACTGGTCCTACAGTTCCACACCCTTACAGTCTTATCGAAACCTGCTGAAATCAGTTTCGTACCTGAGTCGGCGAAGACCAGACTTGTGATCTCATCCGTATGACCCTGAAGAAAACGGACCTGCTTTGTCTCCCGGTCCCAGATCTCGATGTTGTGGTCCATACCGGCCGCAGCTAAAGATTTCCCATCAGGACTGAAGACAAGGATGTTTATGCTTTTGGAATGGGTTGGAAGGCTGAAAGCGAGTTGGCCGGTTGAAACATCCCAAACCTTTAACTCTCCGCTTCTGCTGCCCGAGGCGATTAATTGGTTGTCAGGACTGAAGGCAAGGGTGGTCACGTATCCCGTGTGGCCCAGCAGCCTGGGCAGCTCACGTCCGGTCGCTAATTGCCAGAGCCTGATAGAGGAGTCGTTCGAAGCAGCGGCAAACCATTTATTATCGTTACTGAAGGAGACTGCATTGATGGCCGCAGAGTGACTTTCAAGTGTACCGGCAACGCGGCCGCTGCTGGTGCTTTTAAGAATCACCTTTTTCTCACCAATGCCAAAGGCCAGTGTTGAAGCGTCATTATTGAAACTGGCGAACACGGTTGGCTGACTGTCACTGCCAACAGACGACGATGATTTCTTTTGCCCATTGCTGACGTTCCAAAATTCGAGTACACCATCTGCATGAGCCGCAACGAGCTCCATACCGAAAGACAAGGCAAGCACACTTGCGGAGTTACTCTTCAAAGAAAACTGTTCACGATCCGAGTTCGGCCGCCAAAGCCAAACTGTTCCGTCCGTGCTGCCGGACGCGATGATGCTGTCGTCGTTGCTGAAAGCAATCGCTGTAACTGGTGCACTGTGCCGCACGAACTTATGAGGGTCCCGCCATGTTTTGACGTTCCAAATTCGGATATCTTTTCCCGAGGATGACGCCAAGTATTCGCCATTCCGACTAAATGTAATCACGTCAACCGGACCCGCAGCTTCAGTTAACGACTCGACTTGTTTGCCTGTCTTGACATTCCAGATGCGGATCGTTTTGTCGACGCCACCTGAAGCCAGCCATTCGCCGTTCGGACTAAATGAGAGTGAATTGATCGAACCTGCATGACCGGTTAATGTGAAAATTTCAGTGCCTCGATCAACACTCCAAATTTTAATCGTGCGGTCGTTGCTGCCGGACGCCAGCAGCTCACCATTTCGACTTATGGCAACAGAGCGAATTGGGCCACGATGGCCACTGAGTGTCCGCAACTGTCGTCCTGAAGGTAACTGCCAAATGAGAATCGTGTTGTCAGCCGCACCGGAAGCTATCCAGTTCCCGTTCGGAGCAAAAGCCGCACACGTCACGCCCAACGAATGTCCTCGCTGAAGCACAAGCTCAGGGCGAAGTTGAGGTCCTTTCGCTGTGGTAACGCGAACAGCACTGCTCCGGGCTGTAAGCAGTATCAGCGATAATAGGACCACGAGGACCGCACATACGATGCCCTTGGCTGTCAGCTTCTGAAGATGTCTGTGTAAGTACACTCGCGATTCCTTGAGCAGTCTTCGAGGCAGACAGACTTCATTTAATGGCGAATGCTACCGAGGTTGCTCACCTGGCCATGCGCTCTGATTTGATCGTGCAGATTCTCGCAGGAAGCGCATTCGGCAAGCTGCTCCTGCTTGGTGCGCGTCGTCAGACGTTTGAGGTAACTTAAAAGCCCTAGAGTCTCACAGAAGTCTGGTCATATTCCGCATGGTAATTATAAAAGAACCGAGATATTTGTGCATGCCGAAAAGGTGGTGTCGAACTATTTATGACACGACATTGGTGAGTGCTCTCATCCTGAGTTAGTAAAGCAAACTGCACTTTAGATGTCGCTGTGCCCCGGGAGCCATCTTCGTAACAACATCGCCCAAAACTGCTAACAGAGATTCTAACAATCGCTCCTGCCAGACTTTTAAAGTGTAGTTCCTGTTATGAACGGCCCAAAATGTTCCAACCTGGACGCAATCCGCTGTTATTTGCTTGTTTATAGTGTAAGTGGACCACCCCGGTACTGAAGCGGCGCGCCTCGAGGAGTTCGAGATTCCGTCGTAAGGCTACTCGGAATGCCGGCTTCCCGCCGCCGACGATCACCGGGTTGACAAACAGGTGACATTCATCGACTAGATCGGCTTCGAGTGCAAGGCTTGCAAGCTCGGCGCCCCCAATGTTGATGTCGTGCTCCGATTCCCGCTTGAGCTTCCGAATAAACTCGACGTCGAAGTCCCGCTCGACACGCGTGTTGCGCGTCGTAGCGCTTATCAGTGTTCGTGAAAAGACGATCTTCTCGGCCGCCTGCCAGACCTCTGCGAAATTGCGGTGTTCCGGTGGATAGTCCTCCACCGGCGCATCCCAGTAAGACATCGTCTCGTAGAGTCGCCGCCCATACAGATAGGTTCCCATCGGCCGCACCAACTCGGTGATGAACTCGTGAACTTGATCCGAAACGATCCAATCGAACGCACCAGTTTCGTCCTCCACGTAACCGTCGAGCGACGTATTGTTGATGTAAATCAACTTCGACATACGAGAGAGATTATAGAATTACCGCCGTATTTCAATTCTTTTGTTCGAAGACGTAACGCGCGATTTCCACGCGGTTACTAAAACCTTTCTTATCGAGTATGTGGCTGATGTGGTTCTCGACAGTCCGTACGCTGATCTCGAGTTCTGCGGCTATTTCTTTGTTACTCAAACCGCGCGATACGGCAAGCGCAACCCTGTTCTCGGCATCAGTCAACGCCTCATCCTGAAAACTGGTCTCCGGCTCTGCATTTGCAGAGCTAACGAGTTGCGCGATTTGCGAATGAGTCCGTGCCACCCGAGTGAGAATTCCGTTTACAACTGCAATCAATTCATCGGGTTCGAAAGGCTTGGTCAGGTAAGCGTCGATGCCGGCGTGGAAACCTTCGATACGATCAGCCGTCTCGTCCTTCGCAGAGAGAAACACGATTGGCACAAGCGCCGTTCTTGGTGAACCGCGCAGTTGCCTGGCGAGCTTGTATCCATCCATACCCGGCATTCTGATGTCGCTGATGATGAGGTCCGGCACAAACTCGGCCAGTTGCATCAGTGCCTCATGCCCGCTGCGCGCTGTGCTCACTTCATAATGTTCAGCTTTAAGACATGCAGCCACAGCGCGGAGAAGGTTTGGCTCATCGTCAATCACCAGCAAGCGCTTTGATTTCATTCTCCTCGCTTTCTTCAGCGACAGCATCAATCCATCGAGGCAAACGCACGCTGAACGTCGTTCCCACGCCTTGTCTGCTTTCAACACTGATCTCGCCATCGAGTTGGACCACGATGTGTTCCGCTAAGTAGAGTCCGAGGCCAACTCCCGATGCTGCTGTGCCTGATTGATTTGCCACACCATCCGAATTGGCGCGATAAAACTTATCGAAGACGTGTGGCAGATCAGTTTCAGCAATTCCTTTGCCCGTATCGTTGACGGTGATTGAGATCGTCTCATCACTCAGCCGAGCAGAAACTGTGATGCGACCGCCCGCAGGCGTGTACTTCAGCGCATTACCAATCAGCTCGCGAAACACTCTGCGCAGTGCTTCGGAGTCTCCCTTAATGGCGCCTGGATCAAGAGGAATGTCAGTAATCAACGTGAGACCAAGCGATTCGGCGCGATGCCGTTCGACGCTGACGCACGAATCGATCAACTCACGAACATCAACGCGCGTTTGACGGAGCTTGTAAGCTCGCGATTCAATGCGCGAGAGATCCAGCAAATTGCCGACGAAATCGATTTGCCTGTCGCATTCGACGGCAATCGTTC
>Ga0134128_10012733_pt1 | contig 10027 bp, 6 predicted proteins | sample KB31754_FD_96462 | JGI IMG/M metagenome (GOLD analysis project Ga0134128, IMG submission 96462) | Terrestrial soil microbial communities with excess Nitrogen fertilizer from Kellogg Biological Station, Michigan, USA - KB3-175-4 | ecosystem: Environmental > Terrestrial > Soil > Unclassified ...
GCTCGACCTCGTTCACGGCCGCTATCTGCTGACCGTCGGCACGATCGAGCCGCGCAAGAACGTCGCTCACGTTCTCGCCGCGTATGCCCGGTTGCCGCAAACGCTGCGCGACGCGTATCCACTGGTCGTCGCCGGCGCGAAAGGCTGGCGCGCGCCCGACCTCGAGCGGCAACTGCGCGTCCTCGCAGCGAGCGGGCGCATCCGTTTCCTCGGGCATGTCCCGGTCGACGAATTGCCGTTTCTCTACGCCGGCGCACGTGCGTTCGTGTTTCCTTCGGTGTACGAGGGCTTTGGATTGCCGCCGCTGGAAGCGATGGCGTCGGGCGTGCCGGTCATGGTTTCCGACCGCGCGTCGCTTCCCGAAATCGCCGGCGGCGCGGCGATCATGCTCGACCCGGACGATCCCGAGACGACCGCGGCCAGCATCGCGGCGATCCTCGACGACGATGATGCGCGTGCGCGCTATGTGCGGCTGGGACGCGCGCGTGCGGCGCGGTTCTCATGGTCCGCGTGCGCGGGTGCGGCGCTGGAGGTTTATCGCGAGACGCTGCGATTGAGCGGTTGACCGCAATGCGAGTTGCTTCCCGCTATACTCTCGCGCACGTCATAGGCCGCATCGAGCCTGGCTGGCGGATATGGAGTGCGGGCTCCGGCGCATGAAGCGACTGTTGCTTACGGGCGGGCAAGGGTTCGTTGGAAACACCTTTGCCCGCATCATTGCTCGCGACGCAGGCTTGGCAGGGTGGCATGTGCTCGACACGCCGACCACGTTCGACGTGCGCGATGCGTCGGCCGTCTTTGCCATGGTGGAAGCAGCGTCGCCGGACGCGGTTGTTCATCTCGCCGCGCAGAGTTGGGTTCCTGAGTCGTTTCGCGACCCGGCAGCGACGATCGAAGTGAATGTTCTCGGCACGTTGAACGTGCTGCAAGCGCTGCGCGGAAGCGGATTTCGCGGCCGGATGCTTCATGTCGGAACCGGCGACGTGTACGGCCGCGTACCGGAAGGCGCGTTGCCCGTCGCCGAGACCCGATTGCCGGCGCCGCGCAATCCCTACGCGGTGAGCAAGCTCGCCGCAGAGGCATTGTGCTATCAGTGGTCGGCTACGGAAAGCATGGACGTCGTGCTCGCGCGGCCGTTCAATCATATCGGGTACGGACAAAGCGATCGATTCGTCGTGTCGGATTTCGCGAGGCAGATTTCGGCGATCAAGCGCGGCAAGCGCGAGCCGGTCATTGCCGTCGGCGACATCGATGTCACGCGCGATTTCACCGACGTCGAGGACGTCGTACGCGCGTATTTCTCGCTGCTCGATGCAGGGGCGACCGGCGAGGTCTACAACGTCTGCTCGGGACGCGAGCAGTCGATCCGTCGCGTGCTCGATCGCCTCGCCGAGCTGGCCGGCGTCGAGATCGCCGTTCGCGAGGACCCAATGCGCCTTCGCAAGGCCGAGCAGCGCCGTATCCGGGGGGATCCGGCGAAGATTCGCCAGGCGACCGGATGGGAAGCGAAGACGCCGCTCGACGTGTCGCTCGAGACGATGCTCGCGTACTGGGAATACGAGGACCAGCCATGACGCAACGCGCGTTAATCACGGGGATCACCGGACAGGATGGCGCGTACCTCGCGAAGCTCCTGCTCGCCAAGGGTTACCAAGTCTTCGGCATCCTCGCCCGGCGCAGCTCGGACACCTTGTGGCGGCTGCGCGAGCTCGGTGTCGCTGACGACGTGACCTTGTTCGACGGCGACCTCATCGACATGACGTCGATACTGCGGGCGCTCGAGCGCAGTGAGGCGGGCGAGGTCTACAACCTCGGCGCGCAAAGCTTCGTCGCGACGTCGTGGTACCAGCCGCTGCTGACGGCCAACATGACTGGCGTCGGAGCACTCAATGTGCTGGAGGCGATACGCATCCACGACCCGGCGATTCGCTTCTATCAGGCCTCGACGAGCGAAATGTTCGGCCTCATCCAGGCCGAGCGGCAGGACGAGAAGACGCCGTTTTATCCGCGCAGCCCGTACGGCGTCGCCAAGCTCTTCGCGCACTGGTCGACGGTCAACTACCGCGAGAGCTTCGGCCTTCATGCGTCGAGCGGGATCCTGTTCAACCACGAATCGCCGTTGCGCGGAATCGAGTTCGTGACACGCAAAGTCACCGATGGCGTCGCGCGGATCAAGCTCGGCAAGGCGAAGGAATTGCGGCTCGGCAACATCGACGCGAAGCGCGACTGGGGATTTGCCGGCGACTACGTCGAGGCGATGTGGCTGATGCTGCAGCAGGACAAGCCCGACGACTACGTGATCGCGACCGGCATCACGACGACGGTGCGCGAGATGTGCAGGATCGCGTTCGCGCACGTAGGCCTCGATGCCGATCGGCATGTCGTCGTCGATCCCCGGTTCTTCCGGCCTGCCGAAGTCGACGTGCTGTGCGGTAATCCTGCGAAGGCACGCGCACGTCTCGGATGGTCGGCGAAGACATCGCTCGAAGCGTTGATCGCGGCGATGGTCGATGCGGACCTGCGCCGGGTGGCGCGCGAGTAATCGTCGGCCCTCGACACGCATGGCTTCGATCGCGCTCTTCCGCCCCGGCATGCTGCGCGAATGCTGGGCGTTTCGCGGGTTCATCCTGGCCAGCGTCAAGCGCGACTTCGTCTCGCGCTATCTCGGAACCCAGCTCGGCTTCTTCTGGGCGATCGCGCAACCGCTGGCGCTGATCCTCATCTACACCGTAGTGTTCTCGAGCATCATGAAACCCGCGCTCGCCGGACACGCTTCCCGCTACGCCTACAGCATTTACCTGTGTGCGGGTATCCTCGTCTGGCAGCTCTTCAGTGATCTGCTGAACCGATCGGTAGGCGTATTCATCCACAACGCGAGCCTGCTGAAGAAGGTCAATCTGCCCAAGCTCGCGCTTCCAATCGTCGTGACGCTGTCGGGCCTGATGAATTTCGCGATCCTGCTCGCGCTCTTCTGCGCGTTCATGCTCGTCATCGGCGCGTTTCCGTACGCAGCAGCACTGGCCTTCGTGCCGCTCCTCGCGCTCGTCGTTGCCTTCGCGATCGGGCTCGGTGTGCTGCTCGGCACGGTCAACGTCTTCTATCGCGACGTCGAGCAGAGCACGGCGATGCTGCTGCAATTCTGGTTCTGGCTTACGCCGATCGTCTACCCGGCACGTACGCTCCCCGGCGTCATGGCCGACCTGCTCGCCTGGAACCCGATGTGGCCGATCGTGCGCTTCGCGCAGACGATCTTCGTCGAGGATCGGGTGCCCGACTGGTCGACGCTCCTCTATCCGGCCATGGTCGCATGCGTGCTACTCGCGCTCGCGATGTTCGCGTTCCGCAACCTGAGCGGCGAGATCGTGGACGAGCTATGACGACGCATCTTTACGTCCGAGAGCTCGGCAAGGCTTCTCGTAACCGATGAACGCGCTCGACCTCGACGTCGACGACCTCCTCATCCTGCCGGAGGAGGACTTCGTGCGCGAGGCGTATCGGCGACTGCTTGCGCGGCCGGCCGAACCCGTCGAGGTTGCGACTTGGCTCGCCCCCCTTCGTTCGGGCGGCCTGACGCGCCTCGAACTCGTCACGGCGATTCGCTGCTCATCGGAGGCGCGCCAACGGGAGGACAGGAGCGAGGCGAACTCGCGTTCGAAACGCTTCGGTGCGTATGCGAAGCGTGCCGTGCATTGGCTGCGCCAACTAAGGTCGCTCGGGCGTCTCGCGATGCGCGTAAGAACACTCGAGGCGACGACCGAAACGCTGGCGAACGCTACGGCCAAACTCGCGCGGGAAGCGCTTCCGCCGAGCGACGCATTGATCCACGATCGCGATGCACGCGCGGCGGCGCAGGCGTTCGACGCGTACTATCGCCGCTTCGAGGATCGTTTTCGCGGTACGCCGGAAGAAGTTCGCAGGCGGCTCGCCTTCTACGTGCCGATTCTCGTCGCGGCAGCGCAGCCGGCATCCGCGGCGTCCGCGGCGTCCGTCGTCGACGTCGGTTGCGGACGCGGCGAGCTTCTCGATCTGTTGCGCAACCAAGCCGTTTCGGCATACGGCGTCGAGCGCAACGAGGCCATGGCGGCGATTTGCCGCGAGCGAGGACTCGCGGTGGTCGAAGCCGATGCGCTCGTACATCTCGCCTCGCTCGCACCGGATTCGCTCGCCGGCGTCACGTGCATCCATGTGATCGAGCACTTGCCGTTCGCCATGCTGATGAAATTCGTCGCGCATGCGATGCGCGTGTTGCGTCCCGGCGGTGTTGCCATTCTCGAAACGCCGAACCCGGAGAACCTGATCGTCGGCGCCTGCAATTTCTACTTCGACCCCACGCACCGGCGGCCGCTTCCGCCGGAGCCGATGCGATTTCTCCTCGAAGCCGCCGGTTTCGAACGCGTCGCCATCGAGCGGTTGCATGCGTCCGCGTCGCCAGGCGACATCGGTGGCGCCGCCGATCCCGTCGCGAAGCTCTACACGACGATCATGCTCGTGCCGCAGGATTACGCGCTCATCGCCTACAAGCCCCTCTCGTGATCGTCCGCCCATTCGCCAGCATGAAGACTTTCCAGCAATACGCGTTGGGTTACATGGATTCCATCGGTGCGCCCATCGTGCACGCACTGTGGCCGCGACAGCCCGCGTGGGCCGTCGCCAGTATCTCGGACATGGACGCCGCGTTCTTCGCCGGCCTCGTCATCGAGACGCGGCCGGCAAAGCTGGTCGAGATCGGCGTCGCGAGCGGGTGGGGATCGTGTGTGCTGCTCGAGGCGCTCGATGCCGCGGGAATGCAGAAAAGCGTTCTGCACGGCGTCGATATCGCCGAGCGCTTTTTCTATGACGAGGCGTACGCGACGGGCCAATGCGTGAACGACGTGATGCCGGAGCGTCTCGCGCGGTACCGGCTGACGACGGGAATGACGGCAGGCGAGTGCGCGGCGAGCATCGGCGAAGGCGTCGATTTCGCCTTCATAGATGCGCACCACATGCATCCGTGGGCGACGCTCGATCTCCTCGCGATCATGCCGATGATGCAGCCCGCGTCATGGGTCGCGATGCACGACATCAACCTGTCGCGCAAGGAGGATCAGGAGCATCGCAACCGCGGTCCCAAGTACCTGTTCGAGGGCTGGGAGGGCGACAAGATGCATTCGACGCAGGTGCCGACGATGGCCGGCGCCATTCGCCTTCCGGACGATCCGCCTGCCTGCCTGCCGTTGCTGCTGGACATTCTGTATACGCCCTGGGAGCTACCCGTCGACCCGCGACCATGCAACGCGGCGACCGACGCCGTCGAACGCGTTTATGGCGCGACCTGGGGTGCGAAGTTTCGTCGCGCGTGTGAGATCGGCAACTATCACGTCGGCAAGATGCACAGCGCCGATATCGACGAGTTGCATCGGAAGATCGCTGCGCTGCGCGGCGGGGTCAGAGGCTGGGCTCGCGCCTTGTTCCGTGAAAGGAACGCCTGAGTGTGTGGCATCGCCGGATTTTGGCAACCCGGCAGGAAGGAGGCGCGCGAACGATTGGAAGCCACCGCGCTCCGCATGGCCGATGCCATCGCGCATCGCGGGCCCGACTTCCAGGCGGCGTGGGCCGACGCGGATGCGGGCATCGGCTTCGGCCACGCGCGGCTGTCGGTCATCGATCTGTCCGCTGCGGCCAACCAGCCGATGCATTCGCCGGACGGCCGCTACACCATCGTCTTCAATGGCGAGATCTACAACTATCGCGATCTCGCCGACGAACTGCGATCGAAGGGTTACGCATTCCACACGAGCGGGGACACGGAGGTCATTCCCGCCGCGGTGGATGCCTGGGGTATCGAGGAAGCCGCACGACGCATGAATGGCATCTTTGCCTTCGCGCTGTGGGATGCGCGCGCGCGGTTGCTGCACCTCGTTCGCGACCACGTCGGCGTCAAGCCGCTCTATTACGCTGCCTTCGGCAACGCAGTTCTTTTCGGCTCGACACCCAAGGCGCTCTTCGCGCATCCGGGGTTTCGCGCCGGGATCGACCCGGGCTCGCTGGCATCGTTCCTTCGCTATTCGTATGTGCCCGAACCTTTCTCGATCTTCAAGGAAGTCGCGAAGCTCGCGCCCGGGACCATCGTGACGATCGACCTTGGCCTTCGCCGCACTTGCGTGCGCTATTGGGATCTCGTCGAGCGCGCCCGCGCGGCCTGCGGCGATCCGTTCCGCGGCAGCGACCAAGAGATCTCGCGCGATTTCGAACGCCTCGCGCGCGAAGCCGTCCGCGGGCAGCTCGTCTCCGACGTGCCGCTCGGCGCCTTCCTTTCCGGAGGCATCGATTCGTCCCTCGTCACCGCGCTCATGCAGGCAAGCGCGTCAGGTCAGGTGCGCACGTTCACGATCGGCTTTCAAGACGCGCGGTTCGACGAGTCGGCGCAGGCGCGCGATGTCGCCGCGCACCTCGGCACGCAGCACACCCAGATGGTTTGCACGACGCGCGAGGCACGGGACATCGTCCCGGAATTGGCGCATTTCTTCGACGAACCGTTCGCGGACAGCTCGCAGATTCCGACGCTGCTCCTTGCGCGTCTCACGCGCCGGCACGTGACCGTCGCCCTGTCGGGAGACGGGGGCGACGAGCTCTTCGCCGGCTACGACCGTTATTTCTGGATGGAGCGATTGCGGCGCATACGCGGTCGCGTTCCGTATGGCGCGCAACGGGCGATGGCCGCCATCGCACGCCGCGTTCCACGGGGACGTGCGTTCCGGCTCATCGGGCACCTCTTTCGCACACCGGAACCCTGGATCGTGCGCGCCGACGGGGTCTATCACCTCGCAAGAATGCTGGAGCGCTACGAGGACTTCGCGTATCTCTACCGAACCACGCCGATGTCGGTGACCACCGTGCGCGATGCACCGTTGCTGCGCGATGAATCCGAGCCTGCCGGCGTGTTTGACGACGTGTCGCTTCGGCACGCATTCCCGGACGTGATCGATTGGATGCAACTCGTCGATCAAAAGACGTACATGGTCGAGGACATCCTGCAAAAGGTCGACCGCGCGACGATGGCGTGCGGGCTCGAAGCGCGCGTGCCGCTGCTCGACCGGCGGCTCGTCGAATTCGCGTGGCGCGTGCCGCAGCGGCTCAAGATCGAGCGCGGCCGAGGCAAGCGCCTGATGCGATCGGTGCTTTATCGCCACCTTCCGCGCCAGCTGGTCGATCGCCCCAAGCGCGGGTTTTCGATTCCGCTCGCCGACTGGCTCAAAGGCGATCTTCGTCCGTGGGCCGAATCGCTGCTGACCCCAGAGCTCCTCGGACGCGGCGACCTGCTGGACGTCGGCGCCGTTCGCCGATGCTGGGCCAATTTCCTCACCGGGCAGGCCAACCATACGCAGACGACGGTCTGGTCGTTGCTGATGTTTTTGGCGTGGCGCGATCGCTACGGTTGGTAGGGGCACGAACGCGATGACCGACGACGTCCTGACCGGCCCCGCCGCTAGCGAACGCGCATCCGGAGATGCGAACGCAGCTCCTTATACGATCGATCTCGTGCCGGTCGACCGGGGCTGGATCCTCGAGAAGATCGCACGCGAGATCGCGCGCGAAGCGGCGAAATCGCCCGAGCGCTATCGGGTGAGCATGACGACGGAGCCGAGCGGCCACGCGGAGCTCACGTTTTTCCTGCCGGAATCGGCATGGCGCGACGATGTTCGCGACACGATACGCGTCACGTATCTCGCGCACAAGGAGCACCACGCGGGCGCGGCGGCGCTCTTCGAGGAGGTTGCGCGCAAGAGCGATGTGTGCATCACATCGTCGTCGAAATACGCCGACGTGCTGCGCGCCGACGGTGCCCGGGAGGTCCACACGATAGCGCTCGGCGTCGACACCGATGTGTTCGTTCCGAAAGTGCGCATCGGCGTGGTCGGCCGGACTTATCACACCGGCCGCAAGGGCGAGACTCTTCTCGCCGCGGTCATGGACTTGCCCTTCATCGAGTTCGTGTTCACAGGCGAAGGCTGGCCGCTGCCGGCGCAGCACTACGGCGAGCGCGAGCTGGCGGCTTTCTACCAGTCGCTCGACTACCTGCTCGTGCCCTCGCTGATCGAGGGTGGGCCGGTGCCGATGCTGGAGGCGCTTTCGGCAGGCTGTCCGGTGATTGCGCCGAGCGACATCGGAATGGTTCGCGATTTTCCGCACATCCCGTTTCGAAGGGGCGATGCGGACGACTTGCGTCGCGTGCTCGAGGCCGAGCTCGAGAAAGTGACCGAGCTCCGCGCTGCGGCGTTGCCATGCGATTGGGAGCATTTCGCGCGCCGTCACCTCGAGCTGTTCGCGCAGTTGATCGATCGCCGGCGCGCGAGCAGCGCACCGGCGCGACGTCCCATTTCTTCCGGTCCCCTCCGGGCCTGCCGCGCGCTGCTGGTGACGCATGGCACCGAGGATTGGGCGAAGGGCGGGCCGACGACGCGCGTGCGCAATATCGTGGCCCAGCTGCAGGCGCGCTGCGTGGCCGTTGAAACGGCCAGCGGTCCGACGAGAATTGCGAGCGGGCGCTACGACGTCGTGCACGTCTTCAACAGCTGGCCGCCCGATTCGGCCATCGGCGCGCTGGCCGCCGCGCGGCGCTCGGGCGCCAGGGTGGTCTTCTCACCGATCGCACTCGACCTCGCCGACTGGCCGCTATTCCGTCCATTCATGGAGCGTCTGTTCGATGCTCGCCCGGGTCCCGATGAACTGATACGAACGCTCGCGACGATCGTCGCGGCGACGCCGCGTCGGCGTTACGCGGGCGAAGACGCGTCGCAACCCGTCGAAGGACTCCCCGGCCTTTTCGAAAAGCTTCGGCTGGCGTGCGAACTCGCCGATCAGCTGGTCCTGCTGAGCGACTACGAGCGCAGCTATCTGAGCGCGCTGGGAGCGCGGGTCGATCACGCCGTCACGATCCATAACGGCGTGGATGTCGAAACCATGCGCAGCGGCGACCCGGAGCTGTTTCGGGCCCGCTTCGGGCTGCGGCGCTACGTTCTCGCCGTCGGCCGATTGGAGTACCGCAAGAACCAGGCGCTCGTGGCGCTCGCCGCGCGCAATCTCGAAGTGCCCCTCGTCCTCGTCGGAGCGCCCGGTGATCCCGGCTATGCGGCTCACGTCAAGCGTCTCGGCGGTTCGAACGTGCACTTCATCGAGCGCATCGAAGATCGTGCGCTGCTGGCGTCTGCATACGCCGGCGCCGAAGCACTGGTGTTTCCCAGTTGGACGGAGGGGGCGCCGCTCGCGGCGATGGAGGCGGGTGCGGCAGGAACGCCGCTCGTGCTGGGCAACCTCTCTTCCGAGCGCGAGCTTTTCGGCGACGATGCACGTTACGTGCATCCTGCCGATGTCGCCGCGATCGCGGGCATCCTGCAGGACCTGATTCGGCATCCGGAGCCCGAAGAGCTGCGGCGTGAGCGGTCGCGGCGTTTCGTCGGCGCATTCTCGATCGCCCGTCATGCGGAGGAGACGTGGGCGCTCTACGAGCGTCTGCACGCGCAGCCGGAAGGGCGCGCCGCACCGCCCGTCGTGGCCGACGTCTCGGCGCTGCTGCATTTCGTGCGAATGGGCCAGCCGTTCACGGGCGTTCCGCTCGTGGAGCACGGCATCGTGTCCGAACTCCTTGCGAAACACCCGTCGCTTCGCTTGATCGCGTACAACGATGTGAAGTCGTGCTTCATCGAAATCGATTTCGACGACATCGAAGCGTTCGATCAGGCGCGCTTCAACGCGCGCCATTGGTTCGTATCCGACGACCACCTGCCGACCGACCGTCGCGCCATGCTGACGTTCGCCGATCGCACCACGGCACCGTTGCCCGATGGAATGCAGACGACGCCGCCGCGTGCGCCGCGGGTACGTTCGCGCGCCGTCGCGCTCGGCAAACGGATGATTCAACGCGCACCCGACAGGCTGCGTCGCCCGGCGGTCGCGCTCCTTCGACGCATTCGTCCGACCTTCGATCCCTACCGCATCAAGGACGAACGCGCACCGGGCGCGCTCATGGACGATGGCGACATCCCGGCGA
>Ga0134128_10012734_pt1 | contig 10027 bp, 7 predicted proteins | sample KB31754_FD_96462 | JGI IMG/M metagenome (GOLD analysis project Ga0134128, IMG submission 96462) | Terrestrial soil microbial communities with excess Nitrogen fertilizer from Kellogg Biological Station, Michigan, USA - KB3-175-4 | ecosystem: Environmental > Terrestrial > Soil > Unclassified ...
CCAGCGCCGCAAGGTCGAGGATGCGATGGCTGCCGGCAGACTGCGCGCTGTTGTTTGTACGTCCTCGCTCGATCTCGGCGTCGACTGGGGTGATGTCGATCTCGTCATCAATATCGGCGCGCCGAAGGGCTCGTCGCGGCTGCTGCAGCGCATCGGCCGCGCCAATCACCGTATCGACGAAGCCTCGCGCGCCGTGCTGGTGCCGGCCAACCGCTTCGAGGTACTGGAATGTGCCGTCGCGATCGACGCCATCGCGGAGAATGCGCAGGATACGCCCCCCTTGCGATCAGGTGCGCTCGACGTGCTGGCGCAGCATGTGCTGGGCCGCGCCTGCGGCGAGCCGTTTCTGTCGGACGAACTCTATGCCGAAGTACTGACTGCCGCGCCCTATGCAAAGCTCTCGCGCACCGATTTCGACGATGTCGTCGATTTCGTCGCGACCGGCGGCTACGCGCTGAAGACCTATGAGCGCTTCGCCCGCATCAAACAGGACAAGCAGGGCCGCTGGCGCGTCGCCAATCCGCGCGTGCGGCAGAGCTATCGCCTCAATGTCGGCACCATCGTCGAGGAGCCGATGCTGAAGGTGAAGCTGGTGCGCTCGCGCGCGGGAGGTTCAGGCTCGACCGGCGCGATCGCGCGCGGCGGCCGCATGCTCGGCGAGATCGAGGAGTATTTCATCGAGGGTCTCGTCGTCGGCGACACCTTCGTGTTCGGCGGCGAGGTGGTGCGCTACGAGGCTCTGGTCGAAGACCAGGTCTATGTCTCGCGCGCCAATGACAAGGACGCAAAAGTCCCCGCCTATGCCGGCGGCAAGTTTCCGCTCTCGACCTATCTCGCCGAGCGCGTGCGAAAACTGCTCGACGACAAGCGCGCCTGGGGTGCGCTGCCGGAGCAGGTGCGCGACTGGCTGCTGTTGCAGCGGGATTTTTCCCGCGTGCCGGCGCTGCGCGAGCTTTTGGTCGAGACCTTTCCGCGCGGCGGCAAGCATTATTTCGTCTGCTATCCCTTCGAGGGCCGGCTCGCGCACCAGACGCTCGGCATGCTGTTGACGCGCCGGCTGGAACGCGCCCGCGCCCGGCCGCTCGGCTTTGTCGCCAATGAATATGCGCTGGCAATCTGGGGAGTCGGTGACATGTCCTTCATGATCCGCCACGGCCAGCTCGATCTCAACGCGCTGTTCGAGGCTGACATGCTCGGCGATGATCTCGAAGCCTGGCTTGCCGAATCCGCGTTGATGAAGCGCACCTTCCGCAATTGTGCGCTGATCTCGGGCCTGATCGCGCGCCGCTTCACCGACGAGGACAAGTCGCGACGGCAAGTCCTGTTCTCGACCGACCTGATCTACGACGTCCTGCGCAAGCATCAGGCCGACCATGTGCTGCTCCGTGGCGCCCGTGCCGATGCCGCCACCGGCCTCCTCGATTTGAAGCGACTCGGTGATATGCTCTCGCGCATCCATGGCCGAATCACCCACCGGGAACTCGACCATGTTTCGCCGCTCGCCGTTCCCGTGATGCTGGAAATCGGGCGCGAGTCAGTTTATGGCGAAGCATCCGACGAGCTTCTGGCGGAAGCAGCCGCCGAGCTCGTCAAAGAGGCGACGGGATAGGGAATAACGACGTGACGGCACGCGCGCAGGCTTTGGACCAAAATCAGGCGGCGCGCGGTTCGGAAATGACCATCGCCGGTGTCGCGATGTTTGCCGATTTCTCTGGCGCGCTGTTCTGGGAAGAACAGAGTCTCCTCGTCATCTCCGACCTCCATCTGGAAAAAGGCTCGAGCTTCGCCGCGCGCGGCGTGCTGCTGCCACCTTATGACACGGCGGCAACGCTTGGCCGCCTCGCCGCCGTCATCGCGCGGCATGATCCGCGCCGGGTGATTGCGCTCGGCGATTCCTTTCATGACCGCGAGGCGCATACGCGGCTCTCCGCCGCCGATCGCAACGCGCTGACGGCATTGCAGGCGCGGCGCGACTGGATCTGGATATCAGGCAATCACGATCCGGCCATCCCCTCTGATTTCGGCGGCGTGGTCGCCACCGAAGTTGCGATCGGGCCGATCAAGTTCCGCCACGAGCCGACCGGCGCCTTTGGTGAGATCGCCGGCCATTTGCATCCCAAGGCGCGGGTGCCGACGCGCGGCCGCACGGTGGAGCGCCGCTGCTTTGCCTGCGACGAGGAGCGGCTGGTGATGCCGTCGTTCGGCGCCTACACCGGTGGCTTAAGCATCCGCGACATCGCCTTCACCAAAATCTTCGGCGCGCCGGCCTTCATGGCCCATGTGCTCGGCGATAGCACCGTGCATTCCATCGTCGCGTCGCGGTGTTATTGAGCTATCGTGTCCCAGACGGGCGCAGCGCGTTAGCGGTGCACCGCAGAGCCGGGACCCGCGGCCACCTGGACCTCGGATCAGCAGCGCACCGTTTCATGCTGCGCTGCATCCGGGGAACGCCCGCAGTTTGAGGTCACGCCGCCTTTGCCTGCACGTTGTCGCAATACTCCGCGAGCTTGTCGGCGAGGCGCAAGGTCGCCGGGCTCGCGTCGGGGGAGGCGACGAGCGCGAGCTCGGTCTTGTCGATCGGCGAAAAGCCTTCCTTCGCCGTGAGCACGCGGTGATCGGACTGGATCGCCATCTCGGATAAAATGCTCAGCCCCATGCCCGCCGCGACGGCGGCCTGGATGCCGACAAGGCTCGACGACGTATAGGCCATGTGCCAGGCGCGGCCGGCGCTCTCCAGCGCGTGGATGGCGCGGGTGCGATAGAGACAGCCGCCGGGAAAGCCGATCAGCGGCACCGATCCGCTGCCGAGATGGCAGGGATGGCTCTTGCTCGTGACCCAATGCACGCGCTCCGGCCAGGAGGCGATGCCGCCTTTCTCGGCCGCGTCGCGCTTGAGCAGCGCAAGGTCGAGCTCGCCGCGCTCGAGTTCGCGTTTCAGGTAGAGGCTCTGGTCGGTGCGCACGTCGAGCCGGAGATTCGGATGCGAGCGCGAAAATGCCGCGAGCAATCGTGTCAGCCGATAGGCGGCGAAATCTTCAGGCAAGCCAAACCGCACCGCGCCCTCGTGACAAGGCTGCGCGACGACGTCGCGTGCTTCCTCCGCGAGGGCTAGCAGCCGGCGCGCATAGGAGAGCAGCCTCTCGCCGGGCTCCGTGAGCGTCACGTCCTTGCCGCTCCGGTTGAGCAGGGTCTGGCCGAGATCCTCCTCGAGCCTGCGAATTTGTTGGCTCACCGTCGATTGCGTGCGATGGACGCGCTCGCCGGCGCGGGTGAAGCCGCCGGCGTCGACCACCGAGACGAAACTGCGCAAAAGCTCCAGATCGAGCATTTACCGGCCCTTTCCATTCGAAAATCCACTGGCTGTAAGTTTATCATTTAATTTCCAAATGGCAACGCATCACCCTAGATCAAGGGCCGAAGGAGACTGTCCATGTCCATCGCGCCCTCACTCGCGGTTTCCGCCCCACGGTCCCGTTTGAACTGGCTGCCGCTCGAGATCGGGCTGTTCTGCCTGCTGTGGAGCTTTGCGTTCGTCGCCGGCAAGATCGGCGTCACGGATTGTCCGCCGCTGATCCTGCTCGCAGGCCGCTTTTCCCTTGCCGGCGTTCTCATCCTTGGCGCCTCCGCCTTCCGCCGCGAAGGTTGGCAACTCTCGTGGCGCGAGGTCGCGATTTTCGCGATCCTTGGTGTCGCCAACAACGCGCTCTATCTCGGCCTCGGCTATACCGGGCTGCAATCGGTCTCGGCCGGCCTCGGCGGACTGATCGTCTCGGCCAATCCGGTGTTCACGGCGGCGCTGGCCGCGCTGTTCCTCGGCGAGGTGCTGACCTGGCGCAAGGTGGTCGGGCTTCTGCTCGGCATTGCCGGCGTTGCCTTCATCGTCTGGCATCGTATGTCGGTTGGAACGGACAGCCTGCACGGCATCCTGTTCACGCTGGCGTCGCTGGCTTCCATCGTCGCCGGCACCATCCTGTTCAAGCTGTTCGCGCCCAAGGGCAGCCTCTGGATCGGCAACGGCATCCAGAATCTGGCCGCCGGCATCGTGCTGACGCCGATCGCCTTCATCTTCGCCGACACCAGCGAGATCGTGCCGAGCGTCCGGCTTGTCCTCGCTTTCGCCTTCCTGGTGCTGGGCGGATCGATCCTCGCCTACTTCCTCTGGTTTCATCTCCTGAAAGTGTGTGGTGCGACGGCCGCCAGTGCCTATCATTTCCTGATGCCGCCGCTCGGCATGCTGTTCGCCTGGCTGGTGCTCGGCGAGCACCTCTCTGTTCGCGACCTGCTCGGCATCGTGCCGGTTGCCCTCGGCATCTATCTCGTCACCCGTCCTGCTGCGTTTAAACGGAGCTCATCATGACCCTCTCCATCACCCTGATCGGCGGTCCGACCGCGCTGATCGAGATCGACGGCTTTCGTCTGTTGACCGATCCGACCTTCGACGGCCCCGGCAGCTATGAGCTCCCCCATGTGAAGCTGGAGAAGCTGGAAGGCCCCGCGATGACGGCAGAAGCGCTCGGCGAGATCGATGCGGTGCTGCTCAGCCACGATCAGCATTCGGACAATCTCGATCGTTCCGGCAAGGCGTTCCTCGCCAAGGCCAAGCGCGTGCTGACCACCGAGGCCGGCGCCAAAAGGCTTGGCGGTCATGCCGAAGGCTTTGCGCCCTGGGCCGCGACCGAGCTCACCAAGGGCGGAGCCAAGCTCACCATCACCGCAACGCCCGCGCGGCATGGCCCGGCGGGCATCGAGCCGTTGTCCGGTGACGTCATCGGCTTTGTCGTGGCGTCGAACAAGCCGGGCAGCCGGCCGATCTATGTCAGCGGCGATACCACCTGGTTTGATGGCGTCGCCGAGGTGGCCAAGCGATTCGACTGCGGCGTGGTGCTGCCGTTCGCGGGCGCCGCGCAGACGCGCGGGCCGTTTCATCTCACCATGGATACGAATGACACCATCGAAACCGCGCGCGCGTTTGCCGATGCGATGATCGTGCCGGTGCATACCGACGGCTGGGCGCATTTCCGGCAGAACGCGAAAGATTTGCGGGTGAGCTTCGACGCCCTCGGCTTCGGCAAGCGGCTGAAGCTGCTGGAGCCAGGCGTGGCGACCGAGATTACCCTATAACTGCCGCTGTCATGCCCCGCGAAAGCGGGGCATCCAGTACGCCGCGGCTTCTCGATTCAAGCCGAGGCGTCGCTGGAATACTGGATCGCCCGGTCAAGCCGGGCGATGACGGCGGAAATGAACGGCAAAAGACTACCGCGATGCGCGCTTGGTCAGCGCCGACTTTGCTGCGGGCTTGGTGGCCGCGGTGGGAGCGGGGTCCCATCCGCCTTGCGGCGTGGCGACGTTGATGGCGTCGTCGGGCTGCGGCTCGGCCGTGAACGTCTGGATCGCGAGCTTGGCGGCCGCGAGCGACTGGGCGTCGAGACGCTTGGCGATATCGTCGCGCTTGTGGCCCGCATCGGCATCGCCCTGCGCAGCCGCCAGGCTGAACCATTTGAAGGATTCGGCGAGGTTCTGCTCGACGCCAATGCCGCGGGCGTAGAGGATGCCGAGGTTGAACTGGCTATCGGCGACGCCGCGATCGGCAGCCTTGCGGAACCATTGTGCCGCGCTCTTGTAATCCGGGCCCTTGCCGCCGCCGTCGGCGTCCAGAACGGCGAGGTTATGCATCGCCTTGGCGTTGCCGCGCTCGGCGGCCTGCATGTAGTAGCGGCGGGCCGTATCGACGTCCTTCTTCACGCCCATGCCCTTTTCATAGAGCGTGCCGAGCCGGAATACCGCCGGAATGATCCCGGCCTGGGCCGCGCGGTCGTACCACTTCGCGGCTTCCTCGAGATTCGGCTGCACGCCCTTGCCTTCGGCAAAGCGCACGCCGATTTCGAAGGCCGCAGTCGGGTCGCCCTTCAGCGCGGCTGAGCGCAGGTTCGGCCCGCCGATCAAGTCGGGCAGCTGCTCGGCTTGCGGGATCTGCACCAGCGCGTTCTTGTTGCCGGTGATGGCGGCGTTCGGGATCGATCCGGTGACGTCGCTGGCGGCCGCAGGCTGCTGCGGAATCTCGACGGTCGCTGCCGTGTCGGGTGCTGCGTTGTTCAGCGATTGCTTGCCGATCGGAACGGGCGAAGTCAGCGAAGGCGCCGGCGCGGACTGATCCTGCGCGGGGCCCTTGGCGGCGGGTGGGGACGACGGCGCCTGGCCAGCGGACTTTTCCAGACCGGGAATGCGCGCGAGATCGCCGACATCCAGCAGGTTCATCGCAAGCTTGAAGGTGCCGAGCACGATCACGACCACGCTCGCGCCGACCAGGAGCGAGCGGATTCTGGTGGTGATGGGCGAGGACGGCTTTGTGCCGTCCGTTGCGCCAGCCTTGGCGGCGTCTTTGGTCTTGGCTGCTTCCTTCGCCGCCTGCTTTGCCGTCTCCTTGACCTTGGCCTTCTCGGCCTTCGTCGCCCGGCCGCCCTTGTCATTGGCGGGTTGGGCGGCGGCCGCGGCCTGAGCGGCGCGGCGGGCGGCGGCAATGAAGCTGGAGGATGAAACCGGCTCTTTCGGCGCCGACGGGATCTCGCTGATCGCATTTTCGGAAGCGGCGATGCGCTCGGTCGGCGATGCGACGCGCGCGCCCGGCCGCGTGCCGGGTTCGAGCGGATGGTCGGGGGGCAAATCGGGCGCGAGCGAAGAACGCGCCGCGGATGTCGGCACCAGGATTTCGCTGATCGCAAGCGGCGGAGGCGGCGGCGCGGCGAAGGCGGCAGCCGGCTCGGCAGCACGGAAATCGCGCGGCGCGGCGGTAAAGTGCGGCGCCTGATGTGCGGTTTGGCTCGCGGCGGGGTTGGGCAATTCCGGCCTGAGCTGCGGCGCTTGATGGGCCTGCGGCGCTTGATAGGCCTGCGGCGCTTGCGCGACGCGCGCCGACATCACCTGCGGCTCGGGTGCGGCAGGCACCGGCGCAGGGCGCACCGCGCGCAGATCACCCTCGATCATCGCGAGGCGATCGACCACATGGCCGAGCGTGGAGTGAACCGCCTCCAGCGAATCCTGGGTCTGGCGGTCGGTCTTGGACTGGCTGAAGCGGATGTCGGAAAGCTCGCGCTTGACGAGATCGATCAGCCCGTCATCGCGCGGCTCGTCGGAGCGCTGCCGGCCATTGGCGAAGGAGGCGAACGCCGCCTGCTGGCTGTCGGCAAAGGAGGACAGCGTCGCGTGCTGGCTTTCGAGATGGCGCAGGATGTCCTGCAGGCCGTCCTCGACGCGGGAGAGATTGCCGGAGCGGTTGTCGCCGGACGACGATTCAATGCGCTCGAGCAGGTAGGAAACCCGCTGCTCCAGATGCGCGAAGGCGGAAGCACCGTCATTGCCGACCTGCATGCGGTCGATGCGGTCCGACAGGGCGCGCAGCGCGCCTTCGATCTGCTCGGAATTGTCGGAAGTTTGCGGCCGTTCGCGGCTTTCGAGCGCCGAGGTCAGCGCGGCGATGCGCTGTTCCAGCGCCATAAAGGAATCGTTGCCGGCGTTCGCGCGCGAAACCTGGTCGACCTTCGCCGCCAGCGTTTGCACGTCATCGGAAAGCCGCACCAGCGCGTCGTTGGAGGCGACATTGGATACGATGTTGCGAAGCGCGGCGATCGCGCTTTCGAGCTGCTGCACCGTGCCGGGATCGTTGTTGGCGTGCAGGATCATGTCCAGCTTGGCGCCGAGATTGCGGATCGCCTCGTCGTAACCGGCAAGCTGCTCGGCCGACTTCAGCGAGCGCAGCACGTCGCGGATTTCGTTGAGCGCGTTCTCGATATTGCCGAGCACCCGCTCGTCGAGGCCGCTCTGGCGGCTGTCATCGATGCGGCGCGACAGCGAGCGGATTTCGTTCTCGATCGAATCGATCGCCCGGCGCGGCATCGCTTCGGTGATGGCGGCACGGATTTCGCTGAGCTCGCTGCGGAACGCGGCGATCGAACTCTCGATATCGGGACGCTGCAGCGCCTCGATCTGGCTGGTGATCTTGAACAGGTGCCGTTCCAGCGCCGAGAAATCCGGTCCTGGGGGAGGCGGCGGTGCCGTCACGGGCGCTATGGCGGGGGCGATCGGCGGCGCTGAGCGCTGTGGTATCGGGCGCGGCGCGGGGCCGTCGAGTTCGTTCATGCGGGCCGCGATTTCGGCGACGGCAAAGTCGAGCGAGGCGGGGTTCAGCGGCGGCGAGTTGCGGTAAGCCTGCGGCGCTTGATTGGCCTGCAGCGCTTGCGCGGCATAGACTTGGCTTGCGGTGCGCTCGACGGCCTCGGCCTGGCGCTGCTGCTTGTTCTGGCTCTGCCGTTGCGCCTGCGGATTGGAAATCTGCGACAGGCGGGCGTCGAGCCGGGAAATGGCGTCATTGAGCTGGCGCGCCACGCCTTGCTCGCGTGCGCCGTCATTGCGCGGCATCGGCTGCGAGATCCGCTCGATCTGGCGGGTGATGGAATCGAGCCGCTGGTGGATGTCGGCGACATCGCGGGCCGGTGAGGAAGCCGCAGAAGGATTCTTGAAATTGGGTGGGGTGGATTCGCCGAGGGTGGAATTGAGCCACTCGCTCAGCGACATTCCGGCACGGCGTGCGGCGGCCTCGGCCCTTTCGCGGACGGATGGATCGATGCCGTCAACACTCCACGATACACGCGAATTCATGCTTCTGTCCGGTTCCGCTCCGGCGCCCCCACCCGGCGCCTGCAGCCTCCCGCGCGTCCCGTTCTAGAGACAATCCAATTACGCGCCGGTCGTCTGCCTCAGACGTCGACTTTTTCCCTTTAGGGTAAATAACGGGTTAAGGAATTGGCGAGCCGGGCCTGAAAGTTAGCGGAAATGGAACCGCGCGGTATCGGGGTGCAATCGGCCGGTTCCAAATGCCTTAGCCGGCTTCGCTTTTGCCCTCGTCGAGTGCCACGACATTGCCGTGGCCGGCCAGGGCGGCAAGCGCCTCGATGGCTTCCTCGCACCATTCGGCGACCGCGCGCTCATGGCGCATGCCGATCTTCAGTCCGAGCAGCTTGCCCATGTCGGCCGGTGCCGCCACGCCTTGCGGAAAGCGCTTGTTGAGCAGCCGCTCATAGCGCTCGTAACGGTCGCGGTGATGCTCAAGCCGCGCCATCAGGTCGGTGCGAAGCGGCTCGATGTCGACGCAGTCGAGCGCATACATCCGCACCAACAGGTCGTCCTTGATCGAGGCCGGCACACTCGGCCGCGCCGCCCAGTGCCGGAACGCGGCCCGGCCTTCCTGAGTCAGCGTATAGACCAGCTTGTTGGGCTTGCCGGACTGCACGATCTCGCGGGCCTGGACATGGCCACGGTCGCGCAGCTTCGAGAGCTCGCGGTAGATCTGCTGGTGATCGGCCTTCCAGAAGAAGCCGATCGAGGCGTCGAACGTCTTGGCGAGCTCATAGCCCGTCATCGGGCGTTCCGTCAGGCAAGCGAGGATCGCATCGCCGAGCGCCATTGGTGCTTCTCCGGTTTGCTCGACTTTATGCATATTGACGCATATGCGTCAATATGCATATGTACGGAGCATCCCGCCGAGGAGGAGACGTCCCATGACCAAGGACATCATGACCAAGGACATGGCCTTGAAAGGGCTCGCCCAATGGTACGCCTACATGAAATCGCACGACCACAAGGCGCTCTGGGATTTGTTGCACCCCGACGCGGTGTTCGAGAGCCCGGTGGTGCACACGCCGCAGCGCGGGCGCGACATCACATTTAAGTATCTTGCGAGCGCGGAGAAGGTGCTGGGCGGAGAGGGCTTCCTTTATCGCGGCGAATGGAAGAGCGAGAACGGCGCGGTGCTCGAGTTCGAGCGCGAGATCGACGGCATCAAGATCAACGGCGTCGACATCATCACTTTCGATGCTGACGGACGGATCACCCATTTCAAGGTGATAGTGCGCCCCTTGAAGGCGATCAACCTGCTGCATCGGCTGATGGGCGAAGAACTGATGCGCCAGTCCAGTGGAAACAAACCTGCCGCACGAGAGGCGCCGCGATAATCGCTTCCCTGCAAGCCCGAAAG
>Ga0134128_10012735_pt1 | contig 10027 bp, 10 predicted proteins | sample KB31754_FD_96462 | JGI IMG/M metagenome (GOLD analysis project Ga0134128, IMG submission 96462) | Terrestrial soil microbial communities with excess Nitrogen fertilizer from Kellogg Biological Station, Michigan, USA - KB3-175-4 | ecosystem: Environmental > Terrestrial > Soil > Unclassified ...
CCGCCGCCGAAGTTGGGCACGCAGCCCAGGTGGGTGCAGACGCCGATCAGGATCAGGTACTGCGCCTTGCCGGGCTTGTGGCGCGCCTCGTCGGTCTGCGGATCGCGCAGGTCGGCGTGGTCGCCGCCGATGGCCTCTTCGATCTCCTTGGGCGTGCGGTAGCGGACGAAGAGGGGCTTGCCGCGCCACTTGACCACCACCTGCTGGCCCTCGGTGACCTTGGTCAGGTCGAACTCGATGGAGGCCAGCGCCAGGGTGTCGCCGGCCGGATTCATCTGGTCGATGAACGGCCAGGCGAGCCCGCCCACCGCGCCCACTGCGGCCACGCCCGTAACGATATGGATGAAATCCCGGCGGTTCGGGTCGTCACCCGAAGCATGCGGATCGACCGCGACGGTGTCAGACACCAACAGCTACCCTTCGTTTCGGACGCCCGCTTCCCGTGGCCGGCGTCCCGCCTTTTGGCCTGCCAGACGCTCTGGTAAGGGCCAAGTCCTTGAGGTCAAGCCCGGTGGGGCGCGTCCGACGGAGGCTCTTGCACGCCACCGCGCCAAGCCCCTCCGCGATTCGACTTCCCAGCCCCGGCTCAACCGTCGCGGATCGCTTAGAATGCGTCTGACCCTTTTTCAACCGGACATTCCGCAAAACCTTGGCGCCGCGATCCGGCTAGGCGCCTGCCTGGGCGTGGGCCTCGATGTGATCGAGCCCTGCGGCTTTCCGCTGGAGGACCGCGCGCTGCGCCGCGCAGCCCTGGATTATGCCCGGATCGCCGACGTGAAGCGACATGCGAGCTGGAGCCTTTTCCGCACGGATTCCGTAAGCTCCGGCGGCCGTCTGGTGCTGTTCACGACCCGGGCGGCCGAGCCGATCCACGCCTTCGGCTTCCGCGCCGACGATATCCTGCTGTTCGGCCGCGAGAGCGCCGGGGCGCCCCCTGAGGTGCACGCCGCAGCCGACGCGCGCGTTGTGATTCCGCTCGCCCCCGGCGCGCGTTCCCTGAACGTGGTGACCGCCGCCGCCATCGGCCTGGGCGAGGCCTTGCGGCAGACGGGCGGCTTTCCAACCGCCATGGCGACGGGCTAGCAGTCTTGGCCATGCCAGAGACCGCCGCCGCCCCGCCGTCGAACATCACGCCCGAGATCGCGGGGCGCCGCGACCACGCGCAGGCCTGGTTCGAAAGCCTGCAGCAGCGCATCGTGGCCGAGCTCGAACGGCTGGAGGACGAGGCGCCGGCCGAGCTCTATCCCGATCCGCCCAATTCCGGGTCGTTCGGCCGCTTCGAACTCAAACCCTGGACGCGCGAGACCGGCGTCGGCGGCGGCATAGGCGGCTTCTTCAAGGGCCGGCTGTTCGAGAAGGCGGGCGTACACACCTCCGCGGCCACGGCCCGCTTCTCGCCCGAGATGGCCGCCACCATGCCGGGAACGGAGACGGACGCTTCGTACGTCTCGGCCTCGATCAGCCTGATCGTCCATCCGCGCTCGCCGCGCGCGCCCACCGTGCACATGAACACCCGCTTCCTGTCGACGGCCGTCAGCTGGTTCGGCGGCGGCGCCGACCTGACCCCGATGGTGGACGAGCAGCGCAGCCAGGAGGCCGATGACGCCAAGCTCTTCCACGCGGCCATGCAGGGCGCCTGCGACGCTTTCGACCCGGCCTGGTATGCGAAGTACCGGGCCTGGTGCGACGAATACTTCTACCTTCCGCACCGCGGCGAGACGCGCGGCGTCGGCGGCATCTTCTACGACCGCCACGACAGCGGCGACTTCGAGCGCGACTTCGCCTTCACCCGCGCGGTCGGCGAGGCGTTCCTGGATGTCTATCCGAAGATCGTCCGCCACCGCATGAACGAGCCGTGGACCGACGACGACCGCATGGAGCAGCTGGTCCGCCGCGGCCGCTACGTCGAGTTCAACCTGCTCTACGACCGCGGCACCATGTTCGGCCTCAGGGCCGGCGGCAACATCGAGACCATCCTGTCGTCGATGCCTCCGCTGGCGGCATGGGCGTGACGCCTCCCTAGGCGCCCGCGAGCAGCGCCAGCAGGCCCACGCCCTCGGTGGCGGCCTGCACCGAAAGGCCCAGGGCCAGCGCCGCCGTGGCGCTGGCGGCGACGATGATCAGTTTCCATTTCAGCATGGCGGGGTCCCGAGCTTTCGCCCTGAACACGCTGGCGCGGGCTTATGTTGCCTGGGCGATGAAATTCGCGATCCAGCGGCCGACGAGGGCGCGGTCGTCCGGCGCCTCGTAGCTCCTCACCGCCGCGTCGGCCTGGTCAGGGGTCAGCGGCCCGTCGCGGCGGGTCTCGATCAGCGCGGTGGCGTAGCGCGGATCGAACTCCGGATGCGGCTGCATGGAGATCGCCCGCTCGCCTGGCCAGGAGAGGCCGGCATAGGGCGTGAAGTCGCTGGCCGCCCACACCTCGGCTCCCGGCGGCTTGTCCACCACCTGGTCCTGGTGCGAGGCGGGCAGGCGAATGGTCGCGGGCGGATCGCCCATCCAGGGCTCCTTACGGACCACGCGGTAGGCGTTCTCGCCGACGCCCCAGCCCTTGGGCGACTTGATCACCTTGCCGCCGAACGCCTGGGCCATGATCTGGTGGCCGAGGCAGACCCCGACCAACGCCGCCTTCCCTTTGGCCGCGCGCAGGAAGTCCTCGAACGCGGCGATCCAGGGCAGCGGGTCGTAAGCGCCGGCCGCTCCGCCGGTGATGAGATAGGCGTCGCAGGCCGTCGGCGTCTTCGGCAGCTCGCCCTCGTCGACGGCATAGGTCCGCCAAGCATAGGCGTCCGGCCCCAGCAGCTGCTCGAACATCTGCGGATAGGTCCCGAACTCGGGAATGCAGGCCCGCGGGGGCCGGCCGGTCTTCAGGACGCCGATCCGCGTCTTCGCCATCTCAGTACGCCATCCCTTGCGCCACGGCCTTCAGCTTCTCGACCGCCGAGAGCTTGTCGTCGAGAAAGTCGTGGTCGACCCACCAGTCCTCCACCTCGCGCAGCACCTGGCCGACCATCGGGCCCTTGGGCACGCCGGCGGCCATCACGTCCGCGCCGGTGAGCGGGAAGGCCGGCGCCGTCCAGCTGTCGGCGAGCGCGATCATGCCCCGCCATTGCGGCGTCGACGCGGTGCCGGCCGCGCGCGCCCAGGCGAGCTTGGCGCGGTCGCGGAACACCGCCCCGCCCGCCCGATAGACGGCGCGGCGAATCTCGCGCGGGCTCATCCAGCTCTTCAGCTCGGGCGTGGGCGCGAGCGCCGCGGCCAGGCGGTCGCGCTCGGCGTTGGAGAGCCGCAGCCGCTCGGCGAACTGGACAGCGCCGGCCGGGTCGTCGGGCAGCAGGGCCGCCAGCCGCAGGACCGCATCGGTCTCGAACAGCTGGTCGGCCTCGATCGCCGCCAGGCCCTCGAACCGCGCCAGGTCGATGGGCGCCGGCAGCACTTCGCCCAGGATGCCGGTGCGCGCCATCAGCGCCACGCTCTGGCGCGGATCGTCGGCCGCCAGCAGCTTGACGAGTTCCTTGGAGACCCGCTCAGCGGAGAGCGTCGCCAGCCGCCCCCGGGCGTCCTCGCAGGCGGCCAGCGCGGCGGCGTCGGGCGGGCCCGAGCCGTACCAGGCGAAGAAACGGAAGAACCGCAGGATGCGCAGGTAATCCTCGGCGATCCGCTCACTGGCCTCTCCCACGAAGACGATGCGCCCGGCCCGCGCATCGGCGACGCCGTGGCCGGTCGGGTCGAAGAGCGTCCCGTCGCGGTGCGCATAGAGGCTGTTCAGCGTGAAGTCGCGGCGCCGGGCGTCCTCGTCCCAGTCGGTGGTGAAGGCGACCACCGCATGGCGGCCGTCCGTGGCCACGTCGCGGCGCAGGGTGGTGATCTCGAACGGCTGGCCCTGGCTCACCGCCGTGACCGTGCCGTGACCCACGCCGGTCGGCACGGCCTTCAGCTTCGCTGCCTGCAACGCCTGCGTCACCTCATCCGGCGTCAGGCGGGTGGCGATGTCGATGTCGCCCACCGGACGGCCGATCAGGGTGTTGCGCACGCAGCCGCCGACGAAGCGCGCGCAGTCGGCGCCGCCGGCGGCTTCCAGGGCCTCCAGCACGGCCGCCGTCGCCGGCTGCGTCATCCACGGGCGCTGGCCGATCGTCTCGCTCATGCGACGCTCGCCCCATAGAGCCGGTCGTAGAGGGCGCGCAGCATGCCCGCCGTCGCGCCCCAGATGAAGCGGTCCTCGTGGGTGTAGGCGTAGAATCGCCGCATCTCGCCGGAGGGCAGCTGGCGCTCGTGTTCTTCCACGTTGGCGGGGTCCATCAGGAAGCCGAACGGCGTCTCGAAGACGTCGGCCACCTCGTGCGGGTTGGCCTCGATGGAAAAGCCCGGCTGCACGAAGCCCACCACCGGGGTGATCAGGTAGCCGGTGCCCGTGCGATAGGGCGTGGAGAGACCCGCGAGCGAGACGAACCGCGGGTGGAGGCCGATCTCCTCCTCGGCTTCGCGCAGCGCCGCGGCCCAGGCCGTCTCGCCAGGGTCTCGGCGGCCGCCCGGGAACGCCACCTGACCGGTGTGCTGCCTCAGCGTGTCGGCCCGCCGGGTCAGCAGCACCGAGAGCCCTTCGTCGCGCTCCACCAGGCCCACCAGCACAGCGGCCGGCGTCGGCGGCCCGTCGATCGCGCCCTGCCAGCCCCCGGGCGTCAGATCGAAGTCGGAGCGCAGCGGCCCGCCATCCGCCGGCGGGCGGTCGTCCAGAGGGTCCAGCCGCGCGGCGATCCAGCGGCGCAGCTCGGGCGCAGGGACGGGCGCGTTCACGAAGGCGCCGCGCCCAGCTCGAACCAGGCGCCGTCGGATGAGACGCCCAGCACGGGGCCGTGCTCGCTGGCCCGCGTCTCGGCGATCTCCACAAGCTCGTAGAACACCGGGCGGCTGATCAGCGCCTCCAGCCCGCGCCGCACGTGCAGGTAGGGCCGAGGCTCGCCGTCAGCGCCGGTCTCGACCCGGATCGCGTTTTCCGGCCCCGCCACGACCTCGTCGCCCACGTTGGTCAGGAACTTCAGCGCCTCGCCCCCGTCCTCGCTCTTGGCGCGGTCCACTCGCACGGCCACGAACGGCGCGTCCTCGACGGTGATCCGCATCTTCTCGACAGGGGTCACGAGATAGATGCCGTCGTCATCCTTGCGCAGCACGGTGGAGAACAGCCGCACCAGCGCCTCGCGTCCGATCCGCCCACCTTCGTGGATCCACGCGCCGTCTTTCCGGATGACGATGTCGATCTCGCCGCAATGCGCCGGATTCCATAGGTGCACCGGCGGCAGCCCACGGCCCGGCGCCTGCTTCGCGGCCGCCATCACCCCATCCAAGCCGGCTTTGCTGTCCGCCATGGGCCGAAGGTAAGCAGGGTCGCTCCTGCCCTCAAGGCGGCGTGACCGTCCCCGACAGCGGACCGGCGCCGGCCGCCAGCTCGCGCACCAGCACGCGCCGCGGGTCCACCGGCCCCGGCATCTCGACGTCCCGGCCGAGCGCATTGGAGAACCCCACCCGGCCGAAGTAGGGTTCGTCGCCGACCAGCAGCACGTGGGTCTCGCCGGCGGCGGCGGCCTGCTCGCAGGCGCGCGCGATCAGCCGGCGCCCGAAGCCGGCGTTGCGCTCGCCATGCTCAACGGCGAAGGGGCCCAGGAACGCCACGGGCTGGCCGCCCACGCGCACCCGCCACATCCGCGCGCATCCCAGGATGCGCCCGCCCGACCAGGCGATCGCGGTGAGCTCCGGGGCGAAGGCCGCGAACTCGCGCACGCGCTCGGAGGCCTTTGCGACATGGCCGGGCCCGAACGCCCGCCTGATCAGCGCGTCCACCGCCGGCCCGTCCTGCGGCCGCTCGGGGGCAAAGGTGAGCGCCGGCTCCGGCGCGGGCGATGCAGACATGGATTTTGCGGACTCGACCAGGAACGACGGGTTCCGGATGCTCCGGCATCCGGCGGCGGATCAGCAGGCGCCAAGGCCGCGCCCGGTTCGTCGAAGGCGTCGCATGGGCTGCGCCCCATCTCCGGTGGTCGAGGGGCGCGCACATAGGGCGTAAGCACCGAGGCGTCAATCGCGACGGCGCGGCGCGGCGAAACGTGTCCCAACCGTTGCAAGCCCGAAAGACGCAGGGCAGGTTCCGCGTCCCCATGGCCGAGACGCCTACGCCCCTCACGCCACCATCCGGCAAGCCGCTCTCAGCGGGGGCGCTGCTGGGCGAGCGCGACTACGTCTTCTTCTGGATCTCGCGTTGGACCGCCAGCTTCGCCGCCCAGATCCAGAGCGTGGCTATGGGCTGGCAGCTCTATGGACTCGCCCGGCTGGCCGGAAAGTCGGTCGAGGAGAGCGCCTTCGTCGTCGGCATGCTGGGCGCGGCCTCCTTCCTGCCGGTGTTCCTGCTGGCCCTGACCGCGGGCGAGGTGGCCGACCGTCACGACCGCAAGAAGGTGCTGCTGATCTGCTTCGCCGGCGAGACCCTGTCGGTGCTGGTCCTGGCGCTGGCCGCCTGGCAGGGCTGGGCCTCGATCCCCTTGCTGCTCGGGGTGGGCTTCGTGTTCGGGGCGTTCCGCGCCTTCTTCGCGCCGGCCAGCACGGCGCTGGGACCCATGCTGGTGCCGCGCACCCTGCTGCCGCGCGCCATCGCCTGGAACTCGCTGGCCTGGCAGACCGCCTCGATCCTGGGCCCCGCGGCGGGCGGCTTCCTGGTGCGGGCGACCAGCGCGCAGGCTTATTTCACCGCGTTGGCCCTCTATGTCGTCTCGGCCATCACCATCCTGGCGATCCGCAGGAGCGGCCAGCCGGTGGTCAACCCGGGCTCGCGATGGCAGCTGATGAAGGAGGGCCTGGCCTACGTCTGGCGCCAGAAGGTCGTGCTGGGCGCCATATCGCTCGACCTTTTCGCCGTGCTGCTGGGCGGCGTCACCTCGCTTCTGCCCAGCTTCGCGCGCGACATGCTGCACATAGGGCCGACCGGCTTCGGCATCCTGCGGGCGGGCCCTGCGATCGGGGCGACGCTGGTGGCGCTGGGCCTGGCCGCCCGGCCCATCCACCGCCACGCCGGGCCCTACATGCTGGGCGGCGTGGCCGTCTACGGCCTTGCCACCTGCGTCTTCGCCGAGTCGCGGGCGCTGTGGCTCTCGGTGGCGGCCCTGGCGGTGCTGGGCGGGGCCGACGCGATCAGCGTCTATGTGCGCCAGACTCTGGTCCAGCTGGTCACGCCCGACCCCATGCGGGGCCGGGTCGCGGCCGTCTCCTCGGTGTTCATCGGCGCCTCCAACGAGCTCGGCGAGTTCGAGAGCGGCGTGGTCGCCCGCTTCCTGGGCCCGATCGGCGCGGCGCTGTTCGGCGGGGTGGGCGCCATCGTCGTCGTGGCGCTCTGGTCAGGCTTTTTTCCCGCCTTGCGCAAGGCCGACCGGCTCGAATAACTGTCGCCGGATTTCATTAGAGCGATTGGCCGCAAGGAGGCGCACATGGGCGTTTTGGATGGAAAGGTCGTCCTGGTCACGGGCGGCGGCAACGGCATCGGGCGCGATTGCGCGCTGATCGCGGCGCGTGAGGGCGCCAAGGTGGTGGTCAACGACCTGGGCGGCGGCCTGAAGGGCGAGGACGAAGGCTCCGCCGGTCCGGCCGAAGCGGTGGCCGCCGAGATCCGCGCGGCCGGCGGCGAGGCGGTCTCCAACTCCGACAGCGTCACCAGCCTGGACGCCTGCTACGGCATGCTCGAGCAGGCGAAGAAGGCGTTCGGCGGCCTGCACGCGGTGATCAATCCGGCCGGCATCCTGCGCGACGTGATGTTCCACAAGATGAGCGAGGCGGAGTGGGACGCGGTGATCGCGGTGCACATGAAGGGCTCGTTCAACGTCTGCCGGGCCACCATCGAGCACTTCCGCGACCAGAACGACGGCGCCTACATGCTGTTCACCTCGACCTCGGGGTTGTTCGGCAACATCGGCCAGGCCAACTACGGCGCGGCCAAGATGGGCATCGCGGGCCTCAGCCGGATCGTCGCGATGGAGGGCGCGCGCAACAACGTGCGTTCCAACTGCATCGCCCCGGTCGCGTGGACCCGCATGACCCAGTCGGTGCCGATCAAGGACGAGGCGGCCGCCGCGCGGCGCAAGGTGATGGCCGAGCGCATCCGCCCCGACCAGCCGGCCCGCTTCTCCGTCGCCCTGGTGGCGCCCGCCGCGGCCAACGTCTCCGGACAGATCTTCGGCGTCTCGGGCGAGAACATCATGCTGTACTCGCAGCCGCGCCCGATCGAGACCTGCTCGCGGCCGGAAGGCGAGGCCTGGACGGTGGACACCATCCTCAGCGAAGCCGTTCCGAAGATGGCCCCCAAGTTCTTCGACCTGAACCGCGCGCCGATGGCCGGCGCGCAGCAGAACCAGCAGCAGGCGCAGAAGCAGCCGGCCTGATCCCACGGCTATCCCGGAACGGCGCGCGAGCGGCGTGTCCGGGACCCATAGACTCCGTGTTGCAGGAAGGGGCTCGGCGGCGACGCCGGGCTCTTTTCGTGAGCGTTAGGGTTTCTTCGTCGGCGCCGCGGGCTTCGGCGGCGGGGGCGCGGGAACCGGCTGGATGAGCGAGACGTCGGTCACGTCGTCATCCTCGGATGCAAGGACCCCGTCCCGTCCGCAGATGCGGAACGGCCTCTGCAGTTCGAACCGCCGGCCGCCGATGATGATGTCGTCGTGCGGCGGCGCGGGCGTGGCGCGCACATCGCCTTTCCGGATCGCCTCCAGCTCGCCGGCGCAGAATGGCCCGCCCAGGGTTCCAACCATTCGCCAGCGACCGCCGCTCTGCCCATAGGCGGTGGCGTTGTAGGTCCGGATGACGATCACCTCCGCCCCCGGCTCGCCGTCCACGTCGGCGACCAGCACCGGGCAGGGTTGCGCCGACTGGCAGCCGTTCGCCGGATCCTGCGAGCCGGACCCGCCCTGGTCGACGAACCCGGCGGGGCGCGCGCTTCCCGGCAACGGCCGCAACCGACGAGCCCGCTCCTCGGCGCCGATTACGACGGCCGGCTCCCAGGGCGTCTTTGCCGCCAGCGCGCGCTTGGCCATCGCGGCGATCTCGGCCGTCTTCCCGCCGCCGGTTCGCGCCGCGAGCCGCTTCAGCTCACCCCGCCCCCACCGACCGGCGTGGAAGCGCAGGAAGGCGAAGTCGAACTTCGCCGGCACGACCGCGCCGGACTCGAGCCGGCCCACCTGACTGGAGACCGAAATCCGCACTGGGTCCACGAGCGGCGAGAACAGCGCCAGCAGCAATACGACGATCACCTGCGCGGTCAGCCAGTTGGCGGTCTCGAGCGGCGCCATCCAGCGGCCCTTGGCGATCGCAGCCCGGGCGTATCCCGCCGCATAACAGGCGGCCACCGTCAGGCACGCGGCGAAATAGATGCGCCTAGGCGTCACCCCATGCTGGCCAATCCGCAGCGCCAAGCCGGCGATCGCCACACCGACCAGCGGGACGAGGGCCAGGGCGGCGATGCGGGCGAACCACTTTAGCGCCGCCGGCGGTTGGCCGTCACGCTCGCCTTCCTGGTAGGTGGCGTTCAGCAGGATGATGAGCGCCGCACACACCGCGAGCATCGTCCCGCTCGACGACCCCGCAGCCCGCACCGCGCCGATCCCCGTGAACGGCAGCGCGATGAGGAAGCCCACCGAGATCACCGTCATCACGGTGAGCAGCCACGAGAGCAGCGTCAGCAACAGCGTGCGCGCGCCCCGCACCAAGGTCACACGGACATCCGTCAAGTGGATCGCGAGGGCGAAGAAGGTAGTCGTCGCGGGATAGGCGAACCAATCCTTCTGGATCAGCTCCTGCAGGAACGTGAGCCCGATCAGCTTGAAGAGCGACGCGCCGAGCCAGAGCAGCAACCAGAGGACACCCACAAACAGGGCCGAGAGCGCGAGCCGCACGGCGTCCATCCAGCCCTCATCGAAGTAGCGCAGGTAGGACGCGCGCCATCGCCGTTCGGCGTCCGCCGGCACGATCAGGTGGTGCAGGATGTAGAGGGCCG
>Ga0134128_10012738_pt1 | contig 10025 bp, 11 predicted proteins | sample KB31754_FD_96462 | JGI IMG/M metagenome (GOLD analysis project Ga0134128, IMG submission 96462) | Terrestrial soil microbial communities with excess Nitrogen fertilizer from Kellogg Biological Station, Michigan, USA - KB3-175-4 | ecosystem: Environmental > Terrestrial > Soil > Unclassified ...
GTAGACGAGGTCGAGCAGCGTGTCATTGACCGCCTGGCGCAGCTGGGGCATCTCGGCCCGCGGCAGGACGCGCTCGGTTTCGGCCGTGACCGGCGTGAGGACCAGCAGGTCCAGGCGGGCCAGGGCGGACCGCAGAGCCGCTGGGTCGGCCTCATCCTCGAGGTCAGCACCCTGCGCAGCGAGGTACGCCAGGAAGTCCACGGGCGTGCGATCGAACACCACGCTGGCACCGGATGAGCTCAGTATGCGCATGGACTGCTGGAGCTGGGCCCGGTAGTCCTCCAGCGACGGGGGGAAGCCGACGTCGTAGCCCACTTCCTCCAGCAGGACGTAAGGCTCGTCGGCGGGCACGTGACCGGGCAACTGTGCGCACAGCTCCCCGACCAGCGTCGTCTTCCCGGTTCCGTGCGGCCCGGACACCCCAATGCGCATCTGCGTCTCCTGTACTCACCCGCTGGGCAGCAGCCTGGCACAGCTGCCTGCCGTTCGCCCGGGCCGTGGCAGCCTGCTGACAACTACCACGAATATGCTTGCAGCCGGATACAAGCCGCCGTATACTCGTGCACGGATATACGGCAACGGGCACGAAGGCTCAAGCCTGTCAGCGAGCACGAAGGTGGTGAACAGGCGATGGCAACCAAGCGGCGCAAGGTATCCAACCCGCTGGCGCTCGCCGTGCTGGCCACCCTGCGGCAGGGCCCGATGCACCCCTACGAGATGGCGACCACCATGCGGTCGCAGGGGAAAGAGCGGAGCATCAAGCTGAACTTCGGCTCGCTCTACACGGTGGTGGACAACCTGGCCAAGCACGGGTTCATCGAGGCCGTGGAGGCCAGCCGGGAGGGGCGGCGGCCCGAGCGCACGACCTACCGGCTGACCGGGGCCGGGCGGGCCGAACTGGAGGACTGGCTGGCCGAACTGCTCGGCACGCCGGTCAAGGAATACCCCCAGTTCGAGGCGGCCCTGTCGGAGATGGCGGTGCTGATGCCCGAACGGGTGCTCGAACTGCTCCGCCACCGCGCGGCCGCCCTGGAGCAGGCCATCGCCGGCGCCCGCGCCGAAGTGGCCGAGTTCCCGTGGCTGCCCCGGCTGTTCCTGATCGAGACCGAGTACCACCTGGCCATGCAGGAAGCCGAGCTGGCCTGGGTCCGCGGCCTCGTGGCCGAGCTTGACGACGGCTCGTTCCCTGACCTGGCCGCCTGGGGCCACTGGGTGAAGACCGGTGAGCTGACTGCTGACCTGGATCCCCGGCTGGCCACGGCGATAGCAGAAAGCGCACCCGGCGCCAGCCCGGCCACCGGCGTGGGAGAGGAGCCGCTGAACTGACCTACCGGCGCGAGCCGGCCCCCGGCCAGGTGCGGCAACACCCAACCAGGGGCCGTGATCCTCGAACCGATCCCGCGGCAACGAGATCCGGACGAGTTGTAGCAGCTCAAGGATACTCGGTGTGTTCGCCGTGGACCGGTTCGGCAACCGACCAGGCACGGAGGAACACCCACATGAGTATCCAGGCGACGGAAGCGGGCACCGCCCGCTCCGCCCCGGCCTCGGCTTTCGCGATCGAGGCAACTGACCTCATCAAGACCTACCCCAAGGGCGTCCGCGCACTCAGCCAGCTCAGCTTCGCGGTGCCGGCCGGCACGATCTTCGGCCTGCTCGGCCCCAACGGAGCGGGCAAGTCCACCACCGTCAAGATCCTCACCACGCTGGCTCAGGCCGACTCGGGCACCGCCACCGTGGCCGGCCTGGATGTGCGCACCGAGCCCGGCCGGGTGCGCAGCATCATCGGTGTGGTGGCCCAGCGCTCCGGCGCCGACCCCACCGCCACCGGCCGGGAGAACCTGCTGCTGTCCGGCCGGATCCAGGGCCTGCGCGGCCGCGGCCTGGCCCACCGGGCCGACGAGCTGCTCAGCCGGTTCAGCCTGGCCGGCGCGGCCGGGCGGATGGTCCGCACCTACTCGGGCGGCATGCAGCGGCGGCTGGATGTGGCCATGGGCCTGATCAACCGGCCCCGGGTGCTGTTCCTGGACGAGCCCACGGCCGGCCTCGACCCCGAGTCCCGCTCCGCGATGTGGGACGAGATCGCCCGGCTGGCCCAGGGTGAAGGCCTGACCATCCTGCTGACCACGCACTACCTGGAGGAGGCCGACCGGCTGGCCGCCAGGCTGGCCATCGTGGACCGTGGCCGGGTGGTGACCGAGGGAACCCCGGATGAGCTCAAGGCCCAGCTGCGCGGGGACACCGTGCTCGTCGAGCTGGCCGCGCGCGGCGACCCGGGCCGCCTCGACACCATCCTCAGCCAGGTTCCGGGGGTGCGGGAGACCCGCGTCACCGGCACCCAGCTGAGCGCGCGCGCGGATGACGGGGCCACCGCGGTGCCCGCCCTGCTGGCCGCGCTGGAGCGGGCCGGGATCGCGGTGCACGGCGTGACCGCGGCCCGCCCCACGCTCGACGACGTGTACCTGCGGTACGCCGGGCGCCGCTTCGCCGAGGCCGAGGAACCCGCCCCGGCCACCAGCCAGCCGGCCGGCCAGCCCGGCCCCAGCCAGTCAGGAGGATCGCGATGAGCACCATCGCCGCACACACCACCTGGATGACCCAGCGCCAGCTGAAGGCGCTGGTCCGCCAGCCGGCCTACCTGGCCATCCAGATCATCCAGCCCGCCATCTGGCTGTTCCTGTTCGGCTCGCTGTTCCGCAAGGTGGCCGAGCTGCCCGGGTTCGGCGCCCCGTCCTACCTGGACTACCTGGTGCCCGGGGTGGTCGTGATGAGCGCCCTGTCCACCAGCATGTGGAGCGGCATGGGCGTACTGGAGGAGATCGACCGGGGCGTCATGGACCGCTTCCTGGTGCTGCCGCTGCGCCGCTCGGCGATCATCAACGCGTCGGTGGTCATGCAGGCCATCACCACCACGATCCAGTCGGTGATCATCGTGCTGCTCGGCTGGGCGGCGGGCGCGCACTACCCGGGCGGGCTGGCCGGTGTCATCGTGCTGCTGGCCACGTCCGTGCTGGTCGCGGTGGTGTTCAGCGCGCTGTCCAACACGATCGGGATGCTGGCCCGGCAGCGCGAGACGATCATTGGCCTCAGCGTGTTCCTGCTGCTGCCATTGACCTTCCTGTCCACGGCGTTCATGGCCAAGAACCTGATGCCGCACTGGATGCAGATCGTCGCCGACTGCAACCCGGTCAACTGGGCCCTGGAAGCGGGCCGGGCCGCGATGAGCGCCGGCCCGGACTGGAGCCGGGTGCTGGCCCAGGGCGGCGGGCTGCTCGCGCTGGCCGTCGCGGTCACCGCGCTGTCCGTGCTGACCTTCCGCGCCTACCAGAAATCCGTCTAGCTACCCCGGTGCCAGCGGGGCCCAGGCCCCGCTGGCACCACCAGCATCACAGCCCGCCCACCCACAGTCGTGATCATGAGATTGGGGCGAATAGATTCGCCCCTAAGTCATGATCACAAACCAGGGCCGGCGGGAAGCACCCCGGCTGCCGCGGGGTCCCCGGAGAAGCGCGATCTGGCCGCCCGTCAGCCGGCCAGGTCGCGCACCTGCTCGATGAGCCGGACCCGCTCGGCGTGGGTACCGGCCAGCGGGGTGACCTGGAGCGTGTTGACCCCGGACTCCTTCATCGCCGCTACCCGCTCCGCGACCAGGCTTTCCGGCCCGATCAGCGACGTGCCTTCGAGCAGCGCAGCGGGCACCAGCGCGGCCGCCTCGTCCTTCCGCCCGGCCAGGTAGGCGTCCTGGATCCGGGCCGCCTCGTCCGCGTAGCCGAACCGGACCGCGAGCTCGTAGTAGAAGTTGTGCCCGCGGTCGCGGTGCGGGCCCATCCCGCCGATGTACAGGGCGAAGACCGGGCGGGCCAGGTCGAGGTAGCCGCCCACATCCGGGCCGATAGCCAGCGGGGCCGACGCCACCACGTCCAGCGGGCCCAGCGCCGGGTCACGGCGGGCCCGCCCGGCGGCCAGTGGCTCGGCCCAGGCGATGGCCGCCTTCTCCGGGTAGTAGAAGATCGGCTGCCAGCCCTCGGCCAGTTCCGCGGCCAGCGCCACGTTCTTCGGGCCGAGCGCGGCGACGATGATCGGGATGCGCTCCCGCACCGGGTAGTTGATCAGCTTGAGCGGCTTGCCCAGCCCGGTGCCCTCGCCCGGCGGCAGCGGGACCGTGTAGTACTTGCCGTGGTAGTCGAGCCGCTCCCGGCGCCACACCATCCGGCAGATCTCGATCAGCTCCCGGGTCCGGCCGACCGGGGCGTCGTAGGGCACCCCGTGCCAGCCCTCGATCACCTGCGGGCCGGACGCCCCGATGCCGAGCGTGAACCGGCCGTTGGACACGTAGTCCAGCCCGGCCGCGGTCATCGCGGTCAGCGCCGGGGTCCGCGAGTACAGCTGGAAGATGCCCGAGGCGATGTCCAGCCGCTCGGTCCGGGCGGCGATGAACCCGAGCTGGCTCACCGCATCGAAGCTGTAGGCCTCGGGGACGGACACGAGGTCCAGGCCGGCCCGCTCGAAGTCGGCCAGCTCGGCCACGGTCTCGGCGAACCCGCCAGCGTAGTTGAGGTGCATCCCGATGCGCATACCCAGGCCTTTCGCGAGGCAGCCGCGGGCCGAATTTCGTTCGGCTCACGTGGTCCTGAGGGTAGCGGGCGGCCACCGCGGCGCAGGCCTCAGCCCGGGACGGTCTCCTCGCCCGCCGCCTGCCGGACCGCGATCAGCTCGGCCACGGCCTGCAGTGCGAGCTGGTAGGACATCAGGCCGAAACCGGCGATGGTGCCGTCTGCCACCCCCGCCACCACCGAGGTGTGCCGGAACTCCTCGCGGGCGGCCGGGTTGGACAGGTGCACCTCGATAAGCGGCGCGGTGCGCATGGCCAGCGCGTCGCGCAGCGCGTAGGAGTAGTGGGTGAACGCGGCCGGGTTGAGCACCACCGGCATCCGCGCGTCGGCCGCCTCGTGCACCCAGCCGATCAGCTCGGCCTCGTCGTCGGTCTGCCTGACCTCCACGTGCAGGTCCAGCGTCCGCCCGGTCATCCGGCAGGCCTCGGCCAGGTCGTCGAAGGTCTGTGTGCCGTATACGTCCGGCTCCCGCGCGCCCAGCCGCCCGAGGTTGGGCCCATTCAGCACGAGCACCTGCTTCATCGCCTGCTCACCTCCTGGTAGGCGCTGCTCAGCAGCGGGTCCGGCGGGCTGACCACGACGGGCTCCGCGAGGCCGTCCAGCAGGACCATCCGGAGCGTGGCGCCCCGGGCCTTCTTGTCCACCGTCATCGCGTCCCGCAGCTCGCGCCAGATACCGGGCTGGTAGGCGGTGGGCAGCCCGGCCGCCTTCAGCACCCGGCGGTGCCGCCGGGCGGTGACCGGGTCCAGCCGGCCCATCAGCCGGGCCACCTCGGCCGCGTACACCATGCCGATGGCGACCGCCTCGCCGTGCCGGATCTGGTAGCCCTCGACCCGCTCGATCGCGTGCCCGAGCGTGTGCCCGTAGTTGAGGATCTCCCGGCGCCCGGACTCCCGCAGGTCGGCGGAGACCACCGCGGCCTTCATCCGCACCGCGCGTTCCACCAGCTCGCGCGCGTGCTGGCCATGCGGGACCACCGCGCCCTCCGGGTCGGCCTCGATCAGCTCGAGGATCACCGGGTCGGCGATGAACCCGGCCTTGATCACCTCGGCCAGGCCGCTGACGTACTCGGCGCTGGGCAGCGTTTCCAGCACGGCCAGGTCGGCCAGCACCCCGGCGGGCGGGTGGAACGCGCCGACCAGGTTCTTCCCCTCCGGGATGTCCACCGCGGTCTTGCCGCCGACGGCCGCATCGGTCATGGCCAGCAGCGTGGTGGGTACCAGCACCACCCGCACCCCGCGCAGCCAGGTGGCCGCGACAAACCCGGCCAGGTCGGTGGTGGCGCCGCCACCGACCCCCACGATCGCGTCGCTGCGGGTGATCCGGCCGGCCGCCAGCTGGGACCACAGGGCCGCGGCCACCCCGATGTCCTTGGCCGCCTCACCGGCGGGCACCTCGGCCGGGTGCACCTGGTACCCGGCGTCGCTGAGGGCACGGATGACCGGGCCGCTGATCTCGTCCAGGCCCTTCGGCGCGATCACCATCACGGTGGCCGCCCGCGGGCCGATCAGCGGCGGCAGTTCGCCCAGTATCCCGGTGCCCACGACGACGTCATACGGATGCTCACCGCCGACCGGGATCCGGGTGACGGTCACGGCCGGGGGCCGGCGCTCGGGCCGGGCTCCAGCATCGCGGCGATCTCCTCGGCGATGTGCTTGGGCTCCCGGTCATCGGTGGGCACCGTACGCCAGGCCAGTCCGGCGTAGATCGGCAGCCGCTCGTCCAGCAGGACCTTCATCCGGGCCCGCGGGTTACCGAACAGCAGCGGGCGCGGTGCGTCGAGCCCGGTCCGGTGCACGGCCGCGGCAAAACCAGTCTCCAGGTAGATGACCCGCTGCCCGGCCAGCAGGCGACGGGTACCAGGGTCGAGGATCGCGCCGCCGCCCAGCGCGAGCACCCCGGGGTGCCCGGCGATCAGCCGCGCGGCGGTGGCCCCTTCCAGCGCGCGGAACGCCTCCTCGCCGTCCTCCACGAAGATGTCGCCGACCGGCTTGCCCGCGGCTTCCTCGATGACCGTGTCGGCGTCCAGGAAGCTGACCCCGAGCATGGCGGCGACGAGCGCACCGACCGTGGACTTGCCTGCCCCGGGCGGCCCAATGAAGATCGCGGCCGGGCCGGCCGGTGGCGCGGTTTCCGGTGTGCTCACGTAATCACCAGCGAGTCCAGGTAGCCGCGCAGGTTGCGGCGGGCCTCGGCGACCGAGTCGCCGCCGAACTTCTCGGCCGCCGCGTCCGCCAGCACCAGCGCGACCATGGCCTCGGCCACCACGCCGGCCGCGGGCACCGCGGTGACGTCGCTGCGCTGGTTGATGGCCTTGGCCGGCTCGCCGGTGGCCACGTCCACGGTGGCCAGCGCTCGGGGCACCGTGGAGATGGGCTTCATCGCCGCGCGTACCCGCAGCACCTCACCCGTGCTCATGCCGCCCTCGATCCCGCCTGCCCGGTTGGTCCGCCGCCGGACGCTGCCGCCCGCCGGCTCGATCTCGTCGTGGGCCTGTGACCCCCGGCGCCGGGCCGTGGTGAACCCGTCACCGACCTCGACGCCCTTGATGGCCTGAATGCTCATCAGCGCGGCCGCCAGCCGCCCGTCGAGCCGCCGGTCCCAGTGCACGTGGCTGCCCAGCCCCGGTGGCAGGCCGTAACCGAGCACCTCGACCACTCCCCCGAGCGTATCGCCGTCCTTCCGGGCCGCGTCGATTTCCTCGCACATCGCCGCGCTGGCCCGCGCGTCCAGGCAGCGCACCGGGTCCGCGTCTATCCGCGCCTGGTCCGCGGGCTTCGGCAGCGCACCGGCGGGCACGCTGACCGGCCCGATCGCCACCACGTGAGAGACAACTTCGATGCCGAACGCCTGTTCCAGGTACTGCCGTGCCACCTGGCCCAGGGCCACCCGGGCGGCGGTTTCCCGAGCGCTGGCGCGCTCGAGCACCGGGCGGGCGTCGTCGTGCCCGTATTTCTGCATGCCGGCCAGGTCGGCGTGACCTGGCCGGGGCCGGGTCAGCGGGGCGTTGCGGGCCAGCACGGCCAGGTCCTCGGCGGGCACCGGGTCGGGTGACATCACCGTCTCCCACTTCGGCCATTCGCTGTTGCCGACCCGGAGGGCGACCGGGCCGCCGAGCGTGCGCCCGTGCCGGACACCCCCGGTGATCTCGATCTCGTCCTGCTCGAACTTCATCCGGGCGCCCCGGCCGTACCCGGCGCGCCTGCGGGCCAGCGCGGCGGCCAGGTCGGCCGTGCTGATCTCGATCCCGGCGGGCAGCCCCTCGCAGATGGCCACGAGCGCGCGGCCGTGCGACTCTCCTGCCGTCAGCCAGCGAAACATGTCCCCGATCCTGCCACGTCCAGCCGCCCCGCGATCACGCTCGGCCAGGCCGGCCGGGCTGGATCACGGACACCTCGACGCCGCGGCGCAGCCGGCCCCCGGTCGCGCCGAGCAGGGCGGTGACGATCCGCTGCCCGGCGGCGGTGGCCGCGGCCTGGTCACAGTCGCGGGCCAGGGTCAGCTGCAGCGCGAGGTCGGCGGTGGCCGGGGCCGGTGTCTCGGCGTCGTCGTGCTCCACCCCATCCACGATGCGCTGGTCCGGGGTGGTCAGCGCGGCCTGGGCGATGAGCGGTTCGTCGGCCAGCACCGAATGCAGCGCGGCCAGCACGTCAGGGTCCTGGTGCGGCAGGGGTACCGGGTGGCCCGCGGCCAGCGCCGCCAGCCGGGCACCGTCCACGGCCACCGGGACCGGCCCGGCCACGTCGATCACCACCGCGCCGGCGTCCTGGACGCCGGCCAGCCATACGCTGGCCGCCGGGACCGGCACCGGGCGCGCCTCGGGCCGCCACTGGGTCAGTGCGTCCAGGCTGGTGAAGGCGATGATCGCGGCCCGGCCGTCGCGGCCGATCAGCGTGGGCAGCGCCATCTCGGTGGACTTCTCCTGGCGCAGCCTGGCGGCCCGGCCCGGACCGGCCCGGCCGTCACCCGCCGCCTGGTCCCCGGCCTGCGCCTGATCCCCGGCTGGGGCTGGGTCCTCGGCCGGGGCTGGATCTTCGGGCGGCGCCTCCCCGGCCTCGGTCAGCACCGCCACGACGGGGACCAGCAGCCGGGACCGGGCCAGCGCGGCCAGCACGCTGTACTCACTGCACTGGCCGGCCGCGTACGCGGTCAGCGCGGCCGCCACCACCGGGTCGGCGGCCCCGTCATCGGCAGAGAACTGCGACTCGGCCGCGTTCAGGCCACGCATGCGGCAACCCCTGCACTCCAGCCCTAGTCCGTGATCTTGCGGTGCGGTGGCGCCCGCCCCAGCGGGCCCACGCGTCCGATCATAGGACCGCCAGCAAGCTGTTCAGCGCCTCGCCGGACGTTGCTATTCGCGCCGGGCACCCGGGAGGCGGCAACGGCGCGGGCCATTCCGCGCATCGGCCGATCTGGCCACTGCGTGCGAAGCAGTTGAGGGTGAAATCGCTGTATGAGAGTCTTTTGAACTGCACCGCTGGCCGACCGGAGGGGAGCGTGTGACGCAGGCTGAGCACATGGTCAGGATCATCGAACCGGGAACACCGATGCAGAAGGTCATCCCGCCGCGCCTGGTTGAGCCTTACCTCACCGGGCGGCGCTCGGTGATCGCTGGGTATGTGTACCGGGCGATGGACTGCGCCTTCCGCGGCCCGGCCGATTTCTACCAGGTCCTGAACCTGGGCTATGAAGGATCAGACTTCACCGCCGAACTGGCGGAGATCTACGTCATGCGCTGGCGGGCCATGGACATGGACGGGTCGCTGGCGCCACCGCCTGCGGACACTGGCGGCAGCCTGGCCCGGACGCCGATTCCCGAGTTCTACACGTTGCCGATTCCGGTGCCGGTGGGGGCGGAGATTCACCGGATAGTGCCGGGCGGTGAGGAATTTATCGCCCGTTACGACGGGCAGTCCTGGCTGCGCCCGTCCCGGAGCCGGTAAGCCATGCACTTCCGGCAGATGGCGACGTACCAGGGGGTGGCGTACGAGGCCGGGGTCGGGCCGGCCGACTCGGACGTGGTCCTGTTCGCCGCGTGCCCGCCCCCGGAGGGACTGGGCTTCGAGCCCGCCCCCGGGTACTGGCGCAAGCGCGTCATCCGGGCGGAGGTCGACGTGCTCTGGGAGTCACGGCCGGTGGGCACCTTCCACGGCGAACCGTGCCTGGTGCTGGATGACCTCGGCGACCGCCTGCACATCGTTTACCTGGGCAAGGACGGCCGCCAGGCCCGGGAACTGGGTTACTGGCAGGTGGACCGGGGCGTTTTCGAGCTGCTGACCCCGCGCGACGAGGTGACCGGGCTCGCCGAGGAGAGGGTGGAGAAAGGCCTGCCGTCCGGCGCATCCACCGCCATGGCACCGCCTTGATGGTGCAGATCACGCACCTCGGCCGTCGTGGCGAGCCCTATGCGAC
>Ga0134128_10012740_pt1 | contig 10025 bp, 10 predicted proteins | sample KB31754_FD_96462 | JGI IMG/M metagenome (GOLD analysis project Ga0134128, IMG submission 96462) | Terrestrial soil microbial communities with excess Nitrogen fertilizer from Kellogg Biological Station, Michigan, USA - KB3-175-4 | ecosystem: Environmental > Terrestrial > Soil > Unclassified ...
AGTGGATCTTCGCTGCGCGGGTTGTCCGAGGTCAAGATTACGAAATCGCTGCCCCGTCCGGCAGATTCCCCCATCAGTGGACGCTTAACCCGGTCGCGATCGCCGCCACAGCCAAAAACAGTGATCACCTTGCCCTTGTGTCCCGCCTGCTGAACGAATTCCCGCGCCAGGGCAGTCAAGTTCCGCAGTGCATCGTCGGTGTGGGCATAGTCGACCACCAGGGTGAAAGGCTGTTGGCAGTCCACCCGCTCGAAGCGGCCAGGCACGCGGCTTAGAGCCGCCACCCCTTGCGCGATCGCCTCAGCTTCACAGCTCCGCGAATATGCAGCGCCCGCCGCCGCCAGAATGTTGTACACGTTCACTTTTCCGATGAGGGGGGAAAACAACGGAATACTCTCCTTCGGCATGAGCAGATCAAATCTGGTTCCGCGCGGAGTGATTTCGACTTTCTCGGCGTGGAAATCGCCTTTGCACAGTCCGTAAGTCAGCACTTCGGAGCTGCGTTTTCTACTGATCTTCACCAGCTTCTGGCCGTACTCGTCATCGCTGTTGAGCACGGCAGCGCGAGGAGCTTCGGCGCCGCAGCCTTCGAATAATATCTGCTTTGAGGAAAAATACTCCTCCATGGTGTGGTGATAGTCGAGATGGTCGCGCGTGAGGTTAGTGAAGACCGCGACGTCAAATGGAACTCCGTAGACTCGCTGTTGCTCCAGCGCGTGCGAGGAAACTTCCATCACGGTTTCGGTTGCGCCGTGGCCGAGGGCCTGGTTCAGAATGCGGTTCAGCTCCAGCGCTTCGGGAGTAGTGTGCGGCGCGGGCAGCGTTTTTCCGGCAACATGATATTCGATGGTCCCGATCAGCGCACTTTTGCGGCCAGCGGCGGCCAGGATTGATTCGAGGAGAAATGCGGTCGTGCTTTTTCCGTTCGTGCCGGTGATGCCGGTGATGGCCAAGCGCTCGGCCGGTTTCTTGTAAAAATTGGCGCTTAGTCGGGCGAGCGCGCGGCGTCCGTGGGGAACCTGCACCCAGGCCACGTCCGGGCGGGGCTTCTCGGCGGCTGAATCGGTAACAATGGCAACCGCACCCGCAGTGATGGCCTGGTCGATGAATTTATTTCCATCGCTCGATTCACCCTGCATGGCCACAAAGGCGTCGCCCGGTTTGATACGGCGCGAGTCGTATTCCAGCCCGCCGATCCCAGGATTGCCGCTTTGGGAGAGCACCTCCGCGCCGTACAGGAGTTCGAGGAATGTCATTATTTTGGATTCTAGTGCACGGAACCGCTTAAGCAAGTGTCATCAGAAGTGTCATCTTGAACGGAGCTGAACGCTTTACTTGCGAAACGTTCGGCGGAGTCGAAGACTCCTACCTCGAGTACTTTGCCGCTGCTAGCGGTCCTTCGACTCCGCGGTCAGAATGACAGATCGCTTGGCTTCGTGACGGGTGCTTACCGTCCGAACTTCACTGTGACCTGCGATCCCGACGCTACGCGGGACCCCGGCGGAGGCGACTGCTGGCGGGCCAGGCCGCTGCCAACCGCATCCAGATCCAGTCCGCTTTCCTGGGCCATTTCTATCGCCGTCCTGACGCTCTTACCCAGGAATGATGGAACTACAATTCCACCCTGCTCGACGTCCAGCACGATGGTGCCGCTCGATGGAAGACGAGCCGGAAGCGGCATCGCTTCGGGCGGTTTGCCTTCTAACGTCGCCGTTTTCTCTTGCTCTGGAACTGGAGGCGCGGAGGGTTGACTCTGGCGCAAGGCCGCAGGCAACACAACACTGGCGGCTACCGCGGGCCTGGGCTTCGCCGAGGCGATAGCTGGTTGGGGATTCGGATCTGGCGGCATCGAATCCACGGCCTCGAGGCTGTCTCCCAGGCGGTCAGGTGATCCCTCCTCAACGTCCTGATCCTTGACACGCCGCTCCGCCATGAGTACCTGGCGGTTGGTTGGCAATTCAACGTCGTGGGGAGTGTGCAGATATTCGAGAACCTGCTGGGCGACGCGTTGGAACACGGGTGCGGAAATTTGTCCGCCTTGATGCAGTCCAACCGCGGAATCCAGAATCACAGCCACGGTGATGGCTGGGTCATTGATCGGGGCAAATCCGGCGAATGATCCCACGTATTTGGTATGCGAATAGGCATGCGTCGCGGGATCAACTTTTTGCGCGGTGCCAGTCTTCCCCGCGGAGCTGTAGCCTTCGAGAATTGCTTTTTTTCCGGTGCCGTGCAGGACCACGCCCTGCATCATCTGTTTCATCTGGGCCGCCGTCATGGGAGAGATCACGCGGCGCTGCACACCGGGGTGAAAAGCGACCATCTGCGGACTGCCCTGTGGTTGGGTGGTTCCGGCGATGATTCGTGGCGCGGTCCAAACGCCGTCATTCGCGATGGTGGAAACCATCGCCACCAATTGCAGAGGAGTCACTCCGATCTCCTGGCCCATCGAAATAGCCCCGATCGAGACTTTTGACCAGCGATTCAGCGGCTTGGTCAAGCCCCGGGTCTCGCCCGGCACTTCGATGCCCGTCTGCTGTCCGAAACCAAAGGCGCGAATGTATTTGTAGAACCTTTCTTCTCCCAGGCGCAACGCGATCTTGATGGCGCCCACGTCGCTCGATTCAGCCAGGACCCCAGCCACCGTGAGCAGGCCGTGAGGCTTGCTGTCGCGAATCCGCATGCCATTGATGACGATCGATCCCATCTGACAGTCAAACACTTCGTCGGGACGGGTCAGCTTTTCCTCGAGCGCCGCTGCGATCGTGACCAGTTTGAAAGTTGACCCCGGTTCGTACACGTCGCTGACCGCGTGGTCTTTCAACTTTTGTGGTGTGATGTCGCGGGCCAGGTTGGGATTGAATGTCGGACGATTGGCCAGCGCCAGAATTTCTCCGGTTTTCGGATTTTGTACGACCACCGTGCCCGACTCGGCATGGGTCTGGTGCATGGCCGTTTCCAGCTCGCGCTCCGCGATGTACTGGATTTTTTCGTCGATGGTCAGAACTACATTCTCCCCCGGATCGGGCTGCTTCTCTACGCTGCCGAACCACTTGCGTCGGGCGTCCACCGAGATCAGCAAGCGGCCGGGCTTGCCCCTCAGGTCGTCGTCATCGGCGCGTTCAATTCCGCTCAGGCCTTCGTCGTCCATGCCGACATAGCCCAGCACCTGCGCTGCCAGTTCACGTTTGGGATAGAAGCGCTTGGACTCTTTCTGAAAATAGATGCCGCGCAGGTTCATGGCCCGAATGCGGTCGGCAGTTTCAGCATCGGCTTTGCGCGCGACCCAGCAGAAGGTACGCGATGCCTGACATTTGGCCAGCAGTTCCCGAGGATCGGCTTTGGTGATGCGCGAGACTAAGGAGATCGTTCCCGCTAGGTCAGGAATATCGGCGGGCACCGCGAATACGGAATCCACGGATACCGACATCGCCAACTCGCGGCCGGCCCGGTCGTAGATGATTCCGCGCTTGGCCGCGACTTCCGTGGTGCGTTGCTGCTGGCGTTGAGCTCTCTGTTCGAAATCGCCGTAACGAAAGATTTGCAGGTAGACGAGGCGCAGGCAGATGGCTCCCGCCCAAAGCACCAGGATTCCGGCGAGCAGGTAGAGCCGTTTATTTGCGCGGTTGCGGGGTGAAGTTGTTGCCAAGGCCCAAGCCCCTTAGACAAACATGGCGGCCCACGATGCAGGGAGCCGCCAATTGAACTTGTAGCGCCGGCATCACGCCGGCTGTCGGGCGGGCGTCCCGCCCGCCTATCGGGCCGGCCGGAGGCCGGCGCTACTCAGGTTCACGCTGGCCAGCTCCGGCGTTGCGGCGTCCGGTGTAACCGTGTCCATATGCATCACCTGCCCGGCCTGCGGGGATTGCAGTCCCAGCTTCCGCGCCAGTGTGTCAATGCGCTCAGGGTCGCGCAGCGAAGCTTCCTCCAACCGTAGCGCCCGGTTCATCTCGGCCAGACCGTCACGCTGCACTCGCAGGGTCTCGATCTTGTAGCCGTACTCAATGGCTTTGAAATGCTGCCAGGCAAAAGTCATCACCAACAGAAACAGGCAGCTCAGAGCCACTCCAAATTGTTTCATCTCGCGGCTGCGCTGCGGATTCTCCACCTTGACCAGCCGCGAATTATCGATGGGCTTGGCAAAATAGACTTCCGGAGTTCCGGTCCACGTCCGTTTACGCCGCATGGTTGGAGTTGCGCACTGGGCCGCCGCCATTTATGCCACTCCGGCCAGACTGGAATCGAATTGGGCAACTTCCTGTTGCGCAACCGCGTACCAGTAGGCAAGTTTTTCTTCCTGGGAGCTCGTATCGAGCAAACGCCTGTCGACGCGGGACGTGGCCCGGACTTCCGTCCTGGCTTCAGTTCGCTCCACCGTGGCAATCAACTGATCAATCAGTGTTCCCGTGTACATATGGTCTCCGTTTCTACCTTCCCGTCTCTCCGGGACGGCACCGAGAGAAGGTAGAGAGTTGTGTTTCGCCCTTTTTTGTGAGAGGACGATGCCGTCCCGGAAACTTCTCTACTAAATTTCACCCCGGCGCGCACTCTACGTCCGTACCGGGTCTCCCGGCAGGTTTTCCGGGATAAACTTTTAACGCCAAACTTTGTAGCGCCTACGCCACTAAATTCTTTCCGCCGCCCGCATCTTGGCGCTGCGCGCCCGCGGATTGCGATCAATCTCTTCTTCCCCGGCGGTCACTGGCTTTTTCGTCAGCACCTTGTAGTGGCCCTGCTTCACGCCTTCGCGGAGGGCATCTTTTACGATGCGGTCCTCCAGCGAGTGGAAACTGATGATCACTATCCGTCCGCCCGGTTTAAGCACTTGCGGGGCTGCTTTCAGCAACTCCCGCAAGTCGTCCAGTTCATGGTTTACGAAGATTCGGAGAGCTTGAAAGGTTCGCGTCGCGGGATGAATTCTACGTTCCGCCTGATTCATTGGCCGGGCCGCGGCCGATACGACGGCTGCAAGTTCCGCAGTCGTTCGAATTGGCCGCGACCGGACAATGGCTCTGGCGATTCTCCGCGACCTCCTTTCCTCACCGAATTCGTAAATCAGATTCGCGAGTGTGACCTCGTCCACCTGATTTACCACTTGTTCGGCGGTGGGCCCGGCTTGCGTATTCATTCGCATGTCGAGCGGCCCTTCCGCCTGAAAGCTAAAGCCCCGCGATGGTGTGTCCAACTGGAGGCTGCTTACGCCGAGGTCTGCCAGCAGTCCGTCGGCTGACGCCGGCCGGAACCGCGCTCCGATCTCCGCGAAAGAACCGTGCAGCAGACTCACTTCAGGCCATCCCTCCCCCCCGGAAAGGATGAGCCCGATGCGGGCCTCATCGAGCGCCGCAGGATCTTTATCGAGCGCAATCAAATGTCCCGGTGCGCCGAGGCGTTTTGCGATTTCTAAACTGTGCCCGCCCAGCCCCACCGTAGCGTCGATATAAGTCCCGCCACGCTTGATAGCTAAAAAGTCGATCGCTTCTTTTAAAAGAACCGGGACATGGCCACTCTTGCTTCCACCATGCCCACCCCGCTCGGGGGTGTTTGTTGAACCCTCGTCCACTAGATGCCCAGATCGTCGAGCGTCTTCTCATCCTCAGAGGTGAACGACTGCTCCTCAATCTCGGTGCGGTAAGCCTCCAGGTTGCGAACCACGAGATGGCTGAGATTGCCGGTCACGGCAACTTCGCCTTTGAGCTGCGCCGCCTCCCGCAACAACTGCGGTAGCAACAGCCGCCCCTGTCCGTCCATCTCGACCACTTGCCCGTAGTAGTTCACCCGGTCCAGAAACTTTTTCTTCGTAGGATTGAAGGTGGAGAGTCCGGCCAGCTTCTGCTCGATCCGTTCCCATTCCTCGAAGGGATACACTTGGCCAACCTTGCCATCCAGGCTGGTGATGTAGAATTTCTCGTTGTACTTCTCGTCGATCACCCGCTTGAACTCCGCGGGGACTTTGAGCCGCCCCTTTTCGTCGACGCGAGTTGGGTGATTGCCGCGAAACATGTGTTTTGCCCCTTAGGGCGGGAAATCTTTTGAAAACGGTTGCTGCCACAGCGAGGGAGGTTAAAGCGGCCAACATGCCGGTGATTTCTGGTTCGTTCGGGCTGTTTTTTGGGGTGTCAGCTACAAAATCCACTGGCGCCTCTCAAAGTTCCAACGCTGCCCACGACCACTACCGTCCGTGCCACTTTCTACCACATTTGTCCACATCCTACGCCTAAAGCATTTGTTGTCAATCAGAAAGTTATAGGTCTCTATACGGAAGAATGATGGTTTTTCGAAAGCGCGATGGGTTGTGGCTAACTGAAATGGTGACCACTATAAGTAGGGTTTAGAGGCTAGGTTCTGCTGCCAATACCTGATTGATTTCGACCGCCGCCTCCTTCCTGTCCTGTGGAAATTCTGTGGAAAAATGCCAGATGCCGGCATCCTCCGGGGCAGAAAGGTGCCGCGGGCTGATTTCTACAGCACAATCTTCTAATTATTGTAGTTCCTTACCAGACCAGTTTCGCACCCAATTGGATGTGTCGCGATCCGCCCGAACCGTGAAACATCCGTTTCGGGAGCACCATCAATAAGAGGAATTGTCGGGGCGGTTGGTGCGAACCAAGCCATTGTCGACTGAAATCGCATAGCTCTTCCCACCGTCGCCGGTCCAGGACTTAAGATCAAAGTGCGCGCCCGAGGGGGCCCGGTAAACGGAAATGTTGTGCATGGTCAGAGGCGTATTGGGCCGGCAGACTTCCGGCGCCGACTTTACCTGCAGGAAATAAGCGCCGCGTCCGCCTCCGACTACCGTGCCGTTACCGTCCGGTTCGACCAGAACGGCAGACTTCTCGTCAATCGCAACCTCGCGGGGCGTTTTCGACCAACCGTCCTGCACCAAGCGCGCGAGAAATCCCAAGCTACGTCCCATGCGGTCGCGTTTGGAGAAATGGCTGTCGGTGAGAGTGTTTTCCAAATTTGGAACCTTCAGGAAATCGCGGACCAGCGTCACCCGTTCGTGATAGGGATTGGGCAGCACGTCGGTGGAAGCAAGGTCCTTGTCGTCTTCTTTATCTTTCAAGCAGCCGTAGGCAAACTCGCCGAGAACGGCGAGTCCGGCGCTGGTGCCGCCCATGGGCTTGCCGCTCCCGATATCTGCGTTGATGGCAACCTCCACTGGAGTGCCGCGCCAGAAGTTCACATAGCGCGACTGGTCGCCACCGGCTATGAAGACTGCTTCGGCGTGGCGAATGATGTCTGCAACCGCGGGTTCCTGGGCTGCGTTCCGGTCGGGAATGATCAGCGTTGCCACTGAGTTCAGCTTGCACAAACCATTTACGTACCGGTTGTAATCATCGTCTCCGCGCGCCCGCAGCACCAGAAAATCGCCGCCGTTCGCTTTCTTGCACAGCCAGCGAAAAGCTTCATCGAGGTCCTTGCCGCCGCCCATCATGGCGGTTCCGGCCACAGGGATCGCCGTACTGTCAGCCTTGCCTCCCAGGCGAATGTACTGATAGGAAGAGGCAATCGCTGCGTTGGGGGAGGAGAGTATGGTCAAAAAGAGGAACAACAATGTAGTCCGGGCAATTTTTGAAGACATGATTTTTGGGAAGTATGATTTCTTAAGATTGTTTTCTTGAGAAAGAGAGCCCGGACAATTTATCGCGGCTTCGCCACCGCCGTCTACCGTCGAGTTGCGGCGATTTCATAACGGGCTGGAATTTATGACTCACTTGGTACAGTTCGAGCAGTGGGTTCCCGCGCCGATTGAGCGCGTATTTCTTTTTTTCACCAATCCCGACAACCTGCCGCGGATCATGCCTCCGCAAACCGGGACCGAATTAGTCCGGCTAAAACTGGTGCCGCCTCCGGGGACTCCTGCAGGGAGCGCAACTGCCACGGACGGCACTCCGCTGGCTGGCACCGGTTCTGAAATTGTCACTTCGTTCCGCATGGTTCCTTTTCTTCCGTTTCGGTCTCAGTGGATTGCCAAGGTAACCGAATTCGAATGGAATCATCATTTTGCCGATGTACAAAAGCGCGGACCCTTCAAGAGTTTTCACCATCGACACGAGCTTAGAGAAGCAATGCGGGATCAGGTAAGGGGAACCACGGTTCGCGACCTAATCGAGTACGACGTGGGATTTGGGTGGCTGGGCGAAATAGCGCAGAGACTCTTTGTCAGCCGGCGGTTGCAGAGAACATTTGAATATCGACAGAGAGCGTTAGAGAAGTTGCTGGGATAGCCACGGAATGTGTGAGGACGGGTCCGAAGCCCGCCCTGAGCGAAGCCGAAGGGACCCCGTCCGGGCCGAGCAAGGCTCAACTAGCCTTTGGTTTCGAAAGATTCAGCAGACAGTCCGGATGAGCACTGGCCGAGCTACCCTCGGCCTGGACGGGTCGGAGACGCGTCCCTTCACCGCCGGAGCGGATCACACGTCCGTGCATACTTATCTGCTGGGTTCTACTACCACCGCCGTCCCGTATGCCAGCACTTCCGTAACGCCCTGCATCACTTCGGTTGCGTCGTAACGGGCGCCGACCACGGCGTTTCCACCCAGTTCAGCCGAGTGCTGCAGCATCAGGTCGAAAGCCTCGGACCTCGTCTTCTCGCATAGCTGAGTCAGCAGCGTGATATTGCCACCAAGAATGGTTTGCAGACTGGCCCCAATGGTCCCGAAAATCGAGCGCGAGCGCACCACAATGCCGCGCACCACTCCCAACGTGCGCACTACCCGAAATCCATCGAGTTCGAATTGGGTGGTCACCATGTTGTGGGCGACCATCCGTCCGGGCGCGCCGTAGCCTGTGGGCATCGTGTTCATCCTTCCTCCTCGGAAGTCAGCTTGCGGCTTCGCAGCTACTATAACGATTCCAGCTGCGCTGTAATCAAGAATTCGTGTTCCCCGGTATCGTACTGGACACGCAGTACATTCGGTTTGCAGCACACCTGGCAATCCTCAACGTAAGACTGGGTGCGTCCGGCGGACTCGTCCACCGTAGTCTGGTTCCACTTGCCGCAGCCCGCACACTGGAATCCCGTTTCCATGAATGTTCATTTTCAATTTTCAACCGCTGCTTGCCAATGCGAAATCAGAGACCCCCTATAATGACGGTTCCACTGGAGGATCCATGGTTTCACGACGCCGCTTCCTGCAGGCCGCCACAGTCACAGCCGGAACGAGCCTGGCCGCGCTGGCACCGCAGCTCCGGGCCGAGGAACGGTGCCCGCCCCTGCCGCCGTCGATCGTCAGCTTGAAGTCGATGAAGGACCTGGCCCGTCCCGTCACTGTTGATGAACGCGCCGCGCGGCAGGAGAAAGCGCGGCAGCTCATGGCCGCCAACCATCTCGACGCAATCCTTCTAGCAGATGGCACCTCGCTTAACTACTTTGCCGGAGTGCATTGGCGGGGAAGTGAACGCCTCTTTGCCCTGGTGTTGCCGGCCAAGGGCCGCACGCTCTGCGTTTGCCCGGCGTTTGAAGAAGGCCGGGCGCGCGAACTGTTGGCGAAATCTCCCCAAGGCAAGACTGCCGACGTGCGCACCTGGCAGGAAGACCAGAATCCTTATGAAGTGCTCACGCAAGGATTCGCGGACCTGAAAATATCCACGGGCACGCTGGGCATGGAAGAGAGCGTGCGCTACGTCTTCACCAATGCCATCGCCACGGCAGCGCCACGACTGACGGTTGTCAGTGCAACGCCGGTGACTGCCGGCTGTCGCATGATCAAGAGTGATCACGAACTCGACATGATGCGACTGGCCAACCAGGCCACGCTGACCGCCTATCAGGCGGCTTACCAGACGATTCATGAAGGGATGACGCGGGCAGAGCTCGAAACCATGATCATGGCCGCTTACGGACAACTGGGATTTCCCGGCGAGGTTGACATTGACATCGGCGAGAATTCCTCTTTCCCGCATGGCTCAACTGTTCCCCAAGTAATTCGCGAGGGCACGCTGGTGATGCTGGATGACGGCTGAAGCGTCGAGGGCTATCAGTCGGATATCACCCGTACCTTTGTCTTCGGCAAGCCTTCCGA
>Ga0134128_10012741_pt1 | contig 10024 bp, 8 predicted proteins | sample KB31754_FD_96462 | JGI IMG/M metagenome (GOLD analysis project Ga0134128, IMG submission 96462) | Terrestrial soil microbial communities with excess Nitrogen fertilizer from Kellogg Biological Station, Michigan, USA - KB3-175-4 | ecosystem: Environmental > Terrestrial > Soil > Unclassified ...
GTGGCGGGCCTTGCGATCCTGTTGTGGCGGCTGCGGCTGTTTCAGCCGCGATTCCGCGCGAGGCCGGCATGACCCGCATCGACCTCGTGGTGCTCAAACGAATTGCCAGCCGCATCGCGCTCACCATGGTGCTGTTTTTCGGCTTGATCCTGTTGGTCGAGTCGATCGATTCCTGGCGCTACAATTACCTGCTGGGCGTTGGCGGCCTGCCGCTGGCCCTCTTCGGCATGGTGGCAGGCGCTGCCCAGTGGCTGATCAAGGGCCTGGCGCTCATCGTGCTGCTCGGAACGGCTATCGCGGTCATCGACCTGCAGTCGCGACGCGAGATGACGGCGATCAAGGCTTCCGGCATGTCGATCTGGCGCATCCTCCGGGCCCCGACCATCGCCCTGCTGCTGTTCGGTCTCGTGGTGACATTCTATGCCGAGGGCGCCGTCACTGTCGCCAATCGCGTGCTCTATGCCACCCTGCCCGGCGATAATGCGTCCCTTACCCCGTCAGGCGGCCTCTGGCTGGAGCAGCAGGCCGGCGAGGACGAGCATTATGTGCTCCAGGCGGCGCATGTCGTCGACAGCGGCCAGCAATTGCAGGATGTGACGATCTATCGCCAGGACGGGCTCGGCGAGGGCCGCATCGTCGCGCCTTCTGCCCGGCTTGCTGACGGCGCATGGCGGTTGCCCAGGGCGACGCGCTACCGCGCCGGCCTGCCGCCCCAGCAACTCACCGATTTCTCGCTGGCGACGCAAACCACCCCCGGCGACCTCAGGGTCAAGGTCAGCTCAACCGACGACATGACACTGTTCGAGCTCGCGAGTTCGCTTTCCGGCAGCATGTCGGACAGCCAATTGCGCAACGCCGCGGCGACCCGGCTGCTGCGGCTATTGTCCCTGCCGGCACTGCTTGTTGGGGCTTTGTTCATTGCATTTGCATTTACCGCCGGGTATCGAAGGACCAACGGCTACGGGGCGCCAATTGTTTATGCGATCTTAATTGGCTTCGTGGTGTTCGTGATTACTGAGATGGCGGACCGGGCGGGGTCGGCCGGCGTTCTCAGTCCGATGTTTGCCGCGTGCGGCCCGGCGTTTGTGGCGCTGGTTATCGGCCTGACGGTTCTGTTGTACAAAGAAGACGGTTGGGCGTGATGAGCGGGGGCCGCGCGAGCATGCTGAGAGGGATGCCCAGGCGTTTGCTGCCAGGCCTCGCCGTGGCGATCGCACTGGGCATGCCGGCATTCGCGCAGAGCCCGCCGCCCTCCGGCATCTTCGACAACGTGCCGACGATCGGCAACGACGCCGTTTCGATCAGTTCCAACCTCTTGACCTACGACGCCAACAAGCATCAGGCGACCGCGGCCGGGCATGTCGTCGTCGACTATCAGGGCTACCATATCGTTGGCGACCGGCTGATCTTCGACCAGACCGCCCACAACGCGCATTTTGTCGGCAATGTCGTGGTGAGTGCTCCAGACGGTATCACCTACAAGGCTCCCGACATGGTGCTTTCCGGCGCCATGCATCAGGCGCTGATGCGCCACCTCGTCATCACCACCAAGAGCGGCGCCCTGGTTACCGCCGGCGATGGCGACATGAAGCAGGGCGACCGGACGATCCTCGACGACGCGACGTTCTCGCCGTGCGGCCAGTGCATCGATTCCAAGGGGCGGCACATCGGCTGGTCGGCGAAAGCCGTCCGGATGATCTACAACCACAAGACCTATATCGTGACGCTGGACAAGCCGAGCCTTTACCTGCTCGGCGTCCCGGTCGCCAATCTGCCGTGGCTGCAGCTCCCCGATCCGACCAAGCGCGTTCCGCAGTTCCGCGCGCCGCTGTTCGACACCAGCCCGCAATATGGCGCCCGCCTGGGCCTGCCCTATTTCATCCCCTATGGTCCCGACACCGACTTCCTGCTCACGCCGTACCTGATGTCCGGACAAGGCGTCGGGCTCGGCGCCGAATGGGACCAGCGTTTCAGCAACGGCGAGATGAAGGTCAAGGCGACCGGCGTCTATCAGTTGAATCCGGGCGCCTATGCCGGCCAGGTCGGCGACCGCCAGTTCCGCGGCGCGTTCCAGACATCGGGCAGGTTTACGCCGGTGAAAGACTGGACGGTCGGCTGGTCGTACACGGCCTTCACCGATCCCGCCTACCTCACCGACTACCGGTATCGCGAATACACCAACACCGGCGTCACCAACGAGGTCTATGCGACACAGCTGACGCGCAACGAATACCTCGACGTCCGCCTGCAGAAATTCAATCTGCTGGGCCAGGTGACGGACATCGACCAGGACAAGCAGGCGGCAGCCCTGCCGAACATCCGCTACCGCAACGTCCTCTACCTGCCGCAGAATTTCGGCGAGATCGACCTCACGGCAGACCTCCTCGGCGTCTTCCGCGGGACCGATGATGTGCGAACACCCGTCAACGGTGTGCCCTACAATTTCGGCTACGCCGAAGCCAAGGCGCACGGCACGGTCGAGGCGGACTGGCAGAAGCGCTGGATCGTGCCGGGTGGCGTTGCCGTCACGCCGTTCCTCGGCCTCAGGGCGGATGCCGCCTATTACGATGGCTCAAGCCCGATCAAGCCGGGCCAGATCGATCTCTTCAACGCCACCCCGATCGCTGCCGTCGACGTGCGCTATCCGCTGGTCATCCAGGGCGGACCGGCAACGCAGGTGGTCGAGCCGATCGCCCAGCTCTATTACCGCGGCAGCGACACGACGGATGTCGGCATCACCAACGACAATGCGCAGAGCTTCGTGTTCGATGACACGAACCTTTTCAGCTACAACCGCTTCTCCGGCACCGACCGGCAGGAGACGGGCCTGAGGGCCAATCTGGGCGCCCATTACCAGGCCAATTTCGACAACGGCAACTGGATCGACCTGATCGGCGGGCAATCGTTCCAGCTCGCCGGGCCGAACGCCTTCGCAGCCTACGATCCGACCCAAGCCACCACCGGCCAGGGGCTTTCGGCCAACGCCTCCTATGTGGTGCTGGGCGCAACGGGATCGCCGCTCAAAGGGCTCCAGTTCGGCAGCAAAGTGCAGATCGATCCCACAGCGCCACGCGTGACCCGTTTCGGCGTCGGCGGCACGTACGATATCGACGGCTTCACCTTCAACGCCGACTACCTCTACATCGGGCAGGATCTGGCGCGCGGCGTGGCGAAGGACCAGCAGGAAGTCGATGGCGGGGTGGTCATTCCGGTCGATGACTACTGGAAGATCAACCCGCATGCGAGCTGGGACATCGCCAATAATAGCTGGCTCGATGCGGGTCTCGGCGTCACCTACGACGATGGCTACCTGACCTATGGCGGCGCCATAAGGGCGACGGGGCCGACCAATATAGACCCCAATGATCTGCTGATCACGGCAACGCTCAACCTCAAGGGCCTTGGTCCCTGATTGCATCGCCTCGGGCTTCGCCAGAGGTTTGCTCCGCCGCGCCTCATTGCATGCGGGCAAAGGCTGTGCGAAACGGATTTCCGCCGCATTTTTTAACAATACAACGGGCTCGAAATCCTTAGCATGGCGCAGCCTCTAAAGCCGGAAGCGAACTCAACCATGACGATTTACCGCATTTACGCCGCCCTGGCCCTCGGCCTGCTGCTCAGCATCGGTGCAGCCCTGCCGGCCTCCGCCGCCGGAGTTCGCGTGACGGTCAACTCGACGCCGATCACCGACGTGCAGATTTCGCTGCGGGCCAAGCTGATGGCGCTCGAGCACCACCCGGGCAACCTGACCAAGGCCGCGACCGATGAACTGGTCAACGAGGCGCTGGAGATACAGGAAGCCAAGCGGTACGGCATCGTCATCTCCGATTCGCAGGTCGATACGGCCTATCTCGGCGTGGCGCGCAATCTCAAGGTCGCCCCCGACAAGCTGAACCTGATCCTCAACTCCGCCGGCGTCGGCCCTGCGACGCTGAGGGACCGGCTCAGGGCCACCCTCGCCTGGAACCAGGTCACGCAGAACGTCATCACGCCGCGCGTGCAGTTCTCCGAGGCGACGCTCGCCCAGCAGGCGGCGAGCAAGGCAACCGCCGCCAACAGCTTTGACTACATCCTCAAGCAGATAACCTTCCTCGGCAAAGCCCCGCGGATCGCTGACGCCAACCGCTATCGCTCGATGTACAAGGGCTGCGACAGTGCCGTCGCGGTGTCGGAGAAATTCACCGACGCGGCGGTAATCGATGTGGGCAGGCGCCACGCAACGCAATTGCCGCCGGCGCTCGCGGCCGAACTTGGAGCGATTCCGGTAGGTGGCATTACCAGGCCGCACCCGGATTCGACAGGCACCGTCATGCTGGCGATCTGCTCGAAAGACGTGGCCAAGGATTTGACGTTCATCACCAATCAGCTTCGTCAGACCGAGGGCAACAGCCAGCTCCAGAGCGAAGTCGACAAATATCTGGCCGATATGAAAGCGAAGGCCAAGATTATTTACAGGTGAGCCGGGCATGAACGGGCGCCGGCTGCCGCCGCTTGCTATCAGCATGGGCGAGCCGGCGGGAATTGGCCCCGACCTGCTGCTTCGCCTTTACGCCGATCGGCTGGCGAATGAGCTTCCGCCGTTCGTGGTTTTCGGCCAGCGCGAATTTTTGCGGGCGCGCGCGGCGCGGCTGAACCTCGACATCGACATTCGCCCGGCGTTTCCGTCCGAGGCGGCCGAGATGTTCGCGGCGTCCCTGCCGGTCGTCGAGATCGATGGGCTCGTGCCCGATACGCCGGGCGAGCCGACCCCGGTTTCGGCGCAGGTCGTCACCGGGGCAATCGCCGAAGCGGTGCGCGCGACGCTGACCGGCGTCTCCCGGGGCCTGGTCACCGCCCCAATCCACAAGGCCGTGCTCTATTCCTCGGGCTTCAAATATCCCGGCCATACCGAATATCTGGCAGCCCTCTGCGCTGAGGGTGGATCACCCCACCTGCCGGTGATGATGCTGGCCCACGAGAACCTGCGCGCCGTGCCGCTCACCATCCACGTGCCGCTGGCGCAGGTGCCCGCGCTGATTACCACTGAATTGCTGACCGCGACGGCACGGACATTGGCGCATGACCTGCGGACGCGCTTCGCCATCGCTGAACCGAAAATCGGCGTCGCGGGCCTGAATCCCCATGCGGGTGAAAACGGCGGCATCGGCATGGAAGAACTCGATATCATCGCGCCGGCAATCGCCGGTCTCGCCTTCGAGGGACTCGACATTACGGGCCCCTTCCCGGCCGACACGCTGTTCTTTCTGCCGAACTGGCGCAAGTATGACGCGGTTATCGCGATGTATCACGACCAGGCCCTGATCCCGATCAAGACCGTCGCGTTTGAGGAAGCGGTGAACGTGACGCTTGGCCTCCCCATCGTCAGGACCTCACCCGACCACGGTACGGCCTTCGATATAGCGGGCACCGGCAAGGGCTCGACGGCGAGCTTTCTCGCGGCGATCCGGCTGGCCGACCGGCTCACCGCCGGTTCCACATGAGCAGTCCCGACGGCCTGCCGCCGCTGCGCGAGGTCATCGCGCGCTACGAGCTGTCGGCGAAAAAGCAGCTTGGCCAGAATTTCCTGCTCGACCTCAATTTGACCGGCAGGATCGCTCGGGCCAGCGGACCGCTTGAAGGCGTCACCGTCATCGAGGTTGGCCCCGGGCCCGGCGGCCTGACGCGGGCGCTGCTCGCCGAGGGGGCGAAGAAGGTCATCGCCATCGAGCGCGATGCGCGGGTGCTGCCGGCGCTGGCGGAGATCGCCGCCGCCTATCCGGGCCGACTCGAGGTGATCGAGGCGGACGCGCTTGAGATGGACTATGCGAGATTGGCGGACGGGCCGACTCGGATCGTCGCCAACCTGCCCTACAACATCGCGACGCCGCTGCTGATCGGCTGGCTGACGGCCGAGCCCTGGCCACCCTATTTCGACAGCCTGACGCTGATGTTCCAGCGTGAAGTGGCCGAACGCATCGTTGCCAAACCTGGCGACAAGCCATTCGGCCGGCTCGGGGTGCTCGCTGGCTGGCGTACGGAAGCGAGGATTGCCTTCAACGTCGACCGCGCGGCCTTCACGCCGCCGCCAAAGGTCACCTCATCGGTGGTGCATCTGCGGCCGAAGCCGGTCGATGCAGGTATTGTCGTTGGTGATGTGGAAGCGGTGACCAAGGCTGCCTTCGGCCAGCGCCGCAAGATGGTGCGGCAGAGCCTCAAATCGCTGGGCGTGCCGGTCGAAGCGTTGCTGGAAGCGGCAGGGTTGAAGGGCGACGAGCGCGCCGAGGATCTGCCGACTGCTGCGTTTCTGGAGATGGCGAGAGCGGCGAGGAGGCTCAAGGCTTAGCGAACTGGGCTACCCCTCACCCCGTCCCCCGCCTTCGCGGGGGCAGGCTCTACCGGACGGACCTCTCCCCAGAGGGGCGAGGGGACGCAAGGCCGTGCCGCATCATGGTTGAGCACAACGTCAGCGGCCCCTCGCCCCTCTGGGGAGAGGTCGGCCGAGCGAAGCGGAGGCCGGGTGAGGGGAGCCCAGTACGACGCTGCCCTTCTCTACAAACTGTCGATCTGGTTCTGCAGGTCGCGGACGAAGTTGTCGAGCTGGGTCAGGCGAGGACGTGCCAACCGCGCCGAGGCGAGGATCGAGCGGACACGCCGTGTTGAATCCTCAAGGTCCTCGTTGACGATGACGTAGTCGTATTCGCGGTAGTGATCCATTTCGATGCGCGCGTTCTTCAGCCGCCTGGCGATCGCGTCCTTGCTGTCCTGCGCCCGCCGTTCGAGGCGCGACCTGAGCTCGGTGATCGAAGGCGGGAGGATGAACACCGTCACCATGTCGGCGCGGCATTTCTCATAGAGTTGCAGCGTGCCCTGGTAGTCGATGTCAAAGAGGATGTCGTTGCCGCCGGCAAGCTGCTCCTCGACGTGCGCGCGGGGTGTACCATAGAAGTGGTCGTGCACCTTGGCCCATTCGAGCAGTTCGCCGTTTTCCCGCATGCGCTCGAATTCGGGAATGTCGATGAAATAGTAGTGCTTGCCATCGACCTCGTCGGTGCGCCGGGCCCGCGTCGTCACCGATACCGAGAGGCGAATGTGGGATTCCTCGCCGAACAGCGTGCGCGTGATCGAGGATTTGCCGGCGCCCGATGGCGAGGCCAGGACCAGCATCACGCCACGGCGGGCAAATTCCATGTTTTTCTCCCCGGTCCTCCGACGACGGGCCGTCGGGGACGCCCGAACTATTCGATGTTCTGGACTTGCTCGCGTAGTTGATCGATCGCCGCTTTGAGGTCAAGTCCGATGGCGGTGAGGTCCACGGCGCTCGATTTCGAGCAGAGCGTATTGGCCTCGCGGTTGAATTCCTGCGACAGGAAATCGAGCTTACGGCCGATCGGGCCGCCGTCGGCGAGCAGTTTTCGCGCCGCCTTGAGGTGTGCGACCAGCCGGTCGAGCTCCTCGCGGATATCGGCCTTGGTGGCGAGCAGCATCGCTTCCTGCGCCAGCCGCTCCTCGGAAAGCCCGGCCCCGCTGTCGCGGAGGTCGGCAATCTGGCCCCGAAGCCGCTCAAGCGCCGCATCGCGGCTGCGCGAGGGATGGCTTTCAGCGGCGGCGGTAAGCGAGGCGATCTCATCCAGCCGCTCGACGAGAATGGCATTGAGGTGGTTGCCTTCGGCGCGGCGCGCCTCGACCAGTCCCGTGAGGCATTGGTCGGCCGTGGCGAGGATCGCGGCGTGGAGGCGCTCCTCCGCATCGCCGGTGAGAGGGTGCGCGCGCTCGACCAGCACGCCCTTGAGGGCAAGGATGCCGTCGAGGCGCGGCGCCTGCGCCTCGATGCGGTGCGCAAGCTGCTCCAGCGCCGCGACCACCGTCTCCAGGGCTTGCGGATTGACGGCGATTTCCGCCCCTGCCCCGTCGCGCTCGACATCGAGCGTGAAGGTCACTGACCCCCGCGCCAAGGCTCGACTGACATGCCGGCGCAACTCGGCCTCGAGCGCATCAAAGCCCGGCGTCATGCGCAGCCGCACGTCGAGCCCGCGGCCGTTGACCGACTTAACCTCGCAGGTGAAACTGGCACCCTCGGCGCTGCCGCTGCTGCGGGCGTAGCCGGTCATGCTGGCGACAGGCTCGGTCATCGGTCGCGGCTCCGCATAGGGCGGCTAACCACCGAACGTGTCCTGAGTCACCGGCCTCGGCCTTGCTGGCGGCTTGACCGCCGGCTTTGCCGGAGCAACCGCCGGCTTTTCGGCAGGCGCCACGGCGGCATCGCCGCTATCGGATGCCGCCGGCCGCTGGTCGGCGGGCATTGGCACCGGCGCATTGGCGTCCCCGATACTTGGAACCACCACTGTCGGGCTCGGCTGATCGGCCGCGCCGTTCGAATTATCCTGGACGGTGCCGCTCTCATCGAGCGAGGGCGTCGCCGAGGCGGCATCGGACGGGGCAGCGGCCGGAGCCTGAGGCGCGGTTGACGCCGGCTGGTCGGCTGCGGCGGGGGCCGCACTACTGTTGTCGGCCGTCGGATCGCCGGCCGCGGCCGCCTGCTGCTCCTCAAGCGCGTCCTTGGCCGCATCGGCAGCGTCGGCCTGGGCGTCCGCCTTGGCCTGCTTTTGCAGCACGCGTAGCTTGGCAACGTTTTTGCGATGATCGGCGTAATCGGCGGCGAACAGGTGCCCATCCTTGGGGTTGAGGCTGGCCGCGACAAAATAGACGTTGGCGTTCTTTACCGGGTGGGCGGCGGCCTGCAGCGCGTCAGCGCCGGGGTTGGCGATCGGTCCCGGCGGCAGCCCGTTGATCTGGTAGGTGTTGTAGGCCGTCGGCTGGTCTAGCTCGGCGCGCGTCGGGGCGCGGCCGGTCGGCCCGGCTCCCTTGGTGATGCCGTAAACAACCGTCGGGTCCGATTGCAGCCGCATGTGCTTGACGAGGCGGTTGTAATAGACGGCGGCGATCTGCGCCCGCTCGCCGGGCACCGGCGTTTCCTTCTCGACGATCGAGGCGACCGTCGTGAGCTGGTCCGGCGATGTCAGCGGGATGCTCTGATCGCGGTTCTGCCAGATGTCGGCGAGCTTGGCGGTCATCGCCGCCTCCATGCGATCGAGCACGGACTGCCGCGTGGCGCCGGGATCGAAATCGTAAGTGTCGGGGAGGATCGAGCCTTCCGCCGGCGGATTGGCGATGGTGCCGGTCAGTTTGTCGTTGTTGAGCAGCCGGTCGATGACCTGGGCGATGGTAAAGCCCTCGGGAATCGTGATGCCAATGGAGATCGGCTTGCCCTCGGTGAGCGCCTTGAGGATGTCGAACATCGAGGCGCCCGCGGCGATCTTGTATTCGCCGGTCTTGAGGGCGCCGCGCTTGTTCATCGCCCAGCCGCCGACCTCGAAGATGTAACGGCTGTCGATCAGCTTCTTGTTTTCGAGGTTGTCGCCGACCTTGCCGAGGTTGTCGCCCTTCTCCACCACAAAAGTGGTGTCCTGCTTGGCCGGACCGACAGCATAGAAGCTGTGCGCACCGTAAAAGGCGAGGCCGCCCGCCACCAGAATGCCGACGACCAGCAGCGTCAGCAACGCGTTCACCACCTCGACAAGGCCACGGCGTCGCTTCACCCGCTGCTGCTTACGATCGGCCATTGTGCTTGAATCCCTCGGTCGGGCCATTGTTTCAGGGAATCGGGCAAAAACAAGGGGGCGCGGCGCGCCAGAGTGCCGTTGTTCCCAAACCTTTGCGCAATGCGCAAGCGCCGGCGCGGCGAATTCGGGCTACGGCACTCAGTTGACGCGCGAAAAGACCAGCGAAGCGTTGGTCCCGCCGAAGCCGAACGAGTTGGAGAGGGCGACGTCGATCTGCTTTTTCACCGGCTTCCACGGCGCCAGATTGATCGCCGTCTCGACGGAGGGATTGTCGAGGTTGATGGTCGGCGGCGCCACGTTGTCGCGCATGGCAAGCAGCGAAAAGATCGCTTCCACCGCGCCGGCGGCGCCAAGCAGATGCCCGACCGCCGATTTGGTGGAACTCATCACCACCCCCGAGGCGCTGTTGCCGAGCATGCGCGTCA
>Ga0134128_10012743_pt1 | contig 10023 bp, 11 predicted proteins | sample KB31754_FD_96462 | JGI IMG/M metagenome (GOLD analysis project Ga0134128, IMG submission 96462) | Terrestrial soil microbial communities with excess Nitrogen fertilizer from Kellogg Biological Station, Michigan, USA - KB3-175-4 | ecosystem: Environmental > Terrestrial > Soil > Unclassified ...
CCAGCTCAGGCCCGCTCTCTTCAAAGCAGCAATTTCGTGCCCGGCGTCGATGGTGGCACGGCACGTATCACCGCTCACCAAAACTTTGCTGACCGTATATTTGCCATGCGGCGAATTGCTGTTGAGGAACGGATCGAAATCAAGGCTGCCGGTCCTGCCCCCGTGGACTCTGTACTTGAGGAGCTTGAGCAATTCCGGGTCGAGCACCGGTGGTTTCCGCTTCACCACGTCTGCCAGCGAACGGCCAGCCAGCCCCGGCATGTCCGCCTGGTCTGCATAGGAATTCCAGTACCAGTCATAGAAGTTCTGCACAAAGAACTGGCAGGATTCCTTATCGTCTGTGGCAATCTGCGCGGCGGCACGCCGCACCCCAAAGCAGCACATTAGGAAAAGCAGCGCCGCCGAGGCTGCTATGCGCAAGGTCCAGCACCTTGCGCCGCGGCGATTCTCTGCCCTGCAAGCCGCATCTTTCAATTTCATTGCTGTCCGGCGCTCTTGACCCGTACAACCGTGATCTTCGAAAAACCTTCTTCAAACGTCGGCGGCTTCAGCTTCTCCGCCATCTTCCGCATCACGTCTTCGCTCACCATGCGGTCACGCGAGCGGTTACGCTCCAGGCAGACATCTAAAGGAACGTCGAAAAACACCGCCTGTACCTCGTAGCCGAAGCTCTTCGACATCTTGATCCACTGGCGCCGCTCGTGCGTGGAGAGGTTCGTCGCGTCCACATAGTTCCACGGCATTTTGGCGATGAGCCGCGCGCGCAGCAGCGAGCGCAGCGTCGAGAATACCAGGCCCTGGTAGCGCTGCTCCTCCACATCGTCAAAGAGGATGTTGCGCAACAGGTCGCTTGAGAGCGGCGTGACTCCGCGGCGGCGGAACCAGGTGGTCTTGCCCGATCCAGGCATGCCGATGGCAAGAACCACATAACCCTTTGGAGCCTGGGGAGAGCGGTCGGCAGGTTGCAGCTCGGCCGACGGTGCAGAGGGCATCTCGGGCTGCGTTTCCATTTCGAGTTTGCCGTGCTCCGGGGAAGGATTCCAGGTGGGGCGCTGCTCTGGCCGGTCTGACCGGTCTGGGCGCTCCGGCCGCGGCGCTCGCGGTGCGGAAGCGGGACGTGACTCCGGACGGGGCTCCGAACGTGCTTCCTGCGCAGGCCGGCGCGGCTCACGCGGAGCGTCGGCGGCGCGGGCGGCCGGAAGCGGCTCGCCATAGCTGGGGACCAGCGGGGCCGGCTGATTTGCCGGCAGCTCCTGGCCGATTTTGCCTGTCGATTCCGACAGGTTAGGTGGGCGCTTTGACCGTCTTCTCATTCCGCTTTCAACCCCTTAAGAGTCAATACCGGTATACCGTAGCGGACGCAGGCGCTGCAAATGCTGTGCACTCCGTCACATCCATTCTCGGGCGGCTCATTGCAAACTGGATTGGAGAGCTTCGTTATGGGAATGACGGCGATTTGAGGCTCGGATCATTTGGGCCTACAAGGAGCGGGATGTTACGATCAAGGGTTTGGTGGAACCCGCTGCAGGGCTGCTTTGAAGCCGCCGAACTCCACGTTATTCAACCCTTTCTTAACCTGCACAAGGAGAACTGACACATGGCAGTGAAGGTTGGCATCAACGGCTTTGGCCGGATTGGCCGCAACGTATTTCGCGCAGCGCAGGGCAACAAGAACATCGAGTTTGTCGCCGTCAACGACCTGACGAGCCCCGCGACCCTGGCTCATCTGCTGAAGTACGACTCGATTCTCGGCAACCTGCCCAATGACATCCGCGCCACCGAGGATTCGATCATCATCGACGGCAAGAAGATCCGCGTCTTCGCGGAAAGAGACCCGGCCAAGCTGCCGTGGGCCGATTTCGGCGCGCAGGTCGTGATCGAATCCACCGGGCACTTTACCGACGCCACCAAGGCCAAGGCGCATCTGGGACCGACGGTGAAGAAGGTCATCATTTCCGCCCCGGCCTCCAACGAAGACATCACCCTCGTGCTCGGCGTCAACCAGGACAAGTACGATGCGGCGAAGCACAATGTGATCTCGAACGCGAGCTGCACCACGAACTGCCTCGCGCCTGTGGTCAAGGTGCTCCTCAAGGAGTTCGGCATCGTCAGCGGCATCATGACGACGATCCACTCCTACACCAACGACCAGGTCATTCTCGACTTCCCGCACAAGGACCTGCGCCGCGCCCGCGCTGCCGCGATCAACATGATTCCGAGTTCCACCGGCGCCGCCAAGGCCCTCAAGCTGGTCATTCCTGAGACCGCCGGCAAGCTCGATGGCTTCTCCCTGCGGGTGCCCACTCCCAACGTATCGATCGTCGACCTTACCTTCATCAGCCAGAAGACGACCGACGTCGCGTCTGTGAATGCAGCTCTGAAGGCTGCCGCGGAAGGCGAGCTCAAGGGGATCCTGGGCTACGACGAGAACCAGCTCGTCAGCTCCGACTTCAAGGGCAACCCGCTCTCCTCGATCGTCGACGCGCCCCTCACCAAGGTGATCGGAAACAGCGTGAAGGTGCTGAGCTGGTACGACAACGAGTGGGGCTACTCGAACCGCGTCGTCGATTTGATCGGCTTCCTGGCTTCGAAAGGGCTGTAACCGCAGTTCATAGTTCACAGTTCTTAGTCCACAGTTTGTTCGCTGCCGTTTGGCAGTGAACTGCGAACTACGAACTGTGAACTTTCGGTCTTCCTATGCGAACAAACATCAGTGGCGACTCTCCCTACGAGCCCATCATCGGCTTCTCGCGCGCGGTGCGCGTGGGGAACTCGGTACACGTGTCGGGCACTGGCCCTGTGGGCGCGGACACAGAAGATGCTGCCGGCCAAACGCGGCGCATCTTCGAGATTGCGGGGAAGGCTCTCGCACAAGCGGGTGCGTCGTTCGAGCACGTCGTCCGCACGCGCATATACCTGACCCATGCGGAAGACTGGGAAGCCATCGGGCGCGTGCACGGCGAGTTTTTCGGCACGGTGCGGCCCGCGGCCACCATGGTGGTCGTTGCTGCCCTGCTCAATCCGGCGTGGCGCATCGAAATGGAATTTGACGCGGTCATCCCAGAAGCTGCTGCGACCGGCAATACCGCATCCGACCACTAGATCACCTGATCACTCTTCAAGGAAGGCCCGAGAATCATGCCGAAACAAAGTATTCGCGACATCGATCTGACCAATAAGCGCGTCTTCATCCGCGTCGATTTCAACGTGCCGCTCACCGAAGACGGCTCGACCATCACTGACGACACGCGCATCGTGGCTACCTTGCCCACCATCGAATACGCCCTGCGCCACAAGGCGAAAGTGATCCTCGCGTCGCATTTGGGCCGGCCCAAGGGCAAGCCGAATCCGAAGTACTCTTTGCGCCCGGTGGTGGATCGCCTGCGCGAGCTGCTCGACAAGCAGATGGGCGACAGCGTCAATGTGGCGTTCGCGCCTGACTGCGTGGGCGAAGTGGCGGAAGAGATGGCGCGCCAGCTCGAATCGCGCCAGGTGCTGCTGCTAGAGAATCTCCGCTTCCACGCGGAAGAGGAAGCCAACGACCCGACGTTCAGCCGCAAGCTTGCCGGCCTGGCCGAGATTTACGTCAACGACGCGTTCGGCTCCGCGCACCGTGCCCATGCTTCCACCGAGGGCATCACGCGCTTCCTCAAGCCTGCGGTTGCCGGCCTGCTGATGGAAAAGGAAATCACCTATCTGGGCAAGGCGCTCGAAGCCCCTGAAAAGCCCTTCGTCGCCATCATCGGGGGATCGAAGATCTCGGGCAAGATCGACGTCATCCAGAACCTGCTTGCCAAGGTCGATACGCTGGTGATCGTCGGTGGTATGGCCTATACCTTCTATCGCGCGCTCGGTGTCAGTACTGCCAAATCGCTCGTCGAAGAGGACAAGATCGACCTCGCCAAGGAGACGTTGACCAAGGCGAAGGCCAAGGGTGTCAAGTTGATGCTCCCGCAGGACAATGTCCTCGCCGACAGCTTCGCCAACGACGCAAAAACGCAGGTGTGGGATTCGAGCAAGAACTTCCCTGCCGATTGGCAGGGCCTCGACATCGGTCCCAAATCCGTCAAGGCCATTGAGGAAGTCGTGTCCACCGCGCGCACCATCGTGTGGAACGGCCCTGCCGGCGTGTTCGAATTTCCGCGTTTCGCGGTGGGTACCAATGCCATCGCACGCGCCGTTGCAGCAAACAAGGCCGCCACGTCGATCATAGGGGGCGGCGACAGCGTCTCTGCCATCAACCAGGCCGGCGTTGCCGACCAGATCACCCACATCTCCACCGGCGGTGGCGCCAGCCTCGAATTCCTTGAAGGCAAAAAACTGCCAGGCGTCGAAGCGCTGACGGATAAGTAGCAACAAAGCGGCGTACCGAATCGGTTCGCCGCTTTTATTTGCCGTGCCTCAAGGTCGGTACTGCACATCAATTTCCATGCATCTGCCAGAAAACGCCGGGTGAAACAATTGGATATCGATCAGCGAGGACCAGCAGGTCTTTGTCGCCTGTGATCAGGTAATCCGCTTTCGCGGCCCGCAACGTCCCAAGCACCATCTGGTCTGCACTGTCCCGCAGCGCTTCGTCCGCCTCCGCCGCCGGCTCTACAACCTCAGCCATGAACATGAAGCTATCCGCCAGATCGCGTATTTCCGCCGCGCTCATTTTGAGACGACGCAATTTTGGCAGTACGCGCACCATCTCATCCAGAATGAACCGCGAAAGCACAACTGCTATTCCGCCCTGCCGCCATGCGGCTACAATTCGTCCCGGAATGCTTTGCGGATAGGCCAGTCCCGAAACCAGAACATTCGTATCGATAACCACGCGAAGACGCGCCATCACCGCCGTCCGCGCTTGATTGCGGCATCGATCTCCTTCATCCCTTGTTCCGCCGGAATGTCAGAGTACGCGGCGGCGATCCTCTGACTCAGTTCATCAAACCGCTCCTGCATGCGACGAATGCGCGCGAAGAGTTCCGCGTCCACAAGCGCAGCCACCGGCTTGCCGTCTTTATTGATCACAATGCTGTCGTTTCGGTACTGCACCTGGTTCAGCATCTCTCCCAGGTTCTGCCGGAACGTCACCGCGTTTACATTCGACACCATGGATCGCACTCCTTCCGCTGCAATCATTATAACCAATATGGTCGCCATGATCATACTATCCGCCGGCCCCCCGGCCATCCATTTCAGGCGCACATCGACGACTAAACTCAAATTGGGCCCGTTCCATCCCGGAGGAATACCCTTTGCCCTACTACACTCGCGTCCTCAGTAAAGACGAAGAGTTCCCCGCATTCGATGAGCTTGCCGAGTTTCTGCGCTCCAACCATCCCGATTTCAAACTTACGATCGAAGAAGGCAGCGAAGACGAGTGGGAGTCCCTGCTGCTCTCAAGCAGCGACGAGGTTGAAGTGGCCGTCCTCGAACGCAATCCTGTCTACGATGGCTCCGTGGGTCAGGACGAGATTGCGGATTTTGTTGAAGACACGCACGACGGCAAACCCGAGACGGGAGTCGCATGGCTGCAGGAATTTCTGGGGGAAGTGAAAACCGTCTACGCCTTTCAACACCTGCAGGGCTCTGAGACCGTCGACGGCAGCAATGCTCTGCACGCTCTGCGCGCACATTTGTGGGAGCGCGGCGATGCCATCATTCAGGCCGATCATGAAGGCTTCACCAACGAAGAGGGCTACCATATCATCTGGCAGTTTTCCGACTCGGCTTCCGGTCCGTGGAACATGGCCGTTCTGCAGGACGGCGCCTGGCTTCCGTTCACCATGGACCTCGGCGATCCCGACCACCGCGCCGCATTCCTGAACGGAGAAGTCCCGGCTGATGCCTCGCCAATTCAATCGGGCGGCCGACAATCCTGAGAGCGCATGGACAACGGCGCTTGCTGTGCCCGCCATCACCCTTCCGTCATGCGCCCATGCCCTAAAATTGCAGTGAGGAACCCACAAAGACATGTCCCGTAAAGCTCTCATTGCCGCCAACTGGAAAATGTACAAAACGCCCGCCGAAGCGCGCGCGTTTGTTGAGGCGTTTCTGCCGCTCGTAGCCGATCACACTCGCGACGAGATCGCCCTGTTCCCTTCACCGGTCCTGCTGCCCACCGTGATTGAAGCCGCCAAGGGATCGAACGTAGCCGTCGGCGCACAGAACATCCACTTCGCCGAAGAAGGCGCCTACACCGGCGAAACCTCCGTCAACCAGCTCACGGTGGTTGGCGGCACGCACACGCTCATCGGCCACTCAGAGCGTCGCCAGTATTTCGCGGAAACCGACGAGATCGTCAACAAGAAGCTGCATACCGCGCTGAAGCACGGCATCGTGCCGATCGTCTGCATTGGCGAGGTGCTGGCGGAGCGTGAAGCCGGCCAGACCGAGCAGGTGCTCAAGACGCAGGTCACCGGCGCATTCGCGGGCATCACGCCGCAGATGGCCAAGCCGATCGTCATTGCCTACGAGCCCGTATGGGCCATCGGCACCGGCAAGACCGCCACGCCCGAGATGGCCGCCGACGCCCATCGCATCATTCGCGCCGAAGTCGCCAAACTGCTCGGCGCTGAGATCGCGGCCAGCATGCGCATCCTCTGCGGCGGCAGCGTGAAGCCCGATAACGCCACCGCGCTCATCGGCCAGGAAGAAATCGATGGCGCGCTCGTGGGCGGCGCCAGCCTCAAGCCCGACTCCTTCACCGCAATCGTGAAGTACTGATCGCTCTAAACCCCTGATGCTTTATGGGTGCCCCAGGTCTCCATTCTGAGACCTGGGGCCGCCCCGATTCTCCGAACCGAATTCCGCATTTTTGCGTATCATGGCTCATGCCTGACAACGCAGTCGAAGTGGCCACAACTTCACCCGCGCACCATCTCTCCACGCACGGCCTGCCCCGACCCCGCGACCTCTACATCGATCGCCTGCGCAGCATCATGACGGCATTCGTTATTCTGCACCACACCGCCATCACCTACGGCGCCATCGGGGGATGGTTCTGGTATGAACTCAAACCGTCGCGTGCGATTTCCAGCCAGTTGCTCGTGCTCTTCTGCACCATCAACCAGGCTTATTTCATGGGCTTTTTCTTCCTGCTCGCGGGCTACTTCACGCCTGCCTCGCTCGAGCGCAAGGGATATGGATCCTTTCTCCGCGACCGCTTCCAGCGACTTGGCCTGCCCCTTCTCGGATTCATGCTCATCCTCGGTCCGCTCACCGCCGCCATCGCCCACTTTGCAGACACCGGCCGATTCTGGGAAGTCTTCCCATACCTCGCTCGGCACTTCATCCTCATTCCCGGCCCGTTGTGGTTCGCTGAAGCGCTGCTCATCTTCTGTCTGGGTTATTGCGCCTGGCGCAAGCTCTTCGGATCTCCACTGTCAGGCAATGAACGTACCCCCAAACGAGTTCCCCGCGGCCGCATTTGGCTGCTCAGCGCCCTGCTCACCGGGATTGGCGCGCTCGCCATTCGCCAGTTCATTCCTGTAGGCGTCAACATCGTCGCGTTGCAGCTCGGGTATTTCGCCACCTACATTGTGTTGTTCGCGATTGGCATCGCGGCCTGGCGGTACGACTGGATCGCCCAGGTCAACTGGAAAAATGCGCGCACCGGGATATACGCCACCGTGATCACCCTTCCAGTAATGCCAGTCGGAGTCGCCATCGCGCAAATCACTCACAGCAAGGGCGATTTCGGCGGAGGACTTTCCTGGCACGCTATCCTCTACGCGCTCTGGGAGCCGTTCGTGGCCTGGGGACTGATCGCCGCGTGGCTCCTCTTCATGCGCCGTTATGGCAGTGCGCCCTCAACCTTCTGGTCCTGGCTCAATCGCCGCGCCTACGCGGTATACATCATTCATCCTCCGGTGCTGGTCGGCGTAACGGTCCTGCTCCATTCGTGGATCGCCCCAGCGCTCGTCAAGTTTGCAATTGCAGGTGCGCTTGCCTGCGCTGCAAGCTGGCTTCTCTCCGACCCACTCGTGCGTCTGCCTGGCTTGCGACGCATCGTCTAGCACGATGTCAAACGTTTACACAAAAATTCGCCCCCGAAGGATCTCGTCGCTTCGGAGGCGCTTGCATGTCCACAAGAAAAGCAAAGTCGGGGGTACCAGTAGCCGGCGCTGGAGGTCGGTAGCACGCGGCTACTGGTGATCCCTGCACATAACGAGACTAGCTGCGGCTTCCCCTTTCCACGGCTGCCTCGTGTCGCCCGGCTCTAAAGGAGCTTTCTTGCCCGCTCCTCGAACCTTGTTGACAACTGAAGTGTCTCCTATACTCCAGACCGATTCCGTGACGGCTGTCACAGCCCTTTGTGCGCAACACATTGCAAAAAAATTCTCCACCGCTTGCGTGTTCGGCCGCACGTCGGTGCGTTGACAAACCGCTCCGCCCGCTCGAAAATCGGAGGGTCCAACTGGTTCCAGCGAAAGGCCCATCTTGACCGCTCTTCTTCAATCCAATCTTGGCGGAATTCCTCTTCTCGGGCGCGGAAAAGTCCGCGATCTCTATGCCGTGCAAGACAAACTGCTGCTGGTCGCCACTGATCGCATCTCCGCGTTCGATCATGTGCTCGGCAGCCCCATTCCGGGTAAGGGAAAGATCCTCACGCAAATTTCGCTCTTCTGGTTCGATTTTCTTTCTGACATCGTTCCCAATCACATCGTCACCGCGAATGTGAGCGAGTTTCCCGCCGAGTTGCAGCCTTACGCCGATCAGCTCGAAGGCCGCTCCATGCTTGTGAAGCGCGCCGACATGTTTCCGGTGGAGTGCGTTGCGCGCGGATACCTGGCCGGCTCCGGCTGGAAGGAGTACCAGTCCGCAGGAACCGTGTGCGGCATCGCGCTTCCCACCGGCCTGCAGGATGGATCGCGGCTTCCCGAGCCGATCTTTACGCCGGCCACCAAGAGCCAGGACGGCGCCCATGACGAGAACATCTCGTTCGATCGCATGGCTCAGACCATCGGCAGAGAACCCTCGACGGAGTTGCGCGGTCTCACGCTCGCAATCTACGAGAGAGCCGCCGCCCACGCAGAGAGCCGCGGCCTGATTCTCGCAGACACCAAATTCGAGTTCGGACGCGTCGACAGCAAAATCATTCTCGCCGATGAAATTCTCACGCCGGATTCTTCACGCTTCTGGGATGCCGGCCTGTGGAAGCCAGGCGGCGCCCAACCCTCTTTCGACAAGCAATTTGTGCGCGATTACCTTGAATCCATTCACTGGAACAAGCAAGCCCCCGCACCGTCTCTCCCCACGGAGATCGTCGAACGGACCCAGGCAAAGTACCTCGACGCCTTCCGTCTCATCACCGGGCGAAACCTAAGCCTCTAACCGTAACGCAGCGCGAGCCACGGAGTCTGCACGGATGACCCTCGTCGATTGGGCAGTAATCGGAATCCTGTTGTGCGCCGTAATTGGCGGCCTTATGGAGGGATTCTTTCGCTCGGTTTGCGGGTTGCTGGGCGTAGTCCTGGGATTGGTGATTGCGGCGTGGAATTACGGACGTTTGGCCGGATTACTTTTGCCACTTGTCCGCATCCCGGCCATTGCGAATACAATTGGTTTTCTGCTCATTGCTTTGGTGGTCATGGGCCTCATCGGCCTGGTCGGTAACCTGCTGGCCAAAACATTTCGTCTTCTTGGACTGGGATGGCTCGATGGACTGGCAGGCGCAGTATTCGGCTTCTTTCAGGGAGTGCTGCTGATCGTCATCGGAATCCTCGTTGTGGTTGCGTTTTTTCCGCAGGCACAATGGGTCGCCGAGGCTCGCGTCCCGCGCATGTTTTTCGGAGCATGCCACGTGAGCGCGAATGTCACCCCCACCGAGCTTGGGGAACGTGTGCGCAGCGGCTTGCGCGCATGGGAGGCCGAGTCGCCCCGCTGGATGCATCCCGGGCGCGATTAAGAGTTTCGTTTTGCGCAGCGAACTTGCTGCGGTTGTGGCAATCTATCAAGAGCACGAGGTGGAAGTTGAAACGAGAACTGGACAGCCTGGTGACGCAGATGCATTCCAGCGGGGTCGGCTACGAA
>Ga0134128_10012745_pt1 | contig 10022 bp, 9 predicted proteins | sample KB31754_FD_96462 | JGI IMG/M metagenome (GOLD analysis project Ga0134128, IMG submission 96462) | Terrestrial soil microbial communities with excess Nitrogen fertilizer from Kellogg Biological Station, Michigan, USA - KB3-175-4 | ecosystem: Environmental > Terrestrial > Soil > Unclassified ...
AGGCCCAGGCCGTTGCCGCTGATCACTGCAACCATTGTGCTGTCCCCGTCCGATCCCATGGCGGGCAGGCCACTCCGGCTTGCCCTGTCTGGGATCTATCAGGGGATGCTTCGGAAAGTTTAGAGGCGCTATGGCGCCCTCGGTGCGATAGCCGATGGAGGGTCCCTTGTGAGGATCGAGCGCTCAATCTGTCCTACCCTCGATAACACTGGCTAATCGCCTCCGGTGCTCGCCTCCAACATGCCGTCAATTCGGCCAGCAGGCTGCTGACCGAATTGACGTATGCGAGCGAGGGTGGTGGCAATTGCTCTCACCCACGATGCCCTCACGCTTCAGTGAAGATCCGATCAAGCAGGCATGCATCACCGTGGTTTCGGTACGGTCGTGTGGCCCACTAATCACTCTCTCCCGACCCATTGGGTATGAGCCAGCCATCGTGATCCTTGGCGATAGCCGACCAGAGTAAACAGCAAACAACGACCGCAAACAGAAACACGAACAGGCCAACGGCGCCTGCCGCCGCAAGGACGCAGGTAACGACAAGCATCGCGGTTATCCGGGACCGTCGCGTCTTGGCGACCAGCTCCCTCTTGAGCTTCGCCGCCTGCCCGTCCAGACCGATCAACGCACCTAGAAAATGGGTGCCATGGATGCTGGGCTTGCCAACCACCACCGGACGCCCGTGGAAGTGGTGGATAGTGAAGTAATGCGTGCCGCGCCCGGAGCCTGCTTCCTCCCCTCGCGTCTTGCTGTACTCCACAGCCAACACCGCCGTGGCCCCGATATGGCGCGCGTGCTCTTGCAGCATGCGCATGGCCGCATCCGGCGATTCGCGCGATGCGCCACTTACGATCCAGCGGCTCCGCACCAGCACTTCCCAACCCTTGATGGTCGCGTTGCGTGACGTCAGCACCTCGTCGGGAAGGACGTAGCGCACGGCACCAGTCACTGCCATCGGACGCACGCGGCGTGCGCGATAGCCCTTGGGCGTGGCCGATTCCTCGAAGACCACGCGCTGACCTTCGACCACCGCTTGCGTTTCGATGATGTCGTCGTGATGGACGAAGTAATCACGCCCATCGTCACCGCGCAGGAAGCCGTAGCCCTTGCTGGGCAGGAAACTGCTGATCGTGCCTTCCACGAACCCCTCCGGTTAATGCACCGAGGCCAGCTGCGACACCACAAAAGTCATCGATAGCACGACATCCTGCGATGCGGCGCCGTTCACACTGTGTCCCGGCAGCAATGCCGGCACCAGCGCAGACATCATCAAACGAGCTGACGTATGCCTCATAGCCAAGCCCTCCTAGAAGTGCGTCCGTCCCGGTCAACGAATACTCAGTTGCTTCCGCACAGGTACCACTGGTCCGGAAAATCCCAGATGATGCGGTCGCCCTGGGGCGATGCCCGCCTAATCCCCACACGATCGACGCGTATCTTGATCTTCTGATCCGCCACTCCTTCGACATAGCCGTGGGCCAGGCCATCCGTGGCGTGCATGCAGACCTCGGCACCCACCTTCCGGATCCGCGGCATGTCCCGTTGCTGTTGCAACTGGAATGCCCGCTCGGCGGCTTGCCCGGCGGCGAGATCCTGAGACACCGCCAGGCTCCGGTCTTCGAATCGACCGTTGTGTGGCACGTAGGTGGCAATGACCGGATGCCTCGGGTCATTCAGTTCGGTGTCGTAGATCGCGCCGGGCGTGAGGACGTAGCGATGGCCCGCCTTGTAGTCGAACGCGGGGAAGACCAACGGCGTGCGAGGCAGGAACCCGATCATGCCCGTAGGGGAATAGGTGGTACTGATCGTGTGGACGCCTGCGGTGATGGTCAGGTTGGGGCTGGCAAAGCTTGTCGCCTTGCCGTCCACGTACCCCAGGAACAAACAGCCCCCGGGCGCACCTTGGCCATCGCACGTCGTTTGTTCGTTCATCGAGATGTTCGAAACAACCAGCGCTTTGGTGGCCTGTTGTTCAGGCGTAAGCATGGGTGCGGTCGCGCACCCTGCCACCACGCAAGAAAAAACAGTGCATAGCGACAAGCATCGGACAAGCTTCAACATGGTGTCCCCCTGAGCCTCGTGTCAAAAAATTGCAGCGACACGTGGGCCGTCACGGCCACGCGTCCCTCTTGTTAAAGCCAGCACACTGCCAACCGACAAAGCCCTTTCGCTCACCCCCGCGATTCACCTGAAACCCGGCGCGACTCCGTAGTCACCGTGCGCGGTGGCAGCGGAGCCCGAGCCACGGACAAAAGATGTCCACGGAAAATCTGATTTTCAGATATCGCATTCTCCAATATACGTTCCATGACCGCCACCTCTGCGTCGCGGTCATGCCCAAGTCCATCCACCGTCCCGAATACGCCGCTCTCCGGGCACTGATCCGGGAGCTCCGCATCGAGCGCGGCGTGACGCAGGAAACCTTGTCCGAGCAGCTGGGCCGCAGCCAGTCCTTCCTCAGCGACATCGAACGCGGCGTACGCCGGATCGATGCACTGGAACTGCGCGACCTGTGTCGGCTCCTGGAAACAAACTTGCCGCAGTTCGTCGCCGAGCTGGAAAGGCGCCTTGCGGCGGCACCATCGGTCCCGCCTCGTCGCCCTTCGAGTGCGCGCAAGCAAAAACGTTGATCGAGCAACGGCTCGCCGGCCGGTCGCGCAGCAGGGGCGATTGACGACGTCATGGCCATCACTTGCACAGCCGTCAGGCTGGATCGCCTCCGTTGCCTGGGCGTCGCGTGCGCAGATGAAGCTCCAGCGACAGGGTGAAGATCGTCGTCAGATGGCATGCCACCTTGCCGCCGTACCGGGAGGTGAAGACTGCATGCAAGGCCTCTGTCAGTGCATCGTGATCTGAAGGATCGGTCGTACCCGCGAGCTGAGGAGGCGCGGCGCACCAGACATCGAAGACCTGCATGGCTAGTGCCACGTCGCCTTCACGCGTTGACCAGCCAGTGCGTTGCACCCAATCAATGGCCTGCAAAAGTCGCGCGTGCAGCGCATCGTAGGTGGAGGAATATGGGCGCATGATGGATTCCAGACCGAAGGACGGCTACCAGCCCAACACAGAAGCCCGATTGCGCAACCCGCCCACCACGCCCCCTGTCGGCGTCCGCCCAGGACAGCGAAGATCCACATCCTTGTCCGCGCTGGACAAGCATGTAATTTGTTGACTTCTACGCACTCGTGTCCTGTATGGACACCGGGTTCTGGTATCAAAACGACACCGATGGCGCTCTCTGCCGATGCCCTCCCCTGACAGGGAGCACTCGCACCACCGTCCAACATGGAGAGGCACAGATTCCCTCTCGCGCTTCCTCGTCCTACCTGGACGTTGGCTGGATCCATAGGGATGCACCGTTCCATGAGACGGTAACCGTGTTGCGGGTTGCGGAAACCAATCGATAAGGTAGGTTGGGTCCGTGAACGAACCCACTCACCCGAAGTTGAAACTTATCGACGGTGGCCGCGAAGCCCTGGAGCGTCAACTCCTTCATGCGTGCATTCATGGCTCCCATGAAGAACTCCATGCTGCAATCGATGCACTCAAACCGCGCGGCAAGCTCGCATCGGTTAACCCTTCGGACGCACACCCTCCTTGCGAGGATCGCCCCGCATGAGCGCCCGAGTGAGTTGACGTCCGCGGCGGCGCGCTAGCTGACCCGCGCCTACTACCACACGAGGGCCATCGATTGGCGGCTGAGCAGGGCTCTCCCCAAGGCGTCGCACGCCCTTTCCCGGTAAGCGTAGCAAGACGCGGGGCCGCATCCACCCGCTCATTCGACCCATCCACGCCACGAACTGTCGTACGCACGAGATCCCTCGCACTCGCACATTCCGGGCGACACCTCATCACAACAACACCGTCACTCGGGCGCCTATTATCTACATAGATAGGCGCCCGAGTGACGGTGCGCCGTCCACTCGGGCGCCTATGTTGTTTGCTGGCGAATCCAAGAGGGCGTAGCGGGATGCGGGCGACAAAGACACGATAAGGATCGCTGAGCACCAGCCCTCCGCTAGATCTGCACGAGTCTCTTGCACCCGTCCATTCCGAGGGACACCTCTCAACACCAATGTTGTCACTCGGGCACCTATTATCTACATAGATAGGTGCCCGAGTGACACCGTGCCGCCACTCGGGCACCTATGTGGTTTGCATGCCAATCCAAGGGGGCGGCGGAATGCGGGTGCAAAGACTCGGCCAAAACCCCTTTGCACGCCAACCCTCCGCTGGAATTGCCGTTGTGCGTTTTCATGCACCTTCGCGCCTTCTCGTACATTTCCGTGCGCGCCGATGCCTTTTAACGCGCCAGCCCACTTTGCAACATGCGTCGCTGTGCATTGTTGTGCGCTCTCTTGCGCTGCTGCGCGTTCTCTTCCTAGAAATGCATAGTCGCGCGCTTTCCCGCTTTGTCATGCGTTTTCTTGATCAGGCGCGGCAACGGCGAGTGCATCGGCGTGCGTTTCCGTGCATGCCTCTGACACGATGGTGGGCCTCGCAGCTGCAAGTCAGTGGCGCCGATGCAGCTTGATTACACCGGCCCCGCAAACAGGAACGGCCGGTGCCGGGAGGAAGATCTTGGCAGGAACACCAGTGACAGTGATACGGACGTTGCAGATGAGGCGAGAGTGGTTCTCCTCGCCTCCGGCTTTGGGTGCCTTCATCTTCTCGAAGCAGTAGTCGGCATCACTGAATAGAGAGCCCCCAATGAAGCTTGCGCGTGCGACCGATCATGGTATCGGTGGGGTGATCCACCCGGAGAACTAAGGAGTTCGCCATGGCCGCCACCATCACCAATCCTTTCCCTGGCGTCTACAAGGCAGCCTACCTCGAAGAGCTTGGCGTCACCATTGAGGAGTTTGCGCGCGACCCGGAAGCCGCACTCAATCGCGTCGGCCAGTACGACGCCTGTGCCTTGATACAAGCCGGGCTTCGCCCGCTCATGCCTGTGCAGGTACGTCTGCGCCAAGCGTTGGAGAAGCAATGGAAGGCAGAAGGTATACCGGTCGAACGCAACCCGCCGCCGAGCCCGATCCTCGCCGAGCATCGCCAGGCCCAGGCGACTCTCATCGCGTAAGCCACGTTGGCAATCACACCGTCGAAGACGGTCGTGCGATCGGCATAGGCATTCGCAGCGGTGACGTGAACGGCATCCAGCCTTATGCATCAGTGATAAGGAGCTGGTCCGATACCGAGCAGTGGATAGCCCCGGTACGCGCGACCATCTGGAAGATCGCGTTTGATCAGATCAACAAGGACTGGTGACCGTTGTGACGCACGACTGCCAATGGTGCCTCTGGATGCATTTGAGACAGTTCGCCTAGCCGCCAACCATCAGGTGACCAAACGAGATCCACGGATGGCCGCAGAAAACATGATGCCGTGAAGTGCACGGCAGAAGAATAATTTTGGCGTACGCCAATTCGGGCGTACGCCCGAAAGAAATTCAAACGCAGCAGAGATTTTTTGGATCGTACGATCCAAAATTTCAGCTTCGAGGGATAGAGGGTGGCAATTGATGGCACGTCACACCGGAGGCTGCGCCGTCGACGATGGATGGCGCGACTCTCGCGCACACCGCACCAGAAGTCAAGAGCCGACACGTACGGCTGTATTGATCGGAAACCGAAATGCGCAGACAAAGGCCGCACGCTGGCCAAGCACATGACTCGCGGATTGCCTGGCATAAGGGTTGCGCAATTTCAGGTGTGTGCTTTTTTGAGAACAAGCAACTACGCCCCAGGAGGTCGACCATGCAGAACCATCCTTCATCCAGCCAGGAGGACTTGGACTCATCCATCGAGATAAGCCTGGTGGTTGGCGCTCCTGCCTTCTGCACACTACTGCTTCTGCTTTGGGCAGTTGAATGGGCAATCAGCGGATGGTCACCCGAGCTCTCGTCGAGCCACATGATTCATCAAGGGTGGCTGGAGTTCGTGAAACTGATCCAAATGACTCTCGCGCTGGTCTTCGCCGCACTGATATGCACTGGAAGCTTCCTGCTCACCGTGGCCTTGGGCAATCGTATCCGCAAGCTGTGGTGGCAGCTCCGTCATCGTTAAGTGACGCTGGGCAAGCACTGCCTTGCAGGGCCTATCCCTTTGCCACCTCGATTCGTCATGTCTTCGGACATGCTTTCAACCGCAATAACGCACAGCAACAGCCTTAGGAGCTCGCCATGTCGACAAACACTGTGTCTGGCCATGAACACCACGAGCCGTCTCTGGCCGTTTGCTTGCTCATAGGCACACCCACCCTATGTGTCGTCATGGCTCTGTGCTGCTGGGTCGCATGGGCAAGCCGCGGGTTCCCACCTGAACTGGCACCACACGGCTGGCTCAGTCACGGCATAGTCCCCCCCTGCTCGACGTCGTCTTCTGTGGCGGTGTCGACCTCGTGTTTGGCGGAGCGACGCTCTGGGCCTTCGGCATCGTCGCCATGGTGCTTGGAAGGGGTGTCATCGCAGGATGGTGTCGGATGCGTCAACACGGAAAGTAACGCGGCTCCTTCACATGCTGGAACCGGAAGTCTCCCGAGGGCCAAATGACCCACATGGGCGACATACGGCCCGTTAAATCGCCAATCTCGAGCACTGCCTATCCGTGACGCTGCTTCAGAGTGATCTCCACACCACATGTGGAGATCGTGATGGATGCCAGCTCCCTCCCTCATTTGTACACCGAGGCCGAAGCTGCGGAATACCTTGGCAAATCAATCGTGACCCTCCGCCGCTGGCGAAGCCAGGGCCGACTGGGGAGCATCAAGATTGGCCAATCCACACGCTTCACCAACGCACATCTATTGGCCTGCCTGGAGGCGCGTGAATGTCTCGCATCGTCTATCGCATCACCGATGAGTACGCCATCGTTGCCCGTAGGGGCACAACCCGGCTCTACCTCGAATGGAGGGAGCAAGGCCAGAAAGTCTGCCGCGCTACGGGCTGTCACAGCCTTGACGAAGCCAAGCGAAAAGCGAGAGAGCTGATTCTCGAGCTGGCCGACATCCGTGATGCGGAGCCGGCGGACACACCCATCATGGCGTGCCTCGACCGGTACTGGCTGCAGCGCGGACATGCGCTGCCCAGCCACGGTATCGCCAAGCGTGCGGTTGCCATCTGGCGCGAATACTGGGGCGACGACAAGACCATCACGGACCTGACGGCCGGGGCGCAGGAAGACTTCACCACCTGGCTACGAGGGAAGGGTTACAGCGACGGATACGCGCGCCGCATCATCGGGGTTGGCCAGACGGCACTGAACCGTGCGTGGAAGCGCGGCGAGGTGCGCCAGGTGCCATTCGTGCAGCTTCCGCAGGGTGGTGAGGCCTACCCCCATCACGCCACGCGAGCGCAGCTCGTCAAACTGCTGAACACTCCAATGCCGGACCATATCTGGACCTACATCCTGGTCCGGCTATGCACGGGCTGCCGTGGCGATGCCGCACTCGACCTGCAACCGTCCCAGGTGCAGTGGGACGACAAGCTGATCCAGCTAAACCCACCCGGGCGCCGGCAGACCAAGAAGTATCGGCCCGTGGTGCCCCTCGCCCGTACGCTGGCCGCTCACCTCAAGGTATCCACGGCGGCCACGCACTACGTCAACTGGCACGGACGCCCCGTGGCGTCCATCAGGACAACGTGGCGGAAGGTCAGGAAGGCCGCAGGGCTGCCTGTATGGTTCGCACCTAAGGTACTGCGGCACACGGTCGCCTCCGAACTGCGACGCCGCGGTGTGCCCGGTTGGGAGGTCTCCGGCCTGATCGGCCACAAGCGCGGCGAGGCGGCGGCAACGACGGGCGGCTATGCCAAGTTCGACCCCGCCTATCTTGGGAAGGCCCGAAAGGCCCTTGACGCGTGGCTGGCTGACTTGGCGAAGGACGTGCCCCGGCTTCGCGGGGTCAGTGCGGGGTCAGTCGGCGCCAGAAACAGAAACGGCGCAAAGCCCGAAGGCCGCGCCGTTGCTGCATCTAAGGTGGTGGGCGGTACAAGGATCGAACTTGTGACCCCTACCATGTCAAGGTAGTGCTCTACCGCTGAGCTAACCGCCCGATTCGCACGACGCCAGGCCGCGCGAGCCGCGCAGTATAGGCGACTCCCGGGCCGGCCACAAGCCGCCCAGCCCCGCTTAGCGCAGCGCCCGCTCGCGCAGCTGGTGGATCTGGTCGCGCAGCTTCGCCGCGTCCTCGAATTCCAGGTTCTGGGCATGCTTGTACATCTGTGCCTCCAGCTTCTTGATGGCGGCAGCGGCCTTGGCCGGGTCCATCGCCTCGTAGCTGGCCGCCGGTTCGGCCACGGCGCGTTGCCGGCCCTTGCCGCCACGGCCACGCGACGGCGCCTCGCTGCGCGCGCCTTCCATGATGTCGGCAATGCGCCGCTCGACCGTCTTCGGGGTGATGCCGTTGGCCTCGTTGAACACGAGCTGCTTCTCGCGGCGGCGGCCGGTCTCGTCCATCGCCGCCCGCATCGAACGGGTCACCTCGTCGGCGTAGAGGATGGCCTTGCCGCGCACGTTGCGGGCGGCGCGGCCGATGGTCTGGATCAGCGAGCCGGTGGAGCGCAGGAAGCCCTCCTTGTCGGCGTCGAGCACCGCCACCAGCGACACCTCGGGCATGTCCAGGCCCTCGCGCAGCAGGTTGATGCCCACCAGCACGTCGAACTCGCCCAGGCGCAGGTCGCGAATGATCTCGCTGCGCTCCACCGTCTCGATGTCCGAATGCAGGTAACGCACCTTCACGCCGTGCTCGGAGAGGTATTCGGTGAGGTTTTCGGCCATGCGCTTGGTCAGCGTGGTGACCAGCACGCGGTCGCCCATGGCGATGCGCTTGTTGGCCTCACCCAGCAAGTCGTCCACCTGGGTGCGCACCGGGCGCACCTCCACCTCGGGGTCGACCAGGCCGGTGGGGCGCACCACCAGCTCGGTGACGGCGTCGCCGGATTTCTGCAGCTCGTAGTCGCGTGGCGTGGCGGAGACATAGATCGCGCGCGGCACGCGCGCCTCCCACTCCTCGAAACGCAGCGGACGGTTGTCCAGCGCGGATGGCAGGCGGAAGCCGAACTCCACCAGGGTCTCCTTGCGCGAACGGTCGCCCTTGTACATCGCGCCGATCTGCGGCACGGTGACGTGCGATTCGTCCACCACCAGCAGGCCGTCGGCCGGCAGGTAGTCGAACAACGTGGGCGGCGGCTCGCCGGGCGCGCGCCGGGAAAGGTGGCGCGAGTAGTTCTCGATGCCCTGGCAGTAGCCCACCTCGGCCATCATCTCGACGTCGTAGCGGGTGCGCTGGTCCAGCCGCTGCGCCTCGACCAGCTTGTTGTCGCGGTACAGCACCTCCAGGCGTTCCTTCAACTCGTCCTTGATGGTGTCGATCGCGTTCAGCACGCTCTCGCGCGTGGAGGCGTAGTGCGTGCGCGGGTAGACCGTATAGCGCGGCACTTTGCGTATCGTCTCGCCGGTGAGTGGATCGAACAGCGCCAGCCCCTCCACCTCGCCGTCGAACAGCTCGATGCGCAGCGCCTCGGTCTCCGACTCGGCGGGAAACACGTCGATGATCTCGCCGCGCACGCGATAGGTGCCGCGGCGCAGCTCCAACTCGTTGCGGGTGTACTGCAGCTCGGTGAGCTGGCGGATCAGCTGGCGCTGGTCGATACGCTCGCCCTTGGCCAGGATCAGCCGCAGACTGAGGTAATCCTCGGGGTTGCCCAGGCCGTAGATCGCCGACACCGTGGCCACGATGATCGCATCGCGTCGCGACAGCAGCGCCTTGGTCGCCGCCAGCCGCATCTGCTCGATGTGCTCGTTGATCGAGGCATCCTTCTCGATGAAGGTGTCCGAGGCCACCACGTAGGCTTCCGGCTGGTAGTAGTCGTAGTAGCTGACGAAGTACTCCACCGCGTTGTGCGGAAAGAACTCGCGGAATTCGCCGTACAACTGCGCCGCCAGCGTCTTGTTCGGCGCCATCACGATGGTCGGCCGCTGCACCTGCTGGATCACGTTGGCGATGGTGTAGGTCTTGCCCGAGCC
>Ga0134128_10012747_pt1 | contig 10022 bp, 5 predicted proteins | sample KB31754_FD_96462 | JGI IMG/M metagenome (GOLD analysis project Ga0134128, IMG submission 96462) | Terrestrial soil microbial communities with excess Nitrogen fertilizer from Kellogg Biological Station, Michigan, USA - KB3-175-4 | ecosystem: Environmental > Terrestrial > Soil > Unclassified ...
AGCGCGAGCATCAGCGCCATCGCGCCTTCGGCAACCGTCTCCTCCGCGTACTCGGGAATGTTGACGACCGGAATGCGTCGACGGATCGCCGCGTCGATGTCGATCGCGTCGATGCCGACGCCGTACTTGACGATGCCGCGGAGCCGCGTCGCGCCATCGATGACGCGCGCGGGAATCGACGCATAGCACATCAGCAGCAGGTCGGCATCCTGCACTTCGCGCGCGAGCTCGTCGGTGCTCGTCGTTTCGGGCAGCAGCACGAGCGTTGCACCGATCTCGCGCAGGCGCCGATCGACGTTCGGCGTCTCGAGCTCGCAATCGGTGCGAACGACCTTCATCGCGCGCGCTTACACGGTCGTCGCACTGACGATCACTTGAGGCTGCCGCAATCGCTCGAAAGCCACCGGGCCTTCTGCTGCATCGTCCGCTCGCCGTGCGCCTTCGAGCGGCTCGTCATCTCCATGCTGTAGTGCTCCGGCGAGATGTCGAAGACGCGTCCCTGCACCTCGCGCGTATCGCCGTCGTCCTCTTTGCATACGCCGCTGAACGTGATCTCGGTCGCGGTGTGCTTGAACGCCTTGCTCGTGCAGCCGCTCTCTTTGCGTGACCTGTTGAGCCAGCTGTCGATCGACTCGCTCTCCTCCTTGACCTCTTCGGGCGTCAGGCACATCCGCGTCGACATCGAGTTCGCGCCGAACGACATGCCGCGCTCCTTCATCATCGCCTCGACTCGCGCGCGCTGCTCGGGCGGCATTTGCGCGAGACGCTCGCTCATGTTCGGCATGTTCATGCCGCTGCCGCCGATCTGAACTTCCCACAAGCCGGGCTTGCGCTTCAGGCTCTGCGCGCCGGCCGTCGACGCGACGACGCCGAACGCGACGACTGCAACGATTGCTGCGACTTTCATCGAAACGACTCCGGAGAAATGGCACCGCGGCGATTCTACGATGCCTTCGCGATCGCCGTCTCGACGATGTCGAGGGCGCGATCGAGATCGCGCTCGTCGATGACGAGCGGCGGCGCGAGCACGAGCACGTTGCCCTGGCCGACCTTGAACGACAGTCCCGCGGCGAGGCAGTCGTAGAGCACCTGCTCGGCGGCATCGCGCGCCGGCGCGCCGCTTCCCGGATCGACCAGCTCGACGGCGAGCAGCAGGCCGATGCCGCGGACGTCGGAGATGAGCGGCAGACGTCGTTGCACGTCGCGCAGCCGTGCGAGCGCGTGGGCGCCGAGCGTATTCGCACGCGCGAGCAGCTGCTCGTCGTCGATCACGTCGAGCGTCGCGAGCGCCGCTGCGCAGCCGACCGAGCTCTTCTCGTGCGTGTAGTGGCCAAGCGCGCGGTCGGCGGCGACGTCGAGCCCCTCGCGCGCGATCAATGCCGCCAGCGGAAACACGCCGCCGCCGAGGCCTTTGCCGAGAACGACCATGTCGGGAACGATGCCGTAACGCTCGAACGCGAACATCGTGCCCGTGCGCCCGAGGCCGATCGGAATCTCGTCGAGAATCAGGAGTGCGCCGTGGCGATCGCACGCGATTCGCAGCGCCTCGTAGTACGCGCGCGGCGGAATCTGGACGTCGGTCGAGCGGATCGTCTCGACGACGACCGCAGCGACGTCCTCCTCCTTGCCGAGCACGTAGTCGACGTAGTCGGCGCAGCGCGCGTTGCAGCGTCCCGCGCACCCGAAGTGGCAACTGCGCGGATCGCACGGCTGCACGTGCTCGGTGCCGGGCAGGAGCGGCCCCATGTCGCGGCGGAACAGGGCTTCGCCGCCGATCGAGATGGCGTCGAGCGATGCGCCGTGGAACGCATCCCACATCGAGATCGTCTTGTGGCGACCGGTGGCGACGCGCGCCAGCTTCAACGCCATGCCGATCGCGCTCGTGCCGCCCGGCGCGAACAGCACCTTCGCGAGATTGCCCGGCGCGCGGTCGACGAGCCGCCGCGCGAGCGTCACCGCGAAGTCGTTCGTGAAGCGACGCGGCGAGAACGGCAGCGAGTCGAGCGCGTCTTTCATGGCCTGCACGACGCGTGGATGCCCGTGCCCGACCTGGTGCACGCTGTTGCCATGGAAATCCATGTAGCGGCGGCCCTCGACGTCGGTGAGCCAGATGCCGGATGCCGACGCGAGCGCATCGAGGCACGGCGTCGACAGCGACTGGTGCAGGAAGTACTTCGCGTCTTCGGCGAGCAGCGCGCGCGTTGCCGGGGACAGCCGCTCCTGCTCCCAGCGCCTGCGCCGCGACGACAGGTTGACGTCGCCTTCGGCGGACAAGTCGGTGCGCGGCGTCGGCGTCGCTTTCGCGTTCATCGGATCCATCCGTCGATCGAGGTCCGCATTCTGTCATGCGACGATGCGGCGGACGCGACCAGCAAAAACGCGAGCGTCACGATCGCCCTGCGCGTACTATCGAGCGCCGCTCGGGTAGCGCCTCCCCAATCCATAGCCGTCATATATCGTATGCGATGTATATAATGCCGCTGCCAACCGAAGGTCCCGCCCGATGAATCCCTGCTTTGTCAACGCCGTTCATGCCGGCCGTCGCTGGCCGCGCGTTCTCGCGATCGCCGCGTCGATCCTGCTCGTCGCCGCCTGCGGCAAGCGCGACGCGACCGAGGGCGCACAAGCGGCGCCCGCGCCGGCACCGCCGCTGACCGTCGCCGTCAAGCGCGCCGAGCTTACGCGCGTGCCGCTCGTGCTGGACGCGGTGGGCCAGGCCGAAGGCTCGCGCGAAATCGAAATCCGTCCGAGAGTATCGGGCATTCTCGAAAAGCGCCTCTACAACGAAGGCGCGTCGGTCGCCGCGGGACAGACGCTCTTTCGCATCGATCGCGCGCCGTTCGAGCTTGCGGTCGCGCAGGCGAAGGCGGCGCTCGCGCAGGAACGCGCGCGCGAGGAACTCGCGCAGCACGAGGCCGATCGGCTGAAGTCGCTCGTCGACACGAAGGCGATCAGCCGGCGCGAGTACGACCAGGCTGCATCGACGGTCAAGGAATCGGCCGCCGCGATCCAGGGCGCGCAGGCGAAGCTCGCCGAAGCCGAGCTCAACCTTTCGTACACGAACCTGAAGGCGCCGATCGGCGGCGTCACGAGCCGCGCCGTTCGCTCGGAGGGCAGCCTGCTGACCGCCAATACCGATCTGCTCACGACGATCACGCAGGTCGATCCGCTGTGGGTGCGCTTTTCGATCGCGGAAGGCGATTTCGACCGCATCCGCGACAGCGCCGGATCGGCGAAGGTGAGCATCGTCGACCGCGACGGTGCGATCGCCTCGAGCGACGGACGTGTCAATTTCACCGCCTCGACGGTGGACCCGAAGATCGGGACCGTGCAGTTGCGCGCCGCATTCCCCAACAGGAACCTCGAATGGCTGCCGGGGCAGTTCGTCAAGGTGCGCATCGAAGCCGGGGCACGCGACGCGTACCTGATCCCGCAGGCGGCCGTCACCCAAACCGAGCGTGCGAGAAGCGTCTGGATCGCGAGCGCCGACGGCAAGGCGGTGCAGCGCACCGTGCAAACCGCGAACTGGCTCGGCAACGACTGGATCGTCACCGATGGTTTGAAGCCGGGCGAGCTCGTGATCGTCGACAACCTGATGAAGCTGCACCCGGGCGCCGCCGTGCAGCCGCGCGGCGACGACGCATCGAAGCAGGCGTCCGCATCGACGGGCACTGCGGCCGAAGGGTCGAAGCAGGCGTCGTCGGCAACGGCCTCGCCGTCCGCGGCCGAGAAGCACTGACCGGGCACGTCGATGGGCAACTTCTCGCGCTTCTTCATCAACCGGCCGATCTTCGCGAGCGTCATCGCAATCATCATCGCGCTCGCCGGCGTCATTGCGTCGCAGATCCTGCCCGTCGCGCAGTATCCGGAAATCGCGCCGCCGACGGTGACGATCAGCGCGACCTATCCCGGCGCGAGTGCCGAGACGCTCGCCAAAACCGTGGCGGCGCCGATCGAGGAGCAGCTCTCGGGCGTCGAGAACATGCTCTATTTCAGCTCGAGCGCCGCGGCCGACGGCACCGTGACGATCACCGCGACGTTCGAGGTCGGGACGAACGTCGACACGGCGGTGTTCCAGCTCAACAACCGCGTGAACATCGCACTGCCGCGGCTGCCCGACGAAGTGCGCCGCAACGGGATCATCGTGCAGAAGCGGTCGAACGACATCCTGCTCGTCGTCGCCCTCGTCTCCCGGACCGGCGCACAGAAGACGACGTTCATGGCCGACTACGCGACGGTCAACATGATCGACGAGCTGAAGCGCGTGCCGGGCGTCGGCGACGTCACGCTGTTCGGCTCCGGCTATTCGATGCGGATATGGCTCGCGCCCGACAAGATGGCTCGCCTCGGCGTCACGCCGACCGACGTCGCCAACGCGATTCGCGCGCAGAACCAGCAATATGCGGCCGGCAAGATCGGCGCCGAGCCCGCACCGCCGGGCCAGTCGCTCGTCTACACGGTCACCGCACGCGGCCGCCTCGTCACGCCCGAGCAGTTCGGCGACATCGTCGTTCGCGCCGGCGGCCCGAACGGCGTGCTGCGCATTCACGACATCGCGCGCGTCGAGCTCGGCGCGCAAAGCTACGACATCAGCACGACCGTCGACGGGCAGCCGGCCGTCGGCGTCGCGGTCTTCCTGCAGACCGGCGCGAACGCGCTCGAGGTGAGCGACGCGGTCAAGGCGCGCGTGCGCGAGCTGCGCACCGCGTTCCCCGAAGGAATGGACTACATCATCCCGTTCGACACGACGCGCGTGATCGAGGCGTCGATCAGGGAAGTGCTGAAGACGCTCGCCGAGGCGGCGGTGCTCGTGCTGCTCGTCGTGTTCGTCTTCCTGCAGCATTGGCGCGCGACGATCATCCCGATGATCGCGGTGCCGGTGTCGCTGATCGGCACGTTCGCGGGCCTGTACGCGCTGCACTTCTCGATCAACACGCTGACGCTCTTCGCGATGGTGCTCGCCGTCGGGATCGTCGTCGACGACGCGATCGTCGTGCTCGAGAACGTCGAGCGGCTGATGCGCACCGAGAAGAAGAGCGCGAAGGAGGCCGCGATCGCGTCGATGTACGAAGTGTCGGGCGCCGTGTTCGCGATCGTGCTCGTGCTGTGCGCGGTCTTCGTGCCGGTCGCCTTCCTCGGCGGCATCGCCGGCCAGCTCTATCGGCAGTTCGCGGTAACGGTCGCCATTTCGGTGCTGTTGTCGGGCCTGACGGCGCTGACGCTGACGCCGGCGCTTTGCGCGCTGCTCCTGAAGCCCGGCGACCACGAGTCGCGCGCGTTCCACTGGTTCAACGTCGGCTTCGCGAAGTTCTCGTCGACGTTCCTGTGGATGATCGGCGTCGCGATGAAGCGGCGCATGCTCGCGGGCCTCGCCTTTCTCGGCGTCATCGCGCTCGTCCTGCTGCTCTTCTCGCGCGTGCCCGGCAGCTTCGTGCCGCCCGAGGACCAGGGCTATCTGTTCGGCGCGATCATGCTGCCCGATGCGGCGTCGTTGCAGCGCACCGAGGCGACGGGGCGACAGCTTCAGCGCGGCCTCGCCGGCGATCCGGCAATCGAGCACATCTTCGTAGCGCCCGGCCGCGACTTCATCGGCGGTGCGAACAAGCCGAATGCGGGCACGACGTTCCTGTTGCTGAAGGACTGGGACGAACGCGCCAAGACGGCGCCCGAGCTTGCGAGCGAGATGACGAGTCTCGGCGGCAAGCTGCCGGACGGCCTCGCGATAGGTTTCAATCCGCCGCCGATCCGTGGCCTCGGCACTGCGGGCGGTTTCGAGGCCTATGTGCAGGCGCGCGTCGATTCCGATCCGAAGCGCCTCGCCGACGCCGTGCAGGCGTACACCGCTGCGCTCGCACGCGACCCGCGCCTCACCGGCATCAACACGTTCTTCCGCCCGAGCGTGCCGCAGGTGTTCGTCGAGGTGAATCTCGAGCAGGCGATGGCGCTCGGCGTGCCGGTCTCCGACGTGTTCGACGCGCTGTCGAGCACGATCGGTGCGCTGTACGTGAACGACTTCAACATGTCGGGACGCACGTATCGCGTTCAGTTGCAGGCCGATGCGCCGTACCGCGCGCAGCCCGACGACCTCGGGCAGGTCTACGTGCGCTCGAACACGAGCGGCGAGATGATTCCGCTTTCGGCGCTCGTGCGCACGACGAGCATCGTCGGTCCCGAGCAGGTCGAGCGCTACAACGGCTTCCTCGCGGCGAAGGTGCTGGGCAGCGGCAAGCCGGGCGTCAGTTCCGGTGACGCGATCAAGGCGGCCGAGCAGATCGCGAAGGAAACGCTGCCCGCCGGCTACACGCTCGAATGGACCGGTCAGGCGTTCCAGGAAAAGCGCACGGGCCGCGCGTCGATGTTCGCGTTCGGCTTCGCGATCGTCATGGTGTACCTGATTCTCGCCGCGCTCTACGAGCGCTGGCGATTGCCGGCCGCCGTCGTGTTCGCGGTGCCGTTCGCGGTGCTCGGCGCGCTGTCGCTCGTGTTCCTGCGCGGCATGGAGAACGACATCTACTTTCAGATCGGCCTCGTCGTGCTGATCGGATTGTCGGCGAAGAATGCAATCCTGATCGTCGAGTTCGCGCAGCAGGGTCTGCTCGCCGGCATGCGTCCGATCGACGCGGCGCTGCAGGCGGCGCGCCTTCGCTTCCGGCCGATCGTGATGACGTCGATCGCGTTCGTGTTCGGCGTGCTGCCGCTCACGCTCGCAACGGGTGCCGGCGCCGCCGCGCGGCGCTCGATGGGCACCGGCGTCGTCGGTGGCATGCTGGTCGCGACGTTCGTCGCGACGATCTTCGTGCCGCTGTTCTTCACCGTGTTCTCGCGCAGGCCGAAGGTCGCCGAAGGCGAGCAGGCGAAGCCGGCCGGCCCGCTCGCGCACGACGCATCATGACGAAGCGTGTCGTTGCCGCGTGCGCCGTTGCGGCGCTCGCCGGTTGCGCGCCGGTGGGTCCCGATTATCGGCGGCCCGACATCGACGTGCCGAAGGCGTTCGCCGAGCAGGCGCCCGCACCGGCGACGCTCGCCGGGGTGCCCGTCGATTGGTGGAAGCTCTACCACGACGACACGCTCGACCGCCTCGTCGCCACCGGACTCGCACGAGGTACCGACGTTCGCCTCGCGATCGCGCGGATCGAGGAAGCGGCGGCACTCGTGCGCGAGGCGAACGCGACGCTTCTGCCGGAAGTGGATGCGTCGGGTGTCGCGTCGCGCACCGGCTCGAGCAAGCAGACGCCGGCCGTGCGCGCCGGCGCGCTGCCGACTGTCAGCAACTTCGCGTTGTCGGCGAACACCGCGTTCGAGCTCGATTTCTGGGGCCGGCTGCGCCGGCTGCGCGAAGCTGCGCAGGCGCAGTTCGAAGCGACCGAATACGCGCGCGGCGTCGTCGGCCTCACGCTGTCCGGCGGGATCGCGCGCACGTACTTCAACCTGCGCTCGCTCGATGCGCAGATCGCGGTCTCCGAGGAAAGCCTGCGCGCCGCCGACGATTCGGTCGCGATCACGCGCAAGCGCGCCGGAGGCGGCATCGCATCGGAGCTCGACGTCTACCAGGCCGAAGGCAACCGCGCGCAGCTTGCCGCGCAGCTCAAGGAATTGCAGCGGATGCGCGCGGTCGCGCTGCATCAGCTCGGCGTATTGACCGGTGACCTCACGCTCACGCTCGCGTCCGCCGATCTGCGCGCGATTCCGGCGCCGCCGCTGCCGCCCGCCGGACTTCCGTCGGCCCTGCTCGATCGGCGACCCGACCTGCGCCAGGCGGAAGCGTCGCTCGTCGCCGCGAATGCGCAGATCGGCGTCGCGCGCGCCGCGCAGCTGCCGACGATCAGCCTCACCGCATCGCTCGGGCTGCAAAGCGACAGCCTCGCGCACATCGTGTCGCCGGGCGCCAGCATCTGGTCGGTCGGCGTCGGATTGCTCGGACCGGTGATCGACTGGGGTCGTTACGCGGCGCGCACCGCGGAGGCCGAGGCGCGGGCGCGGCAGGCGGCGATCGTCTACGAGCAGGCGATGCAGACGGCGTTTCGCGACGTGTCGGACGCGCTGTCCAACGTCGGCTTTGCCGCGCAGACCGAGCGCGACCTCGCCTCGCGGGTGGAATTCGCGAACAACAGCCTGCGCCTTGCGACGCAGCGCTACGAGGCCGGCTACTCGGCGTATCTCGAAGTGCTCGACGCGCAACGCACGCTGAACGACGCGCAGCTCGCGCTCGTGCGGAACCGCCAGTCGTTCCTCACGTTCACCGTCGACCTGATGAATGCGCTCGGCGGCGGCTGGCAGGCGTAAGCGGCCGCGCCCGCCGCAGGAGTAGACTCGGCTGCACTGCCTTGCGGGGCTCCTGGCGCAGCGCAAACTGGCGGGCATCGAAACATCGGCGGACGAACGTCACGACGCGCCTCCCGACGGCCGCGCGCGCGCATTCAGCCTGCGGCTTCGGCTGCTGGGGCTCGTCGTGCTGGTGCTCCTGCCCTGGCTCGCGCTCGTCCTCTACGCGACGGCGGCCGAGCGGCGCAACGCGATCGCCAACGTGCACGCCGACGCGATGCGCCTGATCCGCATCGCGAGCAGCAACCAGGCGACGCAGATCGAGGCGGCACGCCAGTTGCTGACGGCATTCGCACGGATGCCGCAAGTGCGCAGCGCGAACCGCGCCGAATGCAGCCGCTTTCTCGCCGCGCTGCTGCCGGCCTATCCGCTGTATCTCAACTTCGCGCTCGCCGATCCCGACGGTACGATGACGTGCAGCGCCCGCGAGATGCCGGCCGCCGCGGTCAACGTCGCGGATCGGCCGTACTTCAAGCGCGCGTACGAGACGCGCGCGTTCGCGATCGGCGACTATCAGGTCGGGCGCGTGACCGGCCTGCCGGCGATCAATTACGCGCTTCCGGTCGTCGACGACGCGGGCGCCATCCGCGGCATCGCGTTCGCCGCGCAAAGCCTCGCCTGGCTCACCGGCGCGATGTCGCAAGTGACACTGCCCGATGGCGCGAAGATGATCGTCGTCGACCGCAACGGCGTCGTGCTCGCGCGCATGCCCGACATCTACGGCCCCATCGGCGAGCGGGTCGCCGAAGCGCGCGTGCTCGACGCGTTCGCGGCGCAGCACGACGGCGGCGTGTTCGAGTTGGACGACGCGGACGGCGGCACGCGGCTGTGGGCGCACGCCCCGCTCTTGTCGGACGCGAGCCTTCGCGTCGCGATCGGCGTGCCGGAGGACGTCGCGCTCGCCGACGTGAATCGGCGGCTCGTGCGCAATCTCGTCGCGCTCGGCATCGTCACGTTGCTGGCGCTCGGGGCCGCGTGGTTCGGCGCGACACGATTCGTGCTGCGGCCGATCGACGCGCTCGTCGCCGCGGCCGCGGCGCTTGCGTCGGGGAAGCTTCACGCACGCGTGCCGTTGCAAGGCGGCCGCGACGAGCTCGACCTGCTCGCGCGCGCGTTCAACGCGATGGCATCGACGCTCGAGACGCGCGATCACGAGCTGCGCATTGCCGAGGAATCGCGACGCAATGCGCAGGTCGAGCTCGCCGTGTCGCGTGCGCAGATGGACATCGCGCGCCAGATCCAGCGCGCGATGCTGCCCGAGGATCCGCTGACGATCGGCGGCGTGACGCTGGCCGGCCGCTGCATTCCGGCGACCGACGTCGGCGGCGACTACTTCGGCTACTTTCCGCGCGGACGCTTCGGCGTCGACAGCTTTCTCGGTGACGTCTCGGGCCACGGCGTCGGTGCGGCGTTGCTGATGGCCGAAGCGCGCACGACGTTCATGGCCGAGCGTCTCGTCGCCGGCAGCGCCGGACGCATCCTCGGCAAGCTCAACCACGTCCTCTTCGACGATCTCGATCGTGCCGGCCAGTTCATCAGCGCGTGCTGCGCGACGTTCGACGCGCCGACCGGCGCGCTCTGCTACGCCAACGCCGGGCACCCGCCGGCGATCCTCGTGCGCGCCGACGGCGCGCGGTGGCAGGCATTGAACGCCGACGGCGCGCTGCTTGGAATGCGCAACGACGTCGAGTTCCGCGAGC
>Ga0134128_10012750_pt1 | contig 10020 bp, 8 predicted proteins | sample KB31754_FD_96462 | JGI IMG/M metagenome (GOLD analysis project Ga0134128, IMG submission 96462) | Terrestrial soil microbial communities with excess Nitrogen fertilizer from Kellogg Biological Station, Michigan, USA - KB3-175-4 | ecosystem: Environmental > Terrestrial > Soil > Unclassified ...
CGCGACATCCGCGAAGCGATCTGGCAGCACCTCGCTTCCGACTGGAAGCCCGCGCACCTGGATCGTGTCTGCACCCGCGAGGCCTCGCTGCAGGAGTTGCCGGACGTGTTCGACGCAATGCTCTCCGGTCGATCATTCGGCCGCACGCTGGTCCGGATGGCGGCCGAAAGCTCATCGGATTGACTTTCCGATTCGCTGCCAAGATTCTGAAATTATGGAATATGTTTCCGTCGCTTCAGAATGATTCGAGGGCGATGCGGCCGTCGGCGCAAGCATGGCACTTCAGGTTCCGGTTCCCTACAATGTGCGCATCCGCTGTGGGGAAATTTGCATGGCACGCATCCTGATCGTCGACGATTCGCCGTCGCAACTGGAAGGCCTGAAACGGCTGGTCGAAAAACTCGGGCACCAGACACTCACCGCAACCGACGGCGCGGCCGGAGTGGAAGCCGCCAAGCGCGACAGGCCCGACCTCGTGCTGATGGACGTGGTGATGCCCAACCTCAACGGTTTCCAGGCCACGCGCGCCATTTCCAAGGATCCTGTCACCGCGCACATCCCCGTGATCCTGGTCACCACCAAGGATCAGGAAACCGACAAGGTGTGGGGCATGCGCCAGGGCGCCAAGGCCTTCGTCACCAAGCCGGTGAACGAGGCGGAACTGACCAAAGCGCTGAGCGAGAATCTCGCGAAGTAGGCGATCCCAGCGAACGTCTGATCAATCTCTTTTCGTCATTCCGGCGCAGGCCGGAACCCAGTGACTTTTCGCAACACCATGCAGAGGCACTGGGTCCCGGATATCGCTTCGCGACTGCGTTTGCAGGATTGCAAACGCGAACGCCGAAGGCGGCGCGTAGCGCGAGCGCCATGGATGGCGCGAGTAATTCCGGGATGACGAAAAAAATAAGAGCTTGCCTACACGCGCGGGTCGAATCCTTCGAAGGCTTTTTCAAACGCCGTGTAAGCCGCCCTGGCCTCGTCGCTGTCGGCCGGCGGAATCTGGATCGAAAGCGTGACGATCTGGTCACCGGGCGTTCGTCCCGGCATGCCGCGGCCCTTCAAGCGCAACTTGCGCCCGCTGCGCGAGCCGGCGGGAACCTTGAGCTCCACGTTGCCGCCCAGCGTGGGTACCGGAATCCTGGCCCCCAACGCGGCTTCCCACGGCGACATCGGAACCTCGACCTCCACATCGTGCCCGTGCAACTTGAACTGCGGATCCTCTCGCACCTGCACTTCCATCAGCAGGTCGCCCGCGGGTGCACCGTTGTAGCCGGGCTCGCCCTGACCCGCCAGACGAATCACCTTGCCCGGCAGGATGCCGGCCGGAATGTTCACTTCCAGCGTGCGCTCGCCGGTCGCGTCGCGCAGGCCCAGCCGCTGCTTGCCGCCGGAATACGCAGTACGCAGGTCGATCTCGACGCCCGCGCGCACGTCGTTGCCGCGCATCGGACCGCGTTGCGCACGAGGACCCACGCCGCCCCGGCCACCGAACAGTGATTCGAAAAAGTCGCTGAATCCGCCGGCATCGGCACCGCCGCTGCCGAAATCGCGGAACTCGAAGCCGCCCGGCGCCTGCTGCTGCCAGCCCGGCGGCGGTCGGAAGTTGTCGCCCGCGCGATAGCCCCCCGCCCGCACGTTGTCGTAGGCGGCACGCTTTTGCTTGTCGTGCAGGACTTCATAGGCCTCGCTGATGGCCTTGAACTTGTCCTCGGCGCCGGCTTCCTTGTTTTTGTCCGGGTGGTATTTGCGCGCGAGCTTGCGGTAGGCCGCCTTGATCTCGTCGTCGCTGGCGCCCTGTTTCACGCCGAGGGCTTTGTAGTAGTCCTGGAACTCCATCCACACCCCCAACAGTCAACACGAAAACCCGCGGCGGATTGCTCCGCCGCGAGTTGCGATTATGACGCATCGGCACGCGATTCCGCGCGCCGTGCGGCGATCAACCGACTGCGATGTCGATCTTGCGCGGCGCGGCTTCCGGCCGCTTCGGGATCTCGATTTCCAGCACGCCATGCTTGCCGGTCGCGCGGACGGCGTCCGCATCGGCGCTGTCCGGCAGGGCGAAGCGGCGGTGGAACACGCCGCGCGCGCGTTCGACGCGGGTGTACTTGCCGTCCTCGACCTTGCGCTCGCTCTTGCGCTCGCCGCGGATCGACAACACGCCCTTGTCCATGTTGATTTCGATGTCCTTGGGATCGACGCCCGGAATGTCGGCTTCGATCACGAAGCGCTTGTCCTCTTCGCAAATGTCCACGCGCGGCGCCCATTCGCTCGCCACCCCGCCGGACGCGTCGCCGTCGGCCACATCGAACAGACGGCCAAAAGCGCGACTGACCTCGCGCGGGAAATGGCCGGCGGCCGGCCAGTAAGCGGAACGTTGGATATACATGCTGCACTCCTCAAGATGATTGGCCGCAATCGGCCACTGGTCCCGAGGTATGGGCCCGCCGCACGCTTTCAAGTCCGGCCGCCACGCGCTGGAGTACGATGGCTGATCATCCAGACCGGAAACGACCATGACCATCCAGGCCGGCGACCACCTGCCGGAAGCCACCTTCACCGTGCTGCGCGACGGCGTCCAGCAACTCACCACCGCCGACGTGTTCAAGGGCAAAAAGGTCGTGCTGTTCGCGGTGCCTGGTGCGTTCACGCCCACCTGCTCCGAACGCCACCTGCCCGGCTATGTCGCGCATTACGAGGACTTCAGGAAACGCGGCATCGATGTCGCCTGCATGGCCGTCAACGACGCCTTCGTGATGCAGGCCTGGGCGCAGCACCGCCACGTGCCCGAAGGCATGCTGATGCTGGCCGATGGCAACGGCGATTTCGCCAAGGCGCTGGGCCTCGAATCCGACTCCAGCAAGTACGGGATGGGCCTGCGCTCGAAGCGCTTCGCGCTCTTTGCCGACGACGGCGTGGTGAAGGCGTTGCACGTGGAAGCGCCGGGCGAGTTCCGGGTGTCGAGCGCCGAGGCGATGCTGGCTGCGGTTTGATGCTCGCGTTCCAGAATCCCCCGGCGCATGCCGCGCCGGGGGATGCATCGGAGTCACGAACAGCTACGGCGCATTGACGAACTTCTTCCACGCGGCGAGCAGGTTGGCCGCGTTGACGGAACCCAGGCCGTTGGCAAAGCTCCAGCCAGCGTGTGCCGCATAGGCCGCGGTGTTGGCATTGTAGGAAGCGATGCTGGTCGCGGTCAGCCCGACCTCGGTGGGTCCGTAGAAACCCTCGAAGTTTTTGAGGGTGCCGTAGAAGTAGCAGTCCGGCGTGGTCTCATCGAACGATTCGACCACGATGCACTGCGTCGAATTGCCGCCGTCGGTGATGTCGTGGAATATGCACTTGCCGGTGCCCGTTGCCCCGTTGTCGGCGTTGCATGCCGCAAGCGAAGAAGGGGCCGCGCCGGTGGCGCCACCGTACTCATTGCTGGCCAGCACGTACAGCGTCGGCGCCGCGTTGCCCTGGTCCGCCTGCAACCCGGCATTGGAGAGCCCTTCGTCCACCAATGCCTGGATGCCCGCGAACATCGGCGACGACAACGAGGTGCCACCTATCAGGTAGACCGGCTGGGTGAAATTCTTCGTGCAGGGGTAGGCGCCGCTGCAAATGACCACCCACGTATACCCACCGTACGAACCGCCGAACAGCGAAACGTCCGGCAAGTCGCGCGACTGGTCCTTCGCCGCGCCGTGCACGAGGCGCTGCCATACCGGTTTGCGGTCGACCGACGACGGGCCGCCACTGCCGCTCTCGGACGTCACATAGTCGCCGTTGGGGTCGTAGATCAGGTAGTTCTCGCAGAACTTCAGCGCGGACGCGTGCACCAGATCCTTGGCGGCACGCGTGTTGCCGCAGGACTGGTTCCAGGTGATCTCCGGCACGTACGACTTGGCCGAGCCATACACGGAATTCATCTTCGGGTTGAAGTACTGGCTGGTGGTGCCATCGAGCACATCGGCGGTGTCGGTGCCGCCCACGCCGGTGTCGTTGGGCGAGGTGGCAAACGAATTGGCATCGATCGCCGGTACGCCGTTGATGATGGAGCCGTTGAAGCTTGGGTTGGAACCGGAATCACCCGTCGACACGAACACCGAAATGCCTTCGGCGTCGGCCTGCGTCCACATCATGTCGATCGCCGCCTTGCTGGCGGCGTCCGTGAAACCTTCGCCATAGCCGTAACTCGCGCTGATGATGTCGGGCCGTGATGCGGCATTGATCAGGTTGTCCGCCGCGGTGAAGACGCCGCCGAAGAAGTTGGTGCTGCCCGCGTCACTGCACGTGGCGACCCAGATGTGGGCGCCCGGCGCCATGGCCGTCGACCATTCCGAATCCAGCACGGTTTCGAGACTTTCACCGTACGGATCGTTGCCGCCCGGATCGGTGCAATTCCCGGTGGAGTGCGACAACTGCGGCTGGAACTGTTTGAACGTTCCGCCGTACTTGCCAAGACCGAATTGCTTGACGAAGTTCGGCCAATCGGTGGTGTCCATGTCCTGGTCTTCGACCACCGAGATGGTGATGCCCTTGCCCGTAAGTCCCGTCTTGTACAACCCCGAGGTGTTGTAGATGACATTCATGTCGTACGGCACGAGACCACGCACGCCGCCGACGAACGGCACGGCGAACGGCACGACGGACCTGGCCTGCGCGGAAGCCGACTCGAGGATCTTGAAACGCTCGATGGACGGATTGAACTGTCCCACTTCCGGCGGCGTGTGCATCGGTTGCGGACGGAAGTCGTTGAGCCCCGCCACGCCGGCGACCACCGACTGCAATGCGGCGGGAATGCTGATGTCGCGGCTGTTGGCAATATGGCTGACGTGGTCGACTGTGTAGCGGCTTTCCTGGGTGCGGAAAGCCTGCCTCACCTGGCCTGCGGTGCCGCTGAAGTCGATCTGCAGCTTGTTCGGATACACGCCGTTCACGGTGAAGCCTTGCGACTTCAGCCATGACGTCACGGTCGAAATGTCCGGATCGGCCACGCCGAAATACGTACCGAATTCGGGCGGCGTCAGCCAATGGTGGAATTTCGGCGAAGCGGGATCGTGCTGTGCAGCGAGCAATGATTCGAGTTCAGCCGCGCGCGTGGTGTCCGGCCGAAGGATCATCTGCATGTGATTCATTGGAAAAGAATCGGGCACGTTGCCCGTCGGCTTCAGCTTGTTCAAAAGCGCCAGATGCGTATTGCCCAGCGTGGCCATCTGGTTGTCGACGACCCGGGTGACACGCAGCGGCGCAACCGGATCGAGACCGGTCAGTGCCGGATTGATGGTTGCGGGGGAAGCCACCGAAGGCAGCGCCGCAAAGGCCGCCGCGAGCGAAGCGATTGCCCATACACCAGCAGTTTTCATGTCCTTATCTCCAAAGAGTGATCCTCCCCGGATTTCCTGGAAGCAGCCTGGACCAAGTCATCGACACGCCATCGCAATGTCCTTTTCCGCGGGCGCGCACGCTCGACGATCCGCAATCGTGGACCCCGGATGCAAACGGGCCATGAACCGACCCTCGCCGCATGGGGATGTTTGGCACCGGCGATGCATGAGACGAAAAGAATTGACCCGCGCCTAGCGCTGGTCATTCGGGGGATCGTATGCCGTCCGCGCTCCGGCACGCTGATGCCGGCTGGGTTTCGGGTGTTCAGCGTCGAGGCAATGTTGGCTGCGATCGGCTAACTTACCACCTTGCGCGTCGCCCCAATCCCCACGATCGACACAGCGACAAAATGCAATCCGCAAACCAACCGGTGACCATTCGCTTGGCGGCACTGATGTCGGTGTGCATGATGGCCTGCGCCTTTGTAGCGGGGTGTTCCCGACAGTCCATGGGGCATGGGTCCAAACTCGGTATCGCCCGTGAATGCACAGACAGCACTCAACCAGTCATGAAGGAGACGCTCCCCATTATCCCGCCCATGGCCGCACTCGACCATGGTTCGACTGTGTGCATCGAGAGAGGAACTCGTATCGATTTATCCATCGCATCGGTGAAGACATTCACGAACGGAGTGGGGCTCACTTCGATCATGGTTTCTTTCACGCCGACTGATCAAGCGAAGTGGGTGAGGTTCGCTCAGCGAAACTTCCAAAAGCGCATGGTTTTGATGAACGAGCATGGCGCTTTATTTGACGCAGCCATGTTTGACGCGAACCCGCAGCACGGACTCTGGCTGAATCCGTTCAATGTGAAGGATATGAGTGCCACCATGAAGGCGCTGCAGGATGAATGACGTGCGTGGTTAGGATGAGCGGCTTCAATGTGGACCCCGCTATTGGGCGACAAACGTTAGGGTTCCCCCGATGAAACCGGGGTCACCCCAACCTACGGATGGAGTCAATCCGCCGTATCGTTTGAGCCGGCCGCATCGCCCGCGCCCAAGCCCGATTCGCCCGTCCCATTCGTCGAGCCTTCGTCATCCTCATTCTCGATCCTCACCACGCCCGCGAGTTTTTCGTCATCGGGCAGGCGGATCAGCGTGACGCCCTGGGTGTTGCGGCCGACCTGCGAGATTTCCGAAACCCGGGTGCGCACCAGCGTGCCCTTGTCGGAGATCAGCATCAGTTCGTGGCGCGAGTCGGTGGCGACGGCGGCGACCAGCGTGCCGTTGCGTCCGGAGCACTGGATCGCGATGACGCCCTGCGAACCGCGGCCCTTGCGCGGGAAATCGTTCAGCGGCGTGCGTTTGCCGTAACCGCGTTCGGTGGCGGTGAGCACGTCGCAGCCTGCAGCTTCGATCTGGGCGTCCGCGACGATCATCGACACCACGTGCGCGCCGTCGGCCAGGCGCATGCCGCGCACGCCATGTGCAGTGCGGCCCATCGGGCGCACTTCGCCGCCGGCAAAACGGGCGGCCTTGCCGTTGGAAGCGAACAACAGCACGTCGCAATTGCCGTCGGTCAGTTCGGCTTCCACCAGCCCGTCGCCTTCGTCCAGGCCGATCGCGAGTTTGCCCTTCTGCAACTGGAATTCGAATTCCTTCAGCGGCGTCTTCTTGACGGTGCCGTTGCGGGTCGCGAAGAACACGAAGCGATCGTCGGTGTACTCGCGCACCGGCAACACGGCCTGCACCTTTTCGCCCTCCACCAGCGGCAGCAGGTTGATGATCGGACGGCCGCGCGCGCCAGGGCCGGCTTCAGGAATGCGGTACACGTCCAGCCAGTACACGCGCCCGTTGCTGGTGAAGGTGAGCAGGGTGTCATGGGTGTTGACGATCCAAAGCTTCTCGACGAAGTCCTCGTCCTTCATGGTCGTCGCCGAGCGGCCCTTGCCGCCGCGTTTCTGCGCGCGATAGGTGTCCAGCGACTGGCGCTTCACGTAACCCGCGTGCGACAGCGTGACGACGACGTCCTCTTCGGCGATCAGGTCCAGCGTTTCCAGGTCTTCCTGCGTGTGCAGGATTTCGGTGCGGCGCGCGTCGCCGTAGAGTTCCTTCATCTCGACCAGCTCGCCGCGGATCACCGCCATCAGCTTGTCGGGATCTTCCAGGATCGCGATCAGGCCGCGGATGGCTTCCAGCAGTTGCTTGTACTCGTCGGTGAGCTTGTCCTGCTCCAGGCCGGTGAGGCGGTGCAGGCGCATCTCCAGGATTTCCTTGGCCTGCACTTCCGACAATTGGTAGCCGTCGTCCTTGAGGCCCGCGCGCGGATCGAGGTCTTCCGGCCGCGTCGCCGCGGCACCCGCCGCCTCCAGCATGACGCGCACCATGCCGGGTTCCCACTTGCGCGCCAGCATGCGTTCGCGGGCTTCCTGCGGCGACGCGGAGGTCTTGATCAGTTCGATCATCGCGTCGATGTTGGCCAGCGCGACGGTGAGGCCTTCCAGCACGTGCGCGCGTGCACGCGCCTTGCGCAGGTCGAAAATGGTGCGGCGGGTGACGACTTCGCGCCGGTGGCGGATGAAGTGCTCGAGGATCTCCTTGAGGTTCAACAGGCGCGGCTGGCCATCGACCAGCGCCACCATGTTGATGCCGAACGTCACCTGCAGCTGGGTCTGCTGGTACAGGTTGTTCAACACCACCTCGGCCGCGGCGTCGCGGCGCACCTCGATCACCACACGCATGCCGTCCTTGTCGGATTCGTCGCGCAGGCCGCTGATGCCCTCGAGCTTCTTTTCCTTGACCAGCTCGGCGATCTTTTCGATCAGCCGCGCCTTGTTGACCTGGTACGGCAGTTCGGTGGCGATGATCGCTTCGTGACCGTGCTCGCCGGTTTCGATTTCGGTCTTGGCGCGCACCAGCAGCCGGCCGCGACCGGTGCGATACGCCTGCACGATCCCGGCCGCGCCGTTGATGATGCCGGCGGTCGGGAAATCGGGCCCGGGCACGTACTGCATCAGGTCGTCGATGCCCAACTCGCGGTTGTCGATCAACGCGATGGTGGCGTCGATCACCTCGCCCATGTTGTGCGGCGGCACGTTGGTGGCCATGCCGACCGCGATGCCGGCGGAGCCGTTGACCAGCAAATTCGGGACCCGGGTCGGCAGGACCAGCGGCTCCTGCTCGCTCTCGTCGTAGTTGGGCCCGAAGTCGACGGTTTCCTTGTCGATGTCGGCCAGGAGGTCATGCGTGAGGCGCGCCATGCGCACCTCGGTGTAGCGCATCGCCGCGGGGCTGTCGCCGTCCACCGAACCGAAGTTGCCCTGCCCGTCCACCAGCATGTAGCGCAGCGAAAACGGCTGCGCCATGCGAACGATCGCGTCGTACACCGATGAGTCGCCGTGCGGGTGGTATTTGCCGATCACGTCACCGACCACGCGCGCGGATTTCTTGTACGACTTGTTCCAGGCGTTGCCCAGTTCGTTCATCGCGAACAGCACGCGGCGGTGCACCGGCTTCAAGCCATCGCGCACGTCGGGGAGCGCGCGGCCCACGATCACGCTCATCGCGTAGTCGAGGTAGCTCTGGCGCATCTCGTCTTCGATATTGACGCGAATCACTTCACTGGCAGGTTCCGCCATTCGCTTGCTTCCCTATTTTTGAGAATGGAAGGCGCGGGTCCGAAATGCCGCCCGCGCCTGGAAATCAACCCTGAAAGTGTACCACATCCAGCCCTGAAACAGCCCGGAAAACTCCTGCAGTGACGCGAACTTACGGCTTGTTTTTGCGTTCGTTCGCAGCCATGGCCGAGCGCCGCCTTCGCGACCCGGAAAACACCCATTGCCGGGCCCCCAGGAAGTTGGCCGCTGATCCGGGAATCGACCCGATCGCCACGCCGATGGACGGCCATGCGCGCACGAATCCGGAGTAGTGCACGGCCAACGCGTAAGCCAGGTAGTTGATCGCGAAGCCCGCCGACATCGCGACGATGTAGCGCGACCATTCACCGAACAAACCGTACTCGCCGCGCCGATGGAAGGTGAAGTGGCGGTTGAACAGCCACGTTGCGGTCGCGGCACACAGGAACGAGAACAGGCGCCCGACATACGGATCGACATCGACTTTGCTGACCAGCAACTGCACGATGCCCGCGTCGACGAGAAACCCGATGAAGCCGCCGACACCGAACCAGGCAAGCTGCTTCGGCAAATGCCACATGTCAGTGCGCGTCCGGCTTGCCGAACACGGCGCGCAGCGCGGCCGCGTCCGGCTGCGTGATCACTCCGCGCTCGGTTACCAGTGCGTCGATGAGTTCGTGCGGCGTCACGTCGAACACCGGGTTCCATGCCTGCGTGCCGTCGGCGGCCGTGCGCCGGCCCGCGTGGCCCAGCAATTCCGCCGGATCGCGCAGCTCGATTTCGATCGCATCTCCGGACGGCGTCGCCATGTCGACCGTGGTCGACGGCGCCACCACCATGAATTTCACGCCGTGGTGCCTGGCAGCAATCGCGAGCTGGTACGTACCAATCTTGTTGGCGATGTCGCCATTCGCAGCGATGCGATCGGCGCCCACGATCACCCATTGCACCTCGCCGGATTTCATGAGGTGCGATGCCGCCGAATCGGCGATGAGGGTTGCGGGAATGCCGTCACGCTGCAACTCCCACATCGTGAGCCGCGCGCCCTGCAACCATGGCCGCGTCTCGCCCGCA
>Ga0134128_10012751_pt1 | contig 10020 bp, 9 predicted proteins | sample KB31754_FD_96462 | JGI IMG/M metagenome (GOLD analysis project Ga0134128, IMG submission 96462) | Terrestrial soil microbial communities with excess Nitrogen fertilizer from Kellogg Biological Station, Michigan, USA - KB3-175-4 | ecosystem: Environmental > Terrestrial > Soil > Unclassified ...
AATAAAAGTAAGCGGGCGTTTGATAACAGCGATTCTGTTCGGGAGCGCCGCCAGGCGCTGTAGTTGGGAGAACAGAATCTTCTGTTATCAGATGACCGTCCGAATTGAAGCTCTTTGTGCCGAAAGCCTCTAGTTCGAATACGAGCGCAAGTGCTTTTTTGCGGGCCGTGATTCTTTAATTCCGGTGTGCAGATTGTTCGCGTGGATTAAGGGAAACTCTAGAAAAGAGCGCGACTAATTCGCGGGTATCGCGTCGTCTTCTTTGAGCAGAACATGAGGCTGCACCTGCATATACAGAAAATTGAGATAAGGCATGTTTGCAGTTGCGACAGAAAGCGAGAGGATACGCGAAATTGGGCCAAGTGTCTGTAATGCGCAAAGCATAAACGGAAGGGCAGCTTGAGAGCTGGCCTTTCCGTTGGGCGAGACTTTGAGCCTCGTAATCCATTTTCACGAGTTACGAAGCTAGGGCGTCAGAAATGTCACGTGGGTTACACGTGACGCTTGTGACTCTCTAACGTGGCGCTCAAAATCGATCCAAAAGGTGCGGGCTGAGTTATTGTCGAGGCAACGACAATAACTCAGCCCAATGCGATGAACTCAACAGAGGCCAACCAAACCTCGACACCAAGTATTTGTGAAGTGAATCTAGTGCGGACGTTCGGGCAAATGGGGGACGCGACTCCAACGAAGATTATCATACGTGAAATCAAGAACTGTCGCTGCGAAACCCGGAACCAGCGCAAGGGAATCCTGCATTACCTTGTCCACGTTCATCGAGATAGTTTGATAGAGAGTTTCCGTTCAGGTCCTGTCACAATCGCTTTCATTGATCAGCTTCTCAACGCGTAAAAAAATTTTGCCAGCCAAGTGCTAATGCACTTGGCTGGCAGTATCTCAGGGGGATATCCGCCGAAGTCATTCCCGCAAGATCGGCGAGCGCAACGCAGTGGCGCACTTAATGCTCGGCTTGGTCTGTCAACAGCCAGTCCTAGCAGTCGTCGCGCTCGAACGTTAGCAACTCAGCTTCTTTTTTACACACTCAGTTAGCTTCGCACGTCCCTCCGAAGGCTGAATGGCCTTTCGACAAGAGAGGATCGCTTCAGCGATTTCAGTATCAGAACTCTTTGAGCAGGCTTTCTTGATTGAGTCAAAGAAGTATTGATATTCGTGCGGTTGATTTGAAACGAACCAGCCATCGTTATGCTTCTTGTTCGGATCATCTGCCATTGTGGGAAGTCTCCTTCGAGTTCTTATCTATATCGATTTGTGCGGGACTGAGCTGCCTCTATTGATAATGGATCCAAACTGCGAATCATTACGTTGGTGAAACGGTGTTAAGGACGGCTCTGACGGCCGTGCGGTAATGAAGTGAAAGTCTCTGCAGTTGTTGTGGATAACTTGAAGATTTCCCGCACGGTGTTTGAGCGATAACAAATCGATCTGTTCTGGGCCGAAGACCTAGCAGCGTGTAGGACAGGAATAATTCTGCCAACAAATTAGGAGATGATTTCAAACTCTCTTTCAGATCTTTCTTTCAGTGGTCTAAAAACACCAGACCTTCGTACAGGTTCGGGCAAATCCGTGAAATGGAATGGCTAGTTTTCCATATAGCTTGAAGGACTCAAGTTCAATCAAGAGGAAATAGTATGCGAAGATACACCGGAAACATGAATGGCGAGCAATATTTGGCAAATACAAGTCCGAGTAAGAAAGAAGTTCACGACTTGGATAACGAGCAAACGAACTGCCAAATCGACGAAATAATCAAAGCGGGCCATGATAAACCTTTTACTTCTCAATCTACCGCGAATGCCGCTGGCTATGACAACTGCGCTTACTGTTTGGGTAAATCCAGTAGATAGTGGGAACCATACGGTTCTTACGAACCACTCTCTAACTTCCGGCCCATAAGGCGCGGATAAAAAACCCTGATTTCGTCCAATGAACTCGCCCCCATAGTGGCTCTACTCGTGTCTGTGATCGTTCAAGCTTGTAGTGCCAACAGACCAACAAACTCTGATGCGGTAAACAGTCGCAATATAAACGGTGCAAAAACTGCCGCGGCCCCACCACAGTGTGACCCGAACTACTCCGGTTGCGTACCAATCGCCAGCGATGTTGATTGTGCAGGTGGCACGGGTAATGGGCCCGCGTATGTAAAAGGTCCCGTGAAAGTCATTGGCAAGGACATCTACGGATTGGATAAGGATCGAGATGGAATAGGATGCGAATAAGTGTTACATAGAGGATTAATGGGAGGATTCTAGCCGCGCGCGAAGATCTTACCGAATTAACTGTGCTATTTGCCGTAAAAAAGGGCGCGGAGAAGCTTATCTTCCCTTTTCTGGCTTCGATCTAAACTTTTTCAGTTTGCTTCGTGCGGCTGCTACTCCGATTTTCGCGAGCGATACGCGATACCCAAATCCTTGAAGCCGACGGACCGCGTGGCGAATGCCAACTCGAGAGAAGAAGGGCAGAGTCAACTGCTTGCTAGATTTACTAATGATTCCGAATACGACGTGGTACACCTCAAACTTGGGTCTCGCATCTGCCGTAAAGATTTGAAATTGCTTCGGAAGTTTGTCTAGAACAAGTTTTCGATAGGAGGGATCCACTTGGAAGAACTCCGCGGAATTCATCCCTTGATAAAAAAGGTGGCTCAACGTAGCAGAGCCGCCATATCGCTTGATATGGATCAGCTCCCTTGATTTGGAGAACACGTCACAGAACTCCATCGGTCCTCCAAGATAGGTTAGATTGCGGTCCATCAAATAGTACTTACCACCGTTGTCCGCCACTAGACGTTTGTTGTATTCGGCTTCTGTAACGTCATCGTAATCGGCAAGAGATCCCGAGTATCGTGGTATCTTCGCATATGACGAATCGACATCTTTGACGAAATCTTTGTCCAGCTTGTACCACCTACCCGCGTTCAGAACATATGAATGTCCTTTATAATCGAGCTCGCAATATAGGCACTTGAACACACTCCAGCGCCTCATGATCTGATCATTTAGATCCATACAGAGCACGCTTCGATTCTTTAGTCGATCTTGGGAGAGGTCCTGAGGGTCTGTGAAGGTTTCCCGAAAACTATCCAAGTCAATGTCGTAGACTTCTGGTCTTCTGTTTGCCTCACTATACCGGAAACCGCTTACTTGCGACCAATCGAGAATATCAGGCACGGCAAGCCAGCAGCGATCATCACGGCTCCGGTTCCGGATTAGCTTAACTACTGCATCATTTAGATCCGATTCGAGATTCGAGTTTGTTACTTCGCGAATCTGATCGACCCAACCAAAATTGGTTTGGTATGAAGTGTCGAAGAATTTCTTGTGATACGTCTCCAGAAGGTCTTTGAGCTGGCTTAATTCAATTTGAACAGTCGCGTTAAGGGCCTCCATACCACTCAATCGTCTGCCAAAATCTTTGTGCCTGGGAGTTCCAGTAACTGCCCTCAAGATGTCGCGCTCAATATCAAAACCAAATTCACGCGCATTGGCCTCTCGCGCAGCCTGTTCTAGTGTATGACTAGCAATGGCATCGAAGCTCTGTTTATCGATCGTCCTAACTTTCTCCTCATCGATGCAATTCAAGGCGACCCGAAGGCCAAATCGATCCTCGAAGTGATCTGTTGCCAGAAGATATCTGCCTTGACCAAACGTGACAGCGGCCCATCGCTTGTAAATAGGAACAAGTAATACGGCTGATGCGGAACTGACCTCACCAAATTCGCTCGGCTTGACGTAAGGATCAAAAAACTCGGCCCACGTTGGTGGTTTGGCATCGGTGGACTTGATGAAAAGGCGGCCCAACGTTCTCCCGCCGACGGGGACGGATTTCTCGGTAATGCTTTCAGTGACTCTGATCAGTGAATCTGGTGGCTGATTCTCTTTTGAAAGATGGATCGTAAGACTCCGCCAAGGAAGTTCCTTATCCATGAGACTCTAACAAACACCTCCATCTGTAACATGTCGACCTTCGTCGGACTCTTGGAAACGCCTAAGGTCGTGTTTCCTATGGATTATGGAAATTGGCCTAAACCATTACGAACTCTTACAGTTGAAGGTGAGAGAGGAAGGTAGACAGATCAGTTTGCCAGGTATTCAGATCGCTATGTATTCAGTCAGCTACCGTAAATCGGTAATCTTCCGCTAGACTCGCAGAGCCATCGCTGGAAATGGCAGCCAAGAGCACCTGATACTGGCCCCGCCTGAGCATCTGAACTGGAAGTCTGATTCGGATCACGTACTCGCCGTCAGTCTCCGCTTGGATATTAAAGATTGTGAATGACTCGTCATCTCCCACGCGGCGAACTTCCGCCTGATACGTGGAATAACGTTCCTTGATCCAGGGCAGGCGTAGTTCCACAATTCGAGTGTCATCACGAGTATTTATTTCGGGTTGCTGTTCACTGCTTCTGACTGTGACTGGTGACAGATCTAACGACCTCATGTGTGGCGGGACTTCACGCAGGCTCTCAAGAGCATTAAGCTGGGCCAGCGCGTGCTCGATCGCAAGATGCCTGTTTTGCTGTTCTCTCCGACTGCTTAACCAAACAGCAGCAATAACAACAGCGATCAGAGCTGTTGCTGCAATCGGAATAATAAGCGCAGGTTTCAACCGCAGCCGTTCACGCAAATAAGTCCATACAGAGATCTTAACTGGGACGGCGTGAGTTGAGGATGACTCACTCAGAGCCCATTTTTTAATCGACTTATTGATTTGGAGTTGCCGTTGTTGTGTAGACGTTTGCCCATACCGCGAAAGGAATGATTCTTCATCTGCTGCGGCAAGGCTATCTTCTAAATAATCCTCAATAAGATCCTGCTCGGCCGCAAGAATTCTTTCGCGCGCTTGAGTATCTGTTAAAAACAGGTTCTCAATCCGTTCGCGCTCTTCCTCATTAACTTTGCCCAATAGAAACTCACGCAACAAGGCGTCAGTAAATCCTTCTTCCTTCATGGGCCATTTTCTCCCGCACGCTACCATTTCTCTTACAATGAATATTCATGCAATCCATTTCATTTTCGTTGTGCCTTACGTTCAAGACAGCTCTCAATACACTCAGCAATTGAGGCGCGAATACGAAAGACTCTAACTCGCAGAGTTTCTAGGGAAATCTCAAGCCGCTGAGCTAATTCGTGTCGATAATCGATCTTCGCCTGCTTCTCTTTGGCATAATAAGCGAGAATCAACTTTCGTTTCTCAGCGGTTAACTTTCGCAAACAAGATTGCAGACAGTCGTCTATCTCCGCAGTTTCTTCTGCGGTTCTGCTTGTTTGTTGCTGCGGCACTTCAACGCCTTCCAACGATACGTGAGTCTTGATCTTTTTGAAGTTCTCTTTGATGAGATTATTCGCTACCGCGCGAAAATAGAGTCGCGGATCGCCTTCGTAAGTCTGCCTCACTTCGTGCACTTTCTTAGCAACCCTGTCGAACGCTTCATCAGTCATTCCTTCAGGGTCCGCACATCTGCCCCATATAAACAATTTGGCGAGGTCGTGACGAAGCTGAACATACATATTTGCCGCTACGTCGCGATCAGGGTTGAGCCAAGCGAGAATCTCCTCGAAGCTTTCCGGTGGGATTGCCGAATCTCGGGCCATTTACGCGTCGTATTCCGTTCAGCTCTACGCTGGTGGGGAAAACCGCCGCTTCCGTTTTTGGAAAACAAAGAAACCAGCGGCAATTAGACTTAATAAAAACAGAAGCACTAACGCAAGGCGGAGTGACGAGTGATGGTCGACAGCAATACGATTCGCATACTCACCTTGCAACACAAATCCTGCCCAATAGTAAGGCGCACTCCATTGCCTGTCTTGCTTCATTTTCAATTTGGCCGATCTAAGTGCGGCAGCGGGTGACATGCCCTTCTGCAACATAGACTCATAAAAATCAGCCATTAGAACAGCGGTCGCCTTATCGTCTACCTTCCAAAGACTCGCGACAACAGTGTTCGAGCCAGCAGACAGGAAACTGTGAGTTAGACCTATAAGTCCCTCCCCTTTTATATCTTTTCCTAAAGCAGTCTGACACGCGCTTAAGACTGTCAGTTCAACAGAAAGGTCCAAACTGTAAATGTCGTAGAGTGTCATCAAGCCATTCGTCTCTTTGCCATTGCGATCCACCGTGCTAAGAACGATGTTTGACAGTTCGGGATGGTCGCTGTCAATGAAACTGTGAGTAGCGAAGTGAAGGATCTGATACTGTCCGACGTCTGAACTCATAGCCAAGTCACGATTTGCATCAAAGCCTTTGGCCACCAGCGTCGTGCCCCAGGGAGCGGCCGCAGAAATCGAGTCAGCCTCTTCTGAGGCATAAATGAGACGAGCGAGCGCACCATCACGCGTTCGAGTTTCAGGATTTTCTCTCGAGGCTGCTTGCGTGATCCCTCGAGAAACAGGTTCGCGCTGCACGCGGTCATCACTGCCACTGAAAACTGGATCAGCGATGACCGCAAGAAGTTTGCTCGGCGAATGCGTATGATTCCGCGCACTGCGGATCGCGATCAATGCTGAAACGGAAGGCAATGCCACGACTTCATGCTCTTCGATTAGAAATCTACTTGCCGATGCACCTAATCCATTTTGACCAACAGCATGCGCAACGGGTACCGGCAGCGCTTCAAGTGGGATGTGCTGCAGTGCTCCTTCTGTTACTACGAGCAGCCGTCTGTTTCCGAGTTGATCCGCCACCGGGCCCAGTAACATGCGACTCAGACTAATTGCCTTTTCAAAATAAGCTTTGTCTGCCGCTTCAACGTTAGTCTGATAACCGTTGTCGATTGGTCCATCGGTTCCCTGTAGTGCCGTGATCACCTTGTAGAACTCGCGTGCAGCGTCTTCGATGGTCTTCCGATTCGGCAACTCATAACTCTGGAGAGAGTTAGACGTAACCACCCACAAATAACTGCGTTCGTCCCCTAAGGCATATTCCAGCAGCATCGTGTCACCATCTCGCAACTCACTCTTAATCTGTTGCAAGTTCAGCGGCGCAGCCTGTTCTCGAGAAAAAAGACGAGGATGCTCTCTTATCTTTACCTGAATCTCCTGATATTCGGCTTTAAGTTCGGCCAACTGATTGTCAATCGCTGCAATCTCGGCAGGGTCTTTCCGGTTCAATAAGAGATCCATTCTGTACTGTGCCTGTATTTCAAATAACTTCCGCAATTCACGCTCGCGATCGAGAAATTCTCGTTCCGCTCCTTGGCGTGAAACGGCTCTTGACTCACGCATCAAATCGAGCAACAAACGCGCTCGTCCCTTTTCACTTATCAACAATGCGTCGGCGGCAAAGCCCTTGCCCGGACGCGCCCGATCAAGCTGCATCAAAATCTCAATGCACAACTCGTAATGCTTTCCAGCTCCGGAAAGGTATGAGACGCGGAAGTCAGGACTGGCCAAGTCCGCGCGCAGATCTTCGATTATTTCGAGTGAACGCCGAATGACCGACAAAGCAACGTCAGGAGATCCAATTGCCAAATGAGCACGAGCAAGATTGTATAGCGCAGGGGTCAGAATTGCTTTATCGCTCATCCTTTCACTCAAGTTGAGCGCTTCAAGACACGCTTCCAAGGCTCCTTTGTTGTCTTTGATTTGGAGCAGGAAGTCTGCATACGTGTTCAAAGCCATCGCTCGTGCTCGAAGATCGCTACTCGCATAAAACTTCAGTATTTTCCGATACTGTTTCAATGCCAGTTCGCGACGACCCTGCGAAGCGTAGATTGCTGCCAGCTGCATACGCGCGTTGATCTCGCTGCGAACTTTCCCCGCGGCACGGCTCAATCGCAAAGAACGCTGGCAGAAAGCTAGCGCCTGGTCCAAGCGTTTGTTCGCATAGTGCACCATCGCTAGTTGCAATGCCGCGGCTGACATGCCCTCCACTGAGCCAATTTCTTCGAAAAGACGCAGGGCCCCTTCGTACCGATTGACTGCGAGATCGTATTGCTTGGCGAGCTCATAGGATGTTCCCAAGGCATTTAGAGTTAGAGCCTCGCTATGTCGATCCCCGGCATCACGGAAGATTGCGATCGCGCTCTCATGTAACTCAATCGCACGGGTGTGTTCTGAATTGTGAGAATGAACCAGACCCAAAGCTGTTGATGCCAACGCTTCACCAATCCTGTCGTTGACTTGGCGGTAAGACTCCAGCGCCTGAGAGATCTCCCGCTTCGCATTCTCGGAATCACCCAAGCTACCTGATATGTAGCCGTTAAAGATATGTATCTTGGCTGCCCTTCTGGGATCGTTCTGGAGGAGTTCAAGCGCTTTCTTGAATAGCTCCCGGGATTTCACAAAGTCACCCTTCGCATAATTCACTTCAGCGAGATTGCCGAGTGCTTCGCCGTGAGCGTTCGTTGCCATGTCGCTGCGATTGGCTTGGTGCTGGTTGAAAAGTTCCAGTGCTTTCGTTAGCTGCTGTTGCGCCAGTTCATTATTACCAATGAACGACTGCAAACGACCCATCCGACTCAGCGCGTTTGCTCTCGCTAACCAGTCACCTGCTTTTTCAGCGAGTTCTTCAGAGTGCTGAAATCTCTTGAGCGCTTCACGGTAGTCGCTGAAAAGAAAAAATATGTCGCCGGAATTCAGCGTCGCTTGTGAAGCGCGTGAAAAGTCGGACGCGGCGGCCCAGAGCAATGCCGCCTTTTCATATTCGACGATCGCTTCCTCTAACGCGGGTTTGGTCCAGGTTGCGCTTAGCCTTTCGGCGCGATCGATCGCCTGTTGAGCCTCGCCGGTCTTTTGGTCTGCTGCTGTGTTGGAAGATTGAGCCTTCAACTCTGCGAGAGTTACACAGAAGCCGATGAGCAATATGCTTAACAGTCCCGCTTTGATGGATTCGCTGCTTGTTGCCGGCATTTCGATGACGGAACCAAAACAATCGTAAGATCACCCAGGGTTAACGCGCGCTGATAACCCTGGGTGAATTATAGAACAAGACAACAACGCTGAAGGCGTCAGACCTGGTATTTCTGACTACCGGCCATCTCGGATCCCGTGACCATGACGGCCCGAGGTCTTTCCGGATTTGCTGGCATCGCCTCTCCAATCCAACATTGTGCCGAGTCTTGTACCGGGCGCTTTACGACCCGATTGATTCGTCACCGTTTCTCGCTTCGCTGTTGCTTTGTTATTGACTGGCATTTCCTTCTCCTTTTCTTCATAGTGTCAGGCGCCGCAGTCCGCCAGACACAGTTCTAGCATTCGGGCGTGATGTCGTCGCTTGAGCGAATCGCGCCTGCGGGCCGACTCTACCTCCCAACCTGTACAAAAACCGTTTGCTGAATTGTTTTATGTACTGTGATGTGACACTCGAATCTGGTTTCTGTCTTCAGCACCCGATTTGCACCAATAGTGCGCCGGGGCACGTTTCGATTTTCATTAATGCAGGGAAACGAGTCTTTTTCGCCAACTCCGTTTTTCACAAAGAGTTCAATTCCGCGCGAGCGTGGAGTCTTCGTTAGAGCAAGTTCTGCGTTGGCGGATTTGAATGCATGTCGGACGGACTTGCCGAACCCAAGCGCACGGTAAAAGGCACCCGCAAAAGCAATGGCCGCTTTGTCACCAATACCTTTGCTTGTACCGACTGCATAATCGACCGTTTCTGCGATCGAGCGAGCCAGCGCGTCGGTAAAACAGGCATTGAGGACGACCAAACGAAGGTGATGGTTATAGAGCGCAAAGATCTGTGCCAGACCTTGGTTATCGACGGTCTTAGCTCGCCCGGGTGCTCCACCCAGAATGATTTTTTGTGTTTTGTGTCCGTGTCCGCAGAAGTGAACGATGTGCGGCCGGTGCTTCAACAACAGCTTTTGAATATCGATTGGCTGGGTCGCTTCGTACTTTTGCAATTCGAACTTCTTGCGGTATGGACCTTCCTCAAGTTTTTCGCGAATCTCCTTGGCTTCCAGATCAACAAGTATTCGGCTGGTGGGTAATGGATTAGCCGAAAGGAATAGTATTCGGATTCTTTCCGACATGTCTTGACCTCCTATAGGGGCTAAGCCTCAGT
>Ga0134128_10012754_pt1 | contig 10019 bp, 8 predicted proteins | sample KB31754_FD_96462 | JGI IMG/M metagenome (GOLD analysis project Ga0134128, IMG submission 96462) | Terrestrial soil microbial communities with excess Nitrogen fertilizer from Kellogg Biological Station, Michigan, USA - KB3-175-4 | ecosystem: Environmental > Terrestrial > Soil > Unclassified ...
AGGCGAATGTCCGTTGGAACGATTTGCCCAACTTCGGTTAGGGCATAGGAGGAATGATGCAGCCAGTTGGAGGCGATATTCGCATAAATGTCCGAGTCGGAAGTGACGGCGGGAAAAACAAATACGAATATCAAACGCAGCGCCAGCGCAGCGAGGCTGACCAACAGGAAGAATCTAAAGTGCTTGCGCACGAGTTCGCGCACCATAGGAATATACCGCGTTCCCGCGATTCAGGCGACAGCAAACAATCACTTCCCAAAAGCATCCAACTGTATGTTGTTGAATTTGTAATGCCTGGTAGTCCATCCGCCATGCCGCTGACGATGTTTGACCTCGGCAGCCTCCGGGCTTACGATTGAACAGCTTCCGATCTATGGCACAGCAGGTTTTTTACGATCCCCGGCAGGCGCGCTGGAAAAGGATTCGCCGGTTATTCGATATTCTCGGTGTCAGCATCATGCTGATCGTCATTTTTTTTGTCTATAGCGCGCTGCAAGGCGAGCACCTGCCGGAACTATTGCTGCCCACGCAAAAAAAGCCCTATCACGCGTTGAAAGAGACCGAGAGACAAAAGGCGAAAGAACACCGCCGTCTTATGGCGGCGCGGCATAGCCACCGCAAAACAAAATCCGCTCCTTCGCTGGTCAAGTTGAACGCCGAAGAAGGCATTCGCGCTGCGTTTTATGTCACCTGGGACGCGGCCAGCTTCTCGTCCCTGCGCGAATATGCTCGGCAAATTGACTTATTGTTTCCCGAGTGGCTCTCCGTGATTACCCCAGACGGGCGTCTGCAGGGAACGGACCCGCAGACCAACAAACTCTTTGACGTGATCCATGACACAACCATCCATCCCGTGGATGACCGGGTAATGCCGTTTGTGAAGTCCGAAAACACCGGCATGGAAGTGTTTCCGCTGGTCAACAACTTTAATGGCGTGGATTGGGTGGATATTTCAGCATTCCTAAACAATCCTGCCGCCCGGGCGACCTTTCGGCAACAGATCGCGTTGTTCCTGGCCAGCGATAAATATCGCGGCATCATGGTGGATTTCGAGACGTTCCCGCGAAAGGGCCAGGCGGGATACCAGGCGCTCTTGCGCGAGCTCGCAAGTGACCTTCATGCCAAGGGATTGAAGTTGTACGTGAGCGTCCCCTCCCACAATCCTGAATGGAACTACCGGGCCGTAAGCAAAGCGGCGGATGGGGTCGTGGTCATGAACTACGACGAACATTTTCCCGAAGGCGAAGCGGGTCCGGTCGCCTCGCAGGACTGGTTTGTCTCAAACTTGAAATTCGCGCAGACCGTCATCCCACAGGAAAAATTGATTTGTGCCTTCGGCAATTTTGGTTATGACTGGCCGCATAAGCCAGCGCGCGGCAAATTACCTGCCGGCGAAAAAGATACCAACCAGACGGTGCAAGAGGCATGGCTGGCGGCGCGTGATTCCGATAGTGATGTGGATTTTGACAGCGATAGCCTGAACCCGCACATCAGCTATCTCGACGAAAAGAACATTCAGCATGACATCTGGTTCCTGGATGCAGTGACTGCGTTGAATGAAATGCGCGCAGCGCAGGAACTGGGAATCCGCACCTTCGCGTTGTGGCGGCTCGGTTCGGAAGACCGCGCGTTGTGGCGCGTGTGGGATGCGCCGGGCGAACGCGGCGCGGCGGAAAAGCTCAAAGATGCCCTCCCGGGCCAGAGTGTGGACATGGAACCGGATAAAGGCGAATTGTTGCGCGTGGAAGCCGAGGCCCACGATGGGCAGCGTTCCATCACGGTTGACCCGAATACACGTTTAATTACCGACGAGAGCTTCGATTCTTTGCCGGAACCCTACCGCGTTGGCCGTTACGGCGTGCAGAAAGATGAAGTCTCATTGACCTTCGATGATGGTCCCGATCCGGAATGGACGCCCAAGATCCTCGACATTCTCAAGAGCGAACATGCCACCGCCACATTTTTCCTGATCGGCATTCAGGCGGACAAATACGCAGGGCTGGCTTCCCGCATTTATGAGCAAGGCAATGCCATTGGGAACCACACATTCACGCATCCCGATATCAGCAATGTTTCCCACGGCTACATCAAGCTGGAGTTGAACCTTACGGAAAGATTATTTGCCAGCCGTCTGGGAATCCGCACACTGCTGTTCCGTCCTCCATACTCCACCGACGCAGAGCCGGACACGGCAGACCAGGTAGAACCGCTCGAAATCGCGCAGGAAATGGGCTACATCACCGTCGGGGACAAGATTGATCCGAACGATTGGCGCGACAATCCACGCCGGAGCGCCGATCAGATCACTTCATTCGTACTGGCGCACCTGCCGCCCTGCGCCCCTAACGACGTTAATTGCGGAAACGTGATTCTCTTTCATGACGGTGGAGGGAACCGCGAGCAAACGGTGCTGGCCCTGCCGCGTGTGATCGAGGGCATCCGCGCCAAGGGGCTCAAGATTGTTCCCGTGTACCAGCTCATTGGAAAAACGCGGGAACAAGTGATGCCGGCAGTTCCGGCCAGCGAACAGTGGAGCGCGATGCTTACCTGGATCGCGTTTTGGCTTTTCGATATCACCATCAAGGGCATCACCTGGATATTTTTCCTCGGCGATCTGTTGATGACCGGACGTTTGCTCTTCATGGGAGCATTCGCAATCGCCGACCGATTGCGGAAGCGGCGTTTTGGCACGCCGGAGGAAATTGCGGCATACCAGCCAAAAGTAGCCGTGCTAATTCCGGCATTCAATGAAGAGAAAGTGATCGCGCGCACCATCCAGGCTGCGTTGAATTCGAATTACCGCAAATTACGCGTCATTGTCATAGATGACGGCTCAAGCGACCGGACCCTGGAAATTGCGCGCGCCGTCTGCCGGACCGAAGAGGCATCTGGCCGGGCGTTGGTTTTGACCAAAGCCAATGCCGGGAAAGCCGAGGCCCTGAATTTTGGTCTGGAACATCTGCGGGATGACGAAGAAATTTTTGTGGGTATTGATGCCGACACCGTCATCGCTCCGGATGCAATCGCGCGGTTGGTGCCGGATTTCCTCGATCCGCGTATTGGCGCGCTGGCTGGGAACGCCAAGGTCGGCAACCGCGTAAGTATCTGGACACGCTGGCAGGCATTGGAGTACATCACCAGCCAGAACTTTGAGCGCCGGGCATTAAACGTGTTGGGAGCCGTAAGCGTTGTTCCGGGCGCAATCGGCGCGTGGCGCACCTCCGCCGTGCGCGAGGCAGGCGGCTACCACACCGACACGGTCGCGGAAGATGCCGATTTGACCATGGCGTTATTGCAACGCGGATATCGCGTGGAGTACGAAGACCGGGCGCTCGCTTATACCGAAGCCCCACTCGATGCGAATGGGTTGATGCGCCAGCGTTTCCGCTGGTCGTTTGGAATTCTGCAATCTGTATGGAAGCACCGCGCTGCCTTCGCCCGCAAAGGGGTACTCGGATGGGTGGCGCTGCCGAACATCGTCATTTTCCAAATTCTGCTGCCGCTCTTTTCCCCATTTATTGACATTATGTTTGGGTTCGGCACGCTGTGGTATTACATTCAAAAGTATTTCCACCCCGAATCCACCGATCCCGCGAGTTTCCATAAATTGGTGTTGTTCTTTGTGGCCTTCCTGGTAATTGATTTCTTTACCTCCACTGTTGCATTTGCGTTGGAGCGCCGGGAGCCGCAAACCAAGGAAGATATTGCCCTGCTCAGCCAGGTGTGGCTGCAACGGTTCGCTTACCGGCAACTGTTGTCGGTTGTGCTTTTCAAGACGTTGAAGCGCGCCGCCGAAGGCCAGAAGTTTTCCTGGGACAAGCTGGAACGCACCGCCGCCGTCACTTACCAGCCAAGCGAAGACCGCGATTCCGTAGAAGTCTAGGCCAGGCGCTGGATTTCCGGCAGTTGGCGGTTGTTGATCTGCCTCGGTTTTGTCCGCTAAAACGCCACTTCCTTTTCGTGCCGTAAACAGTTACAAAGAATCATCATGGAACGAACGGTGCGGGAGATTGCCGAGGCCATTCACACGCAACTTGTGGGAGACGGATCGGTCCGAGTGAAGCATGTTGCCAGCATACGGTCGGCGAAGTCCGGCGATCTGGTCTTTGCGCAGAACGAAAAAGATTTGCAGGCAGCGGCCGCCTCCTCCGCATCGGCGGTAATCACGGGCGAGTTCGACGTGGGGAAAACAGGTTCCAAGCCGCTGCTGATTGCGCAACATCCCAAACTGGCGTTTAGCCGCGCGGCGAATTTTCTTTATCCGCCGGCGAAGCGCGCTGCTGCCATCCACTCATCTGCCGTAGTAGACCCTTCGGCAAAACTGGATGCGCCCGCGGCGATTGATGCGAATGTGGTGATCGGCAAAAACGTTCACATCGGCGCCGGGAGTTGGATCGGCGCAGGCAGCGTGATTGGCGAGGACGCGAGCATTGGCGCGGATTGTGAAATCTATCCCCGCGTGGCGGTCTATCCCGGTTGCATGATCGGTGATCGGGTTATAGTCCATGCCGGGGCGGTGTTGGGCAGCGATGGTTTTGGCTACGTGCGCGATGCCGCCTCCGGGCGCTACGAAAAATTCCCGCAAATCGGGCAGCTGGTCATTGAAGATGATGTGGAAATCGGCGCGAACACAACCATTGACCGGGGCGCGCTTGAGGTAACCCGTATCGCGCGCGGAGCAAAAATAGACAACCTGGTTCACATCGGCCACAACTGCCAGATTGGCGAGGATGTAGTCATTGCCGCGCAGACCGGACTTTCCGGCAGCATCGTGATTGAAAAAAATGTTGTACTGGGCGGGCAGGTGGGCATCGGTGAGCACGCCTGCATTGAAGAAGGAGTTATGCTCGGAGGCCAGGGCGGCGTACTGCCGGGAAAAATTTTGCGCGGCAAAGGCGAAGTATTCTGGGGAACGCCTGCCCATCCACTACGCGAATATCTACAGCAGCTGGCCGCGCTGGGGCGGCTGGCGAGAAAGAACAGATAGCCGCTGAACTTCGCTGAAAAACATCCGCGAAAAAGTTTCCTGAAAGATTTTCGCTGAACTTCTAAAGACCGTCCGCCGAAAGCTGCTGTTTTAGTCAGCCTTCTTCGTGCCTTCGCGGCGCAAGGCCCGGTCCAGCGTCTGGTCTAAAGCGCTTTTCGCTTTTGCGTATTCTTCTTCGGAAATCTGGCCCTGCTTGCGGTCCACTTCCAATTGAAATAGCTCTTCTTTTAGCGCTTCTAGCAACATGCCCGAGCGGCTGGAAGGTTTGGAGCCAGCCTCCGGCATTGCAGCATCAGGGGAAGCATAGCCGGGAGTGCCGGCCGCCCGGGACTGCTTCATGGTATAAACAGCGCCGCCAACGAGCAGCACGGCAAACCCGCCCAAAAGATAAGGCCAGTATTTCCGCATCGGGTCAGGAGCATCAATGGGAGGCCCAAGTCCGCCACCGGGGCGAGTATCGGCTGCGGGCGAGCCACCAGACTCAGCTCCGGCTTGCTGGTTGCCTGCATTTTCCTTGGGCTCGGCCAGCAGCCCTGTGCCGGAAATCCGGAATGACAACGGCTGCCCCAGTTGTGCATTGGTCACAACCTGCACGACCGCGTCAGTCTGATGGGGATCCTGCATGGCCTGGAACGCTGCGCCTGAGCCGCCGGTAAAAGTCATCGTCTTGGGGAGCATTACAACGAAATGCTGCGCCGGATAAATTGCTTTGGGGTCAATATCCGCCTGGCCGGTGTAGGGCAAATGGAATGCGATCTGAAATTGCGTGGTGCCGGGCCGCAGCGGAAAATCAAAGTTGTAGCGGTTTTTCGTGGCCTCGGGAACGGGCGCGGTATTAAGCGGCTGCCCGCCTTCCGTCATCGCCATGCCGCCATCCACCTGCGCTCCTTCGGGCAGATAAAACTCAAAACTCTTATCGCCCATCTGCGTGCGTGGCGGCTTGGACTGATTGTCTACCGCGAAGAGGCGCACGCCCTGTAACTCTCCATTTTGCGCCTGGAAGCGGAGCACGTCGGCGGTGACGCTGATGCCAGAAACCTTCTTGGCTACATCATAAACTTCCAAATTCACCGAAGTGGTGCCCGGAGGCGCCATTTTGTGGTATGTCGCGCCCTGATGAAAAGCGCGCACAAGGTGCGGCATTCCGTCGTCCGGCAATTCCAGTTTGAAGTTGCCCTGCGCGTCGGTTACGGCGTGGGCGGACTCTTCCATGCCCTGCGCGAGCTTTATAAGGACCACTTTATCGCCGGCAGCGGGCTTGCCCGTGGTGCCGTTGGTAAGTGTGCCGCTCAGCGTGGCCGCACAGGCGAACCCTGCGAAAGCACAACTCATAAAGCCAAGGACGGCAGCAAGAATGAAATGAGAGCGAAGCTTCAAAAACGGGCTCCTTTGTTGGCGCGGGTAGAGTCTTGAAAAGCATTTTCCAGGCGGGAAATTTCAGCAAGCAGCGAGGCGGCTTCTTCTTCCAGTGAAGCTTTCATGGCGCGGTAATCGGAGTCGGGAAATTTCCCCGCCGAATACTCGAAATTCAAATCGCGCAGGTTTTCATAGACAACATCTTTTCGCTCGCGAAGGAACGCCAGCCGCGATTTTCGCGGCCCGAGATGAAGTTCGCCCGGCAGATAAAATACATAAAACACCGCCCCCAACGTAATCAGCGCACAGAGGATCCAGAGAGGCAACGTGGGGTTCATACTTCAGTCTCCTTGCGCACTTTCTCGCTGTACCGTTCGAGTTCTTCTCCCTGGGCAAGCGGCACACTTCCCGCAGGCAGTGGGGCGGCGCGCTTACGCCAGGCGCGGACCACGAAATAAATTCCCGCCAACCCAAAGCCAAGGACTGCAAAAGGCATAATCCAGGCCAGCCGGTTGAAGCCGGTTGTGGTGGGCGCGAGCAGAACCGTCGGCCCGTACTTCTGCACAAAGGCCTGCATCACCAGATTGTCGCTATCCCCGCGTTGAATGTAGGAGGCCAGTTCGTTGCGCATGCCGTCCGACAAGGGACAACCGACGTGATTGCATTCCAGCAGCACCTGATTGCAGCCGCAGGAGCACATGAGCTGGTGGCCGATAGATTGGAAACGCGCATCCTGATCAGCGGCTAGAAAAGTGAAGATCACTGCGCCAAGCAGAACGACTTGCAACGCCCGTTTCAAGAATACGGATTTCAACATCAATTGCCCGCTCCTATTGGCTCCGGCTCGGACTCGCGCGCGGGAACAGGGGCCGCGACACGGACCGGTGCAGGCGCGTTCGGGACCAGCGCGAGAATTGTGCCCACAATGATGATCCAGACGCCGATCCATATCCACATGACCAGCGGATTCAGATGGACTTTAATAACGGGACGGCCGGTGTCCTGGTTCTGGCCTTCGTAGACGAGATAAAGGTCTTCCTGCAAAGTCGAGTGGTTCGCCACAATGGTGGACGTTTGTTCGCTGGCCTTGTAGAAGCGCCGCTCCGGATACATTGTCGTGAGCGGCTTGCCATTTTTAGACACGTCTATGATGGCCCATTCGCTGGCGTAATTCGGATTATCGTCCTGCGTGTACGAGCGGCAGACAAGGCTGTATGGGCCGATGTTCATCCTGTCGCCAAAGCCCATTTCCATTTCTTTATTTTGATTGAAGGCTGCCCCGGAGAGACCGATGACAATGACAATGACTCCGAAGTGGACAATATAGCCGCCGTAGCGCCGCGTATTGCGGTGGCCAAGCTGCACCATGGAGGAAAATAAATTGCGGCCGGTATGGCGGCGAATTACGCGGCCTCCGCGGACGAATTCAGAAATCACGGTGAAGGCGACGAGGGCGGAAAGCGCAATGGCCATGAGTGCGTAGAAAGAGGAAATCTCCTGCCACGGCTTCATGCCAAAAGGCGTTCCCCAGCGTGCGGGCATGAGCATGAGAAACACAGCCACCGCGAGAGCGCCCACCGCGGGCCAGAAAAAATTCCGCCTGATGCTTTCGAGCGAGGTTTTGCGCCACGCGAGCAGCGGACCCAGCGCTGTAAGCAAAATCAGCAACAACGCGATGGGTATCATGACGCGGTTGAAAAATGGCGGCCCCACGGTGATCTTATGGCCTTCCACCCACTCGGAGAGGATGGGGAACAATGTGCCCCAAAGCACCGCGAAGCAGGCCACAAGAAAGAGGAGATTATTGAAAAGAAAGCTCGACTCGCGCGAAACCAGCGATTCCAGTTTGTGCTCGCTGGCCAGATGCGAGCGGTTCTTCCAATAAAAATACAGGCAAGCGGCAAGGACGATTGCCATGAACCACAGGAACCAATTTCCAATGGAAGACTGGGCGAAGGCATGGACGGAATTCACGACGCCGCTGCGGGTGAGAAATGTGCCCAGAATAGAAAGCAGGAAAGTTGTAAAAATGAGCCAGACGTTCCAGACCTTCAACATGCCGCGTTTTTCCTGCATCATCACGGAATGCAAAAACGCGGTGCCGGTGAGCCAGGGCAGCAGAGAAGCATTTTCCACCGGGTCCCATGCCCAATAGCCTCCCCAGCCGAGCACGGAATAGGCCCAATGAGCGCCAAGAAAAATTCCGCAGGTCAAAAATCCCCATGTCACCATGGTCCAGCGGCGGGTAATGTGGATCCACTTTTCGCCGGGATACTTCATGATTAGCGCGCCCAGCGCGAAAGCAAACGGCACGGTGAATCCGACATAACCCAGATACAGCATGGGGGGATGAATGACCATCTCGGGATATTGCAGCAGGGGATTGAGACCCGTGCCATCCGCCGGCAAGGAGCCTTGCATTACGCCAAATGGCGGCGCGGCAAAATTCAGCAGCAACAAAAAGAAAACCTGAACGCCGGCGATAATGGCTGAAGCATAGGCGAACAGGCGCGTGTCAGTTTTATGACGGAGCCGCAGGACCAAGCCGTAGCTGGCCAGCAGCAAAGACCAGAACAGCAGGGAACCTTCCTGCCCCGACCAGAGCGCGGCGAACTTATAAGGGCCGGGGAGGTCGCGGTTGGTATGGTGATAGATGTACGCAATAGAAAAATCGTTGGTAAAAGCGGCAACGACCAGCACGACGGCTGCAAGCAGAACTGCGGCAAACGTAGCAATACCGGCGCGGCGCGCGGTTTCACCCAGCCGGTCTGTGGCACGGTTTTTTTGAAAAAGGGCCAGCGATCCTGCGAGGAATGAATAAGCGCTTAAAGCAAGCGCCAGAAGAAGCGTAAAACTACCAATTTGCGACATGGCCTTTACATTTTTTCAGAAACACAGGCAACGAGCAACTCCGGGAGGTAGATTTCTGACCGCCTGGACGGATGAATTCTGAAATAGGCGCCTGACTACGAGCCATCATCTCTCATCTGGTTTTACTGAAAGCTGATCGCGGATGGCTGACGCTACCGAGAGAGAAGCTCGCGCTGTGCCTATCAATTCGGCCGGAGAACAAGGCTTTTGCAGGAAGCCCACATTCAGGCCGTCATATTCGTGCTCTGCTTCCGCTAAGCCCGTGATGACCACGACCGGAAGAAACTGCCATTTCCGCCGCAGCTCGCGAACAAACGCCACCCCGTCATCTCCGGACAAAATGTGGTCAGTGATGATCGCGCCGATTTCATTCGGAATACATTGCAGGCGGGTAAGCGCGTCGCTCACGCAGGTTGCGGTGAGCACAGAGATGCCAGCGGTACGCAGCACGGTCGCGCGCAAAGCAAGTTGCGTCGCATCATCATCCACAAGCAATACTCGGGGCACAGTATTCTCCTGTTGACGAATGTAGCGATAAAAGACCGAGGCAACAAGCTAGGCAGATTGCAAATTAAACCGGGCCAGAATTTCGCGTTCAGCCGCAAGCCAGTCTTCGCGTTCATAACCTGCTGTGTAACCGCGCTGCTCGTATAGTTCGTAGGCGCGGCGCCGGATATGGTCCTGCAAATCGGCAGGGGACGAGTTCTTTTTTGCTTCCACCACTGCGCCTTGCGTGATCGGCGTTACTTTCTGTGGGGCGGCATCGCCATTCTTTGCTGTCGTTGTGGCGTTCCCATTGCGGGGG
>Ga0134128_10012756_pt1 | contig 10016 bp, 6 predicted proteins | sample KB31754_FD_96462 | JGI IMG/M metagenome (GOLD analysis project Ga0134128, IMG submission 96462) | Terrestrial soil microbial communities with excess Nitrogen fertilizer from Kellogg Biological Station, Michigan, USA - KB3-175-4 | ecosystem: Environmental > Terrestrial > Soil > Unclassified ...
CCGCCCAGCGGATTGCCGGCCAGCGAGGCCAGGGCGATCGTCGACACGACCAGGCCGGCGGTGCCGAAGTCGAGCCCCCTGATCCGGTGCGCGTAGAGGAACAGCACCGGCACGGTCAGGCCACTGCCGACGGCCGAGAGGAAGTCGCCGCCGAGCACAACCCAGGCCGACCTGGGAAGTGCCGGCAGGAAGCCAGGCCGGCGCATCGTGCTTATGTACCACATTTTCGTGACTCCGGCAGCCGACCTCTCCGACGGCGTCGTCGGACTGGAACGCCGGCTGGCACGCGGATTTCGGGCTTGCCGGGCGGCGTTCTATGCCAGAGTGCTGCGGCGGAGGTGTGACGTGCGGGATCTGGACTCGATCGGGATTGGCGACCGGTTCCGGCTGTTCAACTTCACCCGCCGCGAGGACTACGTCGCTTACCTGTGGCTGCTGCGAGCCCTTGACCAGCTGCGCGACCTGCACATCGCCCAGTCGCACACCGACGATGTCGCCGCCGTGCTAGCCGAGCTAGCCGCCAGCAACGACGGAGTGCCCGATAGCGGTCACAACCTCCGCGACCGGCTGGACAGCCTCGTCGGCGACGGCGTCCTGCACAGGCTCGAAGACGCCTCCCGGGCCGGCAGCCTCGCCCGGTACCGGAACCGGCAGTCGGTCTACCAGTTCAGCGAACTGGGCCACCGCGCCTACATGGCCGTCGAGGGCGTGCTCGCGGCCCGGATCCAGGACGCCAACCTGTCCCGGCTGGTGTTCTCCGACATCCTGCGGGAGCTGCACGACCTGGCCAAGGCCAACCGCGACGGCGACGGTGACGAGATCGTGCGCCGCCTGTCCAGCCTGGACCGGGTCACCGGTGACCTGGCCCGCCGGTCGGCCCAGTTCCATCTGACGCTCGGCGACATCACCAGGTCGACCGACACCTCCCCCGAGGTGTTCGGTCGATACAAGAACGCGCTCATGGCGCACATGAGCGACTTCATGGCCGAGCTCGACCGGTACCTGCCGAGGCTGGCCGCCGCCGTCGGCGAGGTCGAGGCCACGGGCCTTGACCGGCTGCTGGACCTGATCGCCGCGTCCGACGAACGCCCGCTGATGACCAGCGACGAGGTGCGCCAGGACTGGCACCGCCGCTGGCTCGGCGTCCGCGCCTGGTTCGTCACCGGCCCCGCTGTGCTGGTCAAGGGGGACGACCCCCTTTCAACCCCCGCCTCGCATAGTTCCCGGGCCGCCGAGCTGGGCCAGGCCACCAGGGCCGGCGTCTCTACCGTGATCGCGCTGCTCCGGCAGATCACCGAGGCCCAGCGCGGCGGGGTCAACCGCGCGACCCAGCTGCGCCACCTCGCCGGCTGGGTGACCAATGTGGCCGACGACGACGCCGCCCACGCGCTGATGTCGGCCGCGTTCAACCTGCGGCTGGCCCGCCATCTCGGCGGCGTGCATGACGACACCGATCTGATCTCCCCCCGCCTGTCCTGGCAGGACACGCCGGGCGTCGAGATCGCCGTGCCGCTGTTCCGCCGGGGCAAGGTGCCGGGCGCGGGCGTCCCGCAGCGCATTGCTGCCCAGCCCGGCCTGCGGGCGGAGTTGCGCCGCCGCCAGGCCGGCCAGCGCGCCGCCGAGCGGCAGGCCGGCCGTCAGCTGCTCAAGGCTGACCTGGCCCAGACGGTCCTGGACGAGGCCCAGACGAGCGTGCTGCTCAAGCTGCTCACGCGCGCGCTCGAAGCCCGCTCGGTGGTAGCCGGCCAGATCACCGGCGGCACCGGCGCCAACGACGTCCTCACGCTGAGGCTGGTCCCGGCCGCCGAGGGCAGCGCGGTCCGCACCCCGAACGGCGTCCTGCACCTGCCCGGCCTCCGCCTGGAGATCGTCGCGGCCCGCCCGACGGCCCGGTTGTCCGGAGCGAGAGGTGCCTGAGCCGACCGCGGCCAAGGGCGTCGAGCCTGGCGATCTCGGCGCCTACCAGCACGCCGTGCGCCTGGTGCTGACCAATGACCTCATCACCGATGAGCGCCCTCGGGCCGGCGCGCTCGCGGCCGTGCTGCGCTGGGCCGACGTGATCGCCCGCGACTTTGCCGACCTGCTCGGCTACACGCTGGTCGCCACCACCCACCAGGTCCGCCTGGTACGCAAGCTCGACTCGCTGGACCCGACGCAGCGGACGATCTTCGTGACCAGGAGCGGCCGCCCGTTCGACCGTCGGCGGCTGGCCTACCTGTGCCTGGTGCTCGCCGTCTTCCAGCGGTCCAGGATCGAGATCAGCCTGGCCGACCTCGTGCGCGCGCTCGCCCCGACGGCCAACGCCATCGCCGGCCTGGGCTTCGACGCCACTATCACCGAGCACAAGCGCGCGATCGTGGACGCCGTCGACTGGCTCTGCGACCATGGCGCGCTGCGCCTGTCCGACGGATCGGCCGAGATCTGGGCTCACGACACCGAGCGCGGCGACGCGCTCTACGACATCGATCACGACCTGTGCTCGCTGCTGTTCCGCCCGACGAAGCCGATCCAGCAGCTCAGCGGCGCGGCCGACCTGCTGGAGGCTCCCGAGACCAGCCCTAGGGCAAGCGTCCAGCGAGAGGCGGCCGCGCGCCGGGCCCGCCGCCTGCTGATCGAGCACCCGGTCGTCTACTACGGCTGCGTCGACGCCGACACCGCGACGGCCCTGCGCGACTCCGGCCTGGCCGACAACCTCGCCCGGATGACCGGCCTCGTGGTCGAACGCCGGGCCGAGGGAGTCATGCTCGTCGACCCGACCGACCGCTTCACCGATCACCCGTTCCCCGGCCGGGGCGGAGCCGTCAACCGCGCCGCCGGGTTGTTGCTCGCCAAGTTCGCGGACCTTCTATTTCTGGAAGACCCCGACTCAGTCGTCACCATTATGTCGGTCCCATCTGCCCTCGATGATCTTCATTTTCTAGGGGAACGCATTGACGCAGGTTTGGCCGTCGGTGCCAGAGGCTGGTCCAGCCCCGCCGAATCGCCGCAGGCCGATCCGCTCGAAGCGCCGTTCATCGACCGCACCACTTGCGAGACGATGCTGAGGGAGCTGTACGACGAGTTCGGTGCGGCCTCGTTCACGCTCGCCTGGCAGTTCGACCAGCCAGGCCTGCTCGACGCTGCTACCAGACTGCTCGATGACCTGCGTCTGATCCGCCGACTGCCGAGCGGCGTGCTGGTACTGCCCGCAGCGTCGAGGTACCGCAACATCACCGCCGCCCTGCCGGACAATCGCGACGGCCAGAGCGCCTTCAAGCTTGAGTTTTCAGCGGAGCATGCATGATCACTGTGCTAGCCCGGGGGGACGACCCCCCGGAGCCCCCCGCCAGGTTCAAGCCGACCCGGGCCGGGATCATTAACCTCTGGGACTACCTCGACGAGGAGTTCGCGTTCGCCGACGGGCGGCTCGCGCTGCGCGGGCACAACGGCTCGGGCAAGACCAAGGCGCTCGAGGTGCTGTTCCCGTTCGTGCTGGACGGCAGCCTGGACGCCCGCCGTCTCGACCCGTTCAGCGGCGAGAACCGCACGATGAAGGCCAACGTGCTGTACCGGGGCCAAGACGCCGAGCACGGCTACGTCTGGATGGAGTTCGCCCGCCCGGGGGCGGGTGCGGCGGGCAGCGAAACAGAGCCTGGCGAGACTGTGACGCTGATCATCGGGCTGGTGGCGCACAGGAACCGGGACCGGCCCAAGCCGTCGTTCTACGTGACCGATCAGCGGATGGGCGCCGATTTCGGGCTGCTCTCGGCCGACTCCCGGCCGCTCACCGCCAAGCAGCTCACCGAGGTGCTTGGCCGGGACGCCTGCTACGGCGAGCGCAAGGGCGCCTACCAGGACGCCGTCGACGCACGGTTGTTCGGCCTCGGGCGCGAACGCTACACCCAGCTTCTCGACCTGCTTATCGCCCTGCGCCGGCCGTTGCTGGCCAAGGACCTGGACCCGGCCAAGGTGTCGGACACGCTGACCAACGGCCTGTCCCCGGTCGACGAGGAGCTGCTCGAGCAGGCGGCCAGGGACTTCGAGAACCTGGCCGCGGTCCAGAAACAGTACGACGACCTCGCCGCGGCCGACGGCGCCGTCACCGCGTTCCTCGAGCACTACGGGTTGTACCTGCGGGTCCACACCAGGCACCAGCTCGACCAGATCGATGCCAGGATCACGGCGGCGGCCAGTCACGTCGCCGCGATCACGACCGCGGCCGGCGAGGTCAGCCGGGCCGAGCAGGCCGAACACGCCGCCGACGAGTCCGCCGAGCGGGCCGGGCTTACCGCCCAGACCCTTGAGGCGCAGGTGTTCGCGCTGAAGAACCGGGACGCCTACACCGATCACGAGAAGCTGGCGCTGCGACGGACGCAACTGGAGAAGGACCGGCTCGCGCTGGGCGACGAAGAGCGCAGGCTGGCCCGGGCCCGGGGAAACGTGACCGACCTCCGGCGCGAGGCCGACGGGGCGGCGGACAAGCTGGCCGAGCTGGGCCGGGCGGCGGAACGGCACACCAGGAACCTCGCCGAGGCGGCGCAGGAGTCCGGCCTGATCAAGGACGGCGAGCCTGCCGACACCGGCGCCGACCTGGCGCTCTCCGCCAAAGCGCGAGTCGCCCAGCGCAAGGCCGACCTCGCCGAGGTCAGGTCCATGCTGTCCCAGGTCCGCGACGCCGAGCGCGACCGGTCCGGAGCCGAGTCGGCGGTCACCGCCGCCCAGCAGGCCCTGGCCAGCCAGGCGCAGGCCGGTGCGGCGGCCGAGCAGCAGCTGGCCTCCGCCCGGGCGGCGGTCACCGAGGAGCTGCGCGCGTGGGCGAGCCGCTGGAACCAGGACGACCAGCTGCTCGTCGACGCCCTCGATCGGTTCGGTGAGGCGGATGCGCCGACGATCGGTGAGGTGTTCACCGAACTGACCAAGGAGTCCGTGACCGGGCTGATCACGCTCGCCGGGCAGCTCGACAGCCAGGACGACGCCCTGGCCCAGGAGGAGCTGGAGCTAGCCGGACAGCGGACCAGGATTGAGGCCGAACACGACGACGCTCCGGGCGGGTCTGACCTTCGGCCGGCCGGGCGGGACGGCCGGGCGGGCGCTCCCTTGTGGCAGCTGGTTGATTTCCAGGCCGGCCTGGACGGCGAACTGGCGGCCGGGCTGGAAGGAGCGCTGTACGGGGCGGGGCTGCTGACGGCCTGGGTTCATCCTGACCAAGCCCGGACGACGACCGCGCTCAGGGGGCTGGAGGCCGACGGCTATCTGGTCCCTCTCGCGCCCAGGGACCGGCCTGGCGGCCGGACACTCGCGGACCTGCTGGTTCCCGAGCACCAGGAGCTGGTCGATCCGGCTCGGGTCGCCGAGATTCTCGCCTCGATCGCGGTCGTCGATGATCTGGCGGCTGGACCGGGCTCTGGCCTGGCTACCGGGCCGGCGCAAAGCTTTCTGCCAAAAACAAGTGATCACGGCCTGGCCGGGACCGCCCTCGTGGTGTCGACGCGGGCGCAGTACGGGTTCGGGCCGCTGGTCGGGGCGCGGCCGAAACCGGCGCCTGAGTTCATCGGGGCCACGAACCGGGCGCACCGGCGGCAGGCTCGGCTGGCCGAGCTTGACCAGCGACTCGCAACGATCGCGCGGCAGCGCGCGGAGCTGGCGACCAGAGCAGAACGCGCACGGACGGCTTTGGCAGACGTCGACCGGGCCAGATCCGAGCTGCCGAAGACCGCGACGGTCACCAAGGCGAGGGAGGCGGCCGCCCGCGCGGCCGTGCTGCTGACCGCGGCCAGGGACCGGGTGGCCGGGGCGACGGCCAGCCTGGACAAGGCGGTCGCCGAGCTGGACGCGCGGAATCGACGGCTACGGCACACCGGTGCCGATCGCGAGATCGCGACGAGCGCCGACCTGGTGGACGCGGCCGAGCGGGCGGTCGCCGACTTCGAGCGGGCCGCCGCCGACCTGGTCAGGGCCAGGGAAGACGCCGCCCGGCTGGACGAGGACCTGGCGATCCGGCGGGAACGGATCGAGCGGCTCGACGACGAAAACGACGAGGCCGCCGAGATCCTGGCCGGCCGTCAGGCCGAGCATCGGGCCGAGTCGGAGAAGCTGGCCGTCGACGAGCGGGCCAGCGGCGCCGAATACGAGCAGATCAAAGACGAGATCCTGGTCGCCGAACGGGACCTGCGGCAGGCCAGGCGCCTGCTGCACGACGCGGAGGTGAACCGGAGCCGGGAGCACGACAGCCTGGTCAGGGCCCGGGCCGATCTCGATCACGGGCGGGATGCGCTGGGCGCGGCTCTGGCCGAGCTGACCACGCAGGCGCTCGCGTTCGGGCCGTACGCGCAGGGCGGGTTGCGCCTGCTGCTTGAGGTGGATTCGACGGTGCCCTGGCCCGAACCCGGACTGTGGCCATCGGCCGATCGGGCCGCCGCTGATCTTGCTGTTCGACTCGCTGGATCAGAGTCGCCGCCCGAGCCGGACGAGGCGATCAGGGCCTTGCTGCCTCCTGACGCGGTGGCGATCCTGGATGCGTTCGCGGCGGCGACGAGGAACCTGCGGGCCCTGTCGCAGCCAGCACGGGCCGAGGCGGCCTTGAAGAGCACGGTCGACCGGATGTGGAGCGCGTACCGGGAATTCGAGACCGCCCTGAAGTCCGGCGAAGACGGCTATCAGGCCGACCTGACCGGGGACGCGCCGTTCGTCGTGGACGTCGTGACCAATACGGGGCGGCAGTCGGCCGCCGAGTTCGCCCGCAAGGTCGCCGAGGACGTCGGGAGCCAGGGCGTGCTGCTCGAGCAGCGCGAGCGGACCGTGCTCGAAGACTCGCTGCTGACCGCGCTGGCCCAGCAGATCCACGCGCGGGTCCGGGCGGCCAAGGACCTCGTCGACGAGATGGACGCCGACACCAGGTCCAAGCCGATGTCGTCGGGCATGGCGATCGGGATCCGGTGGGTCCGGTCGGACAAGCTGACCGACAAGCAGGCCGCCGCCTCCCGGCTCCTCGACACCGACGGGGCGGACCTGCGGCCCGAGGGACTGGCCGAATTGCGCGGCCTGCTGCGGGCCATGATTCACGAGCACCGGGCGGCCAACCCGCGCGACACGTACCGGGAAGTGCTCGGCGCGGTGCTCGACTACCGGTCCTGGCACACCTTCGAGCTGCGGATGATCTCCCCCGGCGGTACGGTCGAGCGGCTGACCCGCAAGAAGCATTCGGAGATGTCCGGCGGGGAGAAGTCGGCGACCATTCACATGCCGTTGTTCGCGGCGGCGAACGCGCTGTACTCCTCGGCCAAGCCGACCTGTCCGAGGCTGGTCGCGCTCGATGAGGCGTTCGCCGGGATCGACGACAAGTTCAAGCCGGAGTTGCTCGGCCTCACCGTCCGATTCGACCTCGACCTGTTCATGACCGGGCACGACCTGTGGGTGACGTTCCCGACGGTTCCGGCGATCGCGCACTACGACCTGGAACACGACAAGGCGGGTCACACGGTGTCGGCGTTCCTCGCCGTGTGGGACGGCCTGGCGCTGATCGACGCCGGGGCCGGATACGCGGGTAACGACGAACTGGCGATGGCGCTGCTCGGGTTCCGGCCGAGCCGGCATGTGCCGGCCGATGCCGACGACGTGCTGGTGATGACCGGATCGGCCGACGACGACTCGGTCGACGACGAGCTGGGCTAGTCCCTGGCTAGTCCCGGGCTAGTCCAGCAGCCAGGTGACCGGGCGGGCTGGGTCGGGGTCATAGCGGCAGGTCGCGCCGGTGCTGACGGTGTCCTTGAGCAGGCGGGCGGTGGCCGGGTCGTGCTGCTCGATCCTCGCCAGCGCGGCGGCGATCGCCTTGCGCACCGCGACCCTGGCTCGCTCGTCGGCCGAGCTGAAGCGGCGCTGGCGGCCGCCGAGCCCGGTCGCGGCGGCGATCTCATCGAGCAGGGCCTCGCGTTCTTCGCTGAGGCGGGACAGCCTGGCCTCGTCGGCCCAGGACTGTGCTTCGGCCAGTTCCTCGTCCAGATCGCGCAGCCTGGACCGGTAGGCGTCCAGTGCCTGGCGGTCGATGAGCTCGCCGGGGCTGGACTCGGTCAGGATCTCGGCCGCCTCCTGGCGCAGCACCTCGGTGTCACCGGCCCGTCGGGCCCGGCCGACGGCGAGGCTGTGGGTGACGGCCGGGACGTCGGGCTCGTCGCATCGGCCGCCGATCTCGCTCGTGCGCGCGATCAGCTCGTCGGCCCGGTCCAGGCTGGCGGTGACCAGGGCGTGCATAGCGCGACGGGCCGTCGCGAAGAACGCCATCCGGACCGATCCGGTCTCTTCGGCGAGGAGGTCAAGTGCCCGCAACTGACGTTGCACGGCGAGCACGTCAAGGGCTTCCCAGGCGGTAGTCAGCCGCCACAGGTGGGCGGACAGCCGCAGCTCGGGGTCGGCGACGTGACCGGCGGCCGACGCCAGCTGGGCCGACAGATCGAGCCGCTGTGCGAACGAATCTGGCCCCCAGTGCACGAGCAGGGCCACGTCCAGCGCGTCGACCAGCAACTCGGGCTGACCGAGGTCACGGGCCAGCGCTACCGCCTCGTCCGCGAACGGGACCGCTCGCTCTGGTTCGTAGCTGTAAGCCCAGACCTTGGCCAGGGCGCCGGCCAGCCGGCATCGGCTGGCCGGCGCCACCGCCGCCCGGTACGCCTCGTGGACCAGTGCGGGCAGCTGACCGGCGTGCGCACCGAACATCTGTCCGGACGGCAGGTCCAGTGCCGCCCGCTCGAGCTGCTCGAATTCGCCGCTCTCCCTGGCGCGAGTGAAGGCACGGATCAGGTCGGCCTGAGACCGGCCGTGCCGATCACCGTGCCGATCACCGTGCTGATCACCGTCCATGCCGGAATCGTAAGCCGTCGGCGCTGGTCAGGGCCGGGTACTCGGGGCCGGTGCTCAGGGCCGGTGCTCAGGGCCGCAGCAAGGACACGGCCTGGGCGTGCTTCTCGACTGTTGCCGAGTCCCAGTCACCGGTGCAATAGACCGACAGCTCGCTGATCGATCCGTCGGTGACGTCGGCCCGGAACAGCTCCCGGCAGTACCAGGAGTCCCCGTCGGCGTTCCAGGCCTCCTCGACTTCGAGCACGAAACCGGTCTTGGTGACATCGAGCCGGGAGCGCGGCACCCGCCCGGGCGCGGGATGACCGGCCATCCGGATGCCGATGGCGTCCTTGGCGTTGTCGGCTTGCAGCCGCCACTGCGGCATCGTGAAGTCAAGGAAGAGATCGTCGGTGAACAGGCCGTCCGGGCTGGTCCCGGTCTCCAGGAACGTGATCAGCTTCCCGGCCAGCTCACTGGCCACAGTCTCGGTGTTCATGCCTGCCTCCCAGGTCGTTTGGACTCTCATCTAGGAGGCGTGACTTCCATGTGTCACATTGTGACGAGTGTCGCTATCATTCGGCCATGAGTGACGGCGGCATGGTGCCTGACGGCCTTGATGACAATGTGATAGCTCCGTTTCTGTACCTAACGATCTCGACGCTTGGCTTGCTGTCCTACGACCCCGTCGTCAAGCAGTACCTTGCCGCCGAACCGAAGTCCCATCAGTCCATCCGCGAGCTGACCAGGGCGGTGGCCGCCGCCGGAGTGCGGGTGCGTGACTCCGGCCGCCGGCTCGAAGAGTTCGAAGAGCACCTGCATAAGTTCACGCCCGAGGAATTCTGGGTGTTCAATCTGGCCATCGACATCATCGCCATGTTCTGCGGCACGCCAGGCATGAATCCAGGCACGCACGCCCAGATCCGCAGCGACATGCAGTCGCTCGACGAGTACCCGCGCGGCCACCACTGGAAGTCCCAGGTCCGCAAGGCCGGCGACGGCCCGGTCCAGTTCCGCGAACTGCGCGCCCACATCCCCACCCACAAACCCCGCCGCTGGTAGCGGGTCGGTAGCGAGGAGAGCGTTTCTTGCCTGAGCAGATTCCGGCGGGTGACATCCACCACCTGCGGCTGACGGTCACCGACGTGGACCGGAGCAGAGAGTTCTACACGAGCCTGCTTGGCTTCGAGGTCGCGGTGAGCTCGCCG
>Ga0134128_10012758_pt1 | contig 10016 bp, 9 predicted proteins | sample KB31754_FD_96462 | JGI IMG/M metagenome (GOLD analysis project Ga0134128, IMG submission 96462) | Terrestrial soil microbial communities with excess Nitrogen fertilizer from Kellogg Biological Station, Michigan, USA - KB3-175-4 | ecosystem: Environmental > Terrestrial > Soil > Unclassified ...
CAGGAGGTGATCGACCGCTACGGGCTGCCGGGCTACGCGTTGGGCGTCGGGGCGAAGGGGTGCGTCACGTTCTCGCCGACCAAGATCGTCGACTACGAAACGTTCAAGGCGAACCAGGACGTCGACGTGACCGAACTGGCGTGGCTGTACAACATGAACCGCGGCATCTTCATGACGCCGGGCCGCGAGGAGGAGTGGACGCTGTCGGTGACGCACACCGACGAGGCCGTGGACGCCTACGTTCAGGTCTTCGACGAGATGGCCGCCGAACTGACCGCGTGACTTTTTGATCTGGAGGGTGCCTCGCGCGGCGGCAGCGCGCCCGCGCGGCGGCGCCCACGGCGGCCGTGCGCCGTGTGAGCCGCGTGCCAACTTTTCGTGCCCGGAGGCGTTTCATCGGCATGGCCTCGATAGTCGTGTCAGGAGACGTACTGAGGCGCCCGCGGGGGAGCAATGTCGCCGTGCATCTCGCCTACCTGATCGGGCTGCGCAAGCTGGGCCACGAGGTGGCCTACCTGGAGGACCGCGGGCCGTTCGTGGAGCCTCCCCCGGACGGCCACGTCGTGCCGCGCGAAGGGCTCATGCTGCTGCGCGACCTGCTGCGCCGCTGCCGCGTCGACATCCCCGTGGTGTGGGTGGACGCGGATGCCGGCCTCGTGGGCGGGATGGTCTGGCAGCAGTTGCGGCGCCGCCTGCGCGAGGCCGATCTGCTGCTCGACATCGGCGGGCACTGCTTCCTGGAGGAGCGCTCCCTGCCGCGCCGCCGCGCGCTGCTCGACATCGAGCCGCGCCCTGACCTGCGAGCGCTCGGTCCGGCGGCGCGGCAGTCCGACCACGATCTCTACTTCTCGAATCGCCGCGATCCCGACGACCTGGGAGCAGCCGAGTGGCTGCCGACGATCCCGCCGGTGGTGCCGCGTCTCTGGTACGGGCCGCCGGCGCGCGCCGAGCTGCCGCTCAAGGTGCTCGTCGGTCGCGGCGCGCGGGAGGGCGGCCTCGGTCCCGCTCGGGGCGAGGGCCCGGCCATGGAGCAGCTGCTGGCGCTGCCCGCACGGCTGAGCCCCCGCCCTTGGATGGCGCTTCCAGACGGCTCCGAGCTGGCGCAGCAGCTCGAGGCCGCGGGCTGGAGCGTCCGGGCCGAGGCCGCCATGGATGCCTCACTCTCGGCCCACCGAACGCAGCTGATCGGCTCACAGGCGTGCCTCAGCTTCCGTCGCGGTGCCGAGGAGGGCGTCTGGTTCACGGCGCACGATGCGTCGTTCCTGGCCTCGGGGCGGCCGCTGATCGTCAACGACACCGATCTCGACTGCTGGCTGCCGACCGGCAACGGCCTTCTGACGTTCTCCGACCTCGACGGAGCGGTCGAAGCCGTTGAGCTCGTGGCCCGCGAGCTGCCCCGGCATGCGGCGGGCGCTCGCAACGTGGCCGAGCGCGTCTTTCACTACAAGGTGGTGCTTCCGAGCCTGCTCGGGCAGGCGCTGCCCCGACACCTTCAGGCCGTGGCCTGACTCGACGCGCGGCGTAGGCGGGGCGGGACCCCTTCCCCGCGCCGGCTGCGCCGCGCCGACGAGTCCCTCAGTCCTCCAGCGCCCGGCGGACGTCCGCGGCGCTCGGCGCGAGCTCATCCGGAAGCCGCGCCAGCAGCGTGAGCCACGACGGCTTGGCGCCCGCCGCGCGCTGCACGAGCTCGACCCCGCGCTGCATGTCCTGCCCGGCGAGGCCGAGCCCCGCCCAGAAGGTCAGCTCGTCGGCTTCGGGAGCGAGCTCGGCGGCCGCCGCGTACAGCTCGCTCGCGCGCTCGTGCTTGCCCTCGGCCGCCAGCTCGTCGGCCTCGCCGGCCATCTCGTAGGCGCGCGCGAGACGCACGAGGCGCCCGAGCTCGCCGAGCGGGTCCTCGTGATCCTCCACGCGCACGTCGAAGCGCGCGCGCCATGGCTCGCCGCCGGCCGGGACCACGAGCAGGGCCGCCGACTGGCGGCCGCGGACGTCGCCGCCCTCCCCCTCGGCGGCGAGCAGCGCCGCCATCAGACGGGCGGCCAGGTCCCCACCGGCGGCGCGATAGGCGGCCGCCATCGCCGCGGGCACGGTGTCGCGGGCCATCATGTTGGCCTGGCAGGCGAAGCCCTCGCCGACGACCTCGCCGGCGAACGGGATGCAGCCCTCGCCGGTGTGGGCGGCCGCGCCGCCGTCGGCGTCGACCGCGCCGAGCTGCCGGTAGCGGGCCTGGTCGTCGCCGGAGAGCACGGCGGCGATCGCCTCGCCCGCGTCGAGCCCGCCCGCCAGGCGGTCGAGGGCGTTCGGGCCGTGCGCGATCTCCGCGACCGACTGGGTCGCGACCGCGCCGACGCCGGGCCGCGCCCAGGAGACGACGCTGCCGACCGAGAACCAGTGCGACTGCACCGCAACACCCAGCTCGCCGCTCGCCGCATCCCGCGCGACGATCGAGTAGGTGCCCTGACGCATGCGGGAATCATCGCATCGCCCCGCGGGTATCGTTGAGCGCGGATGGGCGCCACCCGGCCACAGGCAGGCGGGCCGCCGCCGGCCGAGAAGGCCGCGGACGCTCGGGACGGCCCGCCCAAGGTCAGCGACGAGCTCGAACGCTGGCTGAAGGGCGACGGGCGCAAGACCGTCGGAAGCCTGATCGAGCTGTTCGAGGAGAAGAGCTTTGCGCTCCTGTTCGTGCTGCTCCTCGGCGTGCCCGCCCTGCCTCTGCCGACGGGAGGCGTGACCCACGTCTTCGAGGTCCTCGCGGTGCTGCTCGCAGCGCAGCTCGTCGTCGGCCGCGAGGAAATCTGGGTGCCGAAGCGCTGGCGCGAGCTGGAGCTCGCGGGCCCGAAGCAGCAGAAGTTCCTCGAGGGGCTGATGAAGCTGATCCGCAAACTCGAGCGCTTCTCCAAGCCGCGCTTGCGCTTCCTGTTCAACCACTGGATCTCGAACTCGGTCTTCGGCCTGATCGTGATCGGCGGCTCCGTCGCAGCGTTCCTGGCCCCGCCCTTCACCGGCCTCGACACGCTTCCCGCGCTCGGCGTCGTGCTCGTCTCGCTCGGCGTCCTGCTCGAAGACGTCGTCGTCGTCGCCGTGGGGCTCGCGATCGGCGCCGCCGGGGTGATCCTCGAGATCGTGCTCGGCAGCGCAGCCGTCGGCGGCGTCAAAAAACTCTTCTGAGCGGCACCTCGCAGCGGCTACGCTGGGCCGCATGGCGGCTCCCTGGCCGACGCTGCCCCTCGAGCAGTGGCGCGAGACGTGCGAGCACCTGCATGCGCAGACGCAGCTGCTGGGCAAGCTCGCGGTGGCGCTCGCGCCGCCTGAGCCCCAGCTCCAGCACGCGGCGCTGCGCCTCAGCGCCCGCGGCTGGGAGACGCTGCCGCTGCCCGCACCCGACGGCTCCGGCGCCTTCACAGCGATCCTCGACCTCCGCACGCACGAGGCGGTGCTCGAGCACAGCGACGGCCGCGGCGCGCGGCTCGATCTCCGCGACCGCACGGTCGGCTCGCTGACGCGGGATCTGCTCGCGGCGGCCCGCGAGCTCGTCGGGCCGTTCGAGATCAACACCACGCCGCAGGAGGTCAGCTGGACCGAGCCGCTCGACCGAGACGAGCGCCACGCCAGCTACGAGCCCGAGCAGGTCGAGCGCTACTTCGCCGCGGCGACGCAGGCCGCCCTCGTCCTCGCCGCCTACCGCGCGCCGTACCGCGGCCGCTCGACGCCGGTCAACGCCTGGTGGGGCTCGTTCGACCTCGCCGTCAGCCTCTTCTCGGGCGAGCAAGCGGCCCCTCCCTCGCAGGACTTCATCATGCGCAACGCGATGGACGCGCAGGAGGTCGCCGTCGGCTGGTGGCCCGGCGACGCGCGCTACGAACGCGCCGCCTTCTACGCCTACGCGCACCCCGCGCCGGCGGGGTTCGGCGGCACGCAACTGGACCCGCCGGCGGCGCGCTGGGAGGCCGAGCTCGGCGAGTACGTGCTCGACTGGGACGACGTGTGCGCGAGCCCCGACCCCCATGGCGCCGCGCTGGAGTTCGCCCGCTCGGCGTTCCGTCACTCCTGCCAGGTGTGCGGCTGGGACCCGGCGCTCGCGGCGACAGCCGACAGCGACCCACCGCCGGTCTCCTAGGAGTCGGCCAGGGCCGCCGGCGTGCGCTCGGTGCTCGCCGCGAGCGCGGCGGTGCCGAGGGCGGCCACCGCTGAGAGATAGAAGACCGCCGAGTAGCCGGCCAGCGCCGCGGTCGCGCCGGCGATGGGCCCGCCGAGGCCGACGCCGATGTCGAAGAAGGCCGTGAAGCCGCCCATCGCGGAGCCGCGCTGGTCCTCGCCGACGTCGCCGACGACCATCAGCGCCAGCGACGGGAACAGCATCGAGAACCCGATGCCGACGATCAACGCCCCGAGCAGCGCGAGGTGCAGCGAGTGGGCGGCCCCGATCACGGTGAGGCCCGCCGCCTCGAACAGCGCGGCCGCCGTCGCCGTCGGCCGCGCACCTGCTCGATCGGGCACGTGGCTGAGCACCACGCGGCTCGCGAACACGGCGACGGCGAACGCGGTGAAGACCGCGGCTCCGCCGTCCACGCCGCGGTCTTTGAGCGCCAGCACGACGAACCCGACCAGCGCGGCGTAGCCGAGGTTCGCGAGCGCAAGCGCCGCGCCGGGCCGGCGGGCGGCGTGCGGAAACAGGGCGGTCTTCGCCGGTGGCTCCAGCGCCGCTCGATCCACGGGTTCCGGCAGCCGGCTGGCGATCAGCGCCGCCGCCGCCGGCAGGGCGGCGGTGAGCACGAACACCGCGTCGTAGCCCGAGGCCGAGCGCAGCAGCTCGCCGGCGACCGGACCGAGCGAGAGCCCGCCCCAGACGGCGAGGCCGAACAGCCCGAGCGCGAGGCCGCGTTTGTCCTCGGGCGCCACATCCACGACCCACGTGGCCCCGGCCGTGTAGACCGAGCCCTCACCGGCGCCGACCACGAGGCGTGCGGCGATCAGCGTCGGCACGCTGTCGGAGATCACGTAGAGCACGCCGCCGAGCGCCATCGCCGAGGCGCCCGCGACGAGCACGATCCGGCGCCCCCGCCGGTCGGACTCGCGGCCCGCGAGCGGCCGGCAGACGACGGAGGTGACGGCGAAGGCGCCCACGACGATGCCGACAGCCACATCCCCGGCGCCCAGCGGGCCGCGCACGTAGGTCGGGAGCACCGGGAGCGTCGCGCCGATCGCGACGAAGCACAGCAGCGCGCAGCCGAAGAGGCCCGCCGTCGCGGCGACGTCGGGGTGGATCCTGACGGGCCCGAGCCGCCTGCCGGGAGCCGGCTGGTCGGTGGGTGGCGGCGGCACTCCCATGGGGCGGGGGAGGCTATGCGAACCACCTGCAACGGGCCGCGCGACTGGCCGCGCGGCCAGGATCGCCGCTTCAGATGAGGTCGCGCCCGAGCCGCGCGGCCAGCGGCAGCCCGAGCAGGCCGACCCCCGCGAGCGCGAGGAAGGCGGCGGTCGGCTCGCCGGCGAGCGCCTGCACGACGAGGGCGACCACGATCCCGCCGAGGTTCCCCGCGAGCCACACGATCGCTGCGGCCGTCCCGGCGGCGGCCCCGGCGCGCTGCTCGACACCCGAGAGCACCACGGGCAGCGCCGGCAGCAGCGCCGCCCCCATCGCGACCAGCACGACCGCCTGCGCCGGCAGCGATTCGAGCACCGCGAGCGCCGCGCAGCCGACCGCCGCCACCACGACGACCGCGAGCATGAAGGGCCGCTGCGCGTGGCGGCGCTCGACCGCCTGCGGGATGAACGCGCACCCGGCCGTGCCGGCGATGACCATCCCGACGAGCAGGCCGCCCGCTGCCCCTTCGGAGACCCCCTGCGGTTCGAGCAGGGACTGCAACCAGGTCGCGAGCGCGACGAAGATCCCGAATCCGATGAACACGAGCCCGCACAGCAGCCGCATCGCGGGCAGCCTCCAGAGCGCCCGCGCCGCCCCGCCCTCGATCGCGACGTGCTCGCTGCCCGCGCGCCAGGCTGGCTCTCCCTCGTGGCCGCGAGCGCGGAGAGCCAGGACGAGCGCCAGGCCGCTCGCCGCCGCGATCGCCGCCTGCACGACGAGCAGCCGCTCGATGTGCCCGCCGCCGCCGATCGTCGGCCCCAAGAGCAGCGCGAGCAGCATGCCGACGAATCCCGCGCCGGCTCCGGCGGCGATCCCGTGCGTGCGCTCGGCGACCGGCAGGTACTGGCCGGCGAGCTTGCTGACCGCGCTCAGGACGACCGGCTGCGCCACGGCGACGAGCGTCTGCCCGGCGAGCGCCCAGGCGTAGGTCGGTCCGCCGAGGCGGATGAGGCCGCCGAGCGCGGTCAGCGCGCCGCCGGCGGCCAGCGCCGGGCGAAACCAGCGGTCCAGGAGCAGCCCGGCGGGGAGCGCGAGCACCACGTAGAGCAGCGGGAAGATCTCGGCGAGCCAGCCCACGGCGGCTTTGGAGACGCCGTAGTGGTGCGCGGTCTCGGTGGTGATCGGCGCATACGTGAGCCACAGCACCTGCGTGGAGGCGGCGACGGCCGAGTACGCGGCGACCACACGCCAGCCGGTGGCGGTGCGGGGTGGCTGCACGGCGGTGCTCACGCCGTCATCTTCGCCGCCCGGCCCGAGGCATGGGGCGGCTCAGGTGGGCGCGGCCGCCTGTGCTGACGCAGGCGCGGGCTCGCCCTGGCGGCGCCCGGTGCTCGCCCCAGGGTCCCGAGCGGGTTGACCCCGGGGGAACACTGTTTGGTAGCTTGGACCCAGGTGCCGCTGGCGACGTCAGGACGACGGCGCGGCGGTGCGCGTGCAACCAAGCAAGGGGGGACACGTGTTCTTCAGGAGTAGACGGACCACTTTCCGGCTGCTGCTCGTCGCTGTGGCGGGCATGGCCTTCTGGGCGCTGCCATCGGCGGCACAGGCGAAGACGATCAAGGTCGCGGCGACCGGCAGCACGACCTCGATCCAGGAAGCGATCGAAGCTGCGGCCCCGGGTGACACGGTCTCGGTGGCCCCGGGCACCTACACGGGCCCGACGGTTAGCGTCACCAAGAGCGATCTGACGCTGGAAGGCAGCGTCGCCGCGACCATCGACGCCAGCGGCAACAGGTACGGCATCACCGTCGGCTCGAAGCTCGAATTCGAACCCGGCCCGACGTGCCCGGCCTTTACGGTCAGCAACTTCAAGATCCGTGGCCTCACGGTCGAGAACGCCGACGACACCGGGATCTTCCTGTTCGGCGTCGACGGCTTCGAAGTGGCCAGCGGCCGCTACCTCGACAACGACGAGTACGGCATCTTCCCCCGCTGCTCTCACAACGGGCTGATCGTCAAGAACTCGGGCGGCGGCGGCGATGACGCGACGATCTACGTCGGCGTCGACCACGGCGTCACGGTCGAAGGAAACGATCTGACGAACGGCGAGCTCGGGATCGAGCTCGAGAGCACGAACGAATCGATCGTGCGCGGGAACAAGCTCAAAGAAAACACCACCGGGATCTTTGTGATCGTGCTGCCCGGCCTGCCGAAATCGACGACCGAAAAAGCGCTGATCGAAAACAACGTGGTGCAGAAGAACAACCGGCCGAACCCGTTCCCGCCGCTGTGCGAAGGCCGCGAAATTCCGGGGTGCACAGAAGAATTCGAGGACGATCTGCAACTGCTGCCCTCGGGCACCGGGATCCTGAACGTCGGCGGCTCGGACGTCACGATCCGCAACAACCAGGTGATCAACAACGGCACGGTGGGCGTGGGCGTGGTCCAGAACCCGTTCCTGGGCAACTCCTCGGAACGGACGATCGTGACCAGTAACACCATCCAGCAGAACGGCAAGGCGGTCGACCCCCGCAGCTCAGGGTCGGGCGACTTCGTCTACCTCGACAACCCCGCGAACGGAAGCTGCTTCTCGGGGAACGTCTTCAAGACGGAGTTCGCACCGTTCGGAGCGCCTCCGCCCTGTAGCTAGACGACACGTGGACGAGCAGGGCGCCCTCTCCGCCGCCGGCGGGAAGGGCGCCCGGCGTCCGAGCCGGGATCCGCCCGGCGAGAGCTGGCACCGCGGCCGGTCTCATCCCGCCGGCCGCGGTCGCCCGCCGCTCACGGCGGCGGCCTCGAACTCGAACCGGGTCCCGACGCTGTTCTGTAGGAACGCGTCGGGGAAGCGCGCCGCCAGCGCGTGTGTCGCCCTCCAGCCCGTGCAGTGGGTGGGCACGAGGTAGTCGGGCGAAAGCTCGGCGAACGCGTCGCAAGTGGGTCCGATGAGCGGCTCGAACCGCGGCCCGCTGAGATGGAAGCCCCCGACGACCGCGTGAAGGCGCTCGCCGCCGGCAACCTTCGTCACGTAGTGCAGCGTGTTGATGACCCCGGCGTGACCGCAGCCGGTGAGCACGACCAGGCCCTTTCCGCGCACGTTCGCCACGAGCGCCTGGTCGTCGAGGACGAGCTGGTCGGGCTGCCACTCGCCGTCTCGGCACGCCTGGTGGCTGGGCGCCAGGCCCTGCTCGAAGGTCGTGGTCCGATCGACCTCACCGGTCACGAGCAGCGCGCCGTCCAGCAGAAACGAGGGCTCGCGCCGCTCGGCGATCTCGAAGCCGGCACCTTCGAGCGCGTTCCGGCTCGGGGACGCGATCTGCACCGGCTCGCGGCCCGGGATCGCGATCCGTCGCCGGTTCCATGCCTCTGGGTGCAGGAAGACGGGCAGCTCGCCAGTGCCGAGCTCCCGGATCAGCCCCTGCATCCCGCCCACGTGGTCGAAGTGGCCGTGGCTGAGCACGATCGCCTCGATGTCGTGCGGGGACAGCTCCAGCCGGCGCATGTTCTCGACGAGGCCGTCGGGAGAGATGCCGGTGTCGAACAGGACGCGGTGCTCGCGCCCGCTCAGGGAGAAGGTGACGAGCGCCGCGAAGCCGTGCTCCGCGCGCAGCGCGTCGAACGCCTCGCCGCCCTCGAGCGCGGTCGCCGGTACCCGCGGGCCCGAGCCGATCTTCGGCCGCACGGCGGGCCCCTCATCCACCAGCAGGAGGTCGGTGAGATTGTCGACCAGCGTCGTGATCGTCAGCGCATCGACGGGCTCCAGCGCAATCGGCTCGACTGCAGCCATGCCCGACATCGTCGCACCCTGAGCACAGAAGGGGGCGATGCCGGAAAACCTGGTCCTCGTGCGCTCGATCCTCGCCGCTCGCGAACGCCGCGACTACCGCTCCGCAGACTGCGCGGGCTAGCCGCCGCTCTTCATCTGCGACCACTGCGCCTTGTGCGCCCGCTTCGCGGCCTGGTAGTCGAGCAGCGCCTGCGGCGAGTCCACGTCGCCGAGCGTGGGGTGCGGCGGCACGAGGCTCTTGGCCTTCGCGAGCTTGTAGCGCTTCGCGAGCACCGAGCCGAGCGCCTTGACCTTCATCTCCCCGAAGCCGGGGAGCCCTTCGAGGTTCTTACGCAGCTCCTCGTCGTTCTTCGCGTCCTTCCAGACGCGCGCGGCGTCGCCGCCGTAGTCGTCGCGGATGTGTGCGGAGAGCGAGTGCACCCGTTCGGCCATTTTCCCGGGGAAGCGGTGGATCGCCGGTTTCTCGCGGAACACAGGCTCCAGGTCGACCTTGGCGAGCTTCTTCGGGTCGAGTGTCCCCACGCGCTCTTTGATCGCGAGCGGCCCGCTGAAAGCCTTCGGCACCGAAACTTGTTGATCCAAGGCGAACCCAATGAGCAGGGCCATCGGATCTGTCGCGATCAGCTGGTTGGCCTCGTCGGAGTCGGTGAAGTACAGCCGCGCCGGCACGACTCGATCCTACTGCGGGATACTGCGCCGGCAGTGGCCGGTAACGCGGATCTGGTGCGGGCGTGGCATGACGCGGCGTATCGCGCATGCATCGAGGACCTGCTCGCCCTCACGCATCCCGAATTCGAGATGACCGAGCCGAGCGCTCTCCCGGGCGCGACGCACGTGAAGGGGCGCGAGGCGCTGCGACGGTATTGCTACGGGTGGGCGAAAAACTGGTCCGAGACCGAGTTCGTCGAGCACGACCTCGTCGAGATC
>Ga0134128_10012760_pt1 | contig 10015 bp, 8 predicted proteins | sample KB31754_FD_96462 | JGI IMG/M metagenome (GOLD analysis project Ga0134128, IMG submission 96462) | Terrestrial soil microbial communities with excess Nitrogen fertilizer from Kellogg Biological Station, Michigan, USA - KB3-175-4 | ecosystem: Environmental > Terrestrial > Soil > Unclassified ...
CCGTGGTGCTCGTCGTAGGCGCGGCGATCGCGCTCGAGCGCTACGTCTACCTGACTATCACGGCGGCACGCAACCGCAGGACGTGGAATGAGATCGTGCCGCTGCTCGCGCAGGGCAACTTCCGCCAGGTCGTGCAGCTCACCTCCAAGTCCGATACCCTCATCGGGCACATCCTCGACTACGGCCTGGCCCGCATCCAGTCGGCTCGGCGGCGGGATGACATCGAGCAGGCGATGGAGGAGAGCATGATGGAGGTCGTGCCGCGCCTCGAGAAGCGGACGCACTACATCGCCACTTTCGCCAACCTCGCGACCCTGCTCGGGCTCCTCGGTACCGTGATGGGCCTCATTCGCGCCTTCGCGGCCGTCGCGACCATCGATCCGGCGCAGAAGGCGAACCTCCTCTCGGCGAGCATCTCCGTCGCAATGAACTGCACGGCCTTCGGCCTGATGACGGCCGTGCCCCTGCTCCTCATCCATGCGGTCCTGCAGACCAAGACCACCGAGCTCATCGACAGCCTGGAGATGGCGTCCGTCAAGTTCCTGAACGCCATCACCGAGCGACAGGCAGCGGCGCCCGCCGCGGCAGCCTGATCACAGCCGATTCGCGTCGCACCGCAACCGACGAGGACAACCCGATGCGCCGCTCCTATCAGGCGCGCAAGCTCCTGAGACACCAGCGCAAGCCCGGCGAGCTGATGCTCGTGTCCATGATCGACATCTTCACGGTGCTGGTCACGTTCCTCCTCATGACCGCCGTGTTCTCCCACACGGTGATCCTGCAGTTGCATCTGCCGGCTCCCAATTCGCAGTTCCGCGAGCCGCCGCCGGGCCTCGTCCTGGAGGTGATGGTGCGCAAGGACCTGCTCGAGGTCGCCGATCGCAACACCGGGCCGCTGGCGAAGTTCCCCAACACCGCGCAGGGCTATGACTATGGCGGACTCACGCAGTATCTCGAGCAGGTCAAGGCCCGCTTTCCGACAATGACTGCAGCCAGCATTCTGCTCGAGCCCGATACTCCCTACGACACCCTGGTGCAGGTGATGGATCACGTGCGCGTCTTCGAGACGAGCGCCGGCCTCAACACCGTGCAGGCGGAGCTGTTTCCCGATATTTCGGTCGGCGATGCGCCGCCCGTGGCGCAGGTGACCCGATGAGCATGTCCAACCGCGCGCGCCGGATGGCGCAGCATCACCTTCGGCACCGGGCCGATGCCGAGCTCAACCTGGTGCCGTTCATCGACATCCTCACGGTGATGGTCGCTTTCCTCCTGGTGTACGCGACTCAGGTCGAAGTGATCCACAACGGCAAGGCCATCCCGCTGCCGGAGTCGATCGCGAGGCAGGCGCCGCATCCCACCGTGGTGGTGACCGTCACGAGGACCGACATCTACGTGCAGGGTGAGCGAGTCATTACCGTCCCGCAGGTGCTCGCGCAGACGGGCAATGACATCGCTGCGCTCAGGGCCGCCCTCGTGAGCCCGCAGGTCGTCGGGCCCACGACCCCGTCCGGGGACCCCGCGCACCGCGAACTGACCATCATGGCCGACAAGACATTGCCCTACGAGGTGCTGAAGAAGGTCATGTCGACCTGTACCGGCGCCGATTACCGCCATATCGCGCTCGCCGTCCTCGAGAAGGAAAAGCCGGTCGCCGCCGGCGAGCTGCGACCGTCCTGACACCCTAACTGCAAGCCGCGCGCATGGCCCTTGCCACCTATCATCGTCTCTACGAGCTCGCCTGGGATGGAGATCCGGACTCCAGCCGGCGCTTTCGCCGCATCCTGCGGACGCTGCTCGTCGTAGCCGCGATTCTCGGAGTTTTGTTCCCGCTGTTGCCGACGCCCGCGCCGACGGAGGTGGAGACCGAGGTTCCGCCGCAGCTCGCGCGGATCATGATCGAAAAACTGAAGCCGCCGACGCCTCCCAAACCGGTTGCGAAGCCCAAAGTGATGCCCAAGCCGGCGGCGAGAGAGGCCGTCAGGCCCGCCCCCGAGCGCACCGACGTTGCGCGGGAGCGGGCGCAGCACTCGATCGACAAATTCAAGGATCAACTTGCCGAGCTTCGCCAGCAGATGGCCGATACACCGGTCGAGACGAGAAATCTCACCGGCGCTGTCGGCGCCCAGTCTCATGCCGAGCGCTCCCTGATCACGGCGCGCGCGGGTGAGGGCAGCGGCGGGATCACCTCCGCGCCCATGAGCCGCGGCTTCGGCGGTGGCGCGGGCTCACTCCATGGTCCCGATGCCGCGAAGGTCACTTCTTCCATCATGCAGTCGGGACTCAACGCGCGCTCGCCGTCGGCGGGTCGCGGCGGGGCCGCGGGCCGCTCGGAGGAGGAGATCGCCACGGTCTTCGACCGCAACAAGGGCGCGATCTACGCGCTCTACGAGCGCGCGCTGCGCATGAACCCGACTCTGCAGGGAAAGCTCGTGCTACAGTTCACCATCGCTCCGAGCGGCGTGGTGACGCGGTGCCGTGTCGTCTCGAGCGAGTTGCACGATCCGGCGCTGGAGCACGAGATCGTCGCGCGCGTGATGCTGTTCCGCTTCGAGCCGGAGAAGGTCGATCCCACGACCGCGACCAAGCCGATCGACTTCTTCCCGGCCTGACCCGGGGGATCGATGACCGGCAGTGATGGACTCCGGCAGCGCACCGCCGCTGCCTGGCGGCGGCTTGCAGCCCTCGTCGGCTGCATTCTCTGCCTCGCTACCGCGCCAACGCGGGCTCACGCGGCATGGTATTCGCGCGAGGAAGCGATCATGGACACGCGGATCTACGTCGAGCTCTGGGACACGAGCCCGAAGCACGCCAATGCCGCCATCGATGCGGTGATGGCAGAAATGCATCACGTCGATGACGTGATGAGCGACTTCAAGCCCAACAGCGAGCTGTCGCAGATCAACGAGCACGCAGCGCAGCATCCGGTGGTGGTGAGCCCCGAGCTCTACGATCTGATCAGGCTGTCGACGCATTACTCGCAGATCACCGACGGTGCCTTCGATATCACCGTGGAATCAGTCTGGCGCCTCTACCACTTCCGACGACACATCCATCCGACCGATGCCCAGATAGCGGCGCTGCTGCCGACGGTCGGCTGGCGGCAGCTCATCCTCGATGACCACCGGCACAGCGTCCGTTTCGCCCGACCGGGCATGGCGATCGGCCTGGGCGGCATCGGCAAGGGCTATGCGGTCGATCGGGGCATCGACATCCTGAAGGCGAGGGGCATCGAGCACGCTCTGGTCACGGCCGGAGGCGACACCCGGATCCTCGGCGACCGGCGCGGACGGCCATGGATGGTTGCCATCAGGGATCCGTGGGATCTGAACAAGGTGGTGACACTGATGCCGCTCGCCAACGAAGCCATCTCCACCTCGGGAGATTATTACCGCGGGTTCGTGCAGCGCGGAGTGCTGTACGATCACATCCTCAGCCCGTTCACCGGGCACTCGGCACAACTGGTGCGCAGCGCCTCGGTCATCGCCCCCACCGCGACTCAGACCGACGGCATGTCAAAAACCGCCTTCATACTGGGTCCGGAGAAAACTCTCGCGATCATCGACAGCATGCCGCAGTACGATGCCGTGTTCATCTGTCCGGACGGGCGCGTCGTTTACTCCAAGGGCATAGCGCCGCCGCCGGGAGCGCCCGCGCCGGCGCCGGCACCGGAGTCGCCGTTAGCGGCCCACGGCACCGGTTCCAGCCAGTAGCGCGAGGGCATCTCCCGTCAGACGAAAGACGGTCCATTCGTCCATCGGCACCGCGCCGAGACTGCGGTAGAAGCCGATGGAGGGCTCGTTCCAGTCGAGCACCGCCCATTCCAGCCGTGAGCAGCGCCGCTCCACCGCTGTGCGCGCGAGGTGGGCGAGCAGCTTCCGGCCGATCCCGCGGCCGCGTGCCTCCGGACGCACGTAGAGATCCTCCAGATAGATTCCCGGGCGTCCCTTGAAGGTGGAGAAGTTGTGGAAGAAGAGCGCGAAGCCCAGCGGCTTCCCGTCGCTGCAGGCGAACACCACTTCGGCATAGCGGCGCTCGCCGAACAGCGCCTCGCCGAGCTCCGCCTCGCAGGCGGAGACCTCGTGCTCCAGCCGCTCGTAGCGCGCGAGCTCGCGGATGAACTCGAGCACCAGGGGGACGTCGTGCGGGGTGGCCGGCCGGATCGAGATCGTATCGTTCATGTCGGGCTCGCGTTGGCTCTGATGACTCTCAGGCGATGCTCTGCAGCCCCTGTGCAATGCCCCCGGCGCTCGTGAGGAGGGCGTCGAAGAGATCGCGGTCGGTGCGGCCGCCGGCACGCCAGCGCTGCAGCAGGTCGACCTGCATGAGGTTCATCGGGTCGATGTAGGGATTGCGCAGGCGGATCGAGCGCTGCAGCGTCGGCTCGCCGTCGAGCAGCTCCGTACTGCCTTTCAGCCACAGCACACGCTCGCGCGCGTGATCGTACTCGGCGCGGATCCGGGCTGAGAATCGCCGCAGCGGCTGCGGAACGAGCGCGTCATAGGCGGCGGCGATCTCGAGATCGGCGCGCGCGAGCATGGTCTCGACGTCATCGATGAGGTTGCGCAGGAACAGCCACTCCGAATACGCGGCCCTTACCTGTGCCGCCCCGTGCCGCTCGATGGTCGCAGCGAGGCCTGCGCCCGCGCCATACCAACCCGGAAGCATGTGGCGCGTCTGCGTCCAGGCAAACACCCACGGTACCGGCAGCAGACCTTCGATGCTGCGCCCGTCCTCCTCACGGTGCACCGGACGCGAGCCGACCTGCATCCTCTCGATCACGTCGATGGGAGTGACCGCGCGGAAGTAATCGTGGAATTCGCCGTCGCCATAGACGAGCAGCCGATAAGCCTCGCGGCTGGAGGCCGCCAGTGTGGCGGCGCACTCGAGGTGCGCCGCGTCCGCCGCGGGCTCGTCCGCCCGCTGGCCGGTACCCTCGCGGCTGGCGGCGGTCGCGAGGCTGAGCGCGTTGAAGGCGCGCTCCAACGTCCTCATCGCGATCGGCCGCAGGCCGTAACCCTGTTTGACCGTCTCGCCCTGCTCGCGCAGCCGCAGAGTCCCGTTCAGGGCGCCGGTTGGAGCCGATTTCACCAACGCATCGATCCGGCCGCCGCCGCGGGCGATGCTGCCGCCGCGCGCGTGGAATACCACGTACTTCTCGCCGCCATCGGCAGGCATCTGCGCGAGCGCGCGCTGCGCCTGATGAACGGCGTAGCGCGATGCGCACAACCCTCCCTCTCGGTTGCTGTCGGAGTACCCGAGCAGCACGCACTGGCGCCGCTCGTGAGCTTCGAGATGCCGTCGGTAGACCGGCTCCGCGAGCAGCTCCCGCAGGATCCCGCCGCATTGCTCGAGCGCCTCCAGCGACTCGAATTGCGGTGCGATGTCGAGTGCTACCTGGCCCGTGCGCTTGTCGTATATGGAGGCCCAGCGGGCAAGCGTCAGCGCCGCGAGAACATCGTCCGCGCCGCGTGCCCCGCTCACGATGAAATAGCCGACCGCATCGGGTCCGTAACGGTGCCTCGCCTGGGCGAACGCTTCGAAGACGGCGAGATTACGCCGGCCAAGGGCGTCGAGCTCGGCGCGTGGTCCCGCATCCTTCTCGAGGGCCTGCGCCAGCCGCTGCCGCCGCTCGCTCGGCGGCCGCGTGCTCCACGCGGGGTCGTCGCTGCCGCGGGCGATGATCTCGTGCAGCACGCTCGCATGCTGGCGCACATCGAGGCTCGCCAGGTGAAAGCCGAACGTGTCGATGCGGCGCAGGAGCCTGCGGATGTAGAAGAGGCCGGCGTTGGCGCCCCTGTTGGCGGCAAGACTCGCTGCGATGAGCCGCACGTCGTCGCGGAACTGCCGGGCGCTCTCGTAGCCGTTGGCGCGGCCTTGGTAGGTGAGACGCAGCCGCTCGCTGATCTGCGCGAGGAACACGCGGTACGGCATACGGTCGTGCCGGGCGGGTGTCAGGCTGCGCGCGCCCGGCGCCAGCGTCATGTAGTCCTCGACGCGCTGACTCAGCTCCGGTGAGACAGCAATGCGCCCGGCGCTCTGCGAGAGGCGTTGCGAGAGCGTGCGGCAGTCCTCGAAGTAGCTGTTGAGGATCACCTGCTGTTGCCTGGCCAGCGTCTCGCGGATGGTCTTGGCGTGCACGTCGGGGTTGCCGTCCATGTCGCCGCCGACCCAGGAGCCGAAGCGCAGGATGGGCGGCAGCTCGATGGAATCGGCGGTCACCCCATAGTGCTTCTCGAGAGCCTGTGCGATCTCTTCGTAAAAGGCGGGCACCACCCGATAGAGGATCTCGATCAGATAAAAGAGGACCTGCTCGCGCTCATCGCCTACGGTGAGCCGCTCGCGCGGCAGCTCCTCGGTCTGCCAGGCCGTCGTGAGCTCGACCCGGATGCTGCTCCAGAGATTGCGCGAGTCCTGCGGCGTCAGCATCGGGTCGAGGCGGTCGAGCAGGTGCTGCGCCACCCGTTGCTGCTTGCGCAGCAGCGTGCGCCGGGTCGACTCCATGGAATGCGCGGCGAATACGGGCTCGATGCGCAGACTTCCGAGGAGCGCCAGCACTTCCTCGAACGGCAGGCTGCGGCTCCTGAGCGTGGCGACCGCGTCTTCCACGCCCGAGGGTTGCGGGCGGACGCTGTCGCGGCGGAAGTACTCGCGGCGGCGGCGGATGCGGTGCACCTTTTCCGCCAGGTTCACGGCCTGGAACCACATGGAGAAAGCGCGCACGAGGTCGCTGGCGAGCCCCGGCGGCCGGTCCCGTACCGAGGCGTTGAGCTCGAGACGTGCCTGCTCGTCGCCGTCGCGGCGTCGGATGGCGGCCTGGCGGTCGAGCTCCACCATCTCGAAGAGCTGTCGCCCTCCCTGCTCCTGCAGGATCTCGCCGACCAGCATGCCGAGCGCATGCACATCCTCGCGGAGCGCCTCGTGTTTCGGCGGGAAATGAATGTCGCTGCGGCTCACCACGGGATCTTTGATGGTAGCAGTCCTGAGGCACAGGGGAGTGCCCGCCGCCGCAGGTGGCGGAGCCTCGGGCAAAAAACCGCGCTTTTTGCCCGAGGCGCGCTGGGCCGGGCAGGATGCCCGGATCCAGCGCTATCCAACCAGCAGGACGGATTCTGCCCGCTCGAGCTCTTCCGGCTGGCCGTACAGCACCACGACGTCGCCGTCGCGCAGCACAGTGTCGCCGGCCGGCTCGCGCCCGAGTATTCCCTGGCGGCGGACGCCGGTGAAGGTCACACCGACACCGCGGTTGCGTACGTCGCGCAGAGTCCGGCCCACGGCCCAGGCCCCCGGCGGCACGACCACCGACTTGATCTCCTCGCGGTATTCATGGCTCTCATCGAGCGGCCGTGCGTCGCCCCGACGGATGATGTTTCGGAGGACGGAATAGCGGTGACTGCGGATGTCACCCATCGTACGGATCACGCGCGAGACCGGAACGTGCAGCAGTATCAGCACGTGCGAGACGAGCATCAGGCTTGCCTCGAAGGTCTCCGGCACCACATCCGTCGCGCCCGCATCCTGCAGCTCCTTGATCCGGGCGTCATCCTGCGTGCGCACCAGCACGGGCACATCGGGTCGCATCCTGCGGATGCTGCGCAGGATCCCGACGGAGGTCGCCGGATTCGAGAAGCTGATGACGACGGCAGTCGCTGTATCGAGCCCTACCTTGGCGAGCATCGACTCGTCGGCCGAATCGCCGAAGATGACCGGGTCGCCGGCCTGGCGCGCCGCAGCGATGCGCGCCGGGTCGAGATCGAGCGCGATGTACTCGAAGCCCTGCGACTCGAGCACCCGCGCCACGTTCTGTCCGACACGGCCGAAGCCGCAGAGAATCACGTGATCGCGCCGCCCGATGTCTCCTGTCGCGCCCGTCTCGCGCTCGAAGGCGGTGCGTGGCGGGCCCGATTCGCGCAGGAGAAGGCGCGCGATACGCTTGTTGTTGTTGAGGATGAGCGGGCTCAACACCATGGAGAGCACGATGGCGACGAGCAGCGGCTGCCCGAAGCTCTCCGGAATGAGGCCCGTCGCGAGCGCGATCGTGCCGAGGGCTACGCCGAACTCACCGCCGATCGAGATGACGATGCCGGTGCGCAGCGCCTTGAAACGCGAGCCGGTGAAGGGGCGGCTCACGAGGGCGGCTACTGCGGTCTTCAGGATGATGATGGCCGCGAGCCAGTAAAGGACCTGGCCGAGCTCCCCGGCCAGGAGCCGCACATCGAGAAGCATCCCGACCGATATGAAGAAGAGTCCGAGCAGGATGTCGCGAAACGGCCGGATCACCGACTCGATCTGGTGCCGGTACTCGGTCTCGGCGAGCATCATGCCGGCGAGAAAGGCGCCCAATCCCGGGGACAGCCCCGCGAGGCTCGACACCCACGCAGCCGCCAGCACCACGAGCAGCACGGCAAGCGTGAACAGCTCGCGCAGCCTGCTATGAGCCATCTCCCGGAAAAGCGGCCGCAGCAGCCAGCGGCCGGCGGCGAGCACCGCCCCGATGGCGAGCACGCCGCCACCCACGGCCTCGAGGCTCGCGCCGAGATCGAAGCGGCCGCTGCCGGCGGTGAGGGCCGACGCCAACGCCAGGAAGGGGACGAAAGCGAGGTCCTGGAAGAGGAGCATGCTGAAGGCGAGCCGTCCGTGGGTGCGGTTGAGCTCCGCACGCTCGGTGAGCTGGTGCAGGAGAATGGCGGTCGAGCTCATGGACAGCGCGCCGCCGATGACGATCGCGGCCGGCCACGGCACGCCGCCCAGCCGTGCGAGCATCGCGAACACCGCGGCGCTCGCCGCGACCTGCGCCGAGCCCAGCCCGAACACCTCGCGGCGCATCGCGATCAGGCGTGGCAGGGCGAACTCGAGGCCGAGCGTGAAGAGGAGGAAGACGACGCCGAGCTCCGCGAGGATCCGCGTCGTGGCGGTGCTGGCGACGACGGCAAGCGCATGTGGGCCCAGGGCGAGTCCCACGAGGAGATAGGGGATGGTCGTCGGCAGCCCGAGGCGCCGCGCGAGCGTGACGAGCAGCACCGCGGCGGCGAGTAGGATCAGGACCTGGCTGAGGGGCTGCATGGGCGTAGTCTAACTGTTGGACGCCCACGCATACGCCCCGGGCTCGCGATCCGCGAGTCCGGGGCGTGTCAAAGCAGACTAGCTACAAGGAAATGTGCGCGCCAACCGCCCGGCGATGGGCCTGTCCCGCAGCGGGTGACAGCAGTGAATCCTCCACCTGCAGATCCTCCTCGTCGCTCACGGGTATCGGCTGGCGGCCCTCCAGCATCTCGAGCAGCGTCTCGCGCGCGCGGGCGACGCGGCTCTTGATCGTCCCTACCGCACATCCGCAGATCTCCGCCGCCTCCTCGTAGGAGAACCCGCTCACGCTCACCAGGATGAGCGCGGTGCGCTGACCGGGCGACAGGGAGGCGAGCGCGCGATTCAGGTCGCGCAGCTCGAGCTTGCCGTCATGGTCGGGCGGTACGCTCGGCTCCGGCAGGAGCTCGATGTCCATGCCGTGCGCTTCGAACTTGCTGCGTCGAAGCTGCGAGTAATGCTCATTGCGCACGATGGTGAACAGCCACGCCTTGAGGTTGGTGCCGGGCTTGAAGCGCTGGATGTTGTTGATCGCGCGCATCAGCGCCTCCTGCACCAGATCGTCCGCGCGCACGCCGTCCCGGCAGAGCGAGCGGGCAAAGGTGTGAAGCTGCGGCACCAGAGCCACCATGTCGTCGGTCACCATTTGCACCTCTTGCCCGGGCCCGCACGCGGGCTCGATTCGATTTTCATTGCTCATGTGGGCAAGTTAATTGCTGCGGCGCGCCGCTGAAGTCGGCAAGGGTGCAGAACGGACGGGAGTGGCTTCCCAAGCTCGTGTCGGACGATTCCTACCCCGCCCGGCCGCCGTTGCCGCTGACAGACAGTCGGAGACCTCCTACGGCCGCATCGGAAGCGAATGAATCTGTCGGTGCCTGCCGACCGATGGCGCGCGCGGAGTCACCATCCGAGCATCCTGCCAGACGCTTGCGAAACG
>Ga0134128_10012761_pt1 | contig 10015 bp, 6 predicted proteins | sample KB31754_FD_96462 | JGI IMG/M metagenome (GOLD analysis project Ga0134128, IMG submission 96462) | Terrestrial soil microbial communities with excess Nitrogen fertilizer from Kellogg Biological Station, Michigan, USA - KB3-175-4 | ecosystem: Environmental > Terrestrial > Soil > Unclassified ...
AGTGGCGCGCAGCGAGCTGGGCCGTGCGCTGGCGGCGATCGAAGCGCACGGCCGGGAGATCGGCTATCGCGACGTCACCCATGACGCCAATGTCGCCAAGGTTTCCATCATCGGAATCGGCATGCGCGCCCATCCCGGCGTGGCGCAGACCATGTTCCGCACCCTGTCGGACAAGGGCATCAATATCCAAGTTATCTCGACCTCCGAGATCAAAGTGAGCGTGTTGATCGATGAGGAATATGTCGAACTGGCGGTACGCGCCCTGCATTCGGCCTACGAGCTGGATGCTGCATAGGAGCGGTTCCGGGAGCCGGTAGGTTCTGAGCAACAGCGAAGAACGCGTACCGGCGTGCAGCGGTTTTCCGTCCGGAACCGCGACAACAAAAGGCTAGAGTGTTTTGAAGCTCTAGAGAGGTGAACTACTGATGTCGAGCGCGGGTGGACCTCGTTTACTCCTGCGCCGCCTGCGCGAAATCATGGCGGAGCAGACCTCCGCCCAGATGCGCCTGGACAAGCTGGTTTCCGTCATCGCCTCCAACATGGTGGCGGAAGTCTGTTCCATCTATCTGCGCCGCGCCGGCAAGATGCTGGAACTGTTCGCCACGGAAGGTCTCAACCGGACCGCCGTCCACACTACGCGGATGCGGGAAGGCGAGGGCCTGGTGGGCATGGTGGCGGAAACCGCCGAAGCGGTGAACCTGTCCGACGCGCCGTCGGACCCCCATTTCTCCTATCGTCCGGAGACTGGCGAAGATCCCTATAAGACTTTTCTTGGCGTGCCCATCGTGCGTGGCGGCCAGGTGTTCGGCGTGCTCACGGTGCAGAACAAGGCCGAGCGCCTTTATGCCGAGGAAGAAGTCGAGGCGCTTCAGACCGTCGCCATGGTGCTGGCGGAAGTGGTGGCACAGGGCGGTTTCTTCAACATCGCCGAACTGGACGAGCCGGAATTGCGGATCGACCGGCCCCGCAAATTCATGGGCGACGGCCTGTCGGAAGGCGTGGCGGTGGGCCATGTCGTGCTGCACGAACCGCGCGTCAAAGTCGAGCGGATGATCGCCGACAATCCCGTCGAGGAATTGAAGCGGCTAGAGGAGGCGATCGCCTCCTTGCGCGAAAGCGTCGATCAGATGCTGGTCTCTTCCGAGCTCGATCTGACCGGCGAGGGGCGCGAGGTTATCGAGGCTTATCGTCTGTTCGCTTATGACCAGGGCTGGCGCCAGCGCATGCGCGACGCGGTGCGCACCGGCCTCACCGCCGAAGCGGCGGTCGAGCGCGTGCAGGATGAAACGCGCCTCAGGGTACAGCGTTTGGGCGATCCCTTGTTGCGCGAACGTGCCCATGATCTGGACGATTTGGCCCGACGCCTGCTTCGGCATCTGACAGGCGATGGTCATGCCACCGAAAGCCTGCCGCGTGACGCCATCCTGGTCGCGCGCAATATGGGTCCTGCGGAGCTTCTGGATTATGGCCGCGAGAAGCTGCTGGGCCTGGCGTTGGAAGATGCGGCGGCGACCAGCCATGTCGCGATCGTGGCGCGTTCCATGGGATTGCCGCTGGTGTCGTCGCTGGAAGGCATCTCCGACAGCGCGCGGGCCGGCAACGCTCTTGTGCTGGACGGCGAGACAGGCGAGGCGCACTTACGTCCGCCCAGCGAAATCATCACCGCGTTTGAAGAGAAGCGGTCCTTGCGCCAGCAGATGCAGGCGCGCTTCGCGGCCGTCCGCGATCTTCCCGCCGTGACCAAGGACGGCGTCGCCATCCGGCTGATGATGAATGCGGGCCTGGAATTCGACATGCCGCATCTGAAGGAGTCGGGCGCCGACGGCATCGGTCTGTTCCGCACCGAATTGCAATTCATGCTGGGCGAGACCATGCCGCGCCTGGCCGACCAGTGCGCTTTCTACAAATCCATCCTGGACGCGGCGGGCGACAGGCCGGTGGTGTTCCGCTCGCTCGATTTGGGTGGCGACAAGGTGTTGCCCTATGCGCGCTGGGAGCGGGAAGAAAATCCCGCGTTGGGCTGGCGCGCCATCCGCATCGCGCTCGATCGTCCCGCGCTGCTGCGTTACCAGGTGCGCGCGCTTCTGATGGCGTCCGCCGGACGCACCTTGCGCATTCTCTTGCCCATGGTCAGCGACGTGGACGAGTTCAATCGCGGCCGCGCCCTGATCGACCGCGAGCTGGAGCGGGCACGGCTGATGAATCTCACCCGGCCGACCCAGGTGCTGGTGGGCGCGATGCTGGAGGTGCCCGCGCTCGCCTTCATGCTGCCGCAGCTGATGCGCTCGGCGGATTTCGTCTCCATCGGTTCCAACGATCTTTTGTCGCTGGCTTTTGCCGTGGACCGCACCAATCCCCGCGTGGCGCGCCGCTACGACAATCTCAATCCGGCCTCGCTCACCCTGATCCGTCTTATCGTGCAGAGCGCGGCGGAGAATTCCGGCGATCTGTCGCTTTGCGGCGAGATGGCGGGGCGGCCCTTGGATGCTATGGCGCTGTTGGGACTGGGCATTCGCACCCTCTCCATGCAGCCCGGCCAGATCGGCCCCATCAAAATGATGATCCGCAGCCTCAACCTTTCGGAAGTTTCCGCTTTTGTGGACCGGCTTTGCGGCCGGACCGATCATTCGCTCCGTACCCGGCTTTCCGCGTTCGCGGCCGAGCGCGGAATTGTCCTGAAATAGAAATTTTCATGAAAATACGGGCGGTTACCCGCATCGGGTTGTTCCCTTTTGCAATTCAGATATGATAGACGCCACAATGTGTTAGCCGAATCCGCCTGGATTCGGACCCTCCGGGCCGGCATTTGCGATGACCAAGATCACCCAATTGAATATTGACGACAAAGGCAAACGCCGGCGCATCCATCTGCGTGAGATTTCCGGTGATGGTGAGACCTTGGACACGGTCGGGCAGGAGTTGCGCGCCGCCCGGCTGAGACGGGGCGATGACCTGGCAACCGTTTCGCGCGCGCTCAAGATCCGCAAGGATCATTTGGAGGCCGTCGAAGAAGACAAGCTGGAGAGCCTTCCGGGCAAGACCTACGCTATTGGCTTTGTTCGTTCCTATGCCGGTTATCTCGGTTTGGACGCCGCCGATATGGTGGAACGCTACAAGCAGGAAATTTCCGGCCGCAACGACGATCACATGCCGACGGTCGGGCCGATCCCGGACGAGCATCGCCGCTTGCCCTATGGCTGGCGTGTGGTGGCCGGTATCGTGGTGCTGGCGGTCGGCTATGGCGCCTATCATCTTCTGTCGGCGAATTCGGCGCCGCAAATGACGCCGCCGCCACCCTCGCTGGCGCCGCCAAAGGTGGCGCAAGCGACACCCAAGCCCGTGACGCCGCCACCTGCGGAGCCAGTTCAAACGGCGACGCCGAGCCCGGCGATGACCACAGCGCCCGCCGCTTCGCCATCCGCTGCCGCAAAGGCTCCTGCGCCCGCGACGCCGCCGTCGGATAATCCGCTCGCGTCTCAGATGCCGACACCACCGGCCAACAAGACCGCGGCGGCTGAACCGGCCGCGACCCCCAGCCCGGCATTGACGGGAACTGCGGCTACGCCAGCGGCGGCCACGGTCTATGGCCAAAGCAACCACAATGCCCGGGTGGTTCTCAAAGCCACCGGGGATACCCATCTGATGGTGCGCGGCAAGAACGGAACCATCTATATCAACCGCAACCTAAAGGCCGGCGACGCCTATCAAGTGCCGAACGCGATCGGGCTCACTCTTTCCGCCAGCAATGGCGGCGCCCTGGAGATGGATCTGGACGGCCAAAGCATGGGCAAGGCCGGTGCCGACCAACAAAGCGCGGACGATGTGCCGCTGGACCCGCAGACCATTGCCGACCGGGCCGGCCACTGAGACCGCAGAAGGAACCGTCATGAGCATTCGCGCTTATCGCGACATTCACCGGCGCAAATCACGCCAAATCATGGTGGGCAAGGTGCCCGTGGGCGGCGACGCGCCGATCACGGTGCAGACCATGACCAACACCATCACCGGCGATGCGCGCGCCACCATCGACCAGATCCGCGCCATCGAAGATGCCGGCGCCGACATTGTGCGCGTCTCTTGCCCGGACGAAGACGCCACCAAAGCGATGAAGGCGATCACCAAGGCCGCCGCCATTCCGGTCGTGGCCGACATCCATTTCCATTACAAACGCGCCATCGAGGCGGCGGTGAATGGCGCCGCCTGTCTGCGCATCAATCCCGGCAATATCGGCAGCGCCCAGCGTGTGCGCGAGGTGGTGCAGGCGGCCAAGGATCATGGTTGTTCCATGCGCATCGGCGTCAATGCTGGCTCGCTGGAGCCCGACCTTTTGGAGCGCTATGGCGAACCTTGCCCGGAAGCGATGGTGGAGAGCGCCCTCAACCACGCCAAGGTTCTGGATGATCTCGACTTCCACGAATACAAGATCTCGGTGAAGGCGTCCGATCCGTTCCTGGCGGTGGCCGCTTATCAGGCCTTGTCGGAAGCCATCGACTGCCCCATCCATTTGGGCATCACCGAAGCCGGCGGCATGATCTCCGGCACCGTGAAATCCTCGATCGGCATGGGCATGCTTTTGTGGAGCGGCATCGGCGACACCATCCGCGTTTCGCTTTCCGCCGATCCGGTGGAAGAGGTGCGTGTCGGTTTCGATATCCTCAAATCGCTCAATCTGCGGCACCGCGGCGTCAACATCATTTCCTGCCCCAGCTGTGCGCGCCAGGGCTTCAATGTGATCGACATGGTGAAGACGCTGGAGGACCGGCTAAAACACATCTCCACGCCGATGTCGCTTTCCATCATTGGCTGTGTGGTGAATGGTCCGGGCGAGGCGCGCGAGACGGATTTGGGCTTTACCGGCGGCGGCGCCGGCAAGGGCCATGGCCAGATTTATCTCAACGGCACGCCCAGCTACCGGTTGGACAATGCCAATCTGGTGGACCACATCGTCGAGCTTTGCGAGAAGAAAGCTGCTGAGATCGAAGCCGAGCGCAACGGGATGCCCGAGAAGACATCAGAGCCGCTCGAAGCCGCGCAGTAAATGCCTGTAGTCTTTATCTCCATGGCCGGGCTTGACCCGCCCATCCATTCGGCACAGGGCTGTGCGTGGATAACAGCTGGATGGGCGGCTCGGAGGCCGCCCATGGAGAATTAGAATGATCCCTGCCGCCAAACTGGAGCGTTTGCTCGATCGCTTTGCCGCGATCGAAAGCGAAATGGCGTCCGGCGCGTCGGGCCCCCAATTTGTCAAGCTGTCGCGCGAGCATGCGGAACTGTCCCCCGTGATTGAAACCGCGCGGGCTTATCGCAGCACGCAACAACAAATCGAGGATGCCGACGCCCTGATCGCCGATCCGTCAAGCGACACTGAGATGCGCGATCTGGCCGAACAGGAGCGCGCCGAGCTGAAGGAACGGCTGACCTCGCTCGATCATGAATTGAAGGTCCAGCTGCTGCCCCGGGACGCGGCGGACGCGTCCTCGGCCATCGTGGAAATCCGCGCCGGCACCGGCGGCGACGAAGCGGCTTTGTTCGCCGCCGATCTTTTGGGCATGTACCAGCGCTATGCCGGCCTTCAGGGTTGGCGCGCCGAAGTGATGGACATGACCGAAAGTGACCTGGGCGGCATCAAGGATGCGACCCTGGAAGTGACGGGGCGGGGCGCCTTCGCCAAGCTCAAATTCGAAAGCGGCGTGCATCGCGTCCAGCGCGTGCCCGTGACGGAGGCGCAAGGTCGGATCCATACATCGGCCGCGACGGTGGCGGTGCTGCCCGAGGCCGAAGATGTCGACATCGTGATCAACGACAAGGATCTGCGCATCGATGTCTATCGCGCGCAAGGCGCCGGGGGACAGCACGTCAACAAGACGGAAAGCGCAGTGCGCATCACCCATCTGCCCACCGGCATCGCGGTGGCGCAGCAGGCCGAAAAGTCGCAGCACAAGAACAAGGCTCATGCCATGAAGCTGCTCAAGGCCAAGCTCTACGACATGGAGCGGCAGAAGATCGAAGGGGCGCGGGCGGCCGAGCGCAAGAGCATGGTGGGATCGGGCGACCGTTCCGAGCGCATCCGCACCTACAATTTTCCCCAAGGCCGTGTCACCGACCACCGCATCAATCTCACGCTCTATAAGCTCGATCGCATCATCACCGGCGATGAATTGTCGGACGTGATCGATGCCCTGGTGGCACAGGACCAGGCCGACCGGCTGGCCGAGTTTGAGGCAGCGGACGCTTGAACGCCATTCGCGACTTGCTGCACGACGCGGCGGAGCGGCTGAGCGCTGCGGGCGTGGACAGTCCCAGGCTGGACGCCCGCATCCTGCTGGCGCAAGCGATGGGCGTCAGCCGCGACGATCTGATTGCCGCTGTCCGCCAACCGACAGAAGCAGAGGCGCAACGCTATCAAAGCTTGATCGCGCGTCGACTGGCGCGCGAGCCTTTGGCTTACATCACCGGACACAAGGGGTTCTGGACGCTCGATCTCGCCGTTGGCCCCGGCGCGTTGGTGCCGCGGCCGGAAACAGAAACCCTGATCGAAGTCGCGCTTTCTCTGATTCCCGACAAGACCGCGCCGTTGGCGATTGCCGATCTGGGCGCCGGCACGGGGGCTCTGCTTGCAGCAGCATTAACGGAATTTTCCCGCGCAAACGGGGTGGCGTTCGAGCGGTCGGAAGCGGCACTTCCCTATGCCAGAAGAAATCTCGAGCCGTTCGGAAGACGCGCCATACTTCTGGCGGCTGACTGGGAGACGGCAGGGCGGGAAGATTTCGATCTCATTCTTTCCAATCCGCCTTATATCGCCAGCGCAGACATTGCCGGTTTGGCGCCGGAGGTCCGATTGTTCGAACCACACGGGGCCCTGGACGGTGGCCTGGACGGATTGGACGCCTATCGCAGCTTGTCGGGGCTGCTGCCGCGCCTGCTACGGCCTGGCGGAATGGCGCTCTTGGAACTCGGCCAAGGCCAGGCGGGACAGGTGGAACCCCTGTTCCAGAAGCTGACAGTCGACCGTGTCGCACCCGATTTGGCCGGAATTCCGCGGGTTTTGGTACTGAAAAAGCCAAAATAGGACTTGGAAAGCCCCCCACCGATGATTAGTTTTACAACCGAAGGGATCGTAAGATTCCCCTCGCGGCGGCTGATAAGCGGCCTGACGAGGCGGCTCACGGGGATGTGAGGCCGGGCAGGGGACTCAAACGCGAGCAGGATGCGCCGCCGGTCCGGCAGGGAGTGCCGCATGCGGGGCGCGCGACAAAAATTTTAGCAGGCAAAGGGGCTCAATGAAGCGCTCACGCAGAGGCGGCCGTAGGCCGCAGCACAATAACGGCGGCGGCCACAACAATGGCGGCGGCGGTGGTGGTGGTTTCAATCCCAACCGGACGTTCGATTCCTCGGGACCCGAGATCAAGATCCGCGGCTCGGCCAGCCATGTTTACGAGAAATATCTGCAACTCGCCCGCGACGCCAATTCCGGCGGCGACCGGGTGATGGCCGAGAATTATCTTCAGCATGCGGAGCATTATTTCCGCATCATGGCGGCGCAGCAGGCTCAGTTGGCGCAGTATCAGGCGCAACAGGCGGCTCAGAACGCCAATCGCCAGCCGGGCGAGCAGCCCCAGCAGCAAGGCGGCCAGCCTCAGCCTCAGACGCAGACCAGCGGCGCATCCTTTAGTTTGGCCGAAGGCGGTGCGGATGAAGAAGAAGGCGAAGACGCGGAAGCCTCCTGAGTCCTTTTCTTTCCCACGCTGTCAGCCCAGCTTAATCCTGGGGATCAAGACCCGGCCGCTCGCCCAAGCTCGCGGCGTGCGTCGGCCTCGCATGTCCACCGGACATGCTCGCACTGGCCTTGCCCGTGCCGGTCCGCACCCCCATATCTCGCTGGAACGGCGCTCGTAAGAGGCCGTATCTTGAGCGCCTGCGCCCGGACCGGGGCAGGCCGGAGGCAATATGGATATCGAAAAATTCACCGAGCGCTCGCGCGGCTTCATTCAATCGGCGCAAGGATTGGCGCTTCGCTCCAATCATCAGCAATTCACCCCCGAACATCTTCTCAAGGTCCTTCTCGATGACGAAGAGGGGTTGGCCTCACGCCTGATCAAGGCGGCCGGTGGTAACGATGCCGCCGTGCGCCAAACCAATGACCGGGCGCTGGCGAAATTGCCCAAGGTCGAAGGAGGCTCGGGCCAGGTCTATTTGGCGGGCGAGACCGCGCGGCTTCTGGATGCCGCCGAGCAGGCGGCCAAGAAGGCAGGCGACAGTTTCGTCACCGCCGAATATCTGCTTCTGGCGCTTGCCATGGCGGGCGAGACCGGCCGGATCCTGAAAGACGCCGGCGCCACGCCCCAGGGCCTCAACAAGGCCATCGCGGATCTTCGCCAAGGGCGGACCGCAGACAGCGCCACTGCCGAGAACGCCTATGACGCGCTCAAGAAATATGCCCGCGACCTCACCGAGATTGCTCGGAACGGCAAGCTCGATCCTGTCATCGGCCGGGACGAGGAGATCCGCCGCACCATCCAAGTCCTGTCGCGCCGGACCAAGAACAATCCTGTCTTGATCGGCGAGCCCGGTGTGGGCAAGACCGCCATCGCCGAAGGCCTGGCGCTGCGCATTGTCAATGGCGACGTCCCGGAATCCCTACGCGACAAGCGACTGATGGCGTTGGACATGGGCGCCCTGATCGCGGGTGCCAAGTTCCGGGGCGAATTCGAGGAGCGGCTGAAGGCGGTGCTCAACGAAGTGACCGGCGCTGCCGGCAAGATCATCCTCTTCATCGACGAGTTGCACACGCTGGTGGGCGCGGGCAAGGCGGAAGGAGCAATGGATGCCTCCAACCTCTTAAAACCGGCCTTGGCGCGGGGCGAGCTTCATTGCGTGGGCGCCACCACCCTGGACGAATACCGCAAATATATCGAGAAGGACGCCGCCCTGGCGCGGCGTTTTCAGCCCGTGTTCGTCAGCGAACCCACGGTGGAAGACACGATTTCCATCCTGCGCGGCTTGAAGGAGAAATACGAAGTCCATCATGGCGTGCGCATCACCGATGCCGCCATTGTGGCGGCGGCGACGCTATCGAACCGCTACATCACCGACCGTTTCCTGCCCGACAAGGCCATCGACCTGATGGACGAGGCGGGATCGCGCCTGCGCATGCAGGTGGATTCCAAGCCCGAAGAGCTGGACGAGCTCGACCGCCGCATTGTGCAGATGAAGATCGAGCGCGAAGCGCTGAAAAAGGAAAACGACAAGGCGTCGAAAGACCGCTTGACAACGCTGGAGCATGATTTGGGCGAGCTGGAAGACAAGTCCGCTGCGCTCACCGCCAAATGGCAGGAGGAAAAGAAATCCGTCGCCGATGTCCAAAGCCTGAAGGAAAGGCTGGATACGGCTCGCCAGGAAGTGGAGATCGCGCAACGCCGTGGTGACTTCGCCCGCGCCGGCGAGCTCACTTATGGCGAGATTCCCACCCTGGAAAAGCGCATCCGCGAGATCGACGAAAAGAACAATGCCGCCCTGGTCAATGAAGCGGTGACGGCAGAGAACATCGCGCAGGTCGTATCGCGCTGGACCGGCATTCCTGTCGACAAAATGCTGGAAGGCGAGCGCGAAAAGCTGCTGCACATGGAAACCTCGCTGGAAAGCCGCGTGGTCGGCCAGGATGCGGCGGTCCGCGCCATCTCCAATGCGGTGCGCCGCGCCCGCGCCGGCCTGCAGGATCCGAACCGTCCCATCGGCTCTTTCCTGTTCTTAGGTCCCACGGGTGTGGGCAAGACCGAGCTCACCAAAGCGCTTGCCGCCTTCCTGTTCGACGATGACACCGCCATGGTGCGCATCGACATGAGCGAATTCATGGAAAAGCATGCCGTGGCGCGGTTGATCGGCGCGCCACCGGGCTATGTCGGCTATGAGGAGGGCGGCGTGCTTACCGAAGCGGTCCGCCGCAGGCCCTATCAGGTAATCCTGTTCGACGAAGTCGAGAAGGCACACAGCGATGTCTTCAATGTACTGCTGCAGG